>ULXG01019686.1_pt1 | contig 107462 bp, 118 predicted proteins | sample 1961141 | NCBI WGS metagenome assembly ULXG01 (sample SAMEA4835834, study PRJEB28245) | human gut metagenome | biome: gut microbiome; material: fecal sample | place: Denmark | collected 2008 | reverse complement strand
TTTCAAGTACATAATAATTTGCAAGTGTATTTCTCAAATCTAAAGTCGAGTCATCGTCTTGATAATAAGTAGTTGAAGACCAACCATTCATATCAAAAAGTGCATTTACTCCTCTTACTGTACCAAGTCCTTTTTTATCAAAATAATTTGCTTCATTTTTTATTAAAGGAGTATGAAAGAACCATTTTAAATCTGGTGAAACCCAGCCGTTTGTGCCCATATTATCATTAACAGAAGAAGGGATATTTTCAAATGACCTATATCTATGATTGATAGCACCTAATAATTGGATGTCTCCATTATAAGTTATTATAAAACATCTCCATTGGTCTGATGTTCTTGCAAATCCCAGAATAATGATTTGAACTTCATCGGCAGAAGAATTGTATTTATAATATATTCTTTTTGTAAGAAAATTATATTGATAAGATTGTATTGTTTTATCTAAATAAATATCAATCATATCAATATTTTCTATATTGGTATGATTACTTTGTTTCATTATACTTAAATAAATTCTATTGTCTCTTTCAGCAGAAGATGTAATATAATAACCGTAATTATAATTAGAACCATCCGCTTCAAAAGCTGAAATAGAACATAATGTATTATTTATCGAATACATATTAAAACTTTCATCTACCCAAATTTGGTTTATCGGATATTCGCTCCAACCTAAATTCATTAATGAAGAAGAAAATTCATCAACTCGTAATACATTAAATTGTGCACTATAATAACTATAATAACGTGGAAGATTCTTAATAATAGCTGCATATAAACCAAAATATATTCTATCGGATTCTTTTTTAAAATAAGTTATTCCACTGGAAACTACTTGAACCTCTTGTAAATATTGATAATTATAATCATTAAACAATGAATCCCAATCACCCGTCATTGTTTTGTTATTAGGTCGGAATACCTTATTTTTTAATAAGTTTCTATGATTGGCTACATCTTGAGTTCTACCAAATGAAAATAAAAATTTATTATTTCCATTAAAATCTATATCTGTAAATATAGAACGATTGTTACTTGGCATAGCGCCACTCGTTTGATATCTGGCATCAAATCCCGTATAATCTGTTTCAGAACCATTCATATTTGTATATGTAGCAAAATCCTTCACCCACACCCCTACCTTTAGGGCCTCTATCGTTATGGACTGGTCTTTGACGAGGGAGAGTGAGGTGGTGGAACGGTTCGGATAGTTCCATGTTCCTGTTCCGCTCGCTCCCCATGTTGCTGTACCTCCTGCTTCCCACCAGTAGTTACCCGGCTTTATCTTCATTACTATCTGTCCGGATGTGTTTGTAGTGCCGCTATATGCTGTGCTGGTATTGTTACTTGACAGCTTCACTATTACACCACTTCCTACGCTTGTTCCTGTATTCGCGTCCTTTACGGTTATCGTTATCGTCACCTCACTTGGTACCAGCTTGATTGTAAAATTAGAGGTGTTCGTGTTGGTGGTGTTCAATGTCACGTATCTTGTCGCACTTACTATGTATCTGTTTGTCAGTCCGGACACATATACAGTCGCTTGTCCAGAACTGTTTGTCGTTACTGTCTGCGTGGCATTACCATCAGAAGCACTACTATCTCCATTAATACCATGTACTTCCATCGTTGCACCACTTACAGCCGCATTCGTATAACTATTTTGCACTGTCACTGTTATACTCTTTATTGCAGTAGAATAAAATGCTGTAGCGTCATTGTAATGTCCTATATTATTAAAATTATAAGTAGGGGTAATAGAATATGGAGTTTCGGTTGTTGTTGTACCAGTCACAAAATAATTCGCCAATTTTGCCGTTATTGTTGTTGTAATACCTGCAATCCACGTATATGTTGCATCTCTATATACACCGCTGTTTAAGGTAAGCGTAACTGCCGTTGCTGTTCCTGCCGTTGTAAATATAGGCTTCACCAGTGTATCAACTTTCCACCATCCCAATACTGGAGAAGAAAGTGGTATTCTTAATCTAAAAGCTGTTGTTATACCCTTCGTCAATCTTACAGCATTCTGTGTAGTCGTTGCTGTAGGCATTGTTATCGTCGTGCTTCCTGTTACCCAATAACTCGTACCTCCACCCCACGATAAAGTATAAGAACCAGCTATCATTGGACCGAATGACACTTGACCGCTGCTATTCGTCGTTCCACTAAACGTGACAGATGACAAACTCTTATTCGTCAACGTTACCGGACATCCGTTCGCATTCCCTTTTACCGCACTCTGATAATAGTCCTTCATCGTTATTGTTATAGAAGAACTTGTCTCGCTCATTTTCAGATTAAGAGGACTTGCCTGCGTTGCCGATAATGTACCGGATAACGCATTGTAGTTCGTTTTTGAAAATGAATATCCTCTATTGATACCGCTTCTGTATACAGTCCAGTTACCGCTACTATCTGTCGTTCCGGTCTGTCCGAAATAGGAACCCGATACACCGCTTATATTCGTTCCATAATTAGAACTCTTTATATTGAATGTCAGACGTGCTGTTACATTCAGTGTCATAGTCCACGCCTCACCCTCACTCGTCCATGTATGGGTCTGGCTTCCATTACTATAATAGCTCGCGTTGTTTTTTGGTGTGTAGGTGTAATTTATACCTGCATATACGGTATTTGATTTTCTTCCGTTAGCATCCAACGTTATTTCTCCTGCCGGGGCATTTGAACTTGTAGGTACACTTCTGACTATCACTGCACTGCCCAACGGATAGGTAGATGTTGACGACGGGTGTTTCTCAACAACCGTCAGTGTCACTGTTCGTGTCGTTCTATTCATCGTCACTGTATAGGGTGATGTCTGTGTGGCGGTAACTGTTCCTACGTAGTTATTGAAATACTGTGCCGTGGCGGTCATTTGTCTGTCTAATCCACTTCTATAGAAGCTTCCTCCAGACGGAAGTGTCTGTCCGAAATAGGTTATCGTTCCTGCAAGTGCATTGCTTGTATTGTAGATGTTCGCTACTGTATTAATCACTATCTTTTGGTTGCAAATCAATTGTATTGTCCGCACTTGTCCTGCTGCCGTATAAGTCAATGCAGTATTTGGATTACTGTAATAATTAGCTCTTGTTGTCGGTGTAAATGTTACTGGCGTACCTAAATAGCATACGAAAGACACGTTACCGTTTGTATCAAGCGTCAAAGGACTTGTAGAAGCTGCCGGACTGAAATTCATCTTCATAGACGCATAAGTCGCCATCATGAAATTAAACGTGTCTGTTCCAGAAGCCGCCTTTCTTGTTAAAGTTACAGCACTTGTACCACTCTTATTGTTATACATATTTACTCCGTTAAAACTTTCACTGAAAAGAAAATCTTTGTGACTACTTATTATCTTATCAAGAGTACACTTGCTCAAAATCTCTGCATCCGATTTATTCTGAACATTACTTCCGGTTATGTCGAATACGGTTGCCATTTCAAGGTACCACGTCACTGGTCTACTTCCACCTTTTATATAAAAATAATTGGTTGTTGAAAACCTTCCAGTAGCACCACATCTTACATAATAAGCATAAGTATACCATCCTCCTGTTCCGTTTCCATCGTTAGAAGCGACCCATTTTCTTACTGGATTGTCTCCTGTCGCATTACTTGCAAAAGTAAGCTTTCTGCCAGCAGGAATCTTTGCTCTAAAATATGCTACAAATTCCTTGTTTGTTGCTGTTGGCGTACTGAATGTAAAGCCTCCTAATCCTGGTGATACGGAAGAACTTGCATCTGTAGTGATTTCAATCATATATTTAGGAGTAACCGGAATAGCTTCATTTACCGACAAACTTACTGTAGCGGTTGAACGTGTCATTACCGCATTGAACGGAGACGCGGTATCTGACGTTATCCTGCCTCTGTAATTACCGTGATAAGTGGCTGTGATATCTACGTTTCTCGTTACAGAACTCCTATACAGTGATACATTTCCGCTACTGTCAGTTGTTCCTGTCTGATGGAAATATGATACGGTAGCACCACTCAAATTTGTTCCGCTTGGCACGTTTGATTTGACGTTTATAGTTATCTTTGTCGTTACCGTCAAATCCATAGTCCACGACTGATTGGCGGCTGTATAGGTGTGTTTCTGTGTCGGGTTGCTGTAGAAGTTTGGATGTCCCACTACCGTAAACGACATTTCTGTACCTATATATCCATTGAATGTCACTGCACCGTTCGCATCTGTTGTAAGTGTTCCGGTTGCACTTCCTGCTGTATATTTTATCTGTAAGTTCTGATAATAAGTTATTTGTGCTGGCGTTATTTCTCTTACTACAAGTGTAACTGGATTGGCTGCACGTGTCATTACAATATTGAACGGATTCGCAGAATTGTGAGCTATCTGTCCGGTATAAGATTCGAGATTTGATGCACTTACCGATATGCTTCTACCACCGCCACTCCAATAGAAAACTGCATTACCGCTTGCATCTGTTGTTTTTGTCTGGGCAAAATAGTTTATCGTAGCTCCTTGTACATTCGTTCCAGGTACATTATCCTTTACATTGATTGTTATCTGTTTTGCACAAGTGAGATTCAAATCCCATGCTTCGCCTGCTGATGTAAATGTATGTGTTTGCTGATAATTCGTATAAAACGGTCTTCTGTCCGCTGCCGTTAGAATAAATGTAATTGGAATACCTAAATACGCCTCAAATGTTCGACTATCATTCGGTATCGTTCCGTTTCCTGCTGCCGATGTATAAGTCAATGTATAATTAATACCTAATTTACTTCCACCTGGTATTACTTCGTACTGATTTATTGTCACCACATGCTTGTTTCTCAACATAGTAACATTAAGCGGTGAGGCTGTAGTAGGCGCAATGGTTCCATTTACTGTACTATAATCCTCTTTATCCAAAGAATAGTCCTTTGTCAGTACTGACCGGAACAATGAAGCGTTACCGCTTGCATCCGTTGTCACTACCTGTTCATTGTAAGCTACTGTTACTCCCTGGATATTGTTTTTCACATATACATCCTTTACATTGACCGTTATCTTTGAGGTCACATTCAAGTTGAACGGCCATATCACACCGTCTTCGGTCCATGTATAGGATTGTGTCGGATTGCTGTAAAAATTCGGGTACGAATCAGTTGTGAACGTGTATTCCAGTCCCTTTATCAATAACTGATTGGTATAACCGTTCTCATCCAAAGTCAGCTTTATCGTTCCTGCCTTGGATGTCATTGTAATGGTCTGATTTGACAAGTACGCTCTTCCTGCCGTACCGTACACCTCCGAAACTTGAATACCTGCGTTAATCAATTCATATTGTACTTCTACATCCAACACTGTACCACTTTCATTTTGAGGATGTGAGAATGTATCGGATGAAACCTCACCTGCAAGAACCTCATAGGTGTATTCTCCTACCGGAACATTCGGCATCACTATCGTTCCTTCCGCGTTCGTCTCGCCCTCAAATACAATGTCCGGCAATACGTTGTTTGTCACACGTACCAAAATTCCGTCCGGTGGCAAAACTCCTTGTGTTGACACATGGAAAGTGACCGGGTACTCCTTCGCCTCCAATTCAATATCCATTCTTGTTTCTGTTCCGGTAGGCTTGAAATTCCCAGTCTTGGTATTGTAATGCTGCTTGCTTACACTGTAAGACATATTTACCGGAGATATGTACATTTGCACTATCCCGTCCGTATCAGTCGTTCCTGTCTGGTTCACAGACATTCCGTTGAACGTCACTGATGCGCCACTTAACTCACCATACAGATTGGATGTGATATATACCGGAATTCTCTTTGAACATGTATATACAAGGTCTTTTGTGTTTGCATCTTTATAATTGACTGTAGCTATTGCACCGTTTCCAGAATAGAATCCTATTGGTTGCACCTGGAAACGTTCTGCAATTCCTGCATACACTGTTTTTGTAAATTGTCCGCTTGCATTCGTCGTTACATTCGCACCCGAAGATGTACTATTGTCGTTGTAATAGCATGCAAGCACAAGACCTGTCTTTACCGGATTTGATGCTGTAGTCGAAATAGAGGGTATTATTTCTTTTACCGTGAATGTGACTGATTTCGTTCTTCTTGTTAATACTGCTGAATGCGTCTTGTCCGTAGGCAGATAGATGTTTTCTGTCTTGCTGTTGAAATTACTGTTTCCACCTCCATAGGTTATCGTATAATTTCCAGGCGGTATATTGAAATTTCCATTTCCTTGCGATATCAATTGTCCGCTTGCATTCGTCGTTCCAGAAAAACTATATGCTTGTGAAGATGTTCCACCCCATGCACTCGTAACCGTTACCGGACAACTTTCTGCCGCCTTGGAATAAGGATTGTTTGCTGTCAATGTTAGACTGAACGTCATTGCAGCATAGCCCATGATTATATCCAGGTAATCAGCCGACAACGGGGGTGTGAATGTTCCAGTCTTTTTCGTATGGTCTGTTACTGTACACTCATAGCTCATTGCAATAGGTGAGATGTACACGCTTGCCGAACCATCACTTCCGGATGTTACGGTTTGAGGCAGTGACATTCCGGACACCTTTATAGTCGCATTTTCAAGCGGTCTTAGGGTATTCTGCTGTTTTACTCTCAATTCAAGCCTTTTTGAAGCCGTTATTTCCATCAGTGTAGGTACACTCGCACCGAAGCCCCAGTTCTTGATTAGCAGACCTTCATTCTCATAGAAACCTTTCTCTTTTATTGTCAACTGATAATCAATACCCGGCATTACTTCCGGAAATATCTTTCCTGCCGCATTCGTCGTGTATTCCCGTACATTGTCGTTGTACATGTTCTTTACCGAAATAACAATTCCGGCCTTAACCGGATTGAAGTTCAAAGCAGCTTTCTGTTCAGCAGTTATCTTTACAGTCACCTGGCTTACCGGGGTCGTTATCGTCACGTCCACATAGAAAGTTCTTGGCTCTGCATCACGTGTCACATTCGGCTGCACTGTCAACATCGTGCCTTCCAAAGAAGCTATTTCATCATTCGATACATTGAATTTCAATTCAGCACCTCCACTTGCAAAATCGTATGGCTCGTCCTCACCACCGATTTCTGCACGTCGAAAAGTCTTTACATGTTCCATTAAATCGAACGTCACCCCTTTGTTAGGAACAACGAAATTTTCCGGTGTATGAACTATGTAATAATAACTGTCATTGGATAACGTCTCGGCTGTATTTTCACCACTGAACCTTACCGTAGTAGCATCACCGGACACACCGGGAATATTCTCTATTACGTCAACTTCCGGTTCGATTTCCCTTCTTGTCATAGTAAAGGGAAGGTCTATATCCTTCAATTTTTCAAGCGTTATCGACTGGTTTTCTACCGCATCATAATATCTGTGTGTCGCATTCCAAGTGTATTCCCCTGCTTCCGCTCCAAGCTGTAACACGCCTATATCATTCGTATAGCCAAAATCCACCTTAATTCCAGTCCCCTTGTTTATCAATTCGATATATACACCGGAAATAGGAGCTTTCGTTATCGCGTCCGTTGCGGTGTATGTTATTACCGTGTCTCTCAATTCGAGATAAATAGTTTCTACGACGTCTTGGTCTTTAATTACAATTTGTCCAGTATATCTTTTATAATTTCTTTGAGTAACTACATAATCATAAGTTCCATTACCAAGAGTTACAGTTGCTACGCCATTTATATTTGTAATTTTTGTTTCTTCATTGATATTCAACTCAGCTCCTTGAATATAATTACCGTTCTCAATATCACGAACAATCAGCTTTAAAGTATAAAATGCCTTGTTTAATTTAATAATCTTAGATATAGGTGCATCATCCACAACAATAAAGTCTGAATACGACATATAACCGCTTCTAAACACTGTATAAGTAAATGTGCCGTTCGGTAAGCTTACAATAACTACACCATGTTCGTCTGTTAGATATGTAGATTCGTTAATTGAAACTGTTGCATTAGGAATCACCATATCATTTTCTGAATCAAGAACAGTAAATTTAACCTCATAGGGAATAGCATCAAGCTCAACAAGAATACAATTCGGTTTTTCTCCTACTATATCAATTGTTTCGTTGTACTCTTGATATCCTTCTTTCATTACACGCATCTCATATTGACCTACCTGAAGTCCCATTTGAGCTTGTCCTTCATTGTCAGTTCTTTGAGTTGTATTTGTAACTGTAATATCTGCTTGAGGTACATAAATACTCCTTCTTCTATCGATAACAGCGAAATTGACTGTTAGAGATTCAAGAAACATTCTTTCAAAAATCTCTACTGGTTTATTTTCGATAGTTAAAACACTCTCAATTGTCTTGAATCCAGCTTTTGATACTGTGTAACTATATGTTCCAGGTTCTAAATCTACAGAAGCTATACCTGTATCATCAGTTTCAAGAGTATTAACTCCAACCTTAATCTGAGCACCTTCCATAGGAGCTTCACCTTCATATATCGTGAAAGTCACTTTATAAGGAGTTGCTTCAAAATTATTGATTGTTATAAAAATCGGACCATTCAATACTACAAATTCACCAGTCTGTTGAATCCAATTCGCTTTATTCAACGTATATGTATATTCACCATTTTCAAGTAATACATTAGCAGTACCAGATTCATCTGTCGTAATAACTTTGTTTCCAATAGTAATAAACGCACCAGGAACTGCAACATTCTTCAATGTAGTTACAGTAAATGAAACAAGGTATTTCTGAGAAAGAATTGCAGATTGCGTACCTTTATATATATCGCTTTCTCCAGCCGGATAGAAGATATTAGATAGATTACTTCCTGAATCATATAAAATATTTCCTTCCAAATCTCTCATTCTAAAACCTTTAATACGTGGTAACATATTCAAAGGTACCTCTTCATCAAAATAAGGGAAGAAATATTCATCCGGCACATACTTCACACCTTCTGCAGTTTTAACAACTTGAAGCAAATCATCCCATTGTACAACTTTTCCTGCTTCCCAAAAACGGAAATCAAGATATTTCGTCATGGCAATCTGAATATTCTTTCTTGCATCAGCAATATCTGTATTAGGAGATAATTCCACACGAAAATCAACACCTTGTTCTCCTCCAACATACATCCATTTTGCATTCTCAAGAACAATGCCGATTGATTCACCTGATAAATTCAATTCAGTCAAACCAAAATAAGGAGTAGCTTTATCAAGTAATTCTTCAAGTTCATCATCTGTAAAGAAAGAACCGTTTTGAGTTACAAGGTAGATGTGGGTCTTTCCGTCTTCACCTAATCCTACGTTCATAACCTTCAGAATTCTATCATCGAGGTCTTGGAAAATCTGTGTCCAAGATTCTACTGTTTCTTCTGAAAGTCTGTTATTGTAATTTATAATTCTGTTTCTGAATGTCTCATCATCTTCATAATCACGTCCACCAATAGCTGCATATTCATTAGTACATTCTATATGTGTCAATGGTCTTGGAGAAACTTGCGTAATACTATTAGCTTCTACATTTGTGGCAGAACCAGTAATTACACTTCTTACACTTACATATCCATAGCCAGAATTATCGACTGTAAACGGTTTATCTACAATAAATCTGATGCCATTCTTAGAAATAAAAGTTGTACCTACTTCATATAATGTTCCAGGTTCAGCATATACTCTTATATAAGTAGATGAACCAAGAGCTTGTTTTCGAGGACTCACACCAAACAATGCTGCTGATTTATCCAAATATGTACCAGTTGCAGATGTAGGAAATATCTGTGCTTCTACAATAGCAATATCTTTAATTGCCTTTTGAGCAACTTTAGCAGTACCAAATGCAACTGCATTTAATACTGAACCGTCTGCTATGTTAGAAACTTTATCGGTTTTGTTCAAAAACATTTCAATCCACAAATTCTTCAGATTTGCGATTGTGTTACTTACTTTTGTTATCATAACATATTATATTGGAACATTAATTAAAAAATCTTCTTTTGTCACTGTAGTAGCTCTAACTTTCATAAAGATACTATCTTCAACTTTCTTCAAATCAATCAACTCAGCACTTGCCCAACGATTATCTCTTTGGAACATATTCATCAACGATTTAAATATAATCGGATATTGAATCGCATTTGTAGTCTGACCGATAAAGTCAGATGGAAGGCCGTAATCAGTAAATTCAGGAATACAACCTTTAACTGCTTCGAGAATAATTTGAAGAGCCTGTTCCATAGATTTCTGAAACTTGATAATCTTCAAATCTTCATTCTCAAACACAAATTCAGTAGACAAATCTTTACCAAGAATATTTTCATCGACTAATGTATCAACCACATTATCAACATAATTAATACCTACATTCTTTAAATTCACAGAAAAAGTATTACTACCTTGACCAGTAATATAATCTTCTTCAATTATATATTGAGGTACAACTATATCCACCCAATCATCTTCAGGATTTTCCAATTCAAGTTGTTCAGATACAGTTTCAAATGTCTCACCAGTTCTTAATTGCTTTTCTAATTGCAAGGTATTTGTTCTTCCTACAGAAGCACTTCTTAACCATCTATCAGAATTCTTTATAGTTGTCAACTTTGTAACAATTTCAGAAAAATTTTCAAGAAGTTCCCACATAGAAATATCGTCCAACTTATTCTCATGTAATTGAAATAATGGTTCAATAATATTAATCTGTGCAATTAATTTGTCTAACTCATAAAAAGAATCTGCATTAATCTCCCCACCCTGATAATAATCCACAATATAAGGATAATATTCAGAGCAAAAATCAACGTAGGATTGAAAGAAATCTTTTATATTGTATCCTGTAACTGAAAGAAACTTTTCGTACATATCCATAGCTACAAAATATTAGCGATTGTCGCAGCGAGGTCATTAACTCCTTTTTGAATTGCACCTGCTGCACAAATTTTTGTCAAAGCTGTTTTTGCTTTTTTAGCTCCTGCTACAGATTCTAAAGGGGCAATCGCAGTCATTGATAAATTATAATCCCATATCATATTCCTTTGAATATTTTGAGAAAAAGATAGTCCTGCTGGTGGTATTACAACTAAATAACTCTCACCTAAAGCCATATTATAGAAGTATAATCTCAATGGTAAACCCAATTGGTCTACTCCATTACTTTTTGAAATTATAGCTTGCAATATTTTTATACATCCATATCCAGTTTTAATACCAGCATCAAAAGATGCAGATTTTAAGCTATTAGTACTTTTTCCAGAAATATCTGTCAACGACCATTTACCTGCCGACATACTATAAGCTGCACCCGTCAAACTACTCGCAGCTCCTCCTAACGATAATAAAATTTTAAAAGTCCTACCGAAATCTCCTCTAATGTTTATTTGTTGAGGAGTAAAAGTCGGTGAACTCAATACAGTTATTCCACCTGCAGTATTCCTTATCGTTTCTCTCTTAGGTTCAGTTTTAGTTATACTATTTGGATTAATAGGAAAAGTGAAAAAGTCAATTGTGTTATTCTGAGAATCAGCTAATTCAAGTGTACAAAGATATACCTCAAAATCATTTGGAAATTGAGATGCTAACACTGCTCGTCCTGCAGTTTCAATAATCCCTGATGCTTTTTGAATTGCTGATTGTGCTAAACTTGCCATATAATACTTTTCTTTATCGCCTAAAGATACGAATTATTTCATTAATCTGAAAAAGTTACCGTGCTTTTTATACCATCAAATTGTAATGGATTTACTGCTGCTACTGCACCTACACCTGCACCAAATCCGGCTTTACCTCCATCCATCGCTGCCGAACCTGCAAGTGCTGTTTGCCATGCGTTCTTTAACGTCATTATCTGGTTCTCTACATTATTCAACATTTGAATAAGTGTATTTGCTAAAGTCAACGGTTCTTTAGCACCATTTATTTCTACTTTTTGTCCAGTAATAAGTTTAATCAGATTTCGAGTTAATTGAACTTGCTCTTCATCATTATTAAAACCAATAATCAAATTATTATCATCTATAGTTATATGTTCCTGTTTATCATGCAGATTGATATCTATTTGATTGTCATCTATCAATAAATGAGTTTCTTTTTGATTTGTTCTTCTATACAAATCAAATTTTTCCATATCAAAAACTATCTTTCTAACTTCTTCACCTGGACTCTCAACTTCTTTCTTGACATTGACTATTTCAGCTTCAATTGATTTGTATCCTGTAACTTTAACTTTCTCAGATGCTTTAAGTTCAATTTCTCCTGAAGATTGTAATCGAATTTTATGTTCTACATTCCCACCCATAGTGATATTCAAATTAATCGGCTTAGATTTACCGACTAAATTCAAATTCCACTCTCTGTTAATTGGGTCCATACAAAACAACATATCTGTATCTTCAGATGTCTTTCTAAATCTTTGAATTTCTTCTGACCAAGCAAAGATTTCGTCATTACCTTGTAGAGTTCCAATTATTATTGGTTGGTTTCTGAATGCACCTGATGCTATTACAACTTGAGTTCCTTTTTCACCTGGCTCTTCAGGAAATTGAATGTTTTGTATAGCTTCATTTGTAATATAAACATCAGTCTTAAAAAGACCTCCTTCTACAAGAACGCAAACTTTGTTCGTTCTATAACAGGTTTCTATATAAGAGTCTCTATCTATTTGAGTAGGAATCATTATATAACCAGTTGTCACTGGTCCCAAATCATTATATTGAAATTTAGGTTTATTTCCAGCCATTATTTTAATCCTCCATACATTTTTCTATTCAAAAAATATTCAAATTGAGATTTATTTACAAGTGGACTTGTTGCTGTCGTCAAATTCCCTTGTTGAGCACTTTTTGCAGCTTGCTTGAGTTCTTTCAAATCTACAAGTTTAAAATACGACGGTTTAAAAGAACCTCCAGTAGGGGGAATTGCTTCATTGACAGATGCATTACTTGCTCCAACTTGAGAATTGTCTTGTCTCTTACTCGTACCTAATGTCGAACTTCCTTTAAGAATTGGAACATACATTCCTCTCTCAACTTGAATCGTTGTCCTTCTATCTATTCCTCCTTCAGTAAATGACACTTCATTTGAAACATTTAATACATAAAAGAATTCATTTGTACTTTCATTCAATATGAACGAACCAACTTTTATTCTTCTATCTCCATTTATCACAATTGTTCCAGTCCTTGTAAACGGAAGATAAGCATTACTTTCAACTATATAAATAAGGTCATTTAACAACGCTGCTTGCATCGTGACAAATTGTTCTGGTCCTTCATATCCATTTATCACACGCATCTGAGCATACATATCATTTATCTCTAATTTTCGATTGCCCCATAATTCTGCATATTCATTCAAATAAACAATAGGTACAAAAGCAAGATTCACTTGTTGCTTATCTCCAAGAATATTGTTGTTTTGAACATGAATTTGAAACCACGAATATATTCTTGAATCGTAACTTAGATTATATGACAAAACATTGTCTGGAGTTATTGTAATATAACTACCTTTCTCGAATGCATCCATTATGGCATGCTCTGTAAACGGTGGTTGTCTAACAATTAAGTCAATTGTATTTATATACGTATCAAAAAAGAATTCTACAAATGGATATTGACAACATCTACTCATATAATCCATCAACGTTCCGTTAGGATTTCCAATGCTTGAATCAACAACAATTCTTTGTTGAACCTCAGGGCTCATATAAGTCTTAACAATTTGCCATATTCCATTCACTTTCGCAGTTTCAAGCCCCTCAACTTGATAACTTTGAATTCTTTTATCTTTCCATGATTTAAATAACTCATTCTTACAAACCCCAATATTAGACATTATATTGATTACAAACCAGATTATCTCATTGATTCTCTTGTATTTATAACTCCATATATAATTATAACTACCGGTAAGAACATTTCTTTTATACCAAGAATCTTGTGGACGACCTAAATAGACCCAATGCTGTTTTGTATTTTCAACATCTATCAATGGAATGAAATAACTACCATCTTCTTCAAATAACTTAGAGATATCTCTACCGCTCACAGTTGTTGTTTTTACGTTGTCTTCTGATGAGTATTGAGTACTTGACTCATCAATAAAGCCAATCATATCCCATACGTTATACGAACCATCAGTTTCTGCAAGTTTGTTAGGTGAAACGAAAATTGTGTTTGCGTCTTCACTATCACTTTCACCTTCTAATTTTAATCTCTCGAATCTTATAAAAACAATATCGTTAGCTTGTACAACTTTTTCAAGATAAGATTTAACATCATTTCCTTCCTTTGTCACTACATTAAAGACATCTTGATAACTTGCACCAAAAACATTTTCTTTCTTAGCATCCCTGAATGGAACTAATGTAAAACTAAAATCACCTGTTTTAAACGATTTATTTACATTACAATTCATAATGAATTGACTTACATCAATTACTGAATCAATCGATTTACAATAAATCCAAACACGTATATTTACAGGTTGAACTTTCGTATTTACATTGAATTCTTCATCGTAAGCAACTATATTGTCAGGAACATAATCTTCGTCAGCAAGTAACTTAGTCATATTATCACTCCAATAAGAAGGGAAATCTTCTTGAACAAGATATTGTTTATCTTGGAAAATCTGTTCCAATAATACATTGGTACCGTCTGAAGGAAATGATAACGACCAACCTGGTTTTATATATGGAAGATTCTTACTCTCGTATTCGCTTTTATACGTTTCTTTTTCAAAATCGTCATAACTGGACCAAATTATTTCAAGATTAGTTAATCCATTCACTTCATTAGCGATATCCATAAATTCTTCTATGGTTATCTTCTTCTTGTCACTTTCATTCAATTTTGGTTGCCAAAAATCAATGAATGATTGAGGAGAGATTTTCTCTTTAGAATAGACTATATAATTTAACTGTTTCTTTGCCATAATTAATCTCTTTCTTTAGGTAAAGTTTTCTTTCCTGCTGTAATAACATTAAGAAAACCTTTAGTAATAGCAAGTTGAAGACTTTTCATAAATGCATCCCAATCAGATTCTCCAGCTTGTTTAAACGCTTCATTTAAAGTCTTAGTATCTTGAATCACTTGTCCAGGTGTTGTTAAATAAGTAGTTGCTTTATTGATTAAAGCATTATTTATAGAATTAGTATCTTGTTTTATTGAGTCTAAAATTTCATATACATCTCCCAAAGATTTTTCACCTTGAGTAATCTGCTTATTAGCATCTGTAGCAGTGATTCTCTCTGCACGTCCTACTGTCTGACGAGCTTCTGTAGGTTCATATGCGCCTCTTGGAGTTTCTTTTAATGCACTGAAAGATTTTTCAATCTCATTGTAAATTCTATTAATTACTTCAGTCGGCTCTCCAGTAGCAAATTGTTTTCTAATATCTTGCCAACTTAAATTAGGAAATACACCTTTCAGTAAATTAATGAATTGTTCGTTGTTCTGCGACAATCCTTGTAACTCACTCAAGAAACTTCTCATAAATTCAGGGTCTACATTTCCACTCTGAACTTTTTCGAGCTGTTCCATTGCTTCAGAATAAGTCCTTATATTAGGATTTGTTCTCGTTAATGTTCTCAATAAAAGAGCTTGAGTTGTTTCATCTTGAGAAATACCACTTCCTGAGAATGCAGATTGATATCTTTCAAGTTGTCTTCCTTGTGCACCAGTTGCAGTTCTTACACCTGACATTACAGCAGCAACCTTACCTGCATCGAATTCACCAGCTTTAGAAAGAATTTCATCAGACCTCTTTGAGAATGTCTCAAGTGACTCTTCCATAGTGGACGCTATTTCACTGAAAGGTAATGTCAACTCTCGCATTGACCTTTCAAATGCTCTAATTATAGCAGAACCACCGTAACTTGTATTTTCATCACCGAATCTTAATGCTCCCTGCAAACGATTGACTGTACCTGGTGCAATTCCATACAATCTTTCTGCAGCCATTAGAGATTGAGATTCTCTTTCTGCAGTTACATCAAACTCAGTACCACCAGGAGCACGACCACCTGCAGCTCTTGTCAATTCAGTCCTTCTCTGAAGATAAGAACCAATATCTATACCAAGAGCATCTGCAGCATATCTTCCTTCTCTTCTTGCAGTACTGAACGCATCTTTCGCTGATGTACCAAATGTCTGAGCATAAGAAATTGTCTTACTTTCAGCTTCTGCAAATTTAGAAAATGTCTGCAATATCCTATCTGCAGCAATATTAGCAGGCATTTCAATGCTTCGAGCTATAATATTACCAAAGATAGGTATCCAACGATACCTATCAGCTTCATTAGCTGCTTGGACTCTTTTATAATTAGCCGCAGTTTCTACAGTACCCTGATATTCAGACCTTAAACCAAATTCTTCATTTCTGAAGTATCTTTCTGTAGCAATATTCTTTATCTGATTAAGAAAAGCAATAGTTCCAATACCACCAAGAAGACCAGATAATCCTTTACCTAATCCACCGATAATATTCAATCCACCTGCACCACCTTCTGATGACGAAGGTAATATAGGAGGAATATTTGTACCAGAACCACCTCCACTTGTATTATCAATATTTTGATTGTTACGATTAACAGCAGATTCTCTCAATTCATCTACATTGTCTTCAATTCGAGATAATGAAGCTGTCAATGCTTCAAGATAACGATTTGTTCCAGAATTATCTTTTCTCTCTTTATTATCACTCTTTATAAGATTTCTAATAGCATCACCTAATTCTCTCGAAGTTTGATAAATAGTACCAGAAACACCATCTATAGCTTTGATAATGTTTTCATCATCAAAATTGAATTGTTGTTGACCTTCAATAATTCTCGTTTCTCTTCGCTCAACAACTTCATCATCTCTTTCTCTTAATCGAGGACTTTCTGTAGGGGTTATCTGATATTCAGGTTTTGTTTCTACTGGGTCCTTCTCTCTTAATACTGAAGTATTCTCTTGAATAGTTTCTGTATTACGTTCAATGTTCTTAACATTTTCCGTTATATTTTCACGGTTATTTTCAACATGACGATAGTTTTCACTCCTATCCTCTATCCTTCGAGAATTATCTGTATTTACAACGGAATTATCGACATTCGTAACAGAATTATCAATATTCTCAACATGACGATTCATCTCAGTCAGTATCTCTTTCTGAGTTTCTTTAATCGTCTCTCTGACTGTTTCTGTAGGTTTTCTTTCAATAGGAGGTTCTTGTCTTGGTTGTCTTAGATTCCAAGAGACAGAACCAGTTTCTTCATCTATAACTGGTTCCACATCTTCTTGATATTCAACCTTTCTTTTCGGACGTCTTTTTTTTGGTTTTTCTGAAGGTTTAGTTATTTCTTCATCATCAGGTTGAATTTCTGTTTCTCTATTTACTTCCCATGTAATAGAATTCGCATTCTCATCATAAACTGGTTTTAACTCTCTTTGAGTTTGTTGCTGTGGAAGTGGAGTTGAAATAGGCTGTTGTACTTCAGGAGTCTGCATCGAAGCAGATTGTCTTCTTAAATCAATAAGAAGTTTCTCCAACTGATTCCTATCCTCCATTAGAGATAATTGTTCACGAAGTTGCTGTAGATGTTTCTCAGTACTTTGAGAATTCATCGAAGCAGCTTGGTCAATTTCACGATATAATGAAACTGCCTCTTCTCTTAATTGTCTTAATGGAGTGACGTCAGCAGTCACTCGTATTCTTTTATCTTCAGCCATATTATTCTTTATCTTCCATTTCTGCCATTAAAGCAGCCTCTCTACGAAATGCTTCAATATCATATTCTTCGATTATTCCAGAATCTTCTCTCTTCAACCATTCTCCTATATTAGGAGTATAAACGTCGTCGTTTTTATCCAATTCTTTCTTACGTATTTCTGAATATATCGAATCTTCTTCGAATTCCATCCTTTGAGCTACAAAGGAACATTTTCTATGTTCTTCAGACATAAAAGCTATCCCATGTTTCTTTCTCCACCATCTATCGTAAGGAAATCGATTGTTCCATTGAATCATAAATGTTTTAAGCTCATCAATGGTCATATCTATCTAATTTTTACTGATTCAAAATCTGATGAATTTCTTTTAAGAAAGGATAAACTTCAGTATCATAAAACTTACGAATTTCAGCGAAATCTTTTAGACCCAATTGATTAAAAGAATCGACTTTCAAATCTTTAACAAGTTCAGGCATTAATACCGTCAGTGTTGCTTCGATATCGATAATATCTAAAGCATTCTGAGCTGCCTTAGTAGAATTACCAAGTAATGTATTGTAGAATCCTCTACCAAGACTCTGCTTCATAGTTTCGATACGATAATACTCACCTACATTAGGGAATTTGATTGTATATTCCTTCCCTCTTAAATTAACTGTTTTATCTTCCATAATCAATTGTTTTAATTCGTTATAAAGTTCTGACTTTATTTTAAATAAACAATCGAACTAATGCACAATTCGTCCATAATGACTTTTAACAAATCTTCCCATCCTTCAGGTAATTCATCTGATTTTTTATAATTATCTTTCGCCCATAGAGGCTGTAAATTCCTGTAATTGAAACAGATACGCTGATGAATTGGATTAGATAAATCAAATCTTGAACATGGAATAATATGGTCAATATGCCATTCTCCTTGATTATCCCACGTCATTCCTGGTTCGAATTGTTGTTCAAGATGAACTTTCAGTTCATCAAGTGAACAACCAAGAAGATTTAAACTATTAACTGATTTTACTTCACCTTTAAGTACTTTCAAAATTCGACTTCTTAATAATTTAGCATTTTTATAATTAATATCTTGTTTGAACTTTCTGTTAGTATAGGTTTTGTTATACAATTTTCCTTTTTCTGTCTGACTATATTTCTTTCTTCGTTCTCTATTTTTCTCTTTACCATCTTCTGTACTCAATTTTCTTGTTTGAAATTCTCTTCTACAATCTTTACACCAAGAATCATATCCGTATTTCTGACTATTATCTTTATGAAATTTAACAATAGGAAGTAATCTCTTACAATGAGTACAATATAAATATTCTTCATCATCTATTATAACTTTTCTATCTATTCGCTTGGGCTCTGGTTTGTTTTGTTCGTACCAATTTTTCGACCTGATTCTTGCTTTTTCTTTATAACTTTCATCCTGCGCTCTTTTTATAGTCTGTCTTTTTGTACACTCTTTTCCTTTTTCTGTTTGAAAAAATTTCTTTCGAGCTCTTTTTGAAACTTCTTTACCTTCAGGAGATTTCCTATATATAGCTACACAATCTTTACATTGCATATTTAATCCATCTGATTTCGAACTATCTTTATTAAATTGCTCAATAGGAAGTTCTCGTTTACATTTTGAGCATATTTTCGTTCCTTTTTCAAAATCTGCTTTCATAAACCATAATTTTTAAATCCTAATATTCCACTTTTAAATGTAAAAAATTATGGCAATAAAAATTGCCATAATTAATTGATTATCAGAGTTCTAACGTTGATATTGGATAAAGATACGTTCCACTGCAGTTGTAGCCCGAAATTCCTCCTTCAGCCAGACTAAACGCCTGATTGTTAACGAAACAAGGATTCAACAAACAAATCGTTTGACCAGTAGGGTCAACTTGCGTTACCATTTTCGTATTAGAATCCTGAGTTTGAATTGTCTTGCTGTAAATAGCAATAGCAAATCCAAGTTCACCTAATACCAATGTATCTACAATAGCCTTCACTGAACCAAGACGGTGCATCATACCTTCCATTACCGGTTGCTTGAAATCAATAAAGAACTGGTCTACTGTCCATGTACAATCATAACCTACTGCAGGTATTTCTTGTTTCAAAAGATTACCGAGACCCTGAACATTCGCACGGCTGATATTCTCAGCGAATTGCAGGTTTCTTACAAAACCTGCAACCTTATTATCTATCTTTATATACGCTTTTGGCGCTGTAAAAACTGCCATATTCTTTCGTTTTTTAATTATCCACGAATTAAATATCCAGTAAAGAACAACTTCGTAATTTCATTATTTACAACAATCTTGTAAGTAGTGAAATAAGCATCATCTTTACGAGTTGTCACAACATCCTGGAATGACAATAACAAATTATCTTGTTCACTTGTAGCTGTTCTTGATTGTAAATATGCTACTGTCCAATCCTTAACAGCACCTGCTGATAAAGTATTAGCGTTCACACCATTTTCTTGTCCCAGCAAGTCCAATGTCGCATTTACAATCAACTCTTTATTAATCTGTGCTACAACACGCATGAATTGAATAGAGTAAGATTGACCTTTTGCATTGAACAGATTAGCGTTATCCTGCAATGTATTCACACCCTGGAGAATATTAAACTTTCCAGTATAGTCGTTCAATACAACGCAAAGAATACCATACTTCAGAGCTTTCTTCTTTTCAGTTTCAGTCAATATATGTTTTACTCTATCAACACCAATTGTCTTGAATGTAGGAGGTACATAAGGCGGTTTTCCACTTACACGTCCCACTACTGCACAAGTCATATAAATAGCCGGCCACCAACGAATCTTTTGTGCATCAAATGCAGATACCATACCTACACCGCCATGTACCAATTGAATGTAACAACTATCGAATGCTTGAGCCAATGCAATTTCTTGTGCAAAATTAGCTGAATCATCGTAACCTGCTACATATAAGAAGTGTTGGAATTTAGCATCTTGCGTCATATGAGTGATATATGCTTTTGTAGTTGCTGAATTTGCATTCGCTCCTACTTGGTCAAGAATCACTGCACTATAATCCAAACCTACAATCTGGTCAAGAACAGCATTCAAATCATTAGTATTAAACGACTCAGTACCACCAGTAGCAAGGATATAAGGTTTACCGTTCAATGCAGTAGTAATATCATTCTGCTCAATCTTACCAGTACCTTCAACCTGAGAAGTGGAATCAAGAACAAATACCAAACCAAAATTAGAATCATTATTGGCCCAATCAATCAATTCTTGAATGTTATCAATTTCAGGAGATTCGAGTACTAATTCAGGGTCACAATTTTCTTGCGTAATGTCACCATAAGGCAAACCATCTGTATAAGTACCAGTATAAGTACCTCTCCAGAATTGCAGAATCCATTTAGTAGCATCTTCACGTCCTGCGATAAAACTCAGACCGTAACCTTTTGTCAGAAGAGTATCGTTCAGAAGAGTACCGTTTGCAACTAATCCTTCATCCAAAGTCTTAACTGCGAATGTACCTCCTGCTGCTGTTGCAAATGTAATTTTTGCTCCTGTAGTTGTTGCTGCACGAACAAATTCAAGTTCAGAAATACCTACTGCGTCAGGATTTGATGAATCTGGTGCAAACAATGCTTCTGCAGCTCTCCACCACATTCCACCTTTCATAAATCCACGAAAATCTGAAAGATTGTCAAATGTATAAATAGCATTCTGACCTTGTGTATTTTCACCATTAATACCAGCACCACCACCAAATCCAGCAGAATATGTACCAGTATCAATAACAAGAACCTTACCGTAATCTAAATTACGAGCAGGTCCAGTTTCTCCACTTATAATGGTGCTGTAAACACCAGGAAGAGAGATTTGACGATTATTGAAATAAAAAGTTGAACTCATAAAATTTATTAATTTTCATTAATTTTACGAACTAATATATGATTTAATTCCTTCAATTCTTTCTAAGTAATTCTCAGGAATATAATTAACACCTAAATATAGATATTCTTTTTCTTTCTACAAACCAAATATTAAATTATCTCTGATTCTACACCAGGCAGTCCATGATTTTGATAATTATCTCCATCAATCGCTGCTATTCCTGCATCTTCAAATAACAATTTATTTAAAAATTCAGTATTAACCAAAGATGAAATGATTTGTTCAACAGAAACTTCCAATCTTACAGACCTTACGAATATAGGTAGAGGAATCAAGTTTGTATCTGCCATAAGCTCTGTCATTGTTATATCGATAGTTGAATAATTAGCAGCCAACCAGTTATACGCTCCAGTCATTAATGCATAAAGTACTTCTGATAATAGAATACTTTCTAACATATTATCTGACAGACACATAATTTCAAAACCACATTCTCTACTATCTCGAACTTGCCATGCTCCATCAGGAGTATAAATTTCACCATTCAATTTACCTATTGAATTAGCAGGTCCTTTTGTTTTACCTGGTTCTCTTATGACGTAACAAGGTAATCCCGTCTTATCTTTAGGAAATTCAAGTCTTACTTCTATTTTCCTCGGATTAGTAGATGAACGAGTGAATAACGATTTTGCTTGTTGATAGAAATCAAAATTTCCATCCTTCATTCCATATAACAATCTGTATAGGAAAGTGTTTTCTTCGTCATTTTTATGATTTTCTAAATCTTTGGGTATATATTCCAATAAATTTAGAATAAACTGTTTTACACGGATTATTTCTATCATATCATTTGTTATTTAATATCCTTTCTAATGTTTCGTCAATAGCCATATCAGCAACTCTATCTATCTGAGCAATTTCAAGTGCCCTATCCATCAATCTCTTAGCAATGATACCACCATTGAACCAGCTATTAGGGTCAGAATTGTCACTGACTCTTCTGAATGTCATATATTGACCTCTATTCTCATTTTCTGAACTTGAAGCTTCAACTCGTACAAGACCTTCGTATTTAGCTGCTTTATGAATATATTCTGGAACTTTTAATCCAGGAATGTTAATTTCTTTTCTTACACCAGGTATTTGTTGACTTTCAGGTAACTGAGACCTTTTTAATGGCATTGGTGAATTTTTAGCAAGTTGATATACATCTTGAGGCATAATTGAACTGAATATTCCTGCTTCGGCAATCGCTTGTGGTGTCGCATGTCGGAACGGTACAGTCAAAAATGGTTTACCATCTTTCGTTCTCTTTGCTTTTAAAGAACCTAATAAAAATGGTTTTTCATCCCAAGGTCCATGTCCTTCTTCTATCATTAAAGCAAGTTTACTTTCTCTTGCAGATAATCCAAAGACAGCTTCTGTTCCAGAAGGCCTTTCGATATACATTGCTTTAAGATATTCAGGTCTTGAACTTTTCAGTTCTTTGTTGACTAAATCTTGCCACTTCATAGAATATTCTTGAACTACACTATCAATAATAGCTGTAGCCAGTAGGTTCGATTCATCTTGATTCAAAGTGAATTCTTGAACTACATCACTCAAGTCTATTCTAATCGGTAACGCTGCCATACATTTCTTTCTTTAAAAATTCGACTAATTCTTCAACATTATCTGGAACCTTATTAGATTTCTTTACATTTTCACTACCCCACATTGGTTGTAGATTCCTGTAATTGAAGCAGATACACTGTTGTTCAGGGTCTGTTAAATCAAAGTAAGAACATGGTATGATATGGTCGATATGCCATTCTCCATAATTATCCCAGGTCATTCCTGGTTCAAATTGTTGCTCGAGATGAACTTTCAGTTCATCAAGTGAACAACCAAGAAGTTCGAGAGTGTGTGCTGATTTTTGATTGTTTTTAAGCGCATATTGTAATCTACCACGTAATAAAATTCTAATTTTAAAATCAATATCATTTTGATATTTTTTTCTTCTATATTCAGTTAAATGTAACTTTCTCCATCTTTCTCCTGATTTCTTATATAAAATTTTTCCTTTTTCTGTTTGTCTAAATCGTTTAACATCTTCTTTAATCTTTTCTTTTCCTTTTTCTGTTTGTCTATATTTAGAATAATATTTCTTATTTGTAATTTTCCCTTTTTCTGTATTACTATATCTTTTCTGAGAATTTCTATGAATCAACTTTCCTTTTTCTGTTTGATAAAATTTCTGAGAACTTTTTCTACTACATTCCTTACATCTACAATTTAATCCATCTAATGTATGTTTATCAATTCCAAATTGTTCAATAGGAAGTTCTTTTCGACATTTTGAACATACTTTTGTTCCTTTTTCAAAATCTGCTTTCATAATTTTTACATATTATCGTTTTGAATAAAACCTTTTCCATCATAATTCGGTTTATCAGAAGCAATAAAACAAGAAACACGAACTATAGCTTGTACAGGTAATTGAATTTTTTTTTGTTGACCTGAAATTTTATCTGTATTCCAAGATGACCGAGATTGATGAGGAAGGTCGATAACTTTACATTCCATTGCATGTTTATAATATAAACTTACAATCATATTTTCAGGAGGCTCAAAATCTAATATCAAACAATAAGGATTTTCAGGATTTATATGAAATTGAGTTATTTTATTTAGTTTTTGATAAGAATTTGTAAATGTATAAAGAGCATCTACTTTTATAATTTTATACGTCGTAAAAACAAAAAATTCCCCGTTCATTTCTCTTATTTCCAAATTCTCACTAAAGTAAGAATATTCCGTTTCGAAAGTTAATCTACTATAATAAGATAAATTAACTTTATCTAAATCTATTACCGTTACTCCAAAAGTTCCTAATAATTCAGCCGACCAATTTTTATATTGTGTCGTTTGATTAATATTTGTAATAAGAGCCTTTGTTTTTGTAGGATTAACATAGAAATAACCAGTACCGAAACAATTCTGACAATCAGGTAAAGCTGCATCTCTTCCATGACAAGGACATCGAACTGCTCTTTCTAATAATACATCGTAACCTTTAGCAAAGATAGCTTTCTCAAACTCATCCTTATAAAATTCTGGTCTAAAATTACTTAAACCTGGATTAGGTGTCTGTAAGATATTCTTCTGTTCCATAGTTAAAATACTCTGAATTTAACTTCATCGTAAACAAGTTTCAATCTGCCTACTGCACTATCAATATCCTTTTTGTATTGAATAAGTCTTGCTGAATATGCTGCTGATGTTGCACTTGCCGTTGTACCTATACTTTGACTTAAACCATCTATACTTAACGATTGACTTGATACACCAGCAACACCAAGGACCAAATCTCCTGCGATGTTTAACGGGCCGAAAGTAGCCAACATCCCGACTATATTCAACAAATCCATCGGCATATCATCTATATCCCATCCTGTAATGTACTGGATTCTCCAATAATCAGGGATATTCTCATATCTTTGAGTTCCAATCTGAGATGTGATTCCAGTCAAAATAATTTCGGCATTTCCTTGAGTTGTTGATGAACCAGTAGGTACTACACTAATTCTCCTTTTCCCTTGATTCATTGCTGTATCGTATTCACAGAACAACCATCCTTGTGGATATATAATTTGTTCCATTTTATTCAGCATACCAATCATAGATAAAGGAACTCGTACAGGATAATTTGTCTGAAGTATAGGGAATTGTTGCCAATAATCTGAACGATAATATGAAAGAGTTTGGTCAACTAACTGTTTCATAAAACGCAGATTAAACCAATTTTCTACATCTCTCTGTGCAGATTCTATGTAGAATCTCATGTTTTCATCTGAAAAAGACGTCCCTTCTCCTCCTTCGATTTTTATACCGAAAAGATATAAAGACCAAATTTCAGCAACAGAAAAAGCTAAACCAGTATTCTTTCTGTATTTTATTTTCAAAGTTAATTGACCCATTGTAATACGTTATTATGCTTTACTCAAAATCATTTCAATAATTTCATCTTTTTTCTTGCCTTTCAAGTCGTCTTCAGAATAATTACCACCTTCTTCTGACATTGCAAGAGTTTTCAAGTCGTCGACTTTTGTTGCTTTCAAATCTGCTAACAAATTATCGTCTTCAATTTCTTCTTTGGTTATTTCTTGAATTTCAGTCTTTACTGATTCAGTTTTTCCAGCTTTCAACTCTTCAACCAATTTCTTCCAAGATTCGATTTCACCATCTTTTTTAGAGAGTTCAATTTCCTGAGATTCAATAACATTTTTCAATCTACGAATCTCATTTTCGTACTCTTCATTATCTTTCTTGATTTCTGTGCGCAATTGCTCTTCCATTTTCGTCTTATATTCCGGTTCTTCACCTTCTTTATAAATGTTAGGAAACTGACCATCGACAATTTCTTGATACAATTCGTCAGATACAGTTGCTACACCATTACAAAATTTTACTGTCCCATTCTTGAACTTCAGAGTGTGTTGGGAATAAACTCTACTTTTAATTGTTACCATAATTCACTAATTTAAAAATAAAAAGGAGAAGGAGTTCTTTTAATCTCCCTCCCCTTTTGAAACAATTTATTACAATTAAATTACAAACCTTCGTCACCAATGTTAACGATACGTACAATCTTAGCAGGCTGATATAATACCGGAGTACCGTAGTTCAAGATACAGAATCGACGACTCGGAGCAGTAACTGCAAAGTCCATCTTAACAGTATCAGAGAACTGCAAGTATTCGTTAATCTGACTATCATTGTAATATACCAAGGCAGACTTGGTACCTGCAATGATACGATTGCGGTCACGTACACAATTTGCAGCAGCACCATCATAACCAGTTGCCATCTGAGAAACAGGTACTTCAAAAATCGGGAAGTATTCTGTCGTATCATTCAAAACAGCATCTTTCTTTGTACGATAAATAACAAATGAAGAAGCTGCATAAGCACCACCTACACCAGCAGTAACACCGAACTCAACTGACTGAGTTGCAGTAACAGCTTGAGCACTAGTAGATGTAATATTCAAAGGTGCAGATTCACCATAACGATTTTTTGCAGTTACCAAGTAACCATAAGCACCAGCATGACGACCAAAATTAGTCTTAGTATCAGCATTATTAACCTTAATTGCTGTTCCAGTAGTCGGAGCAACCGGAGCAACCGGAGCTTTCGGACTTGATGCACCTTTACCTACTCTAATAGGCTTACGAACATCAAAGAAACGGTCATTCTTAATGTTAATTTTACCGAACTGAGTTGTAACGTCGTTTACAGACTGTCCCATTGTTGCTCCAGTTACAGAAGCTGCAAGACCTACAATAACTCGCTTGCTTTCATGGAACTGCTGTACATAATTGTTAAATACAATCGGGTTAGAAATAATGCGGTCAATATAACCGTTATAAACATTCACTACAACATTAGATGCATCCTGAATCATCTTATCATTCAAAACCTGATTCTGAGCATCAATAACAGCCGGAGAATTGAAATAACCATCAAGTAGTTGTTCAGAAGTCTTGCCTTCTGCTGTACCACCGTCCATTTCATTTACACCCAACATGTGCTGACGGAATACACCATCAAACTCGATATCAACACAAGAAGAGTCTGCACTTGTCAATGCTGTATCAATCAATGTCTGCAGCAAAATAGTCTTATTCTCAACTTCCTGACGATACATGTTATCAATACCGTTATATTCAGCAATCATTGCAGGATGAGTTACTTGACCAGTAACACCCATGTATTTAGTCAAGATTGACTTACGTCTGTATTGAGAATCGGTTTCTTCAGGAGTTTCACCTTCAGTATTGAAGATACTGATATCTTCACCATACTTATACAACTGATTGTACTGATGAACATTCTGTTTAATCTTCTGTTTCGGCATTTCCATATAGTACACCAACTGATTCAATCTATTGGTCAAAATCTTCAAAACTGAATCCAAAGATTCAATTTTCAGACCACCACCATTATTAATCATGTTGTTGTATTGCATACCGGTCATAGAACCGGCTTCCATAGCTTTCAAGATATCGTTTGATGACAGTCCATCGAACAAATCGATATCTGTTCCGTTATTAGTGTATTGATATAAATCCATAACTTATTTTTATTTATAATTTAAATCCGAATTTACTTTACAAATTTAATACCATTTTTAGTATACATGTAACGAGCCAATTCTTCACCTACTGTTTCAGCATAAGGATTGGTTATATAATTCAATGCATCAGCTTCCAGAGATTTTCTAATTGAATCGTCACTTTCATTAGTGAGAGCTTTTTCAATCATCTTAGCTACCATCGGACGTTGACTGATGATATTAAGTTCAATCTTTCCATTGTCATCCTTTTCAAAGTTCATAGACTTCTGAATAGCTGACATGTTGTCCAAACCTTCTGAACGAAACTTCGGTGCTTCTTGACCAAACTTATCCATCTTAGCACTCAGGTTATCCAAACTTTCAGTCATACGCTCGATAATAGGAGTGAAAATTGAACCTACAGACTTCATAATCATTGATTCCATAGATTTCATCATTTCACCTTCTGCATTCTTATCTTCAGCAGTATTCTTTTCATCCTCTTTCACCTTCTCTTCTTTCTTGACAGCTTCTTTTTCAAGCTTATCAATATCTTTCTCTTCTTTTGTTTCAGACTCATGGTCACCACGAGCTGCTTTATCTTCAGATTTTTCAATCTTAATATCGCCATTAGCTATTGCTTTTTCGATATATTCTTCGCTAAAGTTTGCATCCAACAGTGACTTTACGATTTTGTTGTCTAAATATTCCTTTTTCATTTTAATTAAAATTTATGTTTACGTAAAAATAGAACCAAATTTTTATTTTACAAATTAAATTCGCTGACTTTTTAAGAAATCTTGAAGAACATTTATAGAAATATGACCCTCTTCATAACTTTTGAATAGATTTTTAAGAATCTCATCATTCTTCGCTTTAAGAGGTTCGATTCTAATTCGAAAATCTTTATCAATAGAAAGAATATGTCCATCCTTTTCCATTTCAAGTAAAATGTTAGTTGTTCGAAAATCTTTATCAGATTCAAATTCGTAATCTACATAATCCTTAGTTTGAACTCCCTTTACAATATCTGCAAAAGTATTTGCATTCACTGGAGTCATAGTCATTGCAAGATTCGTAATAAGAGCTTTTTTGATTTTCTTAGGATTTGACTTATCTCTTTCAAGAGCTTTACCTTCTATACTAAAACCAGGTTTACGATTGGTACCTGATTCTTTCATCTCAAGTGCTTTATCATAAAATGCTCTTGCTTCAGGAGATTTTTTCCAAAGTTGACATTTTACATAAAACTTATTATTTTCAACTTTTGCACTAATAGGTGCTCCAATCCAAAAACGAGATTTATTAATAGGTGAGCGAGAAGTTAAATGGTCTAAATTTATTAAACCATGTTTCAAAAATCGGTCAATTATAAAACCATTAGGTTCCATAGATTCACCTTCTGCATCTTCAGATGCATCGGAAGCCAACCCCTCGAATATCATTCTTTCGTATCTCCTATCATCACCAATTGGATAATCGAGAGGATTAAAAGAAGATTTCTCAAAGTCAGCTTCTGTAAAAAAGTTAAATCTTGAACCTATTTCAAACATTTTCGTTTCTGTTCCATAATCACCGAATTTAGAAATTTATCAATCAAATTGTCGATTTCTTTATATCTTCTCACTCTTTTCCAATCATTTTCAGAAACTTTCTTCTTCGTTCCCATAATTGCACCGAAAATCGCTGCATTTGTATCAGTATCTTCGCCATAATTAATAACTGAACAAAGGTCTTCAAAAAGTGTAGAATTCTTATTTTCTTGCGCTAAATAATTATCAATCACAAGATTATATGTATTTATCACATCACCTCTATTATCATAATCATTCACCTCAAGATTTTCCACTGGCAAATCTCCTAACAAATTTTTGAGTATGCAACAAAATTTACTACCGAATTCAAAACAATTCTTATTATTATGTGTATAGCAACAAAACGCTTCAAATAGATTTTTCGTATATTCATCAGATTCATTCAAACAAGCTATTGCAATAGGAAGTGAATAAAACAATGTACCGTTGCCCATTCTATCTGTTCTTGAACATCCCTTTCGTTGTATTGATTCTGCTGTTTGATTTCCAATATCAAACAATCTACTTCCTGCATTGAATTTCTTGTTTTTATACCATAAATCTAAGTTCTTTTCGAATTTATCAATCTTCTTGATGTTTTCTCCAGGCGTACAAAAAGCATCTAATAAACACAATAAAACAGATGTATCGTCAGACCATGTTCCCTCTATCTGTCCATGAATTCCTCCTGAAGCGAATCCACAACAGAGAAATGTTCCTTCACTTCTAAATTCAAAAGGAACACCAAGTACATCTCCAAGGATATAGGCTCTAATACTATTTCTTATCTTCTCTTTCATTGTTCTCGAATTTCTTTGCATTCTTAATTGCATTGTCAACCATTTCATCAGTTGCTTTTTTCCTCTCTTCTTCAGTAGGAGTATGAATAATACTCATTGTACTGCAGTCATTCCATCTTGATACTTTCTTTGTTTCCATTAGCTTTTTCTTTTTAGTATCTAAAGATACACCTTTTATTAATGTGGTCCAACAATTCTAATAAAAAGTTACACCATTTCGACAACAATTGAATTAAGTCCTTTAGCAAGAACTTTGAATTTACTGAATCTCTGTGTCAAGTATTCATATTCATCAACTGTATTATTGATATTCGCAACTTTATCTCCTTTCTTAGCCAATAGTGTTATTTGGAAGTCACTTCCAAACGAAGATAGTTGTTTTAATGAAAACGAACTAAAACTCTTATCTTCTATAACAGAACCAACTTCAGCGTTCAATAATTCATTTAGGCTATTCATATCTCTTGCTTCTAATCTTCTATACAAAACTAAATTTTCTTTGCAAGGATTTTTATCTATTGCTTCAGCAATTAATTGAGCCATTAAAGCAATTCCTGTTCCACCACCTTTACCGTAATTATAATCTCGAATAGCTTCATAATCAGTACCCATATATCTTTTTAAAGCTTTATATTGAGTCTTAGTAACTTTTAACTTTTTACCTTGTTTTTCATAATAATCTATCATTTCATCTTCATCTTCGAAAGTATGACCTGTAAAATGTTTATACTTCACACCATTCCATTCTGAATATAAAACACCATTAGCTACTGGAAGATAACCTGAATCAATAAGTACTTTGTTTACTTCAGCTCTTTGTGTTGATTCTAAATAAGGATATTTACTAAGGATTTCTTCAAAATCTTCATCTTCAATATAATTTTTAAACCTTTTCTCAATATTTTCATCGATAGTAACTGAATCAAGTACTTTCCCAAATCTTTCTTTTTGTTCTTTATCTAAAGTATCGTTTTGAGAATTCCTTTTCTTCAAGAATTCTTTGAATTCTTTCTCAGCTTCAAACTTCACATCGTTCTTTTCTTCTTTAGTATCTAATTTTTTTAGATTATCTTTCAAAGCGAAAATACCTTGATGTTTCGGCCAAGACATAGATTTATTATTACTCAAATCTTCTAATACATATTCTCCCTCATCTTCGTCTCGAGAAAATCTATAATCTACACCATTTTCAGTAAATTCGACAGCCTTACCTTCATCTAACTGCTGTAGAATCTTGCCATACATTATTATACCAGCTTGTGACTTTATAAAATCCATTTTGACTACTGGTTTATCAATTTTATCTTTCTTCTCTTCAACTTTTGTTGATTCTGGTTTCTTAGATTCTGCTGTAGGTTCTGGTTTAGATTCTTCTTTTTTAAGAGTCTTTTCAAATTCCTCCTTCACCCGTTTCTTGAATTCGTTAAGAGGTTCATTCGGCTTAGATTCCATATAGAAGGAACCTTTCTTAGCTTTATATTTATCCTCTCCCTTCATATTGAGAACAATTGTCTGACCATCAACCTTAACATAGGTTTGAGTGATTTTCTTGAAACCATTCATTTCATTAAGTTTCTTATCGATACTATCAGAAATATCTTGCTTCAATTTATCCAACTTAGAATCAAGTGTCTTTTCGTCTATAGGTTTAGTTTCTTTCACCTCTTTATTCTTAGCTATCTTTTCTTTGATTTTATCAATCACAGACGAATCTAAATCAAGTTCACCTTTTTCTTGAGCATCAAGAATACGTTGAAGAGCTGATGTAATACCAAGCTCATCCGCAGATTTATCATCTGACACTTTACCTTTACGATTCTCAATTTCCTTTTGAGCTGCCTGCTTGATTTCAAGAGAAGCATCTTTATCATTGATTGCAGCTTGTAACTGTTCATCACTTGCTTTAGATGCGTGTTGAGAGTAATCAACTTTTGCAGTTTTAGCTTCAGGTTGTTCTTCTTCTTTTTTTGAAGATTTTCCTTTTCCTTTAGGTTTCCAACCATTAGCAGTTTTTATATAAACTTTACTTCCCCACGTCTTTTCTGTACCAATAGGGGATGATTTCTTAGCTTTCTCTATAATTTCGTCCATAAATTGTTGTTCAATATTTAGATTTGTTGTATCTTTAGGAACAGAAAGAGCGTTGGAGCTTATTAAGGGATTGAGCCTTGCCGAGTCCATATCATTAGAACTATCAGGTCCATCGAGTATAGTCAAGCTCTTTTTAATTTTATCTTCAATCTTAATATCTTTATTGTAAGATGTTAATACCCAAAGTTTTTCTCTAAAATTATCATCTTCATCATAAACTACAGACTTTGTAAGTGTCACTTTCCATTCTCCTTTATAGATATTTACTTTCATCCCGTTTTCATAGAATTTCCCTATTTGCCCATTTTTCAATATATCTGAAATCCTATCTGCTATATCTTCATAAGATTTAAAATCATTTTGTTCTATAAAATGACGTTTTCTTATATGACGAAGACCTTTTCTTTCATCTCCCCAAATTATATCTATCTTACCAAGTCCTTCTCTTTCTATAGCTCCAATCACTTGACCGTTTCTTTCTTTCAAAAGAAAATCAATAGCTTCTTTAGGTTTACCTGCATATTTAAAATAATTCCGACCAAAAACTTTTAATTCGTCTTTAGCATATCGTTCTTTACTTACCTTTTGTCCTTTTACTACTCGCCAACTTCCATCGGCTTGTTTCTGATATTTTACATTCTTCCATATCCTAATTTCACCAACTACGGCTTTTGCTTTCATTAATTCATTAAAATCTTCTTGATTCTTTATTGTTTGCATCATCAATTGTTTTTATTAAATAGTCTTGAATATTATTGTCCTCAGCAAAGTCTACCCCGCAGTCCAATAATATTCAAGACTATTTCAACGAATTCTTAATATAACTGCAAACGATACTTCGTCTGTTTAAGTGTTGCCATAAAATCTTCAACCCAAGACTTTTCACCTGCATAATTTTGCTTGTCTTCGAGTTTAGAATAGAATTCTTTTGTCCTATCAATAATCAGATTGATAAGTCCTATCGGGTCATCAACTTCAATTTCTTCACCATTAATCTCGCCTTCTTTAAATCGTCCAAATTCTGATTGACCTGCTTCCATTATCTTATCTTCATAATCTGAAAGCTCCTCTATCAAATCATCGAGATATTGATGTTTAGCGTTATCTTCTTCACTCCAATGGATATTCTTTGACCTCGTTTTCACACCTTCAATAAAATTAGCAAAATCAGCAAACACTTTATACATCTCATCTTTTGCTTTTAGAATCTCAGAACCATCATCTAAAGAAATATTACTATTCATCTCTTTACGAATGTCATCTATACCCCAAGATTTCTCTATTTCTTCATCAGAAACAAGAATCTTGTTTATATCGAGTTTTCCTTTGTTTTTCATCTCATTCAATAGAGATTTAAACATATCAGCTTGGTCAAGGTCATTGAAGTCAATCAACATTCTAAAACCTGTCGGTTTTTCAGTTTCAATCTCAGTAGATTTTTCTATACCATCACCTTCAGGTTCTTTTGTCTCCTTATCTAAATCTTCTTTACATAAAGCATTGACACTATCGCAATCCATAGTCTTTTCAACATTCTCTTTTTCTTTCCAATCCTCAGGAAGTTCATTCTCAAGACCCAGCTCTTTAGCACGTTTCTTAATCCATGCTTTCACCTTTTCTTTCGGCATATCAGAAGCGCCGGACAACTTAATAGCATCTTTCAAATCCTGACTATTCCTTATAGGATATTTCCCGTTCGGCATTGCCTCACCTTTCTTTGCAAGGTCTTTTCTTTCTGTATGTGAAAAATAGGTTTTATTATTTGCCTTTTTGATATCTTCTGGACATGATTTACAAACATCGCCGAAGACTTTTTCTGAAATATCACCATTCAAAAATGACTTCATAATCTTCAAGACTTTATTTTCAGATACTTCAAGTCCTAAAATTCGTTTGATATTATCTTTCATATCAAAAATGAAATCATAATCATCTAACTCTGTAGATGGATTAATCCAAGCAGAACCAATTTCTTCTTCACTATCAAGCAACAATGAAGCTGGAGCTTCACTATCAATATGACCTATAAAATAATGAATTTCAAAATCTTTACCTGTCGCGATTCCAACTGGATAAAGCAAATCTTCAGGAACATCTAATCCAGTCTCTTCAAATAATTCTCTATGAGCTGCTTCACGCCATTCTTCTCCTGCCTCTACATGACCTCCAGGAATACACCATTCAGTAGTACTTTCACCCATATCACCAACTCTCTGTAGGATAAGAAGTTTGTTACCTCTAAATAAAAGTACATCTGCATATTTCACTTTACCAATCTTCGCTTTGATAATGTCATTATAAATAGACTTTGAAATTACACCAGATTTACACAATCCTTTAGCTTCAAAGAGGTCTTTCATATCTACAAGTGCTTCTGCAATTTCAGTATCATCTTCTAATGATTTTATAGATTTTTCTATAGAAGCCTTTTCCTTCTGAACACTTGCTATGTGTTTTGCATGTTCCTTCAAAAAAGAGTCATATCTTTTCAAAGCATCTTCCTTCTCTTCCGTATCCAAAGTAGAGATACTTTTAATAATACTATTTTGTTGTGCAAATTCATCTGCAAGATTATCTATCTCTTTATTAACATTTTGAGATTTTTGAAGAAGTTTTCTGTACTGATTGATTTTTTCTTCTTTTGAGCGAAAATCAAATAATTTCTTTATATTCATAGCTTTATAATTTTTGTCCTAAATATACGAATTCTTATTTATGATATATCACTTTTGATACGAATATCTTCAACGTAATAAAAATCATGTTCACCTATATAGATGTTATAAAAGAATCTGTTTACAGTTTCTAATTTTTCAATACGGTCGACTATATAACTATTCTTTCTACCCTCGAGTATCATTCCTGGTTTTAATTTAGAAGCTTTTGTAAATGAACAAGTCTTTTTGTTTGAATCTATAACATAAAGTAACTGTTCTCCTGATATTCTATCTAAAACTACTTCTTCATCAGCATGACAATATACATTATAAACAGATTCGTTAAAACGAGCAGCTCTTTTATAAAGACCTTCTAATTTTGTAAATCCATTTTTATTCATAATCAATTCACCAATCTTTAAATCTTTGATGAATTTAGTTCCTTCAAATGTTCTTACTTCGACGAAACTTGAATTAAAACCACCTTTCATATTTATTCATGTATTATTGTTTTTAATACTCCACCAAAATCTTGGATAACATATTCTATAGGTGCTATCAGATTATAAAGAGTTCCTTTGTATACAGTTTCTTTAATATCTTTAACAATAAGTTTTCTTACACCAAAATGACTTTTAGATACATCTTCAAAACTTTTTGCATACTCCTCAATCGATAATTTTCGTTCCTCACTATCTGACCTTAAAGATGAACCTGATATTCTATTCAAACACTCATCTTCAATCATCTCACTTAAAAGTTTTTCATCTAAAATAGGTAAACAACATTCTTGAGAATATTTACCAATAAATAATTTTTGACCTTCACAAATTGAAATCTCTCCAGCTTCACTTTCGAAGGTTAAAGTAAATATCTTACCACTATAATCTCCTACACTGATTCTTGCTGGTATATATCTAAAACTAAAGGTAGGGATATGAAGCATTTTAACAAAATCAATTCCATTCTTATTAAGGTCACTGATTTTGATGAATTCATCTTCAAATCTTTCTTCTTTAGGTCTATCATCTTCAGATGTTTTAATCTTCTTTCTCAAGACTTGTACTAATGTATCTCCTTTATATCCTATCATACTACAAACTCTTTATTGCCGACTGTTATTTTAACTTTACTTCTTCTCTCAACTTTTCTATCAAAATGTTTGACTGGTTCAAATGATTGTGTTTCGTCATTCCAAACATATGATTTCGGGATATAACGCATGTTACACCTACAAAATGGGTGAATTGGTCCAAGAGTTGGTTTCCAATCTTTTGACTTTAAACCTATATTGTCACCATTCGCTATTAGGTCAATCAACTTGAATATTCTTGGCTTCGTGCCTACACCTCCAGTTGTATAAAGTTGTTGACAATATTTGCATGCACCAGGATAGACTTGTTTATATACTAATGCTTCTGCACCATGTTCATTCATTATCTGTTGCGCTACACCTATTTGATAGATGTATTGCATTTCAGTCTCGACTATTCTGCCCCAATCTCTATTCCAATCGTCCAACGAATGTCCTATACTACTGATAATAGATTGGATTGATTTCTTTTTCAAAGTTCCTTCAATTATTTCCTTCTTAATGATGGTTAATTCAAGTTGTCTTTGAATTTCTGCTATTAGCTTAACCTCCTCTTCAGATATAGAATTTGAAAGAATATCCCGCATTCTTTTCCCCATTGTCTTTATATAGGAGTAAGTTCGGGTCGCTGCAGCATCGTACATTGCTTTTTCTGAAGCTGTCAATGCCTTATACTGCTTCTTGTCTATGTAAGACAAAAGGTCAGTATAATCCAATGTCCTTAATTGACTTGGAGTCAATTGTCCTGATAATCTACCAAAAAGGTATGATTGATAATATGGAGGCAATTTCTTCAATTCATCCTTCCATTTATAACCATACCTTTTTAATAACTCCTTGTCTTCAGAAGATAATTTACTCTCACCAAGAACATCTGCAACAATTCTTGCAAGTCGATAATCTATAATATCGAATAACCTCTGTATTTCATCAGGAGTGAAAATCATTGTTTTGCAATTTTAGTCATTTCCTTGGTCAAATCTATCATCATATTATTGACCTGAGTTGAAAACATAACTTGTGCCAATCCTTCATATCCACATTGGACTTTCGGATAACGAATAGGGTCCTTTGTATGATATATAACATTCGACTTTTTAGCCATCTGTTTGATATCAACTCCATCAACTTTTTTAATCGGCGGCATTACTTGTATAAATTAGTTTTATAATAATTTATCGCTTCTGCAAGTATAGGATTATTGTCAAATGATTTATACTTATCAAACGGGTTTTCACTGAATGATTCTTCATCATTTGGAACTCCTGCTTCTTCTGATTCTCCAGGAACAGACGCTCCATACATCTGCTGCTGTTGTTCAGCTTGCTTTGCAGTCTGATAAACTTGATTGATAATGATATCGTTTTCTGGGTCAAGTGGTCTTCCTGAATACTTCTGGAATATATCTTGCATTGCAACCATACCTTTTTCAAGCTTCTCAGCATCAAGTTTTACTTGAGCTTCTTCATCTTCAACTTCAATACCAGTAAATGAAAATTCAAAATCTTCATCAAGTTCACTTACGATATATTTGGTAATCACATTTTCAAGAAACACAAGAATAGGTTTCAAACCTTTCTCTCTACTATGTTGCAATCTGGCTTTTTGACCATCTTGTCCAAAGATTTGAGCTTGGTCTTTGAATTGGAATCCTAATTCCGTAGGGTCTATTCTATAGACAGAACAACTCATTATAACCAAGAATTTCAACCAATCATTGAATTCCATATCACGGTTTCCTTTCTGGAGGTCAATCCATTCCAAATCGATACCATTGATAACCGGTACCCTATGAGAATTCTCAACTCCCCTCATCGTCTGCATCCATGCCTGACGAAATTCATTCAATGTTGATGGTGAAATATTCGCATTCTTTACATTAATAAAACCTTTTGGTTGAGAACCTTGTTTGAAAAATAATCCATTATAACTCATTCCCCATAATATCCATGTAATAATCTCTACAAGAGTTTCAAGTTCACTTGTACCATATCCATTCTTACGAATATTAGAAGTTTTGTTTCTAATACCAAATCCAAGCTCCCATGGATAATATAAAATTGGTTCTTTTGTCATAGGATTACGAATAATCATATCATCCCATACCATACAATATCTTGGTAAATAACCTTTGAACCTGTATCCTTCAAAAGCTTCTCTTTGTCTTGGGTCAACAGTATCAAGAAATCGAATAAGTGATGCATCAATAGCTCTGAATTTTTTCAATTCCCAATCACGACTCCTGACAACTTCAAATGCCAGTTGGTCCAATGTAAGACTATCGAATGTTATCTTACGAACGAATTCTTGAAAACTATCCAGATTATCCCACTTCTCATTCCATCCTCCGTTCTCAAGGAATTTCACAATATTCTCTATCTTTCTTTTATCTTCGTTAGAAAGTTCATCTTCTTTCTCTTCTTTGAAGAGACTTTTCTTTCTTCGGATAGTATATCCTTCTTTTTGTTCATCTTCAGAAAAATGCAGAAAATTTTGAACTTGCTCAATACGTGTATTAACTATTGCACGAATGATATAAATATCTCCCATTCTCCGAAGAGTAGAAAATGATAGAACTCCCTTTGAATCTTTGAATCCTTTACCATTCCCCGCTAAATCATTAGGGTCAAAGAAAACAGATTGTATATGAGGATTCGTCTTATTGATTTCGCCTAAATACAAATTAGCTTTCAACAACTCTTCCGTATCATTAGAACTCAAAGCTGATTGAAGTTTACTTTGGAATGCCATAGGGGCTGCTTTTTGTATCGAATCAAGTTCTTCTAAAGAAAGTCCAGCCAGACTCGATAAAAAGTCTGGCTTTGACTTAATTTGAGAATTTCGTTTATTTCTTTTTCCCATCGTCAGATAATTTTAAGCTCCAGCTAATTGCGTTAAAGTAACAGTCGCTGTCTTATTTCCTTCTGTTGTAGTAACCACTGCTGTTCCAGTTCTCTGTGCTCCAGTATTTGCTGCTGCCACTACTGAATATTCCGAAGACCCTTTTGTAAATCCTTCACCCTGGACTGTCGTAGTATAAGTTACCGCAGAAGGAATGCCGCTATTACTTCCATTAACCTTCTTCTGTTTAGTAGCTGTTACTCCGAATATTTTAATCTCTCCTGCTGCCGCAAAAGAAAGTGTGGTTGGGTCTACAGTACATGTATATTCATAGGTAACTGTCGCTGCATTCTGTGTAAGTGTCACTTCCGCAGTCTTTCCACCATCCTGCGAAATAGTCGCTTTTCCTGTTCTCTGTGAGCTTCCGGTATTCTCAGAAGCTTTCAAATTGTAGTTATTTCCGCTTTCCTCATAATCGAACCCTACGCCTGCCAGTTCTATATCAGTAGGATATGTTTCTGGCTGCTGTTTTACTCCATTCAGAACTTTTGTTCTTGTAGAAGTCACGGTAACCAGCTTTTCACCTCCTGCACCGTCGAACGTTACCGTTGTCGGGTCTACTATAAGCGCATATTCGTAGGTTACAATAGATGCAGCCTGGTTGCATGTAATCTGCAATGTCTTTCCGCTTTCATTCTGTTTAACCGTAACTACCGCTTTTCTTGCCGTGTTGTTTGGGTTCTCGTCAACCGTTACTTGTCCTCCACCGTCAACCTTGAATCCTGCCCCAGATATTGAGAATGTAACCGGGACGCCTTCCGGGTGTCCTACTGGCTGTCCGTTCTTGAATGTCTGTTTTGAAGACGTCACCACGCACATATCATCACCTCCCTTTGCAGGGAAATTGAGTGTAGGTTCTTTAGTCTCCAATACGTATTCCACAACTTCCTGCACGTCCGACAATACCGCGCCTTCTTCTCCGAATCCTTCCGGATATGAGATAAGCTTAACAAGCGCCTTAAACGCCCATTCCTTGAACTGTCCTATATTATAAGTATGACCAGCTTCAATTACAATACCGATAGACTTATAATATTCAATTGCTCCAACAACGTTTTCAGTTACAAAAACATTCAACTGACTGTCTAAACCATCAGTTATGACAGTCAGTTGTTTGGAATTATCTTCTGTTGTAAATAATAATCGTAACATAATCCTTATGCGTTTTCTGCCGTCAATTCCTTACGCCATGTATTATCGTTGAATTACACCAAATCTTCCGGCACTCTCGTTAAGATTTACATCATTAGGGAAGTAAATATCTACATCTTTAGGGGCAGGAATAGTCGTTTTGATTGTAATTATACACGCATTTTCATCATTCCATTCTGCTGTCACTGCAACAACCTCATTTAATCCCTGAGGATTTAATTCGAGAGTAAGTGCTTTATTTTCAGCAAAGGCAACAAGTTCTTCGTGCATTACAGACTCACCTACTTTCCAAGGAAATCCAAGTTTTAATAGAGCATCGCTTCCACTTACTTCATCTTCTGTCACACTTACATCACCAGGAGCAACAATTCCTCTAATTTCTGTGATAAATACTCTTTTTTGGTCGCAACTACCATCAGTTACAACTACTGTATCAATTTTCTTATTTGTATCGATAAATCTATATAGTCTCATAATCTTTTCTATTTTTAATTGTTAATTACTTACATTCAAAAACTATTTCTTGTGTTACAGCACCATTTTTATCAAGTACATAAACCTGATAAATACCAGTCAAATCTGCTTTCTGAACACCCAAATCCTTCTGGCACTCGAAACCCAGATATTCGTTCTTCTCCTTCATTGTCAGAATCTTCTTATCGACAGATGCGGTACCGATAGTTTCTGGAATGTTGGTGAACTCGCAGAACTTGTTATTATGCTTAATGCAAATCTGAGTACCTTCCGATACCTTTGCTTTGAAGTTCATCCACAACCAAGGAAGACCATCTGCATATTCAGCCTGCCACGGATATTCCGTCAGATAAGATTCGGGGAGAATCGCATTATAATCTTCTTCACTATTAATAATACCACTGTTAGGGTCCATTTGAATAGGATTTTCAATTGTGCTCCTGCTTCAACTTCATTCAATGCTGCTTCAATGGCATTAAAATTATCATCTAAACCTGAAGCTACTTGTGCACCGGTCTGACCATCTGTTATTTGATAAAAATCTATCTTATTCATAATTTCCAAATTAAATCTTTTGTCCAAACGAATTCATTATTCCAAATATCGTTATCTGAGAATAAAGTCTTATTCATTCTCCATATACCGTCACTCAACCAAACATTCAAATTATTCCAAATGCCATTGTCCATAAGCCATACAGGAGGAATATTGAATATACCACCAGAAATCCAATATCCGCGCATATTCCATTTATCATTCTTCAAAACCCAAGGTTTTACAGTAATAGGTGGCATTGAATTAGAAATTCCGCTTCCACTACCTCCTCGAAATGTTCCTGGGTTTTCTTCAGTTCCTATTCGAGTATAAACTCCAGGTAAATAATCACTTGCCATCTTTCTTATTTTTAGGAGAACCATTTTCATCGAAATCAGCCAAGTACTTCTTGATTCGACTTGGAACTAAATTCGGATACAATTTAGAAGTATTTTCTACAATCGAAATTGATTCACGTATAATCAACGCATTACATACAACTGACTTGAACCAAGTATATGATTCTATATTTCCTCCTTCAACTGTAAAATTACCTAATACATGTGAAACAATCAACAGAGCGCTATAAATAATTAGCTTCATTGCAATCATTCCGAACCCTTTACTTGAAAAATCTTTATTCTTCAAATGAAAAACCCAACTTACTAATGTATCGACTACAACTAATATCATTAGATATTTTAGGAACTCCCAATCACGAAACACATATTGCTCAATAAATGACGCTGTATTCGAAAATGATATAGGAATACTTAAAAGTACCGGAAAATAGAAACTGTAGATGTAATTCTTAAATTTACTTATATGTTTCATTTTTTCAGATTCTTAATGTAGTTTTTATTCTTAGCCAAATCTAACATCTTTTCATAATCTACTTCAGATATAAAAATTGAACCATCTCTATTTTCGAACTCAATATCATATTTATCAAGCATATTCCAAGTATCAATTATCTCTCTCAGTCTCACCACATTGCCTTTCAATTTTTTATCTTCAGATTCTTTACCAGTACCTGTTGTTCCTTTCTTTTTGAGTCTCCAACCCTTCTCAGTCTTGACATACATTTTACCACCATACATCTTTTCTGTTCCAAGCGGAAGAGCTTTTGCTTTCTCAATTGCAACATCATCTGCACAATTGATACCTGCAATCCCTTTCAAGATATTCAAAGGAGTCTCTTTGTAGCAAAAACACATTCTATCATCTATAGACTTGAAGATACCATCAGGAATTTCAACTGGTTCTCTCTGCGCTTCTCTGTAGAACATCAAACTCTTCATTAAATCATTGCTACGTACAAACACAGGCTTCAAAGACATATAATCAGCAGTACAACAAGCTATCTCAAATTCATCAATTTCTTTATTCTTTGATTTTTCGATAACATCCTTTGAAAATGCATCTACTTGCGCCTTAGTGAATACTTCAAGATTGTTTTTCTCAACAAATCTATTGAATTCATCTTGCGTAAATTCTTTAGGATTATTCATATTGTAATTTGTATTAATTTAAACGGAATATTGTTTTAATGCGTAAAAATAACAATTTTAATTGACCTCTACAACTTATCCCGTCAAATTAATCAATTGTCAAAAATAAACGTATGAACAGGGTAATTCAATCATTCTCGATATCACTTTATCACATTTCTTCTCAAACTTCTCAATCATTTCACGTAACATACTTCTTTTAGGGATATCTATCGTATAACTCTTTGAACAATAATCAACGCGCGTCAATACTTCTGTTTCTGTAGGTCTTCTCCAAGCTTTGCTGCCAAAAAATACTCTGAATTGTCTCAATACTTTTCTCACTTCATCAACTGTAAGTCCAATGTTCTTAGCTATAGTCCTTGACCTTAGGTATAATTGTGCAATAGGATTGATTGAATCGTAACATAACTTCGTCCTTGATAAAATCTTTTCAATCTTAGTTTCAGCTTCTTCTTTAGTTATTTCATTCTCAATAGCTTTTCTTCTTATCTCTCTTATTTCTCTATAATCTCTTGTAAATGAATTATTTTCAACACCAGCTTCTAAGCAATTTCTAAATCTATTCAAATAATCAAACACCAATTGGCAATTAGCAGTCCAAGTATATTTCTTATTGTCTTTAATAAAATCTTTCTTCATGTAATTAGGGATGATTGTGCAGTATTGCAGTAAATCCTCTGGGATTATTTCTACATGCACTTCACCAGTCTCTTTATTGAAGGTATAGATGCCATCTAACTTCAAACTCAATAGATTTCTTGAAACACCAACTATGCCAAGATTGGTTTCATTCACAATCCATTTCTTGAGTTTACCTTCACTTGTAAATAGGATTTTACCAGTATCTCCAGTTCTTTCACTGAGCTGTTTTGCAGCGGATGTTCTACCTTCGGCTTTGAGTAAAGCGTATATAATATTGTAACGATTGGTTTTTCTGAGTTTAATATATAAGCTATTTTTATTCATATTCTTTCGTTTTAAGTGTTGTAAAAGTAGAAAGAATATTTCTAATATCAAATATATACAAAAAAAATAAGAGTACCTGAGTACTCTTATAATTCCTTAAAACAAAAGTGCTAAATGTGATATAGTCTACGCTTAGACTATTTATAATATGCAACACTCAAACAGACAAACTCTTCACAGAGGCTTCCGTTAATGCTGTAAAGATACCACTACTTATCTCCTCTAACAATGAACAGGTTCTTCTGAATTATTTCTATACTGATTCTTAGGGGGTTACGACCTTATCCTCTTTATAATCACATAACCTGCTGGTTATAATTATCTTTCTCTATTTCTATATATAAAAAGAAGATGCTTATAACCTCTGGTTATATGATTATACGATTTGAATTGTTGTATCTACTTGATTCTCAGCACTGGTAAAATATAAGAAATTCTCAATGCACGACCAAAGAAAAAGTTTGTATCTTTAGACAGTTTGTTTAATCTAAATATATTTGTGTATGAAAATTATTTACAATTCAAAATTGGCACGATTATTGTTGCCTAATTTCAAAGCAATTCTTCTCATGCTTTGGCTCTTATGTAAGAAAGGTCCTGAATATTATTCAGAAAAGTTCATCAAGCACGAAGAGACTCACTCCTTCCAATGGAAGTGTTGTATGTTCTTAGGAGTCTTCATCTGGCTTGCATTCTCGTTGGCATTTGATACACTCTGGTTATTGTTACTTATTCCATTCACATTCTATATCTGGTATTGTATCGAATATGCAATAAGGTTCATCATTGGAGTAGTAAAGACTCCTCCTATCATGAAATTCGGATTCAAAAAATGGCTCAAAGGGTTCCAGGAAATTGGTCACGAATCTTATCATAAGATTGTATTTGAACAGGAAGCTAATGCTGTGGAGGATGGGATAGTAAATTATGAGTTCCTTTCTTTCTTCAAGTATTATTAAAAAGAAAAGGCGTTTCACAACGCCTTCTTTTCATGAATAATGTAATTAAAACGGATAAATTGTAATGTATACTCAATTCGATTGTAAAATTACAAGTTCTTTCTTAAATACAAATCTTAAAGTGTCTTGATATTCATTCATTCTTACCTAAACAATGTACCATTATAGCAGCAAAGAAAGGCGTTATGAAAAGTGACATGAAGAACCAGAAAGCAACACTTCTCTTAAGTCTTTCTGCTGTCGCTGCTACTTCAAAGCAAAGATAAAAGTAAATTACCACACATATTAAGCCAAAAATAAAAATCAATTCAGTCATAATCTAAAAGTTTTAAATTGTTAAATAATATCATTCCATTCAATACATGTCAAAACTCGAATTAAACAAGAATTAACATACATTTCAAGCTATTGCACAGAAGGTTTGAAGTACGGTAGAGATATCTTTATTTCACTCATCGTCTCACAAAGCTCCCACCAAGGTATAATTACATGAGGAACGCAATAAAGGACATTCTTATTTTCAAAGAAATAAATAGTACACAATTCATTGGTCTTTCTTTTGTTCTCGAATGAAATCTCACCAAGTACATCCATAATCTTTCTTAGTCCGAATGGAGAAATATTCTTGTTGGCTTGAAGTATGAGAATGTCTTGTGCAGGTATCTGAAGCATGTCTTCAATAAGAGAAACTGTTTCAGGATTATACATTTCTGTATCAGACAAGAGTATCAATTTATTCGACTCACAGAGCCAATCGATATAAGGACAATTGCCATTCTTGTAGGTAAAATGAATTTTATTCATCATAATATTCTTTAAAGTCACGAATTTCTTTATCTATCATTCTATTGATATTATCTATTTCTTCATACTTCTCCTCTTTAAGGAGTTGTAGCTTATGGTTTATCATAGAATTGATGTATCTATTCCAGTCCCGTTTACCCATCAACATCAAGTCGATAGCTATTGAATCAATAGACCTTTGCATTTCGTTTTTGTGACGTGCATCATATCGAAACCAAATGACAAATAGAAGTACGAGCATTGCGAGTAATACGATTATAATATACAATTCTGTCATAATTTATTTAATTTTATTCCATAATAATTTCAAATAGTCCCAAAGACTTTTCTTTTTCGGCTTTAAATCCAAATCATCAAGAAAATTCGTATCATCTTCAAGCGGTGGTACTGGCACATCTTGGATTATTGGTAGCGCATCCATAAGAAGCTCTTCTTTTGAAACTTTAACAAAATGAATATACGGCGAATCTATTGTACCACAGTCTATTTCTATACATAATGGTAATTTTCTTAAAGCGCAGCATTTACAACCTCTATCTACTTGATTAAAATGGTCTTCTACTGCTTTCAATATCATGCCTTCGTATTCAAACGTTTCTCCAACTTTATATCTTTTCATATTGAATTTATTCAGTAGCATATTGTTTAAGTAATTCTTCAGCTATTTTGTTGATTCTTTCTTTAAAGAAAGATGAATCAACAAGTCTTTTCTCTGCAATAATAGTACCACTATCAAAAGTTTTCATCTTTACTACTATAGATGTAAATGATTCACCTTCTTTGGCATAATCACATTCAACTGTAATATTCTTTCTTTTAAATGTTTCCATAATTATAAAATATTTTATTTAGCGAGTATTGACTTAAATTCTGACAATTTCTTTTCTGCTTCTTCTTCGGTCTGGAAATAGTTGTGGACATTGAACCTATAATTGTCTATGTAATCAAACATTTCCATACTGGAAGTCACGCAAAAGGGGTTGGGGCCACTGAAATCAATGTAATAATACATGCAGTTCTTCTTAGCACGCCAGCGAATCTTTTTAAGGCATTTTTCTTTCTCGTCATAGTATAGGTTGTTTTCAAAAAGAATTTTATACATACGCTCTTTTTCTTCTTCTGTAGAGAATCTGTATCCACAACTGACATAATCATAAAAAGAAGAATTGTTTTTTGGACAAAAAAAGCCTCCGTTTTTATAATAGGCATGGAAGTATATGTTTTCCAGCAACGGGTTTTCTTCACTTTCCTTGTATATCACTATCGTACCGTCTTCATGTGTCAGACAATTACCGTCTTCAAGTTCTGCAAGAATACAATCTCCATCATGGACGGACAAGAATTTCCCGTCTTTATCGCACAAAATCTTTTTCATAATTGTAAAATATTTTTATTAGAAAACATAATTAATCAAATCAGAAAGCCAGGACAAGAATTGTATCATTCCGAAGAAAAGAAGGGTGCAAGTGAGTGCACCCACTCCGTACCAGAAACGTACCCACCATTCACGATATTTTGTCTTTAATACTTTCTTACCGAAACGACCATTGAAGAAATTTACAAGCTGCTTTTTCATAATTATATCTTTATTTGTTTGACATTGTAAAGGTACGCATTTATCGCCAATTGGACAACAAATTACTTGTTTTTCTTTGTTGGTTTGATAACTCTTTTGTCTTCGAATTTATCCTTTACATAAAGCAACCATACACGACGTACATTTGTGTAAGTACAATTCATGATTGTACGGATTTTGTAATGTGACCAATTAGGATGTTCCAACATCATATTATAAATTTCCAACGATTGTTTACCACGAGGCTTTTCTTGGCGATAACTTGCTCTTTTGGTAGAAGATTTTCTCTTCTTACTTATAGTAAAAGAAATTGTACGAAGAGTGTCGTCAGCTTTCAATATTGTAAGGCCATAGGATTTGGCTTTATAATTCTTCTTTGCATCATCAAAATGTGCTTCGTCGAAAGTAATTATGATTTGTTCGTTGTTACATTTAGTAGTACCATTGTAGGTTTTGATGAAGTCGTTGAGCGCTTGCTTTTGTTCAGGAGTCTGGCCTTCAAGTCCTACCTCTTTTTCTGCCTCTTCGATAAGAGCGATAAGTTCGTCTTTCTTATACTTCTTGATATTCTTGATACCAAGTTCACTTGCTCTTTTTCTCAATTCTTCGACTGTTACAATTGTTGTTTCCATATTTTCTCGTTTTTAATTATTATTTTAAGTTTAAGAATTTTGCAATCTTGTTAATAGCTCCTGTAGAAGTGGAACAAAACGAAGCAGGTTCTACAGCAACATTTCTCCCATCTTTCCAATAAGTAATTTCAATTGAAATTTTACTTCTATTGAAAGAATAGCTTACATTAACATACTTGTCTTCTTTTTGAATATTACCAGCAAATAAACTATATCCACCAAATCGACTTGTAAGAGCTGATTTAAGTTCTTGTTTGCTTTCAGGAGTAAGAATCATTGCTTTCATAATCGTATATTTTAATTGTTATTACTTATTTACTTTTTCTACAAACATCTTCAACTTTAACGTGTAATACTTTCCAAGTACCTATTGCCAAATCAAGTGTTCCATTGGGATTGATTTTCTCGATAACGAATTTTTTTACTGGGTAAGAGTTATAAGTTACCATACGTCCTAATTTTGCGTTAAACTTTTTCATTGTCTTTATCTTTAATCGTTCGACTTATTATTTCCTTTTGGATACCTAAAGATACACCTTTGTGACACGTGTAGCAACACATTCACCAATAAAGTGGTCGAAATTAAGATTCTTTAAAGTTAGACCACAGGTCTAAACATATTTTAATATATGAGATATAAGAATATAAAGAATGCTCGTCAAACTTGTAATTAAACAAGAAATAACGAGCATTCTAACTTGGCAAACAAAAGTTCAATTTATACCCTGAAAAGAGTTATCTTCTTACCATTACCCATATCGTAAGTATCGACATGTAACCAACTCACTCCATCTTCAAGTCTTATAGGATAGGGAAGGTTATCCTGATTCTTTATAATGAGCTGACGTGCCTCTTCAGCACTCATGCCTTGTACAGTAATATCAAACGCTTCGCCTGTACAATGTGCACTCATATAGACCTTTTCAAGATTGGTCTTTTCTTTAGGAATTGCACAAATGTTACATCTAAGGCCACGCTGCGAATAACTACCACCACTTTTCCAATTGTTGATGATAAAAGGCTTCTGGATAATATATTCACGTAGCACCAACAATGTCTCAAGTGCTGCCATAGAGAAGAAACTCCACATCTGTTCCTCTCTGTACTTATTGTATACATGTGGACAAACAAGTTCCTCGATTTTGAAGTATTGCTTAAGCTTCTTAATTAACTCATCTCTTTTCATAATTCTTCATTTTTAGTCCATTCATTACTATTCATAATCTCGTTCTCATCCATTAAAGGATAAGGATAAACGACTTCTTCCACAACTTCTTCACCTTCCGAAAGCATCATGATAGGAGGTACAAGCATGTTGTACGTCTCTTCATGCAGCAACGCCTTTATGCCGTCATTACTCATTCGTCTTGTCTCCCAATCCTTGTCGAACTGTTTCAGTTCTTCTATAGGTATAACTAACCATTTCATAATCAATCATATTTAAGTTAATTCATCTTATTGTTTCTTACCCAATCCATTTCTTTTTTAGTCAACGACCTGTTAAACATCAGGAAACTATACAGACGTGTTTTGCCGAATACAGAATTGTTGTCCCTTATCTTTCCTATCCATAGAGTATCACTGTCTACTCCGGTTCCTGGAGTAATGCTGAAATGGACGTCGTTGTCAAAATCCTTATAACATTCTGTCTTTGTCATTACTATTACATTGACAGTTTTCTGGATATAGGTTACCCAATTACTATTGCCGAAACTCCGTAGAGAACCTCTTCCGACGGTATCAACGTTTCTCAGTATGAATGCGCCGTCTTTTTGCGGTAGGATATGCCTTGGACGCCAGCACGCTGGGACTGAAAGCATAATCGTAACTCTGTACCATCACCGTAAAATCGTCCATTATGGGAAGCCCTGTCACCTTAAGATAGTCGTCCACTCCGTCCAGTATTAGCGAACCATCGTCGTATATGCCACTCTGTGCATTCCATGCAAAATTGTAGCAATCCATATGATACCCGTTTCCGCTTAAGTCACGCAGTACATGGTCTGCGTTCATGTTCTGATTGGTGCAACCTTGTCTAATAGGATTATATTCACAGATAAGTGCTTCTGTATACCAAGCTGGTTCTTCTTTGTTCAATCTTCTTTTCCATTCTTCATTAAGTCTTTCCTTCTCGGTCTCAATCTCTTCGGGTGTCAGCGACTTGTTATAGAGGGCAAAATAGTAGATGGCAGCTTTAGTATATGAAGAAGCAAACCTACATAAATATAATTGGTCCACATCACTTAAATTTCCAGTTTTAAGTTCTATACCATTATAACTATTCTTAGTCATCCACGATACTTCACTTTCCTCAAGTTTTACACGGTTACCAGTTCCATAACTCCATACTCCAGTAGTACTATTAGAATCACTGGTTAGAATAGAACTTTCGAAATGGAACGCACCTGCATTACCCAGTCCTTTGTTAGCCACATACCCTGGAGATGTAGGATTTAAAATTTCCCTTTTACATATAAGTGTAAAATCATCCATAATAGGAAGTCCAGTACATATACAGTAATCATCCACTCCATCGAATACCAGCGCATCCTCATAGGCAGATGGCAGTTGGGTAATGGTGATATTACAAGCACCAACTACAGATGCAGCAAACCCGGTATATTTCTTGTGGGATATTGGCAGGTTATTGATACCATTCTTAAGATAGGTGTATGTTCCGGTACCGTCTTCGGTATAAGATACATATCTTAACTTTATATCATCCGTTATGCCTTCCACCTTTACTTGGTATGAAGATATTGTTGCGTCTACAGATGTCTGTAAAAACTTACTGTTTGCAACCAATATTTCCGTTATGTGAATAGAAGAATCGGAGTTTGTGAAATTGGCTGCATTTACATTCTTTGTCCAGGAATTGAAATCTATCTCATACTTACCGAATCCGGAAGAAAGAGAATAAGTGAAGTTCTTGAGAGCCATCTCATTACCCTTAATTCCACGAATAGAAGAAGGCTTGTCTGCATTAGACAGCCCGGACATAAACCAAGCATCCACCATAGCCTTATTGAAAGGTGGAATAGGAGGACCAGCCTTGCCAGCCTTCCTACCAAACAAAAGACTTGTACCAATACCAATCATAACCCTATATTAAATTGTGCAGTAGTACCGTCAACAAATACTTTATCAATAAGATAAGGCATAGGAGAACCAATATAAGCAGACACTTCCACCTCACTAATAGTATAAGTCTCAATAGAAGGTGCTCCACAGAGGTGTACTTTGATAGTTCCAGCAGTCAATGGAATGACCAAGAAATTCTTATCACTATCGTGCTCCACAGAGGTGTACTTTGATAAATCAAAATCCTCAGTAACCTGGCCAACTTCAAATGCTCTACTTATTGCAGTAATGCTTACTTGTCCTTCACCATTACTAATTCTAATCTTATTAGGATACATAACTTTATAAATTGTTTTAAATTAAAAAGGAGGAGGAACTTCATCGTCACCGAATTCATTCCTCCTCCTAACCTTTAAATATGTCAAACTTGAAAGAAAATTTCCAATCGTAAAAGTACAAGATTAATTCATATTAACCAACCTTTTCAAAGATTTTCAAATCTTTTTTGATTGTGTATGATTTCTTTATTGAGCTCATCTTGTATAAGTTCAATTACTTTTCTGGTCAATTCTTTATCTATATAGATATTCATTGTGTTAGATGCAATACGAATACGTTCATCTTCTTTCATCTTTTCCAATTCCTGTAGAGTTTGTCTATATCTATCGATATTCTTCTTTAGGAAAATTGCTGTTTGGAATACATCTTCTTTCATATTATTCTACAATTTCCGCGTCACTTTCCGGCTCATACTCTTTCTTTTCTTCCATAGGGGCATTCTTCCACTGGTCTATGAAATGCTCTATTACACGTCTTCCGTCAGTCACAACCTTCTCCAGTTTCTCGTCCGGTTCCAACAGTTCGTCTGCCATTGCTGCGGCTATGTGTTTTGCCTTCATTACTTCCTCTACAAGGTTTTCGTTGTTTGCCAGCTCGTCAAGATTGCGTTTTGTGAGTAGGTTGAATGTCAGTCCTTCAATGATTTGCTTTCTCTTTGACATAGCGTTCAGCATAGCATTCATTTTGGGTGCGAACTGTTCTGCCTTCATATTCTCGAAGCTTTTGTCGTCAAATCCTTCAAACTTCTCTGCCGCCATGAACGCTACCTCGTATTCTTTAGGTGTCATTATCACGCCAGCCTGTAGACACTCTATGCAGAACAAGATGAACTTTACGTTGTTTCTCAAGTCTTTTTCCATAATCTTTCTTTATATTTAGTCAATACATTCTTCAATTGGTACATCGTTAATTGTCACCATCTCCCAATCTCCATCCATCATCTCATAGATACAATTGATTGTTTTATGGTCTGCAATGATTTCTTCATCAACACCTTTCTTTCTCCAGGTATTACTTTCTACCATTGCAGACCATTTTGTTCCTTCTTGGAACATCAATTTATTAGGGAGTTGTTTGTATGTTGATTCTATGAGCTGACTTAACGTCTTTTCTGTCATAGGTCAATCAATACTTCTCAAGATAAGTATCACCTTTACTGTCTTTCCAGACAAAACATATCTCACCTTCTTTATTGATATTCACACTTTCGAATGTAATAGGATATCCATGATTTTCACCATCTTTTACGACATAATGTAAAATCTTATAAGTGGCTTCTTCATCCTTATCATACTTCTGGTAGAGTGAAGTGAATTCATCGTAAGTAAACGTCGTTGCTTCATGGTCTTTTTCAGTAGGAAATGATATCATGTAACGTACAAGTTTACCATCTTTCACCTCTGTACTGACTATTGAATCAATCTTGAGTTCATCAATGATATCAATCACTTCAGCACAACGAAGCCTCCAGTCGTCAGGATACTTCTTCTTGCAGCTAAGAAGGTCTACTTCATTACCCTTCAATAGCTCTACGAATTCTTTTTCTCTTTTCATGTTTTTAATTGTTTAATTATTGTTTATAGATGTGAGATGAGCAATACTATAACAAATGTATAACATGGATTAATAATAGGGTTTGACGTACTTCTCATCTCACTGTGTAAAGATACTACTTCTCGTTCATCTTTTGTACCTGTCAAGTACTCTTTCAAGTAATGTTTTGGCACTCTCAATATCCTTCTTGTCTCTTGTAGTCAATTCGTCACTTATATTCAGTATACTATCAACAATCTTGAGTATTGTAGGAATACTTGATTTAAGTTTTGTCTGACCAGTCCTTGTTGTATAACTTATATTGAGTTTGTCTTTCTCTTTCTTGAGTGCTGACTGTGCTTCTCCAGACGTAGCAAAGTAGCCTACATTATAGGTCTTACCATGATGATAGAAAGTCACTCTCCATGGCTTCTTCAAGTTCCCTTTTGTGTAGTATATATTCTTCATAGTCTCAATATATCTCGTCTACTTCAACATCAATTAGAGATTCTATTCTATACACAAGTCCATTGTCAACTATCTTCTCAAACTTGATACCTGCTGCCTCAAGCTCCTCAGCTATTGCATTCCTGAACATCCATCTTGGTCTTAGGTAGATGTATTCATCATCTTTTTCAAGTGACAGTAGTATCTTGGTGGGAGAGTATTCTTGTTCCCGAATAATCTCCCTGATTCTCTTCATTGTGAGCTTCTTTATCATAATGTCTTGATGAACATCTTTATTTTATGCAATTGCTCATATGACAAGTCATCTATATGGTCAATGATACGTTCATAGAGTATCTCTCGTTCACTATCTTCGTAGAACCTTGTTCCAATCTCGTCACCGTCACCATTCTTTGCATAGAGCACTTCACATTCGTCCATGTAGAACCCTTTGTTACTCTTATCTATGAAGGTCGCTGTTTCATCACTTACGCCAGTACATGTCAATGTTACTACTTCGTCCTCGCTGTACATTAAGAACTTTACTTGGTCTCCTACACTCAATGGTCTAAATACTTCGTTCATAATCTTTTTGTTTTAAATTGTTACACATGTCTCTTCTTTTGATATTGTAAAGATACACCTTATTCTTCGACCACACAACAGGTCGACCATAAAATGTTGTCCAAATTGTGTACTTTTTCTTCGTGTCCTTCCATTCTTATTTATAAAATCATATGATTGTCAATTGGTCGATACACTGGTTAGATATCAATCTCGCTGCACAAAACGCTTTATTTTATTCATTTTACCTTATTTCCATAAAAATAGAAAGGCCTTAGCAATCATCACGACTCCTAAGGCCTACAATTACGAGAAAATTTCACTAATTATGAACAACGAAGTCAGTGTGTATTGTTAGTTTTCATCTGTCTTAGACGTTGTCTTATCAAGTCTTTCTTGCTTGTTCCTTCTTCCTCTTGAATTATCTCTGCCTCAGTGTATTCGATAGGTTTCATTTCGTTTAGGAATTGTTCATTCTTCTTTTCCAAGTCATTCCAATCGTATTGTTTTATGAGGTCTCCAGGTAGCATTATCTTTTCTTGTCCAAGGATATTCTTGTTGAATCCATTGAAGTCTTTATACCAGGAGCTTGCGAGTTGGTTTATCATTATCTCAGGTCTTATTCCTGACTTGGCACTTACGAGTCCAATGATTATACTGTTTATAGGTATATCGCGCATCACTCTGCTTATGTTCTCTCCTCCATGTATTGTTGCGTTTATATCTATTTTTCCGTCAACTGTGAGTTTGAGTTCGTTCCCTTTCACTTCCTTTCTTGCTTGCTCCAGGATTGCTCTTATTTCTCGTGATATAATCAATGCTTTTGTCTCTTGACCTCTATCGATATAGTCTTCGTATTTGAGTTGTAGGTCCGTGAGTATATCATTAAGGATTTCTAATCGTCCCGCTTCTGTTGCTACACGATACTTATCACTCTTTACTACGTATTTATTTTGTCTATTTTCAATTATTGACTTATTTTCATTATAGAATTTTGTCAACTCTCCTTCTTCTAAATCATATCCTTCTCTCTTCTTGATTGTCTTCTTGACATCCTTTATTGAGTACATAGAGCCAAATAGGTCGAGGAGCATTGGCGTTAGCTTTGCAAGCGCCTTGCTCCTATCATTATACAGGTCGAATGTATGCATATATTTTGACCGTGCTCTATTGTATTGAGCAAGTAGTGGCACAATGACTTTTGCACGAATTTCAAGTGCATCTTTGATATCTTCTTCTTTTGCACCACGATTTTTCATTACTCCCTTGAGATTCACATATTTAAGGTCAATTGAATGTAACACACCATTGTGACCTTCATATGTGACAAATCTGTCGGGACATTCGTCTAATTTGATACGGATTCTTTCATATTCCACATAAGCATCTTGCATATGTTTAGAGGCTATCTGAACAAAGTCAGGAGCCTCTTTAATTATATCTTCTCTACTTACCTGTGTCATTTCTTATGTTACTTATTGTAATTATCGGTAAAGATATATAAAACATCCTTTCTATGCTATGGGTTTTGTGATTCAATACCAAACATCATTCATTAATTGTGTCTCTTCAATGATTTCTTCATTGTCTTCTTGAGACATTATGAATTGTTCGAATGTGAGGTCTTCATCTTCTTGTTCTAATAAGTAGTACATGATTTACGAATTTTGTTTATTATAATACTTTTCAATTTCTTTCTTCATTATATCAATCTCCCAAGGATTGATTAGAAGGTCCATTTTCAATACCTTTGCTTGATTCAAATAATCTCTCTTGTTATTGAACTTTATGTTTTGTATTGAATGTACATCAAGCTCCACATAGTAGAGGTTTTTCTTTACCAATCACAATTGGTTCGAAATTCACACTGTAACAACTTACATTATGATAGTTCTCGTTCTCATCTTTATAAGTGAGTACGAAGTTACATATGAATCCATCGTTATTATCATTATATGTTTTGTCACTCTCTTTTGATAGAGATGTGCGAGTAGCTTTTGTATCATCTTCTTTATTATATCAATTTTAATGCTTTTATAATTCCAGCTTCTAATGCTTCCTCGTAGGTGTCCCAATTACCTCCATCATTCGGACCTTCGGGGAAACAATAAAGTACTGTTCCCATATCCGCTTTAGATATATCGTATGTGTAGCCGGAAGCACTATTATATATAGTGATATGCAGCTTCTTGGTTTCACGAAGCCACTTTTGGGCAATAGATTGAGTTGGAGCAGAGATAGAGTAAACGTCTGTATTATAATTCTGGGCATCGTAGCTTTCATCTATCTCATACTCAGGACCACTACCTCCTTTATACACCAATTCATAAAAGCTACTAACATCTTCTTTAAATCCTGCCGCCTTTAGTAGCTTCGCAGTCTCTAATGTTACGAGTTCTTCGGTCATAATTGTATAAATAATCTAAATGTTAAAACAATAGTCGTAATGATAAAGATTAATGCAAAATGTTTCCATACTTTTACAGTAAACTCTAAACCATGTTTCTGTTTGTCAAACTCACTTAAGGCATAATTCAAAGCCTCGTCTTTCAGTCCTTTAAACTTGTCGTTCAAAGCCTCGGTTATATCATCTGCAATAACATGCTTCATCTCTTCTGATACGGATTCTGGATAACCTCTTTCATCATAATTCAATTCACTCAACAAATCATAATGAAATATATAAGGTATTCCATTCACTTCGTAGGAAAGTTTGATACCGCTTTCTTTGACGTATTTCAAGAACCTTTCCTCAGCAATCTCATTTACCCTTTCCTGGTTAAATTCTGCCTTCTTCTTTATCTCGTTAAAATATTCCTCGTCAACAATTACACAGTTGTTTTCAAGTTTCATTACATGTGCTTCCATTATTCACCCTCCTTTTTAATATATCCATTTTCAATACACCAACACAACATATCGTAAGCCACATCAATAATATTTTCAGACTTTTTCGAGATAAGTTCTGTAGCATCAGATTTATAGTAATATATATCCCAATATCCACAAGACGGTTCAATGCAAATCTTATAAAAATCGGAACTTATAATTATAAGTGTCGGCAGCTTATCGAGAATATCTCCTAATGTATAAGCAGGAAGTATTTCATACGACGTAAACCCACAAGTCTGAAACTCCTTCTGTAAACTCAAAAACCATTTACCTTTTGATTTATCATCAATACGGCTTCCATGTGATACCCTTTTCCAGTACATACTTGCATCACTCGTATCTAATCCAAGCTCCTGCAAATGCTTCATCTGTTCGATTGATAATACTTGTTCTGACTTCATTTCTCACTCCTTTCTTTCTCCTTTTTAGCTTTATCACAAGCCGACTTCTTCATTACATACGGACAATCGCAATTCCCGTATCTTTCGTTATACCAACAACAATAGTCACACTGGTGCATCATTTATTCCTCCTTATCTATCTTAATATCCGTTACTTTGCCACGATTGACGAAATACCTACAATCAATAAGCCTGCAAATCCATTCATCACAACGATTCTCTAATTCATCACATTCCTTACGAAGAGAACATATACTACAAGAACTATCATTACTATAATTCACAGCTTCATGCAGTACCCCGTCTATTATTATTCCGTTCTTTATTTCCATAATCAAATACAATATCGAACAATTTTATGTTTCTTACAAAACCTTATCGAATACCTCACTGCCTTCCGTATGTCCTCATACTCCTTTATACTGTACACGTTGTATGTACGGAGTTTTCGCATAATTTCCTCTTCTATAAAAGGAAGAATTTCTTTCTCAAACCTACTCATTTCCTATGTGTTTTACGGTTCTTGTTTCTCTTCCTGCGTTTCGCAATCTGCTTGTTTGTACATCTATCATCTTTTGGACGATATTTTCTCATTTTAGGTGCATCACATGGTTCTAAAGGAGAAATATCAACATATGGATTATAAATATCATAACGAGTATTATCGTTCCAAGAAATTTCGTCCTGCATATTTTACCCCTCTTTCTTTTTAAGACTTATATCAATTGACAACCTATCGGCAATTTCTTCCTTAATTATCTCCCTGCACAAATTCCTTATCATAGAGTAATCACCATGTCTTTGTATCTCGTTGGAAACCATACAACGAACCCACCTCTCTATATCGACATCATTCCCATAGGTGTTTTGAAAGATACGTTTAACTTCCTCTTTCACAATTGGAATCATAATTTCCTTTATATCCTCTTTAGTCAACTTTAATTCGTTGTGGATATAATTCTTTACTTCTCTGTATCTATATTTACTCATAGCATCTAAAATCTCTACTTTTGTATAATTACTAAATTTACAATAAAGATATTCACTTGAAAACCATCCTCCTAAATGGCTTTTATCATTGACATATTTACAATAGGTTTCCCATTTGTCCTTATGTACAATTTCATACATTACGTCTTTATACATGAACAAATCCCCTTCTTTTAAATTTGAAATCTTAATTGTTTTCATATTAACCCAATCCTCTTTAATCTTTTTCTAAAATTCTTTTCATTCAAAGCTTGTTCGTAATAGCAATCCGGCTCAATAACTGTTTTGGTTTTCATTATAGGTTCCCCGTTTAATCCAATTGAAACTTCGTTAGTAATAGAAGCTCTCTTTATCTCTTTCGTTTTCAGATTAAACGAAAACAGAGTATGACCTGGAATCTTTCTCTTCTTATCCATCAATTTATATTCATGCTGCTTCTTTTGAATGTATTCTATCTGATTTTTAGACAAATTACTTTTTGTCAAATCCGGAACTATTTCCATATCAATCACCGTTTAAAACACACAACAACTCTCTTGCTTTCCTATAGGTATCAAAACCTTTTACGTTCACCCATTCAGATGAAATACGTTTGTCTTTTCTGACTTGTACAAAATACACGACTATCGGAATACAGCCGTTATACCTTATTTCTTTCACAATCCTATATCTTTCCATGTCAGATACAATTTCTCATAAAAGTTTCCCTGTCAATCATACCGTTTTCCGATTCTTCTACCAAATCAAAGAATGTATTAGCATAACAAACATGCTCGTCTATCATTATACATATTCCATCACCGGGATAATATTCACACGAAACATTATTGTCCCAATCTATATGTTTTTGTGCTTCTTTGGCTACACAGTCACAAGCAACCATATACTCTATGTATTTATTAGATGCTTTTCTTATTTTGTCAAATATATTTCCTTTCATATTTTCAATCTCCTTTCTCATTAAAACATATTACTATTAGAAGGATTATACTTCTTGTATTCCTCAAAAGCAAGCTCTAACATATCTTCTTCACTTATATGCTGCAAAACAATATCTTTCTCTGTATATACTCTACATTCCTCTCCTTTTAAATCCTTCCATTTTCTTTTTCCTTGCTCTCTTTGCTGTAACTTGAATTTATACTTTGCCGGACGGTTCCATTCTGTAAACAAGTTGCATGTCAACTTGTATTCTATATTCTCTTTTTTAATAATCTTTTCTGTCATAATACTTCACTTTTTAGGATTATTATTATACTTTTCAACAAGTTGAAGATTCTGTGAAAGGAATGTCCTTAATTCGCCATCTATCTCAAGATGATAATACTTCGTACTTCCAGTCCCACATATACTTGCTATTCTACTCACCTTACCTACCAACATCAAGTTTGAACAATGTAGGATTTTCACTCTATCTCCTACTCCAAAGTTTTGATTCTTTGATTTTGCCATCGTTTATAATTGTTTAAAAGGAAAACTGTTCAAGTTTGCAGTAAATTAACAAATAAGTTGGATTGAACAAAATAAACAACTTGAAACAGTTTTCCTTATTTGATAAAAATACAATTTTGTTATCAAATAAATGATTTGAAGTTACTCGATTCCTTTTAAAAAGGAGACATCTTCAAGCTGCTCACTCATCCGCATTATTCGAAGAATCTTCTCCCATTTTTCAGGAGTCATTTCTGTATCATCTGATTCTGCATCTTCACTAAAAATATCGTATTTATTCAGAAATGCTTCGTATAAATCGTTCATCATCGACTTAACCTCTTTCTTCCATTGTTTAAAATAGAATTCATACATTTCTTTAGTTTCAATATATTCAGCATCAGTGAGTTCAATAGAAACAACAGTTTTATATTTATTAGAACGATACTCGATAGAACCTACATTTAAAACTTTATGTAAACATTGAAATAGAAGTTTCCGAGCGTATTCATTATAATATGGCAATTTGAAATATTTCCTTTCTTTCTTTTCATCAAATAGAGTTTCGATATCCAATCCATTAGCCAAACATAATGCATCTAAAGCTCTTTTAGCTGCTAATGCTTCACCCATCTCACCTCTTTCTACAAGAGCTTAAAGATACACCTTTGGACCACGCGGTCCAACAATTTTCAATTAAATTTTAATGACTTGGACATATTTTAATTCACCAGAATATCCTCTGCCACGTAGCTCTTCTATGAGTTGTCTTGGAGTAAATTTTGCCAAGTCAGGATTTACAAAAACTTTATGGATGCCTGCTTGTGCTTCTTTTTTAAGCAGGTTCCGCAATTTATCGTGTTCACTTTTACACTTCTTACATGTACCAACATGTCCATCTTTACAATTATCATTCATATGAAATTGGTCTAATGACAATTCTCTACCACATTTCTTACACACTTTAGTCTTTACTTCGTTTTCCATAATTATTACAATATTAATGTTTTGATGACTCTACCTGAATTTGCTAAGTGACTTTCAATCTCATTTAAATTCAATTGAAAACCTGATGTGAGACTATTAACAGTCAATACTATGAGATTAGAATTAGGGATTATCTCATAAACTCCTTTCATGAATTTACCGTATTCCCACAATAATGTATCGAGATTGTCTATCACATCTGTCCTAAGACACTCGATAATAAATGTACTGATTTTTGATTTCATATTTTCTCGTTTTTAATTATTATTCTTTTGGATGTCTAAAGATACTACTTTTCTATGAGATACCAAAAGTTTATGTCCAAATTGTGTATCAAATTAATATATATTAAGAAAGGACCTTGTTTCACAACAAAGCCCCTTCAAAACTCTAATATACAAACATGGCTAACACGTAATAAACTCTTCAATCTTAGTTTCTTTAATATCAACAACACGTGTCTCGCTGAAAAAATCTTGATTTAGAATCTTACTCATCATTTCACTTGCTTTCGTAGAACTTTCAGATTGTATGAGATATTGTATCTTATTTTCTTTCACTTTACCTCTCATATCAGTCTCGAACCATAATCCTTTACATAAGAACCATAATCCTTTTCCTGAATGAATACCAGAAATATTCATTTCTTTGATAGGACTAATATCAAACTCAACATCGATATTCTCATTGCCCCACTTAGTAGCAATTGCTTCTGCATCAGTATAATTAATTGCTGAACAAGCAATCACATTCTGACACTTTTTCATTCTCCTACTTGCAGAATTTTCATCTTCTGCCCAATAAGAAATTGTTATTTCAAAGTACTTGTGCAACATCTTCTTAGATAATCAACATTCTTTTTGATTAATTCGATATCTTCTTCTTTCACCTCTTTCTCAAAGTAATCTGGAGGTGTAGGTATTCTTTTGAATACACCTTCCTTCTCAATTTCCACACCATGCAGTGCTGATAAGATAGGATAACAACTATCAGTTGACCTTATTGCATGATGATTAGTATTATAACACCTAAATTCTATTGGATTTCCTTGTCCTAAGAAATGTAATGGTTTACGTAGCAGGTCTTGTTCCTCGAGTTTTGTAACCAACAAGGTTCTTGCTTCTGCAATGTCCGGATTTTTCATAATGTGAGGAATTGCCTTCTTGCTCATACCAATACAAGAAACAAAGTCGTTATTCAAGAAGTACCTGTAACACTCCATCCAATCCTCATAAGTGTCGCCTTGTGGACATGCAAGTATACTGGTCCTTTTGTAGAGGAAACCTTTTCTTCTTGCATCCTTCATCCATTCGAGGAATTGATTGAAGTTGTTCAACGTCTCTTCTTTGTTATAGAGTACATCAAGAGGTATCACTTCATTAGGTTGGATTTCAAGTGTCAATTTGAACAATTCTTTATTGGTCAATACTTCACCTTCATCTCCCACACCTGAGTCAAGTATAGTGAAACGACCTTGTTTAACGGCATTCTTCGTATATTCACGATACTTTTCATCTCTTTTGTAAAGTTGTCCAAGTATATAGAAGTTCTTATCTCCTAATTCACTCAATTCCAAATGATTCATAGGAGGAGTAACAAATATTTTCATAGTCTTTTAATTAAATTTAATTTCTACTTTATCTTTTAATTCTGGTGCTGTTACAAGATGAATAATAAAGTCTTTAAGACCTATTTCAGCATCACCTTTTTCAATCTCCTCAAAAGAATATTGTTCATTCTTTATTTCGTTTGATACTTTCTCAAAACGTTCTCTTCTTGTCTCTTCTTTCACAGACAATACAGTAACTGTAAAGTCAACTTTAGAAGAATTTTGAACTAATGTCTCTATAATCTTATTGAATAGACTTTTTTGTCTACAACCTACAATATATATCTTGTTAATAGATTTCAAGTTCCATTCAAATAAAATCTTTGAGCATATTCTTTCACAAAGTACCTCACTGAGACCTGAGTCGAATGTCCTCATTTCAGAATAGGTCAATTTACGGACTATATCACCAACTTCAATAACACCATCATTCTTTTGCTTCACTTTATTCACATATGTGGTCTTACCTGAGAAAGCTTCACCTACTACAAACTCAATCTTAGGGAGTTCTACTATTAGCTTTTTAAATGCTTCATTGAAGTTTTTAGGTTTTTCTTCAGTAGAGTCATCTTTCACTTCCACTTTCTCAACTATAGCATAATTTTCACCATCTTCACTGACCTCGACTGAGTCAAAATCAAATTGCTTCAAGATATCTTTTGCAATCATTTCGCATGACATGGAGCCAAAATCATAGCATTCGCAACCTGATTCAAATACTGGGAATTTTCGGTTTATATATTGTTTTACTTTTCTCCTTAGCAATATAAACTCTTCATCACGATTATCGTGATTAACCCGTTTTTTACAATTGAATTTAAAGATATGTCTGTGAGATTGTTCTAAGAACTTTACCAACTCACCATGATTTTTTGATGCATCAGGATAATTATGAAATCCTTCTACTTCAAAACGAATTCCAATAGATGTTTGTAATTTGTTCATAATCTAATAAGTTATTTTAAAACGTCTTTTAATTGTTTCTTTATCTGCAATACCATAAACTAAACAGTAATCTTTCTTTTTCTTCTGACAAAATTGAACTGGACCTCTATAGATGCATTTACCGTCAAGAAAAAGTCTCATAATCTTTTCACCATTAATGTTTTTGTTTCTTGAGGCTTGTTTTATTACCTCAGGAGAAACTTTATCAGTCCAACCATTTTTATGATAGATAAATGATTTTAATTGTTCGTCCATACTTCATTTTCTTATTTAAAGATAAGGCTAATTTGTGCGTTCACCAGCGTTTTAGTACACAAATTAGCCTTAATGGATTTATCTCAATTCACATGAACCACCTGCACAAGCAGTCGCTACATTCTCACCTACATTCTTATATTCTTGTTCCCATTCAACATTCTCCCAGTCAATTGGTTTTTGATTTTTAATCTTCTGCCATTGATGGAATATATTCACATGTTTCAAGCAACGAGAGCATTTTTCATCATTACCTTCAAAATAGTTCTTAGAAAACTTCTTGAACCTACGTACCCAATCATTCCTCATCTCAATCTTGTGTTGCAAATAAGAAGAAATTGCATTAACGTCACTGATACACAATCCATCTATAGTCACAAGAAGTTTACCATCTTTAATGTGTTTTTTGATGAATGAAAGTAGATAATCGTCAGTATAGACCAATAAATCATTAGCCTTACCAGTCGCTGCATTACAAGCTGTCCATATATCACCAAAGACTTGTAATCCATCTACAATAAGACCTGAAGAAAGAATTGCACCTTGTCCATATGTATCAGCAAGCTCTTTTTCATCAAGATAAGAAGTATAAGGAGCTTGTGGATAATCGAGGTCACCAGTTTCAGGTAGAAAACTCAATCCACAGAATCCATCTTTATGCTCCCATATCCAATCTGCAATTTCACTCCACTCATCTTCTTTGACTGAAACTGTACAACTTACATTGTGATGATATTTAGGTTTTGCAATTGAAGATGGATGTTCTATATTAGTACCTTCCATAATCCAACCTTTCTCAGTAGTATAAATTCTATAAAGGAAATCAAGAGTACTGAAATCTGTACGAACCATTGTTTCATCATCAAGTTCGATAGGGAAAGACAATACAGTTTCACCTTTCTTATTCCAGAATGAAGGATTCGCAATATCTGGATTTAATTTGATAACTTCTTTCAATGCTTGTTCGTTGTTATTCGCCTGAATATTACGAATATACTTACGGAAATGATAAGCGTGAATACCAGAGCCACATCCAAGCAATTGTGACGCGTTTCCTGAAGGTTTAATTACAGTCGTCCTTGCTGCAGTATTAATTCCAATGATTGCAGCGACTTCTTTATTCATTTCTTTTATGATTCTGGCACCTTTTCTTTGTATTCTTTCATTAAAAAGAATATTAGGATTATCTGCCATGCCAGTGATACCAACACCAAGTAACGCATCACGCTTCATTATCTTACGTGTAGCTTCTGAGATTAATGGTAGATTTTCAGTGTAAGCCGCTTGAAATGTACCTAATATAGCCGCTGCACGACATGCTTTATAGAAGTCTTCTTCGGTTTTGACTTTCTTTCCATTGATTTCCGTAAGGTTGCAAAAAGACCATCCATATTCAACAGTACCATCTTCATTTTTATATTGGGGATAAAGAGCTGCTTCGCAATTATGAACAAATATACCTTCGCTAAACATATAATCATCTTGACCTTTTGTTATTATAGCAAAATTATGTTCATTCACTTCAACTTCAATATCGTATACATCTTCCGTTATATTAAGTCTCTTTATTTCTGAAACGTAAACATCTTCGCAATATGAAGAGTAATTCTTTTTAGATTTTTCAATAATTACACGTTCATCTTTTATTTCTTGATATTCTAATTCACCTTTAACATATTTTTTAAACAAAGAAAAATCTTTATTAAATCTATTTTTAGAAAATCCTAAAGGAAATCTTTCATCTACTTTATTGCAAAGTTTATATGAAATTTTACCATAAAGTTCTAAAGTTTTCCTACCTACTTCAATCAATTCAAGATTAGATAATCCTTTATATCTACCATTACCACTTAAAGTACTTTTAATAGAACAATTATGAGTCATTCTATCTAATTCTTCTTGAGAATAAGAATAAATGTTTTTAGGATTACCTTTACCTTTTCTACGTTCAGATGTTTTTTCTAAATGTTTTTCTCTTGTCAATAATTCAAGATTGTCTATAAAATCACCTTTATCATCTTCAATATGGTCTATTTCAAATCCTTTAGGTTTCGGTCCATTATAAAACTCCCAAAGCATTCGATATTGTCTTGCATAACCATTCGATAGATTATTGATTGTTCTATATTTAACAGATTTTACACTATAAAATTTTGATAATGTTTTATTCAATGATTGTTCTGCTAAAACATAATCTCCGTCTTTTAATCTTAAAAAATGGTCTTTTGTGCATCTAAAAGAAGAGCCGTTAGATAAAACGATTTCAATTAATTCTTTCTTACCTGTCCAAAAAGCTTTAGCATTGGTAATTTTAACAGAATTTTTATCAGTCTTATAATAAACAGGAAACTCTTTACCAATTTCTGATAATTCTTTAATAGAAACAGCATTTCTACCGTCAGCAACTGCAATTAATGTATCTCCAGCAAAGCAACATGGATTTACCACCATTTCAGTGTCAGGCATGAATAATAATCCTGGTTCTCCATATTGCTTGATATATTCAAATATCTTGTCATACTTTTCTTTAGGAGTGTCTTCGTAGATTGCTACAGAATTATTACATCTACACAATTCCGGATGGGATAAGAACCAATCTCCAGTCTTACACTGTAACATTTCTTCATCATCAATATCAAAGATAGAAATCATTGCACTTCTTCTTATACCACCACTTATTACAGCATCAGCAATGATACATGACATGAGATGAAGTTCGAATGGTCTCAATTTCCTACCTTTTGCTTTACTTAGAATCTTACGTAATTTATCATGGCAAACTTTCAATGGTTCTGGCCCAGGTGCTTTGAATCCACCACTTACAAAAGCACCTTCTGGTCTAATGTGTGAATAGTCAAATTCGATATCACTCAATCCTTTATAATATGATTCAATCAATAGACCAGTAGACAAAGCCCAACCTTCAATCGAATCTTCTATGACTGTACTAACCTTTTTCGAACTATCAATTCCTTTAACAATAGGTAATTGTCTGGTATGTACTTTTTGAACTGACATTCCAGTACCACATCCAGACAACAAAAGTTCCATCAATTCTTGGAAAAACTCAATTCTATTACAGTAACTTCCAGAACAATTGAAGGACCTGAAGTTGTTCTTCAACAATTGAGGACCACCATATTGAAGAGACCTTTGAGAACCAAGGACTTCTTGATTGTAATATGCTGACCAAGCCTCTTGGAATACTTTATTGAAAGCATCTTTATTTTCATCTTTGATTTTTCCATTGAAAAACTCATAATGCATTTCCATAACTCGACTCACAGATTCCGGCCATGTCTCTTTCTTACCATCAGGCTTCACTCTCGAATACTTACTGTAAAATATATAGTCCGAGATTATATCTCGACTATCTATACGTTCATTACTCATTTTTATTCATTTGATTTTTCACGAATTTCTTCTGCATCTGCAGGTAGAAGTATACAAACAGGGATAGAAGGGACTTGAAACATCAATGGTATATTGTCCGTTGATGCATCTTTATCCTTTGATTGTATCTTGCCGATTATTTCGTTAAAAATACTTCTTTCTATATAAAGATATAGAGGTTTGGGTTTATACTTTTCATCTTTTTGTAATTGCAATTTTTCGATTACAAGATGTGTCTGTAATATTTCCTCATCTGGAAGATATGGTACGAGTTCTTTTATCTTATTTGCACAAATTGCAGAAAAAGATTTCCCAGGTTTTATGACCTGAATGTATAATTTAACTTCTTTCATAATTATAAAACTTTATAGATTCCTTTATCAATTCTTTCCAACTTACCTTCCTTGATTTTATGTTGAAACCAATGGTCAATTCCTGCTCTAATAGAGCCAGGTTGAAACTTATTCATATTATTGATTTTTCTAACTAATTCATTTCTCTTGATAATACCAGATTTTTCATTTTTCGTCAATTTATTGACAGCATCTACTACTGTATAAATGTTGTCTAATCTATCTTCTCTCATATTGAACAATAAACTAATTCTTTCCGTGCTCTTGTAATAGCAACGAACTTCAGACAATATTCACTATAAATCGCTTCTTCAGTTATAGCATGTGTACTTGGAATAAGACTCTGGTTCAAGAAGAACACTCTATCAGCCTCAAGTCCTTTTGACTTATGGATAGTACTTAATACAATACCTTCAGTTTCGTCTGTATAAATTCGTTTGATATTGTTTTCAAGACTTTCCATGTTATGCCATACACAATATAATCTCTGTAGGATTAAACACTTTTCAACAAGGTTTAAATACGAAGGATTATTAATTGCTGCAGAATGAGACAAACCTTTTTCTTTTAGACTTTCAAGTTTTTTTTCTTTAAGCCTTTCGAGGTCATCAATCCGGTCTATCTTATCAATAAGTGCACATAATGCATTACCAAAGTCTCTCCCTTTAATCGTAGCCTTCTTACCTTCTTTAAGAAGTTCAACGAACACTTCAGTTAGAGGAAGATTGTTCCTACATAATATAAAGTCGCCTACTTGAGCTTCTTGATATTCACCATTTCTCACAATACCGTCAATTGCATTAGGTGCAGCTTCAATCCCTAATGAGAATACCTTCTTAGCTTCTTCTACAATTTTCTTAGCACAACGATATGTTATATCTAACGGCAACACTGCTGTGTTCGGCATATTTTGCAGAAATCTAAAATTCGATACACTGGACCCAGAAAATTGGTAAATACACTGTTTTTCGTCGCCCACGAAAATTAATCTACCGAATTTTGGCTTGATAAATTGTTGAGTCAACTCTCTTTGTAATACATTCTGGTCTTGAACTTCATCTAAAAACACAACGTCGTATTTAGGGAAATCTTCATTATCGAGTAATGTGTATGGTAACCATAACATATCAGTGAAATCCATCTGGAATTCTTTATTTCCATTGATTTTTAACGCACTCTTACTCCATTCAAACTCAATCTTTTGAATATCTTGAATCATCCTATCGCGGAACTCAATGTCTTTTTCGATACATAGATAAGGAATATCTTTTTCGTAATCGACCAACAAGTTCATTCTAATTGTATTCCATATATCCTGGAGTTCGAATAGATATCTCATTTGTTGTTTATAGGGTACTTCTTTAATATCTAACATTTTTCTTGCTAACTGGAAGCACTTATTCTCATTCAATTTCATCTTAAATGAAAAATTATAGAATAATACTTTCAATCCTTTCGCATGAAAAGTGTTGACTTCAATCCTTTCAGGAACTTTCAACCTGAGTTCTTCAGCGATACTTTTATTGAATGCCATAAACAAAACTTTCTTTCCTGGAGCTGTCCTTTTACAACATTCAATAATAGTACTCGACTTACCTGCTCCTGCTGTGGCACTTATAGCAATATTCTTTCTTGTCTGTTCATATGTATCGAATATGGCAAGTTGTCTATCACTCCAGTTCATAACTCTATCGGTTGCGTTGAAATAAGTTGTTCTATGTAGTTGGTCAATGCTTTATAATCTTTATCCCGGTGCATAAACATCTTCTTCTTGAGTACACTTATCACATCACCGAACTTGAAACCTTCATATTCAACAACTCTATTATAATCAATCTTCTCTACGACCCATACATCCACATAAACTCCTAAAATCATGATACGATAATGTCCATCAAGTTTTTCATACAAAAGCTTGATAGAATCATCTTGCTCGTGCACCAACTTATCCATAGTCTGTAACGCAGCTAATGTTGATTTATCAGGATTTTCAAGTTCGATATCCAAATCATGTGGCTTAACTTTAAATCCATGTACATACATTGCCATACTTCCACCTACTACAATATTAGTGCCTTTGAATGTGTTACTAAATATTGTCAATACTTTAATCATTTTTTCGTAATTGTTCATAATTCTTCAATTTTATCAGGTTCATAATATTCAAAATTCTTATAATCAGCCAAAACATCTGCAACTGCGTTTCCATATACAATAGGGTCAGATAAGTCAGTTCCATGTCCTCTTGTCCACTTCAACCTTACTCTCATCTTCTTACTTTTATAGATTATATCTGCCACTTTCTTCCATAAATCAACATTAGCACAACCTTCCCAATTGTTTTGAATATAAGTGAACAGTTTCTTAGTACCATTCACAACATATTCACTATCACTCCATATAGTCACATTTGATGGTTCAGATTTGTTTACAGCTTCTAATGCAGAAAGAAAAGCCCTTAATTCACATCTACTTATAGTGGTGTTACTATATCCTTTTGATATGAAATATTCCTTACCGTCACATTGGATATAAACACCAATGCCACCCTTACGAATTTTCCAGTAACAACTACCATCTGTGAAGATGATTATATTCCTTCTTTCCATACTTAAAGATACCAACTTTTTATCTGTTATTCACCAATAGATGCTTTATATTTCTTCAATAAAGCTATATCAAGAGACACGTTTTCACTCGAAGATACATTCTCAATGCCTTTGTTCACGGCATTGGTTATAATCGTCTTCTCATCCAAGATTTCCTTTATCCTTACATCGATAGTATCTTGTGACATTATGTAATACACATTGGTACTATTCTTTTGTCCCATTCTATCTAACCGCGCTATTGCTTGCTCAAGATGAGAAGGTCCGTTAGGATATTCAATGAATATCATGTTGCTACATACTTGCTGGAGTCCATCTACTCCAGTTGATAATGTAGCAATGTTTGCAAACAAGAATTGTTTGCTTTTCTTCCATCTCTCGACTCTCGCCATCTTTTCTTCTGTAGATGTCTGACCAATGATAAGTTCACTATCCTTTTTAAATTCTTTATGTAAGTGTTCCAATGGTTCTGTAAGTGTTCCAAAAATCAACACTTTCAATTCTTCATCAGCCTCTTTCCAATCTTTCAAGAATTGGATTATGAATTTCAACTTGCCTTTTAAGGACAACTTCTTCAAATTAGCAATCCTCACAAGATGTTCTGCTCTTTTAGCACGTTCTGCTGCTTCAATATCAAATTCTTCAAGATAAGCAATAAGGTCATCTTCTGCTTTCTTATATTCTTTTATGTTGGTAATTGAACTATCTATCACCTGCTCTATCACTTCAGGTAGTTCAGTCAATACTTCATCTTTATTTTTTCTGAAATAACAATAGTGTTTTATTATCTCGTATAATTCAGAAGTATATGATGCACCAGTAGAATCAAGTCCAAACCTTGTCATCCTTGCATTGCAATATCTATAGAGGAAATACTTCAAGTCAGGGAATATATCGAATCTGCCTATTATCTTCAGGATATTGATTAGTTCTTGAGGACGGTTCATTACGACAGTACCACTCAAAGCATATACTTTATTGGCCTTTTCAACTATCTTCATCACTGCTTTTGAACGTAATGATTTAGGATTTTTACACAAATGAACTTCGTCTAATATCACAGCTCCCCATTTCTTTGAAAGTGACCTTGTATACCTTAATTGTATATCGTTCTTAGATTTTCCTCTTTTATAGAGATAATCGTAATTTATCACAGTCACATCAGCCTTCCAATCTGTGTTTTCACTATCCTTAGAATCTATGATATGAACACTTCTTTTAGGATTCCATCTATTCCATTCTTTCAACCAACTTGATTTGACTGTAGATGGACATATGATAAGACACGGAAATAAATCAAGAGTTTCGACACACAAAAGGCTCTGAGCTGACTTTCCGAGTCCCATCTCACAGCCATTGATGCAGTTACCATGATTTATCATATATGTTATACCTTCTATCTGATATGGTCTTGGTATCATTGGAAAGTTCAGATACTCAACCATCTCTTTAAGAAGTTCTTCATCAATCATCTTATGGATAGGTTTAAGCTCTATATCACGAGGTTGAATCACCTTTTTATTCACAAATCCATTCACTTCAAGAAATCCTTTGAACTTCGAAGAATTCTCTAAATTCAACTGTGTATACCATTCTTTAGTCGCTGGATTATAATGACATTTGAATTTTTTCATTTCAGCAACTAAATATGGACGATATTCAAAACCTATCCACAACCAATCTTTATCTCTATAATAATATCTCATTTTCTTTAAACTAAAATAGAGGAACTGTGTTTCACAACAAAATTCCTCTTAATCGATTTATATTAACTAAAAGCACTCAAAACTCAACTTAAAAACTTTTCTTTAAATTCTTGCATCGTAAAAATAGGTACTCCTAATGATTCAGCCTTTTGTTCTTTAGTCGAACCACTACCTCTTTCTTTTACGACTAAACAAGTAGTCTTCTTACTAACTGAAGAACCAATCTTATGACCTTGCTCTTTCAATTTATTCTCCCAATCTTTATTCCTGAAACCGGTAAATACAACCGTCATTTGTCCTTCAAAAGATTTTTCCTCAAGACCATAATAAGTTATAGGAATATGTGCAGAGTCATCGTCGTTCACCCACCAATCTTCAATACCTAAAACAAATGCTAAAGCTGTACTGAATCCGACACCTTCAACTTTATCTTCAATGTCAGCCGCCCAGCTTTCATCACATTCTTTTGCAAAATCGGCTACATCTTTACAAGTATATAACTTTAATCCGTCAAGAATTTTTTGACATGTCTTTTCGGCTATTACACCTCCAAATTTATTATAAGCTGTCAATAATTTTGCAAAATTGGTGCCTTTCTTTTTCAATTCTTCAAACTGTCTTGAAAGTACTTTTGCTGCTACATTTCCTATACCTTCAATTTTTTTTAAGTCTTCTTCTGACAATAAGAGAATACTGTCCGGTGTTTTGTACCCGGCATTGAATAGTTTCTTTATTGTTGGCTCCCTGAATTCTTTGAAATCTAATACTGAAAAGAAATAGACACATCTTGCCAGCATTATACCACTACATTCTTTATTGCAACAAATCAAATCGACATTATTATTATCCCAATCGACCTTTTTACCACAGATAGGACAGACAGAAGGTAAGATTTGACTGTAATCACCTGAAGACTTAACTGTCTTTAAATGTTTAGGTATCACATCTCCAGAGCGTGCAATCACTACTCTTGCCCCTTTATCAATAAGATTCTCTCTGACATATCTTGCATTATAAGCTGTACAACGAGAAACTGTAGCACCACATAATTCTATTGACTCAATATTGACTACAGGAGCAAGTCGTCCATCTTTAGAAATCTGCCAATCGACACTTTTTACAACCGTTTCTTCTCTCTCTGACCAATCAGGATTCTTATATGCAATTGCATATTTAGGATTATTATTTGCAAGTCGACCAAGTTCATTTCTCTTTGAAGCATCATTAATATCAATTACAAGTCCATCGCATTTGAATCCACTGGTCAGATTCTCAAAAAGATTGTTCATCAAAGTTGTAAACGAATCTTCATTCTGCATAAGACTACCTACTGAAACAGTTGCATAAAAAGTCTTTATCCATTTATTGTTCTCGTTAAGAAAATCGAGTTGTTTTTCTTTATCCCAATCAAACCTATCGCAGCCATATCTAACGTAAGCGATTAATCCTACATTATCAGAAACTATAGGTGAATTCATAAGTCCAGCTACAGCATTTCTCGCTGACTTATATTGAGTTGTCTCTTTCAATTTCAAAAAATTGATTGTAGGAAAGATTGCTTCACCAAAAGAATAAGTCACTTTATCGTAAGACCTCCATTCGGAATTTATAAGTTTTTCAAACTTATCCTTACAATTTTGACCATATTCACCATCACCTCTTGTCCAAGCATCTCCAACAATCTCATTTACACATAACGATATTCCATCGTATTTAGGTGTTATAACAAGTTTATCGTAATATTCAAGATTACAAGAATCAATCCATTTCAGAATTTCATCATAAGTTTTAACCTTCTCTAAACTATACATAGGAATAGGGAGTCTCTCTTTCCTATCATTCACTTCATCTTGAATACCTTTCTTGAACCAATCAGCATCAGGATTGATATTATGTAGCAATTCTACCAATTCATCAAATTCTGTATCAGTAACTTTTGGTTCACCTAAACGATACAATGTATTGTAATCACGTATCTGTTTTTCTAATATCTTAGGGTCTAAATTCGATTTTACCATAATCTTATAATTTTGAAAGTTCTGCTTCACTAACTGTTAATCTTTTGCTCGCCATAATTAAAATACGTTTTCTTTGTTACTAATCATCCACATATAATCGTCGTGTCCGAATTTAAAATCTTTCTTTGGTCGACCTTGAATTCTATCTTCAAGAGTCACCGGATTCGTAGTAGATGCTTGGAATGTAAGATGAACTGCAAAATCAGTAATCTCTTGTGCCCCACGAACTTCATTGAAATAAACATCTCGAGTTTTTGGTGAAAAACTCTCAACAATATACGCTCTTATTTCACCAAGAAATGAAACCACTAAAATTTGCTTTTGTGTATTATACACAATTGCCCACAAATTGTCATAAAAAGTGTTATTTATTTCCATATCTATTTTATTTGCCTAAAGATACCAACTTTTTATCTATGTTGCAACACTATATCTCTTTAAAAAATGATTTTGTGACTTGATTTCTCTTCTGTCGGATAGTCTCGTCAATAGTGTTCTTGATACCATCTTTATATCTCTTTTTCAAGACTGAAGCCTTTTCTTCATTACTCTTGGAATTGAATGATGAGTAATTGATATTGATATCTCCTTCCTGCTCAGGAATGACTTCACGATAATCATATTCTTCACCACACTCGGGACAAGATGGCACTTCGATAGGTACAAGTTTCATCTCTTTATTATATCCCATTCTATATGAAGCAGCTAACACTTCTTTACCAAACTGCTTACAATCTTTGTTTTTACATTTCCAATATATAGCCATAATTAATAATTATTTCTTCTACCATATTCTGCCATTAGTAACGAATCTGCAAAATTATCATCTTCGTTCTTACACTTCTCAGTTCTTCGTAAATCTACTGTAGGAAAGATTCTATGACAAGCCATAAAACTCATTACCTTTTTATTATCGTTCTTAGGAATACCTTGATGCATCTGTTTCTGCCAAGTCTTTGGTGCTATTTTCGTGTACGATATCCCTAACGAAGAAATTACACCTTCTATCAATCCTACAATCCAACCGAAATGGAAATTTGATTTTGCTGAGCTGCCAAAAATCGAATGGACATCTTCAAGAATGATATGACAATTATCTTCATAGATGCTCAAATCAAAAAGATTATTCACTATTTCATTGACATCTACAACTCTATTGTTCTTCAATAATGGAAATGCAGAAACAAATTTCCCATCTTGGTCTATTATCGACACAAAACCAAATTTCCCAGGGTCTATACCTATATAATATTTCATACTATACCTCCAATCTACTTATACCATTCTCTTTAATGACTTTCAATTGACGAATCTCTTCATTCAATTTAGGTACATGAGTAACAACAAGAATAGGTTGTTTGAGAAACGAAATTGACGAAATGATATTTTCAACACCTAACGAATCAGCACTTTCTAATACTTCATCGATAAATAAAAAGTTCATACCTCCATATTGTTTGGTAGTATTTATCATTGTTTGTAATGCCAATATCAAAGCTATTTCACAACGAGCTTGTTCACCACCTGAATAATAGAAGAATGATTCCATTTCATTTCTGAATACATAAGGAGTAATTTCATCTTTCACCTTACCATTCGCTCCCTTTTTGAATCCTTCTATCATTATTCTTAAGTCACTACCCATCCTCTTCAATATATCATTAGCTGAAAATTGAATATTCTTCAATTGTTCAAGTGCAAGATACATTTTGAAGTCCTTGAATCGAGTCGTCCATTGTTGAACTTTAAATATCCTATCATTCACCTGAAGTATCTCTTTATCTTTACTTTCAATTTCGTTTTCAAGATTCTTGATATTTTCTTCCAGATGTGATGTATCCTTTTTCTTCAATGGGGTTGTCTTGAGTTCGTCTATCAATTTCAACTTATGGACTTTCAATTGTTCATTGTCTGCAATCTGTTCCTTAAGTTTATTGATATTACTTTCAATTTTCACAATACTCTCATCAATTTCGTAATATTGCGACGAAAGTGTCTTAAGTTTATTCCGAATACTTATCTGCTGGTCAATAATTTTTTTTTCTTCAGCTTGAGTCTCTTTCTTTAGAGAGAGATATTCGTCAATTATTGAATCGAGTTCTTCAATTGATTTATCAATAAGACCTTTCTTTTGAGTTTCTTCTTTCAATGCACTTTCAGAAAGTTTCTTCTCAGTTTTCAAATCGTCTACACTTTCATCCTCCTTCAGAAGAAACTCATGATGACAATTAGGACAAGTTATGACACCTGCAAGTTTCATTTCTATCGAATCAATAGTCCTTTTGATTGACCTGACTCTTTGAGTAGATTTATTAAGTTTACTCTCTTCATCTTCTTTCTGTTTTTTATAGAGAGAAAGGTCTTCATCGATTTCTTTGTAAGTATCTTGAAATGAATTATCCTCAAGTTCCTCCAATTCTTTTTCAACAGATTTCCTCAACTTAGCAATATCTTCTTTTTGTCGCTCCTTTGCAATCTTAGACTTTTCGAAATTCGATATAGAATTCTGTTTCTCTTTAATATTGTCATCGTAAACGTTGATAATATAAGTCAATCCAGAGATTTCATCATTTCTTTTCTTTTCCAAATCCTCTTCAAGAATGAAATTAAGTTGTTCCTCGTAAGCTGAAAGTTTTCCTTCAAACGAAGACTTTTCATTCTCATAACCTCGTTTAATCTCGTTTAATTCATCTAATCTTTCAGTAATAATATCCTTTGTTTTATCAATACTCGCAAAGTTAATAAAACGACTTATAAGAGCTAATTTCTCTGTATTTGAAGAATTGAAGAATGATTTATAGTTTCCTTTACTTACAATATAATAAGACTTAGCATCTTCTGCAGATATTTCAATCCAATTAGCAATAAACTTATTACCATCATTGACAGTCGCACATGTCACTGGAGTTAACTTACTCTCATCTTCATCAATCAACTCTAATTTGAGAGTTGATGAACCTTTTGTCCTAATTTCTCTTTCAATAGAAAGAATCTGCTTACGAATAGGACAATGAATTTGAACACAGATATATGCAGAATCTTCACCTTCTCTGATAAGTTTTTTATCGAGAACACCTCTTAAATTAACTCCATATATACCATAGAATAGACCTTGAGAAATACTTGATTTGCCACTACCATTCGAAAGTTGGTCATCCTGAGTCCTATTCTCACCTATGATAGCTATTGATTCATTGACAAAATCGTATTTTAATGAAGAAAAAGGTCCAAAATTTCTTAATATTAATCTTCTCGGTTGCATAACGATTGTTTTACTTGTTCTCTAATTTCATTGAATAATTCAGCATCTTGAAGTAATTCATCTCTAACAGAATCCATACCTTGACCCAAACGATAATCATCTCCATAATAGAACCAAGAACCCTTTTTCTGACAGATTCCATTTTTAACGGCTATCTCTACTACTTCTTGAACGATATCAAATCCAACACCGAATCGCAACATCACTTCACAACTTCTAAATGGAGGAGCAATTTTATTCTTCGTTATTTTAATCTTAGTTTTATTTGCTACCGCAACATCACCATTTTTATCTGTACCAATTCTTGCAAATTCTGCTCTTTGTGTAGCATAAAACTTAAGTGCTTTACCTCCTGGAGTCATTGTAGTTGCTCCTCCGAATCCAAAACCTCCACCAACTTTATCCCGCAATTGATTGATACAGAATAAAATGTTGTTATTCTTCTTACAAATATTCTTCAATATACTTAATTGAGTTGATAGTAGACGAGCAACAAGAGCAACCTTTTGTTCACCTGATTCACCTTGTAGAGTTGCTTGAGGTACAAGACCTGCGACTGAATCAAGAACAACTAATCCAATCTCAGGACATTCTAACATCTCCCTTATGATTTCCATTGCTTCTTCTGCTGAATTAGGTTGTGATAAAATCCAATTATCTTCACTCAAATCTACACCTATTTTCTTCACATAATCTAAATCCAATGATTGTTCAACATCTACATAACCAATTGCTTTTCCAAGATTTTTCTGCACAGAAGCACAAAGATGTAAAGCACAGCTTGTCTTACCACTACTCTCGTTTCCGAAACACTCATGAATTCGACCTAACGCCCATCCTCCTCCTAATACATAATCTAATGCAAAAGAACCTGATGAAACAGTTTCTACTTCTACATTAGAACCTACTATTGCTTCTTTACCGAATCGTTTTGTTATTCGTCCAGATAAATCGTCTAATCTTCCCATAATTATAATGCTTTTTCTAAAATTTCTACTCCTTCGTTATAATTGTAATCATTCTCGTCACAAAAAGTTTTGAATCGCTTGACTATATCATTAGATGATAATGCTTTCACTTCTTCAGATGTTTCTACATCAATTATCTCAACTTCGTCAAGTTTTGTTTTTACATCTATACCTAATTCTTGATAGGTTTTCTTATCAATAGAAGAGAGTTCATCTTTATTACCTTTGAATTCGACTCTTAGAAGATTGTCAGGATTCTCATCTTTGAACATCTTGACAATCTTATCTACCTGCTTGAGAGTTGTCGAATTTAAATCAATAGTAATCTTTCTGAATTTCTTTCCTTCAGATGGAATCAAATCATAAGTCAAATCATCATAAAGGACCCAAAATCCTTTATTTTCATCTTCACCAAAATTATTCTGAGTCAATGAACCAAGATGAACGAACGTTTCGCTGACCTCTTGGTAATCATGGAAATGACCTTGAAATGTCATATCGAATTTTTTAAACATCTTTAAATTCAATTTATTCTCAGTCACATGTCCAAGATTTCTACTTCCTGTTATAGCAATATGTCCCAGACAAACAAGTTTATCATCACCTTTCTTTTCATCTTGAATACATTCAACAAGTTCATCGAATCTTTCTATCCAGATATCTTCATCGTAATAAGCTATACAACCGAATAAGAACTTTCTTATTCTAACAATATCTATATCATCAATAAGTCTAAAGTTAGGATGATATTTAAATGGTTTCAAGAACGAATCTGAACTGGTATAATCAGATGAATCATGATTTCCTCTAATACAAATTAATTCTATCCCTGCTTTATCGTAAGCATCAAGTATATTATCCCAAGTAGAAAGTATGATTTGTTTCTGACTAATTCTTGAATCGAACACATCTCCAAGACAAAAACATTGTTTTATTTTATTATCTTTACAAATCTTAATACCTTGATTTACCAACAAGTTTTTGATTTCTTGACAATTAGATTCTTTTAAATGAATATCTGTAAAAATAATTGTAATCGGAATATTATCCATATATTTCTTGTTTTAAAAATTCGACTAATTCTTCAACGTTATCAGGAACCTCATCTGACTTTTTGTAATTATCTCTCGCCCATAGAGGCTGTAAATTTCTGTAATTGAAACAGATACGCTGATTCTCTTCTTTTGTTAAATCGAAATAGGAGCAAGGAACGATATGGTCAATTTCCCAACCATTTTTACCGTAATTATCCCACGTCATTCCTGGTTCAAATTGAGATTCAAGATGTTGCTTTAGATGTTCAATCGTACAACCAAGAAGCTCAAGAGTATGACCTGATTTTTGATTGTTACGAATAGCTTTTAAGAATCTTCCTCTTAAATTTTCAACAAGTCTATATTCAGCGTTTGTTTTATATTGATATTGCTTCCAAGCTAAAATTCTTTGAGTACAATCCTCTTTATGATTTGCTCTATATTTTTCTTCTATTTTTCTACATCTTTCTAAATTCGAATTTCTCCAATTTATAGACCTGTTAAGAATTTTTTGACTATTATTTTTAAAATAATTGTTATTATATATAAAATTGCATTCAATACAATAACAATTAAATCCATCTGATTGACTTTTGTTTTTACGAAAAGAATCTAAAGGAAGCTCTTTTCGACACTTTGAACAAATCTTTGTTCCTTTTTCAAAATCTGCTTTCATAAACTAAAATCTTTAGAATTATAACGCAGTCACCTTTAATGTATTGTCAAGATTTTTCAAAACATTATCTTTCTCTACTTCCTTGTCAAAATAGAAGCTTTCCCAGACATTAGATATCTTTATTGATACTCTAAACTTCTTGGTTGACTGTGAATACCCCTCGTCATTGTATCTGCTGATAGAGGTAATCTTTATCCTCTTATTGTTTATCTGTACAAACATAATCTTACCAAATTAAATATGTTCCACTTAATCCCACAAACACATCAAAATCCTTATTGAATACTCCATATCCGGCACCAATCGAAATGCCTGCACCAAAACGAGATTTCTTCTTAGGTTTTGTCCAAATTGTTACATCTTGTATCTTTCCTGGAAGATTAGATGTAATTTCAAACCTATTATCGTTTCCTACTTGTTGATGTGACAATAGGAACTTGTTTGAGATATTGAAATCAAGTTTATACTTTGCTAAATGATTAGCCCAGACTTTCAAATCATAACCGACAGTATCAGACTGTATATTGAATCGATATAACGAATCGTTCTTTTGCAACTTATCAACTTGTTGCTCAAGACCTTCATATTTATACTTCCACTCAAATTCAATTGCTTCAACAAGTGACTCTTTTTCTTTCAATTTGTTGTAGAGTTCCTTATTTTCTTTCTTGAGCTTTGAAAATTCTGTAGAAGGATATAATTTAATGTAAGTGTTTAAAGAATCGGTATAAAACTCAATATCTTTTGTAAGAGATTCAACTTTCTTCTGATACTTGTAATTTTTGTAACAAACAATCAATGAGCTTAATATTACAATTGTTACAACTATATTGATAAGTTTATAATTCTTCATACGAAAGCGAATTATGGGAGAGATTTCTCCCTCCCTTTATTTTATCATTTTCTTTTTGTTCTGTTACGTAAGGCTTGAAGTTTCGAAGAGACACTTGACTTTGAAGAAATTTTCGTAGTCTTAGATTCGTCGATAGGTGCAAGCTCATCGTCTTCTTGAGGTTCGTCATCAGAAAGATAACCATTGTCAGATGGTTCTTCTCTATAATCATCAAAAGGCAACATTTTACCTTCTTTCATTAAATCATACCATTTACGAAGCTCTGTAACTGAAAGGTCAGATGGCAATTCTTCTGTATCTTCATACTCTCTTTCGATATATTCCTTTAATTCAAGTTTCATCTTAATCAAAGGAGGATATGTTGAAGTTGATTCTTCTTTTTTCTTAGTCCTTGCTGGTTCTGGTTTAGATTTTACCGGTTGCTCTTTCTTTGTAGGGATTTGAGCAGCTTCTTTCACTTCATCATCTTCAGGCACAAGTTTTTCAATTTCTTCAAGTTCATCCAAGAATTGGTCATTCTGGAAAATTCCGAACTTGTATTGCTCATCGATTCTTTCAAGACCTTCAATCTGAAGATTCCAATCCTTACGTGAGAATACATCTACATACATATCCTCAAGTTTAGGAAGTTCTTCAAGACTTTCAAGTACTTCATCTGACACAATATTCTTTTCGAAGAATTCATCCCAATTTTCACCAACTTTAGGCAAATCACAAGAAAGTGCAAATTCGAGTTTATTCTTATCGTTAAGACTCGTGTTTACAATTAAAGGATAACCTTTCTCGTAATCTGAGAAAATATCGATACTGAGAACATCATCATCGCATCTTTCAATTGAAATCTTCTTCAATTCTTTCCACCACTGTGGACGTATATCGAATCTATGGATTTCATTTTCAGCATATACATAACAAACATAATTCAATTGAGCAGCGATACCCCATACCCATTGTTTTTGTTTATTACGATAACCATTGATTGGTGCCAAGAACTTCTTTCTTTCATCTGCATCCTGGATTTCACTTGCCAATTCATACACATAATCAATATATGTAAGAACAGCATCTTTGCCACCCATTCTTTCACTATGGACATCAGAAGTGAAAATATCTTTCATCTTAACTTCTTTTTTACCAGTGTCTTCACCATTACTGTTGTAAACAGGACACTCAACAGGAAGTTTGACTGTCTTACGCGGAATATAAGGTCTACCTGTCTTAGAAGGTAAGACTCTCAGGACATAACGTCCTTCTTTTGCTACAGAAAAGAAACTTGCTCTTCCACCTTGACCACTAAACATAGGGTTCTTCATTGTGTCTTGAGCTTTCTTCAAATTACTATCAATGTCTTCGACACTTACCTGCTTTTGGTATTTACTTCTATCAAATGCCATAATACTTAATTATTTAATACGTTTATTTAATTTGTTAACTATCTCATTACCAATCTCTTTATATTGTTTGATATACTCTTTGAATTCCATCCATTCTTTTTCACTTTCAAATATCTCATAATCAACTACTTTCTTAGCCAATAATTCAAGAGTGAGTCCGTATGCAACTGGAGTATTCACCTCAACATTTTCTTTACCTGCACGATTACCGTAAGTAACTTTAATTAAGTCCCAACAAAATGGAGCGTGTAGACATTGTTCAATATAGAACTTATCAGTCAATTTAATTTTCATAATTTATAAACTTGGTTTCTTTATCATATATGTATTTACTTTACCTTCTACCAATTCTTGAACAAATTCGTTAGGAGTGACTTTCGGCAAGATATTGTTCAGCTTTTTATCCTTGGAACTGATTGCCCAAAACAATGTATCGAGTTTATCTCTCTTACATTCGAGTTCAATCAATTCAAGTTGTAAATCCTGATATTCAGTATCTAACTGGATAATCTCGTCAAGACCTTTTTCTGTTAATTTAAATGATTCGCCATCAACTCTTACTCTACCTTCATTCGTTGCAGCTTCTCTTCTATACTTTCTTTTCAATTCTGAAACATATACATCACAGTTCAACTTAGCTTCTTTAGCCTCTTTCTCACAATTCGCTTTCCACATTCCTACTTTGTTCAATAGTGCTGAAATTGTTGTTGCTTCACCGTATAAATTAGAATAATCAATCTTAGTTATATCATCTAAAAAAATCTCTTCATCACCTTCTGTCTCAATTAAAACTATTGTCTTATCTCCTTGTTCAAGTATTATCTTCATATCTTTAATTCTTTAACATTGGTAAAATTACTGTTTATTCTTGTTTTATCCAACTTATTATACTCTTAATGTGAACTTCATCAGATGAAAGAATGGACCTATGATAAAACAGTAAATGAAGTGTTCAAATTAGTCATAAGGCAATACTCTTCTTTCCATTTATCCCATTGAATGTAACCATCAACAAGAAGAAGATTACCTTTACTGGACTGTAGGAATTCTTCATATTCAGAATACAATTCTGAAAAGACAATCACATTGATGAACTCATAGTTACTCTCTAATGTGATGATACAGAATTTGCCTTTCTTCGATTTCCTCTCGACAATATCAAGAACGTAACCGCCAATAATTGCACAGATATCGTGATTGTCACCTTCGAGATACTTGACTTGTCTCACATCATAATAGACAGCTTCATAGAATTGTTCATGATATCTATTAATAAGTTCTTCATAATCGAATGTAGCAAAACCTGACAACTTTTTCTGTTGTAATGTCCACCACCAATCTTCTTTCTCTTTACGTGCTTTGATTATACTTGTCAATAAGTCCTTATCTTCAAGTACTTTAACCCTCTTGTTTTCCCTATAGGATTCAATCAGTCTCAACCTCTCTGCAGGATGTTCTATCCTTTCGAGTTTATCAAATGCACCACTATAAATGAGATTTTCAATCACAGATTTATTGACTGGTGAATTCTTTATTATACATCTATCAATAAATTCATCCAACGAGAAGAATTCGCCGTTTTTCTCTCTTTCTTCTGCAATGAATTGTTGAGCTTTCTCACCACATTGTTTCACTGAATTCAATGCCCAATACATACTGTTTGTCTTGATATCTGAAACAATATTGATACCAGACTTATTTATATCTACTGGTCGGATTTCGATTTCTCCTGACTCTTGAATTTCATTGATATAATATGGATAATCTTTCAATTCAGCATAACTAAATGTCACAGACCAAAACTCAATAGGATAATGGACTTTAAGCCATATACAATTGTAACCGTTTCTTGAATAAGCAATCGCATGGGATTTGTTGAACGAATATTTACCAAACTCTTCCATCTGTTTCCAGAGGTCTCTTGCATATTCTTCAGTTACACCTTTATCACCAAACTTCTTTACGTATCCTTCAACGAACTTATCACCGAATGTTTTGATTTTTTGTAATAATTTTTTACCAATACATTTTCGTACACTATCAGTGGTTTCTAAGTCAAAATCAGCAAGTTCCTGACAAAGTCTCATAATATCTTCTTGGTACACAAGAAAATTTTTTGACTTAGATAAAACCTTTTCACCACCTATAGGAGCTTCATGCTCAATTTCACCTCTCTTAACTAAAACAAACTCGTTATGAATATTATTCTCAATCGGTCCTGGACGATAAAGTGCTGCACAGATACCCATCTCATCAAGACTCTCAGGTTGCATCTGTACACAATAAGACGATAATCCTTTTGCACCGAAATGAAAAACGTCATTCAAAAATCCCTTCTTGATATATTCAAAAACCATAGGGTCGTCCAACGGAATATCTTTATAGAGGTCTAACTTGATTCCATGATTCTGCTCTATCAGCTTTAGCATATCAGCTAACTTATCAAGTTGAGCAATTCCAAGGATATCTTCTTTAAGAAAACCGGTTTCCTCTATTTCACTACCTTCCCATTCGGTTACACTGAGTCCTTTCTGTTCTTTGATTGGTACCCATTGAGCTGACGTCTTTTCATCAGGAAATATCACAGTACCACATGCATGTATCGAAGCAGCTTTAGGTGTATTGAGACAAATCATCATGTCGTTTATAAGTTCGGTATGAGATTTCACGAATTCTCTCAATTCAGTATCTTTACATATTGATACGAAAAAATCCTCAACACTTTTCATACCTTCTTCGTCCCGAAGTTTAGCTGTGATTCTTCTCACTATCTGGATAGGTACACCTTCACATCTTGCTAAATCTGTAATTGCTGCTTTGAGCTGCATTGTAGTATATGTTCCAAGAGATACAACTTGAGATGCTCCGAATCTTTGTTCCATATACTCCTTAACACGAGGCCGTTCTCGACCACAAAAATCCGTATCTATATCAGGTAACGAACCGAGATTGGTTTCTTCACAGATTTCTTTCTTAATTGTTTTAATCGTTATCATAATCAACTAATTTATCTCCTTCTTGCAATTCACCAGCTTTGACTATCATTTTCTTGTCTCCTCTAAATATCCGCACAAAATCTGAACTCTTGATTGTTATAGGTTTACCATCGTTTTCATTTATGATAACCTCTTCAACTTTATCATGACGTATAAGACGACCTGTTGTTAAAAATCTTTCGAACAACAAATCATAATCAAGAGGATTGATATGTGTCAAACCCAATAGGTAAGTTATTAAACTCCCGGCTGATGAACCACGCCCTGTGCCTAAAAGTATATCGTTCTTTCTACACCAATTGACAATGTCTCGTAAAGTCAAGAAGTAATCAGCAACTTCTCCATCTTCAATTATCTTCATCTCTCTTTCGAGTCTCTCACCTATGACATCATTACTGTACTTCTCAAATATCTCAGGATGCTCCTCTAAACCTTTGAAAATAAGGTCTTCGAACATTTCTACGTTACTGTCGTATTGTTGAGCTTCTTCATCTGTCATCCGATAAATAGGCATATGTCTTACTTGAGTCTCAATAACGAAGTTACATTCAAATGAGATTTCCTCAAGATTGCTTATTGCATTTTCAAATGTCTCAAAAAATTTCTCGTCATTAGAAAAAAGATAACTCAATTCTTCGAAATACTCTTGATAGTTTTTAAAGTATTGATTGCGACTTTCGTGCGTCGGTACTTTACCGAGTTTATTCAACTTGTCTTTGATAGGACTCCATTCCTTCTCAATATAATAAGCATCACACATTGCAACTGGTTTTAAATCGCTTTTAAAGAATTTCTTCAAATTATCGAGATATTCTCTATCACGATTGTTTTTCTCATATATAACTGTATCTAACTGGTAATAGGAAGTTAATTCTTGGAGATTCTTTGGAATATCTTTATAAGCAATTGTTTTTGGGTCCCAAATGAAAACCAATCCATCACAATATTCCTCTAATTCTTCTTCAGAGACGAATGATGAATCTTCAGTATTCATAATTTCATTCAACTTCAATAAATTGGACCAACCAACACTATTCTTTACAAATGCCTTTACAGTATATTTAAGGTCCTTCTGTTCATTTAGAATTTTAATTTCTAATCCTTGTATTGCACGAAGACCAGCTTTCTGACATGCATTCTGGAATTTCATGGCTGCAGCAAGTGTACCTTTTTCACACAAACCAAGACTTGTGATACCAAGGAATTTCGCTTTCTTACACCATTCGTCGTATAATCCTACACCATTCATTAATTCAAATGGTCCATGTATACCTATATAAGTTGAAATTCTGAAAAGTTCATCGTCTAATCGAGCTTTCCCAATCCATTTCACTCTTTCAAGTTTGACATTCTTTTCTTTTCCTTTTTCCAATGAATACCAGATACTACCGAATCTGAAGATATAATAGTCATAATCTGTCAAATCACATGCCCAATGAAACTCTTCATCAAAAAGAATGCCTTTTTCGTCATTATCCCATTTGATAGGTTCAAACAACTCGTAGGTCCTATCATTGATTTTTAAGACGAAATCACCTAATTCTTCATACGAAATAAAATTATCGTCGAGATATTGTAATAAATCTGCATATAGTTCATTCATAACAATATTCTGTTAAAAAGAAAAGGCTGAGATAGATTTCTCGTACCTCAACCTTTTCATAAAAATATTCAGAAAGAAGGGTTTACTTATTCAACAACATCAAAGAACTTTTCACATACATGTTTTACTACAGTGTAATATGTTGAGAGTTCCTTTGAAATCTGATAGAAAGAACGACCATCATTCTTCAAAAGTTCATCATAAATCTTTGAAGAAATATCACTCATCTTTTCAGGTTTTTCACCTTTCGGTTTTACATTCAATTTAACTTTCGGTTCTCTTGGTGCTTTCGGAGCTTTTTCTTTAGGTTCTTTCTTGGCTTTCGGAGCTTTTTTAGCATTTTTCTTTTCTTCCTTTTTAGCTTCTTTGCGCTTCTTCTCATCTTCAGGACGAGGTTCTTCAGCATCTTCTTCAACTGTTGCTGCATGCTCAGCAACCATCTGCTCTTCAGCAGCAACATCTTCATCAGAAGCAATCATTTCAGGGTCTGTATAAGTTGAAATTCCAGCTTCTTTCTGTTCAATCAACTTTGCAAGTTCTTCTTTTGAATACTTTGCGTAATTAGGAATACCAAGCTCATTTGCTTTTTTACGAAGTACCAGTAACGATTCTTTAACTGTTCCCATAATAGATTAATTTTAAATGTTTTGTATTAATGTTCTTTTGACACTGTGAAGATACGACCTTTTGAAAGATGTAGCAACACTTGGTCGAATTTATTTCTCAGAAAAGACTACCTTTTTCAATTGTTCGAGTCTCTCTTCAACACTTCCAGTAATTGTAATATAAGGAATGTCATAATTCTTCAAAAATTGTTGTATCTTCATGTCGACATCCTTCTGGAACTGTTCATCTACTGACCTTACTCCATCTTCAACAAGAGGAAATTCAATAGGAAAATAAACAATCAATGAAAGTTCATACTTACGACGAACAACTTCTTTTCTTTCACGAAAATCTTCGTTACTGAGTTTATTGTAATCTTCATCTTTAGGATTACATGTATCAAACAATCTTGAAGTATAAGCTGCAACATCAACAATACATCTATCACTTACTGAAGGATTATCAAACATCTTATCGAGAATTTCGTTATAAGCATCAAAAATCTTCTTCTGTGATTCAGAATTACCATTTTCATTGATTATAACTTCTTCTCTTTCCAACATCTGACGTACAACTTCTGAATAGAAGTTCCACCCTTTGAACATCTCGTCATTCTTAACGGCTTCAAACAGTGTCGTCTTACCAGTGCCTTGGGCACCACAAAAACTGATTCTTCTGTGATTAATCATCGATTGTCTCCTTCACCGTTAATAACATTCCTTTGTTTTCTTGATGCAAGTTTCTCATTATTCTGAATAGCAATCTCTTCAATATCCAATCCGAGACTATCAGCTAATCCATTGAGATACTTCCAAATATTCTTCCAAGCGCTCAAAACAGCAGTTTTTCTCTTTTCAGGGAAAGTATTCACTTCACCATCTTTCCAATCGTCACGCAACCACTTCTTCACCTGCTCAGCAATCTTTCCTATTTCTGAAGGGAGTTTAACTCCAATAGAAGCAGCAGAAAGTTCTGGTTCTTTCTCTGTCCAATTCCAACCTTCTTCGAGAGGAAGGTCTAATTCAACCCGAATACTTGCCAAGTACCATAATTGGTCTCCGATTTCTTTAGAGATTTCTCCAAGTAATTTCTTTTCATCTTCTACACTATCGACTTGGTCGAGCTTTTCATAAGTTTCACCCAACTCACCACATAATCCTAATACTACATAAGGAATTGCTACTTTCTCATGATAGGCTTTAGTTGTAATAGCCTTGTTTTCATACTCTTTGTAATTCATGTTTCAAAAATTATTTATGATTAGTTTTCCATATCTGAATTTGTCTCAAAAACTCATCTCTACTATTCATAGAGTTATCTAAGAACAATCCTGAACAGTAATTTGTCACCATAGAAGAATTATCTTCTGCACCTCTCATACTTACACACATATGTTCAGCTTCTATATAGACAGCAATGCCTCTCACACTATCCTTAAAAATAGATGCTAACCAATCATGTATCTGTTTAGTCAGTTGTTCTTGAAGTTGAGGTCTCTTTGCAAACCAATGTACAACTCTATTCAATTTAGAGAGTCCAATGACATTTGCACCTTCTTGTGGTATGTACGAAATGTGGCAAATTCCGGTAAATGGTAAAAAATGATGACTACAAAGTGAGTTTACTCTAATACCCATCTCTGTCACCATTCCTGTATAACCTGTACCTTCAAAAGTAGCAATACGAGGTTGTTGCTCGTAAGCTCCTGAAGTGATTTCATTAACCATCATTTTAGCTACTCGCCAAGGAGTCTTGACCATATTAGGGTCATTCTTCCAATCATATCCTAATGCTTCAAGAAACTTACCGTATGCTTCTTCAGCGTTAATTAACATTTCTTTCTTTTCTTCTTCGGATAGGATTATATTCTGTCCAGCTTTAATCTTCTTTTCCATATGTTTAAACTCCTCTTTTTGTTCCCCAAATTATAATCTGTAATCTATCTGAATAACGATATCCATGCTCTGCACAATATTCAGCGACCATCTGTCTTTTTTTCGTTAATTGCTCTTCATTAATACCTTCAGGCATCAAACAAACAGAACCTTTTTTAGGTTTTAACTCTTTTAAAAGACTTTCGATTTCTTCAAAATCTTCTTCTTTCGAAACAACAAACTTCAATTGATAATTTTGCGCATATTTCATCCATTTTTTAAAATTATCAATTTTAATTCTATTCTTTTCATGAATATTTTCATATTTAGTTCCTATTGGAGTAGAATCTCTTAATTTAGGTGAAATCGATACTAAATCAATCATCTTCATTAAAGATTCGTCTAAACAAACAGTTCCATTTGTCTCTAAGGTTATAGTTTTCTTATTGTTTTTAGCAATAATTATAAGCTCTTCAATTCTATTAGAAATACAAGGCTCACCCCCAGATAAAACGATATGTCTTATTAATGGATTTTCTTTAATAAGATTTTTAACATCTAAATTAGAATAAGAACCTTTTTCTGGTTTCCAAGATGTGAACAATGTATCGCACCATCTACATTTTAAATTACATCCTATTGTTCTAATAAACAAAGAAGGCACTCCTGCATATCTACCTTCGCCTTGAATTGATTTAAATATTTCTGAAAGATACTTTTCTCCAAAAATTTCTTTCTTTAAAAATTCAACCAATTCTTCAACGTTATCTGGGACTTTTGCTTTCTTTGTATTATTTTCGCTTGCCCATAGAGGCTGTAAATTTCTGTAATTGAAACAGATACGCTGATTCTCCTCTTTTGTTAAATCGAAATAGGAGCAAGGAACGATATGGTCAATTTCCCAACCGTTTTTACCATAATTATCCCACGACATACCATCTCTAAATTGAGATTCAAGATGTTGCTTTAGATGTTCAAGTGAACAACCGAGGAGTTCAAGAGTACGTGCTGATTTATAACCTTTTGTTACTGCACTCGACAATCTTGACCTTAAACAAACTCTTATTCTATAAAACTCATCTCTCTCTCTTCTTTTTTTTTCATATTTAGATTCAATTCCTAATTTACGCCTTTTTTGTCGAGCTTTCTTCTGAGAAATCCTTCCTTGTTCTGATTGTCTATATTTTTTATTCATTTTCCCATGACACTCTTTACAATGAATACTTAATCCATCTGATTGATTTTTATTTTTACGAAAAGACTCTAAAGGAAGCTCTTTTCGACACTTTGGACAAATCTTTGTTCCTTTTTCAAAATTAGCTCTCATCATTATTTAACTTGTTGTTCTACTTTAGGATTTTCAAACCATTTTGTTTCTGGATTTTTCTTCTGGTGTCTTCCATCGAGATACCAATTGAATAATTCTACACTCCAATCATTTGTTACTCCTACAGAATAATCTGTAGTTAAATCATCAGGAAGTAAATGTAAGTCATCTATCGTAGCTTCAGCATAACCAGTTGAAGTTTCATGATATCTAACCTTACAACAAATCACATTACCTTCTCCGTTATTAAATCTTGTAGCTTTTATAATTCTATTGATTATAGAACACATATATAAAGCAAGATTTTCTGCAGTAGGATTAATAGGAAGTTCAATCCAACGGTCATTCCATTTTTTCATATCGGATTTATATTCCTCATTATCTTTATTCCAAAAACACATACAATGGTCGAAAGAATCAATCCATTGTTTAATAGTTCCTTTTAGAATTCCAAAATCCACAATCATACCTCCATTATCAAGTTTGTCTGAAGTTAAAAATACTTCTACAATTGCACCATGATTATGAACAGAATGAGAACATCTGTGACTTGTTGCATTACGAACTACATGTTGAGCTGCTTCAACATTAAATAATTTTCTAATTTCCATATATTTCTTGTTTTAAAAATTCGACTAATTCTTCGACTTAGAATTAATGTTTAAAGATACTACATTCACTTCAGTTTTTCGAGTGGAAGGGTATATAGCAATTTAATTTTAAAGTAAATATATGGCACAAAAGAAGAAACTCCATTTTTCAAGATTCTCACTGAATTTTCATTAGGATGATTAGCTTTGATGGTATATTCAGTTCCTTCCCAGATTACAGTTTCTCCTGGTTTTAATAGATAAAATTTATCCCAATAAGATATTGATTCTTTTGATTTAGGATTATACTGAAAATTTGGAAGTCCATATTCTTGAATAAATTCTTTTTTCCAGAAAAATTCAAATGCTTCATCTAATTCAAAAATGTTCGGTAGTAAGAATTTCTTTGAAAGGTCTAAAATTTTGAATTTCTTTTTCTCTGCTATATCTTCATTCATCTTTTTGAATTCAGGTCTATCGTAAATAATTGACCTTAACTTACAACTTAAATACTCTAACTGTAGTATTTTTATAAACTCTTCATTAGTTAAACTACGTGATTTTTCCATATCGAATTTTTGCTTGCAAAACTACAAACTATCTTTCAATATGGAAAGAAAGGGTTACTTAATTGTAACCCTATTATTTCTCCTTGTATATTATCCCGGTCACTGTCCCTTCCTCGTCCGTTATGAATAGGGTCTTGTGCTCCTTTGATTCATACACCCTTTCCGACAGTCTTCTTACCAGGTATGTGTTGCTGTTGCTGTCCTTGATGGCGTATATTATTTTGTTTCCTTTGTTGAATGTCGGTTCTTTGGATTGGTTTCCATTATCTTTCAACTTTTTCTTTTCTGTCAGCTTATAGAAATCACTGAGGAATTGTTCCACGTGGAACAATGGACTTTTTGCTGTTTGTTCTCCTATCAATATAGCAGTAATCTGTTTTGATTTAGAGACTGTTAAGTCCATTAAATCGCAAATATTGAATACTTTTTTGATTTTGTCTTCTGTACAGCATACCAAAATACTGTTGTCATACTTTTTCTGAAATTCTTCCTTGTCCATAATCTTTTTATTTTTAAGTTTTGTAAAATATCTATACTAATTGTCAAGGAAATAGGGGTTACTTTGATTTTCACCCCTTCTTTCCATATACTTAATAATTCGTAACCTTTTGTCTTGTATTGGCTCTGAACATCACCAATTTATTTTAATTAATCTGGCTCCCCAACCTTTACCTGTTGCTCCTTCATATCCATTTACATTCCAGCTAAGTTGTCTCTTTTTATTCACACACAAGCAATGTGGTCGAATTACTTTTCCATAACTACCAAAAAGAAAATCGCCTGTCAAAATTTCTCCATTTTCTTTATAAGCTGTTGTATTATCTCTTGTAGGGTCATAATATATCTTGTGTCCTTGATATTCTATGCAATCCATTTCAACTTCTTTATTTACCCACTCGTAAATTCTTTTTGTTCTTTTGGTCGGTTTACCATTTCTCATTACAGGAACATCAATCCATTTAATTTCTTTAATTGTAATAGTTTTCATATCTTTCTGTTTTAATCGTTTAATATCTCCTTTTGTTTTACACTGTAAAGATACACCTTTGGACCACGCGGTCCAACAATTAGACTAAATTATTTGTATAAAAATTTATAGGTTCTATAATATCATCTAATGCTTCGAGCAATTCTTCCTGAGATGCATCACCTGGGTCTTTCTTTTTATCTTTCAAACAAGCAATTCCGACATTGAAATACTTCTGTAAAGTCAAAGCTGTGGATTTTATCATCTCAGGTTTATCAGGGTCATAGAGTAAGATAATGTTTCTGACACTTCCTTTCAATCTCAATAACTTTATCTGCTCTGTACCCATATTATTACCAAATGTAAAAATACATTTTATCTCATCTGATTCATAGAGATGAAGTTTATCATCTACAGATATATAATCGAATAGACCTTCAACTATTATAATGGTATCAGTTGTGTCTGTAATATTATCGTATCCTCCTAACACTCTTGAAAATCCATCTGTAGAGTTTTCATATCGGAGAACGAGTTTTTCTTTTCCTTCTTTGAATGCTTTAAGGTTCTTTTCGTGCCATTCTTTACTTTTCTTTGAACGTGCCAACCAAGCTGTTGTCTTTCCGTTCATTGTAAATTGAAATATGATTTTGTCGCGTAATTTCTTATCAAGAAAGAAGTTTGTGATTGCTGGCTTGAATTCTTTATAGTATCTTTTGTTGAATCCTCGATTGTTCAAGTATTCATCTTCTTTGAGATATTCTAACTTTCGAGGAAGTTTACATTCAGTTAATTCTATAGGATTTTCATTCCCTTCATCTTTTTCTTTTATAAGAGGAGTCAACTTCGAGATTTTTACACTATTTTCATAGTTTATCTTCGCTAAATCTAATCTATTTATTTTTTCAAGGAAATTCTTCAGATTAGTCTTCTGTCCACATTTAAAACAATGAAAAAACCCATTATTACCAACATCATTAAAATGTACACCCCATTTCCCACCTTTTCCACAAAAAGGACACACTTCATCTCTGTTTTGATACCAACCAGCAGCACCAAACGGAGTTAGACTTAATTCTTGTATTATTTCATCTTTATCAATTCTAAACATCGTTATACTGTTTTTGCTCTACTTGCTTTATGTAATTTTTCTTTTTCAGGCTTTGATTCTGATTTTTTAGTTTTCTTAGGTATATTGTTAAATAAATCGATTGTCCTACTTCTGCTATAGAATCGTCCTTTATCGTAATTCGTTGCAATAGGTAATATTTCATGAGACTCTTTATAATCACGTAATTTATCAATATATATACGCATTAATTCTTGTCTTTTTTCTTCTCTTGTCTGATTACCAGTAAATACAAATGAAAACGGCTTTACAAGAGTCTTATCACCTTCTGTATAACTTCTATCAATAACTTTATCAGCATTATCCCATATCTCTATAGGGACGTTACTTGCTTGAGTCGCAGTAAATCCTACCATCTTGAATTCTACACATATATTCTTGAATAATTGGGCACAAGTTTGCAACTTGTCTTTCTTGAATGAAGGATTATTGTCAATAGTCTTGTTTATTCCTGTAGCAACAAGGTCTAATGAATCAAGAATAAGTACTCTTGGGAAATATTGATGTTCTTTATGATAATCAAGAATCAAGTTCCTTATATCTACCATCGTCGCTTCACCAAACTTTTCAAATCCATAGACGTCAATATCTTGACCAAACTCTTTCATAGCTTTCCATGTCTGTTGAATCTTATTCTGGTCTTCAGTCTTAAGATATCCTTGTCTTATATCATTGTAGGGTTGATTTGTCCAATATTGGTCGTATCTATCGAGGCATGCTTGAATTCCACCTTCAAGCTGTATATGTAAAACAGAATTTCCATCCAAAGCTGCTTGCATTCCGTGATGTCTAAGAACAGTTGATTTTCCGATACCTGACCTCATAATCCATAATACAGTATCTTCAATAGAAGCTCCTCCATAAGACAATTCATCAAGTCTATCAATCCCAAGTGTTATTTTCTCAGAGATATTACTCGAATCAATTGATTCACGTCTTTTTCTCATTCGTAAATCAAATCCATTGAAGACTTGCTGAAAACTACCTCCGTCGTGTCTTAATGATAGAGAAAGTATCCTTTGACTCTCTTCTGCGTTTACCCGTATAGCTTCTTCCTTCTTTCCTTCTTCATAAAGGTCATGTACTTTCTTAGAGAGTAATTGAAATTCTACATCCTTAATATAAGATTCGAGTTGGTCTATGATTATTTCTTTATCAACTTTTGAAGCACTTTGAATTTCATGAATTGTTTCTTGAACAAAATCATTATCAATATATTTTTGAGAAACAGCTCCTAAAGATGGAACTGTTTCTTTATCAGTAAACGTTTCAATAGCTTCTCTCAGAAGATATTTATATCCTGGCCACTCTTTAGGTATCAGTTGATATGTCAAGTTTGTACATGCTATCTGAGTCAGTGTAGGGTCAAGATAGATTAACTTGAACAATTCTGCCATAAAGTTGGCACTTAATTTCATCGCCATATTTATACTAAATCTATACTAACTTTAATTTCTTTCTCGTCTTCACGTAAACTATTGATACTCAGGAAGCTACTGAGTACCACATCGTCGTGTCCCGACGCAGCTTCAAGTTTTCCATTATCACTTTTAAATGTAATAGAGGAAAACTCTCCGAACATTATATCAACAGCTTGCTTTGTTTCACCAGGTGCATAAGGACACTTTATTTGTCCTCTTTCGAACATTGCTGAAAGGCTTGGTAAACCAGTGTAAAGGTCTTTCTTATTTCCTTCTGTTGTCGTAAAAGGCTCTATGTTTTTCAACCCTCTTTCTTGTGCTAATCCAGAAAGTATGGACTGGAATCCATTTGCTTCACACCTAATTTTATTCGGTCTGAATAATCTATCGAGTTGAACAATCTTATCTATCTGTTCATTATGAGACATTCCTCTTTGTCTATAATAATAAAGTAGATAATAATTCTTCATTGTATCGATACCCCATACACTATAAACAGTATAGTCAGCACCAATATTACCAGATACAGCAAAATCAACTCCAATATGAACTCTCACTAATTTGAAAGGATAGTCATCTATTGACGTTGCAAATCTCACATTCTCCATTCCGACGATACTTCTCATTAGATATTCATATGGAAATATTGTCGAAGAATCACTAATAGGTACTACTAAATACTCACGATTGAATACAATTGTTCCAAGTTCTTCTTTCTTCATCAAAATTTGCTCAAATGTATATCGGTCTGGAGCAAGTGGTCTTCCGTCAGGAAATATAATCGGATATTCAAAACAATAGAAACGCTTATCAGCTTTTAACACTTGATATAACTCATTAGGTGCAGAAGAATAAGGAGTTCCACAAACTAAAAAGTAACCATAAGGTTCAACAATAGGTTCTATAGTACCTTTAATCAATTCCTTCATTTTTTCTCTCTGTTCATCAGAATAAAGAGAACTTTCATCAGGCATATCGTCACAAATTGTCGCACCTACATGTAGACCACGAATAAAACCGTCTTTACCACGAACATGAAGAATACTACCAGTTTCTGTCGTTATACCAGTTTCGCCAATAGATGCTTTATTGTTAGGATTGATTTTTTCTCTCAAAAGGTCATTTGTTTCAATTTCTTCTCTCACTTTAGCTACCTGAACTTTAGCTAAAGTCATTGTTGAAGTTATGTAACAAGTCTCTTTTCTATTCGCATTATCTATCGTATCAGGTCTCCATAAAGTTGGTTTGCAATAACTCCATAACCTCCAGAGTATGAATGCATAAGAGAAGAAAAAACTTTTCCCTGAGCTTCTGCTACACAAATAACAACTCCATGGATACAACTGAATCAAATTGCCCCATTCGATATTCCTCCATCCCATCCTAACTTTAGGCAACATAGTCAGTACGAAATAGTTCAACGAAAGAATCTTCAGTGTCGTATCCATTGAGGCTTTGACATTCTCAACATAATTCAAATTTTCAGAATCAAGTGTTCTTCCAAGATACATTGTCCTTTCTGCTTGAACAAGCATTTCATGTAGCATTTTATCTACATCGTTTTCGTATCCTTCAAGAAGTTGATTCAATGCTTTGCCTGGAAGATTTTCTATTATCTTATCGACATTCTGATATAAATGATTAAATTGATTGCCAGACAACAAGTCTTTACCATCTAACGTTAACATAATTGAAAACTTTCTCTATATCTTTCTTCTTTCTGTTCAACATTTGATTGTTGACCTTCACCTCTCAATTTCTTAACATACGAAATAAACAATTGAGCATTTGCTTTTGTATCGTTCAACGCTCTATGCGCATCTACAAGGTCAATGCCAGCTAATTGACAGCATGTCCCAAGTTGATAATTCATTTGTTCTAAAGCTGCCATATGAGCAATTTGCATTGTATCAATATAGTACTTTACATAATTATCTATATCATCCTTCATATAGGCAAAAAAATTCTTCATAAAAGGGTTATCGAACCCTACGATATTATGTCCTGCAAGTGTACATAATTGTCTTGGATTCTTATATTTAGTAAACCATTGTTTACATGTCTTATAGATGTCTTTCAATGGAACAGAATTCTCATCCTGAATTTCTTTTGTTATACCATGAGTTTCTAATGCTTGTTGTGAATATACAAGGTCTTCTTTGTATCCATATGGAAAAATCAAATCCACCTCATCAATTATTTCAAGTTTGTTCATATCGACACAAACCATCGCAAGTTCAACCAATGGTGCATTATCGAATGCAATACACTTACTGTTCCATAGATTACCAGTCTCGAAATCATATACAATCACGTAATTCGACGAAGTTTTCATAATTATTCAATATTAATAACATTAGGGTCTGAAGTTACAACATTGTACATTTTAATCGTACAATGTTTTCTTGGTACTAATTCTATTGATATATCACCAAGATAAGCAGGCAATTTTCTTCTTATAATATAGAAGGTTACATCGTTACGATTGAATTTCTTTCCATTCTCCTTTTCAAAATTTTCATTCAACCATACAAGTATTCCTCCTGCATTTACATTTTCTAATAAAATCCTCTTTTCCATATCATCTCATTAATAACAATCTTTCGTAATCAATATCTCTATCTTCTTCATTCTTATATATGATATAGAGATTCTTTATAGGGTTATCCTTGAATGAAGCTGTCTCGTCTTCAAGTTTGTTTATAATTATTACAGGTTCACCATTTTCATTGAAATCTTTTTGAAATGTAATTATAAAAAATTTCAAGATACTTAGATTATTCCCGAGTACAATATTCCTCTTTTTGAAATTTTCATTGAAACCATCCCAATTCAACGCTTCATCATAGAGTTCTTGTATTTTTGTATTTGAAGAAGGATTCTCAAGATATTCACCAATCTTATTAGCCATTCTCTTTATACCTACATTCTCAAGAACTATCTTACATAATTCAATCACTTCTTTATCTGTACTCATCTTTCTCTTTCTTTAAAAGTTTTTCAATCAACTCTTCAGGAATTTGTCTTTGCAACTTATTCTTATCACCAAAATCATAGATATAATGACAATCTTTACATGCTAATACAATATTTTCTTCATCACATCTCAATGCTGGATGTGCACCTCTCGAAAGAATATGACTGAAATAAATCGCTTTAGGTTCTGAGCCAAGATATTTACCACAATGAAAACAATAATGAGGACGATTTGACCATATTTCTTCAAAAAATGCATTCAAATCATTCTTTTTCATCTCAAGTGTTTTCCTGTTTAATTTTTCCTGTTTTTTCTTGTTATAACAATCTTTACACAACCATTTGTTTCTATCGTATATCAGATGGTTTTCATTACAAGAAACACACGGTCTAACTTCTTCTCTTATCTTTTTATAATATGTCATGGCATTTATTTACAAGTCTACAAAAATTGTATTCTTGATGGTGTCCCCACTACACCTCTATCGGCTATTTGCCAAAGGCGTTCACCGACTACTTTTCTTAAAATTCCTATCGCTCCGTTTAGGTCAGCGTTTATCAGTTTGCCCGATGCGCTACGGAATAGACCTCTCTTTATACGCTTTCCCATATAGTTCACGTAGTTGTACAAGTTCTTGGATAGGAAGCAGAGTTCATCCAACCGCTTGTTGCCTATTGCTATATGTCGTTCTACTCGCTGCATGTACAAAGATAAACATTTAAGCGTCAAGTCCTATATAATTGACATTCTAATACCTTTTCACATGATTCTTTATATCTACATCCAGAACACCTTATCTTGTGATACAATATTCCGTTGAATTCTCCACAATGAATAAAACCTCTCGGTGTATTCCAATACTTTTTTCGTTGCTCATTCAGATATCTCTCTGAATAGAGATGAACTTTATTTTGTAGAGGGTTTTCAAGTCTTCTTACACGCTGAAATTTTGACACAAGAAACATCTTTTCTTCAGTTCTTTCATTCCATCGTTTTATAGCGTTTATACTTATACATTTCAATAACGTTACGGAATACCTATTTGAATATCTATTCATAGATAAAACAAGTTGAAACAATAAATATTTCCATATTTCATCTACAGAATCAATTTTTGAATTTTCAAAAAACCGTTTTATCGCATTCAGATTTCTTGAAGTCATCTTCACATGATAATATGGTGAATAAACTTTCTGCATCAAATATTCAAATATTTCAACAAATTCTTCTGTCATAAAAAGTTGGTATCTTATTCATGTAAAAGAAAGGACGAATTCTCGTCCTTTCTCGTGCCTAAAGATACAAAACATTTATTATCAATCCCACGAAATTTCAAGACTTAGTGTCTCTTCTTTATTATGTGTTACCGGCTTATAACGAGATTGAGTCGTTAAATCTCGTTCAGCAACATTATTGTAATCTTCAATAGCTTTCTCTTTATCAACACTTCTTGATATCCATAAACCAATCATTTGTCCAGGTTCCATATTACCAATAGTAACTTTATCATCTTCTGTAGCATCATATAATTGAGTATTAAATGGTGCACTATATATACTTGGTATTGATTCCATATATTGAGAACCATCCTCACTTTGATTCAAAAGTGTTGCACCTATTTTACAAGAACAATATGCATCCTCAGGAACAACAAACCATAATTGAACATTCTGAGCAACTTCATTACTCTCATTTTTCAATACAATTGCGCGATACTCTGTCTTAGCATCTTTAACTGTTCTCAAACTCAATTCATCAAACAAATTATCGAATACATCATTAGGTATCTTTGTAGATGATACATAACCTCCCAATGAATTCATTGATTTAGATTGAGCTGCGAGATATTCTGAACTTACTGTGTAAAACAATTGCATAACTCTTAGGATTTAGATTTCGGAAAATTAGCAAGTGACCAAAACTCTGATTTGACTGTATTATCAACTGATACTGTTCCTCCATTGTTTCTTACTCGAGCAAGATAAAACTCATTCGAAGATTTTGTAGGTGGTTGCTCTAATGTCACTTCTTGAACAAGACTGAATGTATAATAATCATATGTATAGAGACCTTCAAGTTGTTTATCTGTAAACACTTTTCCTAACGGAATTGTACCAAGAATAATCACCTGAAGATTTGATTCTGCCACAAAATCTGATTCAGATGTCAAAACCAAGTTTTTATTATCAATCACGTTTACAATTTCATATACTCCATTATTCAATGGTTGAGAACCATCATCTTTCATAAATCTGATTGCTACCGGAGTCTTACCCGATTGACCTCTTACTTTACCAGAAAAATCAACTGTACCAGTTACAACTCCTTTTTGATTTATACTCACAAGTCCATTTTCATAGTTTTTAGTAGAATAACCTACTTTTAACCAATAATAAACACTATCAGATGGTACAGTAAGATTATCGTAAATACTTGTTAGATTAATAACTTGACCTAACGCATTTACAGCCATGCCTGGAAGAATCTTGATTGTACCACCTTGAGTTCCTACTTCAACTTCAAAAACTTTATTATCAATAAAATCATCATTTGTGACAAAATCAGGGTCAAATTTCTTAGGGTTGTTTGTCACTATGCCGAATGTATAACTTCCGGCAATAAGAATCTTTCCAAGCAAAGAGTTCTGTAGGAAAGACTGCATATTCATCACTTCTTCTTTTTCTAAGAAAGTGTTTCTGTTAACATTTATCTGCGCCATATATTTATAAATTTTTATTTACAAAATTAGAACCATTCTGGATAAGCACTAATATATTGGTCGTAACCATTCATCTTTGTACATCCTCTGAAACATCCGCTTTTGGATATACTGTCAACATCCGGGAAACCGAATTGATATGGTTGGAATATTCTCTTAAAATAATAAAACAGAGGCATATAAGCTGACGGCAATTTTACTCCGGTTACTATACAATCCCATCTCGGTTGAGACGTCATATTTGAACAACCGCTGAATGTACTCGTGCAACTGTCTATATGTTTCAGTACCCCCGATTCTATATAACTATTATCAATTCTCGTAGGTCCAGGTTTATTCACGGTTACATCACCGAAAGCATATTCTGCCGATTGTAAGTTGCTGCACCCTTCAAACATGCTGTTAATGTTCACAGTCACCGAATGTTCGGGCGGTGTGATAGGATTGCCCTGCGAACCTGCCGTCCTCAGATTCCTGCAACCACTGAAGCAATATGTGTAAGAACTACATTGCGAAGAATCAGAAAACAAGGATGATGTTATAGTAGTCAAACCACTATTCCGAAACATACCGGACGCATTTCTAATATCGGGAATTGTCACACCACTTACATTCAACAAACTTGTACAGCCGTAGAACATTTCGTTACATTGTGTACCTCCATTCGTCGTGTAATTGAATGCACCAGAGCTTATGCTTGACAGATTGGTACATTCATAAAACGCCTGTCCCAAAAACAATTCACCCACGGTCCCGGAAAACATGTTGCTCAGCAACGACGATACACCCGAAGCATTACAAAAACCGTATGCGTTTATTGTCTCTCCCGAAACATATCTGAACGTTATTCTGCATGGTGATTGTAAATTAGAACAATTGGAAAACATATATATACATGTTTTTATATTCGTCGCTCCAATATCATTACTTATACTTGACATACTGCTACATCCGGCAAACATATAATTCAAAGACGTTCCATTACTTGAAGTCCTCAATTGTCCATTTACTGAAGATATATTCTCACATCCGTAGAAACAAGAGGAGTAATCATTTATCAAGTTCCCTCCAAGCACACTCGACAAGTTCACCGAACCGCTCAGTCCGCTATTTTTGTATGTGCTAACAAATGTGCCGCTTGTTATAAACTCAAACAATCCTGCCGGGACACTTCTCAAACTGCTACATCCTTCAAAAAATGAATCTGCCGAACCGCTCATAAGACTTGTAGTCCAGCTTACAACAGATTGGAGACTACTACAATTTTTAAACGCTCCTTTATTCCATGATGTTCTTACATTTTCAGTAAACCATTTAATTACTTTTGTCAAACAATTCTGGAAACTTGAAAACCCGTCTGCACTCCATGATAAATTAGCCGACATTCCATTAAAATCGAATAATATTATCTTCGTTCCTGCTGAACTGTAGGTGTGTGAACTCGTTCCCAATGTCTGGTCTCCATCACCCCATTTTACACGCAGATTATTCAATCCCATTGAAGATGTATTTAACACTGGCAATATCAGACTTGTGCCATTTGATACTCTTACTTCCAGTACTGCACCATCTTCCATTATTATATTTATCGTCTTACTAAACTCTTCTGGTCCTACCGTATAGCTTCCACTCTCTGTAAAGTAATTCTGACTTGTTGCTACCCACGCATATGTATCGTTACAAGGTACCAACCATGATAATGTACCTGAAGAACTTGTTACACCAGAACTTACATTATCTTCTACTGTTACTCCTGAAATAGGTGTACCAGTCTTTGTTCGTACGTTATAAGTAACTTGACACTTATTCCTTACCATCACGACATTCACATAGACGTCGTCGTTACTTATACTTGCCGAACCATTCTGACTTTGATATCCAGCTTTTGATGCTTGCCAACTAAAACTCTGTGGAGGTACATATGGACCAAATACTGCTCGTCCTGCACCATCTGTATTTTTCGTATAACTACCAAGAGTAATACGTACATCTCTTATAGAAATTCCTTTCTCATCTACTACATCGAAAATGACCTTATAAGTGTTGACTCCAAGAACTATCGTTGCACTCGTATTATATTCCCCTACTGATATGAATGTACTATTCTCATTGTATTGAGGTAATTTACTTGCTGTTGCTGTACCTGAATCACCTGCCTCTACATTGAAAGTTGTGTATCCTTGACTGTCTGAATATTGTGTCATTCCTCGAAACGATACTTGTGCTCCACTTACTGCTCTTTGTGAACTATCTACAACCTTTATTGTTACATCAACTCTCTTAATTGTAAAATTAATAGGAACTCTTACATCTGAATTGTATATAGAGAATGAATTTACTACATCGTAACAATAATGATATTTTGCCACATAATCGTATGTACCAGAAAATAATTGTGTAGATACGAGACCTAATTCGTTCGTTGTCAACTTTTCACTTTGTCCTACAATCTCGATTGTTGCTCCAGAAGCTTGTGCACTTCCTATAGTAGCTGCAAACGTCACATTAAACGGTACTGCTGCTTTTTCTGCCATCTTTATAGTATATTCATTATTTCCAGCTACAATATTAACATTTCCTTTTGCATTATTGTAATCTGGTTGAGAAGCAGTCCATTCCCATACACCTAACTCAAGCGTCCAATTCCCTGCAATACCATTAGCATTAGAATACTTTGTCTCACCATTGATTGTCACTATTGCATTCTGTATAGGAGCTTCTGTTGTAACGTCAACTACTGTCACTATCAAAGTTCCAGTCTGTTTTACAAGGTCAACAGTAATTGCAATAGGTTTATCTATCACAACGGCAGTTCCATTTCTCGGTTCGTATCCTGATTTTGTTACACTCCACGGATAATTACCTGGGACCTTATTGAAGATAGCGTTACCATTTGCATCTGTATTAACTGTCTGTAGAGAATCTCCTGCACCTAATACGACAGGCTGATTCTTTACCGGAACATTATCTATTCTGACAGTAAATACAATATTGTACGAAATAAGTCTTAATTCGACTTTCACTTTTGCGTCAACACCGTTAACTGTTACAACACCTTGTTGTAAATAATAACCATCTTTTCTTGCTGTCCAGTTATAACCACCTGAAATTCTAACAAATTGCGCTTGACCTGAAGAAGTTGTAGTGATAACTTCAGTACCAACTGTAATATCAACACCTTCAAGTGGAAGTTTAGTTTCCGAATCAACAACTTCAAAATCAACTAAATAACCTCTTTGAATAAAATCAATCTCTTTTGTTATATCTTTATCTACAATGGTTATCTGACCTTGTTGTGTATAGAATTCAGTTTTTTCTACTTGCCAATTATATGTACCAGCAATATCAATAAACGAAACAAGACCATTCGCATTTGTTTGAAGCGTTACTCCATTAAAAGTGACATTAGCTTTAGCAACTGGCAATGCATTACTTCTTACAACGAATGTTACTGTATACTTAGGTATAGGATTAAACTGAACATCGATTATTGCATTGCCATATATTGTAAATTCTTCCTCTTTTGTAATATAACCTTCTTTAACTACCTTATATCTATATGTTCCTGCAGCTAATACAAACCCAGTAGCAATACCTTGTGTATTTGTAGAACCAGTTTGATTTTCAATTTCATCTCCAGTTACTAATATAGAAGCTCCTGGAACAGGGTCAACTCCAGTACGAACTCTGAATGTCACATTATAATATAGAATTTCTTCCATTTCGAGTTCAATATTAGTAGAATCGACAATTTCTGCACTTCTTCTAATAGGATAATAATCTTCGAGCTCTGCCGAATATTGATAAATACCTGGGAAAACTTCAAATGTGACTATCCCACTCGCTCCTGTATACTTTGTAATACCAGCAAAAACAACCTTTACACCTGAAAGAAAATCTTTAGTCTCTTTATCTCTTACAAAGATTGTAACAACTCTCTCGTAAGCTGCACCAATCAATTGAATATATTCTATAGCATCCTTTTCTACTAATAGAGTATTTTCTACATTTTCAAAGTTTTCTGCCTCTACACTATAATACCAATGACCTCTTGGAAGAATAATCGAAGTTTCACCGTTTACATTTGTTTTAAGCTCTTCACCGTTTATTGTTATAATGGCATTAGGAATGTATTTGTTTCTATTAGAAAACACTTTAAAAAGTATTCTATAAGTTTCTTCTCCTTCATAAGGTCTGATTAATTCACTTCCAAAGATATTCTTATATCCTATCAAATAATTCTTAAGAAAGGTTTCTATTGAAAATTTCTCTTGATAAGCATTGTTCTTATAATACGCTGCAATAATATCTCTTTCTCCTAAATATCCTTGGGAAAACGGAAGATATAATGGTTTTACTTTAAAATCATATACATACACATAAGGAGAACTTACACCTACTTCTCTCTCTTGAATAAAAATAGGTGCTATATATTTCATATTAGGTAAAATTGACAACGCTCTACCTGTTGAAAAGTTCAATTTCGGTGCTTCTATAAATTTTTCATTATTCGAAAGAAGAAGTCCTTTTATATGATAATATATATTATCATTCTGAAACTCTATATAATCAGCAGTATGAAACCACATTGAATTTCCAGTAATAGCTCCATTTTCAATCACTCCCATCGGTAATGCATCTCCATCTGTCGTTTCATATCCTGCAACACCAAACTTTAAATTTTGATTTTCTAATGAAGAAACTTTTACTTGTAATGAGATTTCATAACTTAAATTAGGGTCTATAATGATAAGTTTATCTAAATCTACTCTACCATCAATACCTACAGCTTGATTACCAAAAAAAGTCATAGCATTAAAAATCTCATCACTTCCATTTTCATCTTGTGTTAAATTGATACTTTCAGGTATCAATAAAGGATAATTATTCAAATCTTCTACACTTGAAGTAAATTCATATCCTTTAGAAACATTCATTACAGTATCAGTTCTATTCCATGTAGGTGAACTATATCCCATCGACCATCCAGTAGCTTCTGGTTTAAGTAAAGCAAAAATAAATTCATCTAATGAATTGTATCGAATTAATCGTAAAAGTTCACCAAGAATCTCACCTTCTTTGTTTATAATATCCAAACGACCTCTTTTTGAATATTCTTCCAGATAGTTATAAAATAGATATTCCATTTGTTCTTGGTCATCTACCATATTTGTTACGAGACCTCTATTTTGAATAAACATCTCAAACAATATCTGATTTGTATCTATTTCTTTATATTTACGTGCATATAAAACTATCAATGCGAATAGATGAGTTATAGTTCCCCAAAAAGCTTGAAAATCAGGATTATTCTTCTTATTGAGAAATGTAGGGAGAATTCGACTTCCTTCTAATTTCGCCAATACATTTTCAGCCCAACCCACGACAGCTTTATCGTTTTCTTCAAAAAAACGACTAAACATTAAACTATTATATATAGATGAAGCTTGTGGTAAAAACAATCCACCACATGGATTCTTTTCTTCTTTACTTTTCATATTGATTAATATCGATATTTCTTTTCGTAAAGATACAACTTTTCCTTTTTAAAACAAATACTATGAATTTTATTCAATCTCCCTCGTCAAAGACCAGTCCATAACGATAGAGGCCCTAAAGGTAGGGGTGTGGGTGAAGGATGAATGGAGTGGTGGAGATGCTGTCGCCGTTACAAGAAAAAATTCATATACCGGGTTAGTGAATTACAATAATATAACAAGTTCAGAAGTAACAGAAAATAAAGGATATCCAAGTTCTTCTTGTTCTATGGTCTTGACTTACAATACAAATGACAGCTCTGTAAACCAAGATGTTCCGCAAGGTAAAACAATTATTTCTTTGGGAATAGACCCAGATAATTCTTTATATACACGTACGAGTGTTTTGACTCCAGGACTTCCTAAGGACTTTAGTGATAACAGATTGTCGGGATATTATTATATGCAAGGAAGCTTGTATCTCAGTAAAAGTTCTGACGGTGATTTTCAAAATATTGTAGGAACCTTTCTCAGTAATTCTTCTGCATATAGAATAACATGGATGGAATTTAATGTAAGACGTAGAAGTCTAAATTATCTCAAAACTGATGTTTTTGGCCAAGCAGATAATTGGATATTTAATTTTAGCAATAATTATTCTATACGCAATTCTATCACACAACTTTTTACAAGAGACGAATCAGATATTCTACATAATGAATATTCAGATAATAACTGTTATATTACACCGATATATAATTCAGCAATCAATCTGGTAAGATTTAAAATTAACTCATGGAGCATAGGTAGCGGTACAGCAGGTTATCAATTCAACATATATTCTTCGGTGACAGTTTCAAAAGTATTCAAAATTCTTTTTTATAAAAAACTACATATTGATTATAAAAATAGAATATTAATAATATTAGGTTTCGGTCCAGATTCATCTGCTACATCAAACCCTGGAGGAATTAATATGGTTGGGATACTTATATTTAGAGGTGCTCCTACATGGAATTATATAGATAATAGTCAAGGAAATAATTTTTGGTTTTTTTATAATAATATTCCTTCTGCAATTACAGATGATTTTGGTTTGAATGCTTGGGTAACAACAGATATGAAGACACTGATGTATTGCAAAAGGGGGAATTACGGAATAGGGAAAGGTATTAATACAGTTACAAGTTCAAATTCACTTTTTAGCGTAAATATTGGTTGGAATGAGATAGCTACTTATTCCATTAACGATAGCTCTACAGCAGATTTGAGAAATACACTTGCAAATTATTATGTACTTGAAATTCAATTTAATAAGAATGAAAATAAAATGATTGTTCTCTGTAACGATACAGTAGGAGCACAAGGAGGAAAGACATTAGACCAATATATAGAAGGTATTCATCCAACTCATTTATTTACATTTATGTATAACGGTAAAAAATGGGTAAATATACCTTATAGTACATTAGGATTTACTAATTTCTGGAATAAATATATATCCTCTGGAAGTTCTGGTGCAAAATACAAACCATTCTTTAATGTCAATCCTAATTATCTTGGTTCTTGGGATATGAGTTATTCCTTCCCTTCATATAACGAAAATATGACAGCTTATTACGCTAAACTGACTTTCGGAGACTAATAAATAAGTGTTCATATTAATTAAGGTAACTATATACCTAAACATTCTTGATGTAAATAGTATATAGTTACCTTTATTAAAATCAATCACCGAATGTCAATGTTCCTTGATATGCTGTATAAATTCTTTCCATAGCAGGATAGATGTAACTAATCTTTAATTTACCTTCATAGTTAGGAGAAATAATAAACGGAGGTTTAAATCCCGAATTTGTTTTGCCAGACATAGAATTTTGATATGTGTTCCATATATCAGTTAATCCTACTAAAGATTGAGACAGTTGAACCCATTTTTTACCGTTATATACAAATGCAAATATATGAGTAGGGGAACAACCATTTACATAATCATTACTAACTACCTTTCTAAATGCACCTTGTGTGTCATTACAAAGAACAAGTATTTTGTTATTATTTTTATTAAATTGAATTTCAAGTACATAATAATTTGCAAGTGT
>ULXG01052589.1_pt1 | contig 122366 bp, 105 predicted proteins | sample 1961141 | NCBI WGS metagenome assembly ULXG01 (sample SAMEA4835834, study PRJEB28245) | human gut metagenome | biome: gut microbiome; material: fecal sample | place: Denmark | collected 2008 | reverse complement strand
TATAATAACCAATATTTGTGATAGAATCCTAAATAGTTTGGGATATATTTGACATTCTGTGTCAGAAATGATATATTTAATGAGAAACATTTCTTGACTGATAGGGAGCATGCTTTATGAAATTCAGTCGTTCCCGTTGGTTGCGGATACTTGTAGGAATTGGTGCTCCCCTGCTTGCTTTGGGAGGATTGTTCTATCTCTATCGATATGGAAGTCCTTTTGTCTGTGTTTTTTATCAATGGACGGGGTTTTACTGTCCAGGATGTGGAGCCGGGCGCGCATTATTTTCAATGGTACATGGAGATTTTTTGGCCGCGCTTCACTACAATGCCTTTTTTCTGTTGGCTTTTCCTTTTGTCGCTTATTATCTTATTAAGCAATATATTCGCTTTGTATTCCGAAAGGACCCACTTCCTTTTTTCCAGATAGGCCTATCGGCTTATAATGGTATTATGCTTTTGGTCCTTCTCTTTTGGGTTTTACGGAATATTCCGGTATTTCCCTTTTCTCTTTTGGCACCCTGAAAGATAGATTTTTCTGAGACTGAGCGGAATAAGGACCGTATGTTGAGCTATTCAAAGGAAAATCCCATCCAATTCACATTTCCCTCACAGAAGTAGCATAAGTATTGGATAAGCTGTCTTTCATAAAAGGCCAAGGGACTAACGAAGTATCGGATTTTTATTTCGTGGATTAAACTCTTTTGCCAGTAGAAAAGGGGATTACATCCCTTTTGGGAAAGAATGTGGTTTTGTTATCTCTCCAAATTTAAGAATTTTGAAGAAGAGCCTGTTCTAAATTGGATGAATCTTTGTACACAAGTTTTGATTCAGGTATTATTTTAAACAACATTATATTTATTGCAGGAGGAAAAGAACATGAGTACGTGTCCAAAATGCGGCAGCAATGTGCCAGATGGTGCAAAATTTTGCCCAGAATGCTCTTATAACTTGACCGAGCAGAATGACGGCGCCAATAATGCTACCCAGGCGGAGTTCCATGCACAACCGGCTTACAACCCACAGCAACCAAATAACAGCGTCCCCCCACAGGGGTATGATAGTTATCAGGCGCCCCCGCAGCAGCCTGGTTATACGCCTTACCAGCCATCTCCCAATGGTGGTGGAATACAGACGAATCCAACTGTGCTGTTGGTTTGGTCGATCATCAACTTGATTTGCTGCTGCCTTCCGCTCGGAATTGTGGGCCTTGTTTTTACACTTACTGCCAAAAATGAGTTCACACCCGAAGGGCAGGAAAAGAAGCTCAAAAATGCGTTCGTTTGTAACCTGATTGGTACAATCGTCGGTTTGATTGTAGAAGTAATCTATTTCTTTGCCATCTTCCTGACAGCATTTTAATTTTTTACATCATGTAGGTCGAGCAGATAGATGATTGAAACCCAAACATACCTTTCAAAGCCGCTCTTTTGCGAAGCAGCAAAAGAGCGGCTTTTTCTATAAAGAACTATGGGGAGGGAAATCCCGGAGCATTTACTATGACAAGAATCGTATGTACATGTTGGGCAATTTCGCCTATAGGGGTGTAAGAAGGCCTATCGTCTTTATTTCGCTAAAACCTTTTTATTCTATTGTATACTTTTGACAGTACTTGATACAATAGGCCCTCAGCAGCAAAACAGGTGATTTTCAGATGCGACAAGGCCCCAATGGTACAAGCCCACGCCTAAAAGTGTTGGCACGCAATCTGCCGTTTACGAAAGACTGTTGGTTGCCTCCCGTTCACTTGATACTCGAAGAAAAAACTTTTTGTGGGGCATTACCATCGACAGAACTAGGATTTTTTGAAACTAATAAAAAAACCGCCTGTGGAAAGTTCCACAAGCGGTTTTACATTCTTTTGTTAAATTACTTAACTTCGACTTCTGCGCCAGCCTCGGTGAGCTTCTTGCTGATTGCGTCAGCGTCATCCTTGGAAACGCCTTCCTTAACAGCCTTCGGAGCGTTGTCAACAACTTCCTTAGCTTCCTTCAGGCCCAAGCCAGTGATCTCACGGACAACCTTAATGACAGCGATCTTGTTGCCGCCAGCGCTCTTCAGCACGACGTCAAACTCGGTCTTCTCTTCAGCAGCCGGAGCAGCGCCAGCAACCGGAGCAGCAGCAACAGCAACCGGAGCAGCAGCGGAAACGCCGAACTCCTCTTCGAGAGCCTTAACGAGCTCGGAGAGCTCCAAAACGGTGAGTGCCTTAACATCTTCGATCAGCTTAACAACTTTATCAGACATGATAATACCTCCACTATTTTTTATTCATAATCATTTGTTTACGCCCACATGGCGCTGGACCAATAAAAACAATTATGCATTCGCAGCCTGTTTCTCCGCGATTGCATTCAACGCAACAACCAAGCCCTTCATCGTACCATTCAACACGGTGACGAAGCCCGTGATCGGTGCATTCAAGCCGGACAGAGCCTGCGCAACCAAAACTTCCTTGGACGGGAGCTTTGCCAGGTTCTTAACACCCGCTGCATCGATGACCTTTCCGTCAACGAAGCCGGCCTTGATTTCAAACGTCTTACTCTTATCCGCAAAGTCGCACAGAGCTTTCGCACTGCCGGTGTAGTCGTCCTTGCTGATGGCAATTGCAGTCGTTCCCTCCAGAACGGAGTCCAGACCTTCAATTCCAGCATCCTTCAAGGCCAACTTCAGCAGCGTATTCTTGACAACCTTATATTCGCCAGTCTCACGCAGCTGCTTACGAAGCTTCGTGTCTTCTGCGACAGTGATACCCTTGTAGTCGACGATTACGCCAATACAAGCGCCCTTCAGGCTCTCAGAAAGTTCTGCAACAACTTGCTTCTTTTGTTCCAATACCTTCTCGCTTGGCAAATGGATTCACCTCCGTAACCAAAATAACATTCCCATGGGGACGGAGCAAAGAAAAAGCCCTTCCCAAACCGGGAAGGGCGTAAAACACATTCTCACGCTGTTTAACACAGCAAAACATGTTCTGCGGCTCTATCCTCGGCAGGCTGGGAAACCCCATTACGCAATGCGCCTGCTGTCTTTGAATAAAGAACAGCAACGAATCTGCTCTCCATATTACAGGAAGCAGTATTTATCTTAACACAGGGACAAGCCCTTGTCAAGAAGCAGTGCCAACTTTGTTCGGGTTCATTTTGACACCCGGGCCCATCGTGGTAGCGACCACGCAGGAACGGATATACTGACCCTTAGCAGCAGCCGGCTTCGCCTTAATGATTGCGCCAATGAGCGCATCGAAGTTCTCTTCCAGCTTCTGTGCGCCGAAGGAAACCTTACCAATGACGCAGTGAATGATGTTGGTCTTGTCAAGACGGTATTCAATCTTACCAGCCTTTGCATCTGCGATTGCTTTACCGATCTCACGCGTAACGGTACCAGCCTTCGGGTTTGGCATCAAACCGCGGGGACCGAGGATCTTACCGAGGCGGCCAACCAGACCCATCATATCCGGAGTCGTGATCAGCACGTCAAAGTCCATCCAGTTCTCGCTCTGGATCTTTTGAACCATCTCTTCTGCGCCAACAAACTCTGCACCAGCCGCTTCTGCGTCTTTTGCAGCGTCGCCCTTGCAGATTGCCAAAACGCGAACTTTTTTACCAGTGCCGTTCGGCAAAACGATAGCGCCACGAACCTGCTGGTCCGCATGACGGCTGTCAACGCCCAGCTTGACGTGCACTTCTACTGTCTCGTCGAACTTTGCGGTGGCAGTCTTTACACAGAGCTCCAACGCTTCGTTCGTATCATAGAACTTGGAACGGTCGACCTGCTTTGCGCTGTCGACATATTTTTTACCGTGTTTCATTGGTTTTCCTCCCTATTGAGTGGTAAATCGGATTTGTTCCTCCCACCCGGGTGATCAATCTACGACTTCGATGCCCATGCTGCGTGCAGTGCCAGCGATCATGCTCATAGCAGATTCGACAGTAGCAGCGTTGAGGTCGGGCATTTTCTGTTCGGCAATCTTCTTGACCTGCTCACGGGTAATCTTTGCAACCTTTTTCTTGTTCGGCTCGCCCGATGCGGTTTCAATTCCGCAGGCCTTCTTGATCAGAACGGCCGCAGGCGGCGTCTTTGTGATAAAGGTAAACGAACGGTCCGCATAGACCGTGATAACAACAGGAATAATCAGTCCTGCGTCTCCCTTTGTGCGCTCATTGAATTCCTTTGTGAACGCCATAATGTTGACGCCGTGCTGACCGAGAGCCGGTCCAACAGGCGGCGCCGGCGTTGCTTTGCCAGCCGGTATCTGGAGCTTAATCAAGCCCGTAACCTTTTGAGCCATTTTCTGCACCTCCAAAATTTGTGGTAAATGGCGGAACAAGCATTTTAGCCGTTCCTCCCACAGGGGAAGCGGTTCTTTATGCTCCCCAGGGGACTTCGTCCCTCATAATAAGCGGTTGCCCGCATATTACCTCACTTGCCGACACGTTGGGCAAACCCCAACGGCCCGGACCCCTTCGGGTCCTTATTCCATTGTTTCCGCCTGGTCGAGCTCCAGCTCCACCGGCGTTTCCCGTCCGAACATACTGACTGTAACACGGACGCGGTTCTTTTCTAGGTCGACTTCCTCCACGGTGCCGACAAAGCCCTCCAAAGGACCATCGACGATCTGGACGGAATCGCCTACGCCATAGTTGACTTCCACCTCGCGTTTTTCCACGCCGAGCTTGGCCACCTCTTCATTGGTGAGCGGGATCGGCTTGGAGGACGGACCGACAAACCCTGTGCATCCGCGGATATTCCGCACGACATACCAGGACTCGTCCGTCAAAACCATTTTGACCAGCACATATCCAGGGAAAATCTTGCGCTCCACATCGCGTTTCTTGTTATCCTTAATTTCGGTAACCGTCTCGGTGGGAACGCGGATCTCCTGAATCAGATCCTGCAACTGACGGTTTTCAACGGTTTTTTCCAGGTTGGAGGCCACTTTGTTTTCATACCCGGAATAGGTATGAACAACGTACCATTTTCCTTCTTCGGGCATAGCCATTCCTCCGCTTCCTACTTGGCGATGTTCATAATCAGCCCCAGCAGGTTCATAAATACGGTGTCCAGCCCAAAGATGAACAGACCGATGACAAGGATGGTCACCAGGACAACGCCTGTGTTTTTAAACACAGACTTTGGGGTTGGCCACACAATCTTTTTGACCTCATTCTTAACGTCGCGAAGGAACTTGCCTGTGTTCTTGAAAAAGCGGACAAATGCGTTTTCCTTCTTGTCCGACTTTTCCGTCTTTGCCGGCTTGTCAGCCTTAACGGCCTTTTCGGTGTCCTTGACGGACTTCTCGGTATTTTCTGGCATTTTCTGTCCCTCCGTCCGGATTACTTCGTTTCCTTATGAAGCGTGTGCTTCCTGCAGAAACGGCAGTACTTGTTCATCTCAAGTCTGTCCGGATCATTCTTCTTGTTTTTCATAGTGTTGTAGTTGCGCTGTTTGCACTCTGTGCAGGCTAATACGATTTTCACTCTCATGACGGCACCTCCCGTTATACGGAACAATTTTCAAGGATCTGCGCGGTTGCACAGTTCCCCGGACCCACGTTCGTTGCAGGCCCACAGCCTCCCTCAAAAAAGGGCACAAAAAAAGAACCCCAATTTATGAGGTAAGATAACTATACCATACCCTCGCCCAACGGTCAAGGGAATTTTTCGAAAAACTTGCGAAAAAGCCGCAATTTCCCTAGACTTTCCCGATTACAAGGGATAAACAGCCGTTGTAGCGCCTCGATGAACGGACACTGCAACGGCGCCTCCCTCTCAGCCGCTAGCTGATAAGAGTTCCCTGCTTCAACGCAAGTCGTTTAACGTCTCCGCTGAATATTTCTTTTCTTTCTTTTTCTTTTCCGGTTTTACGGTCTTTCCCCGATATTTTTTTCCCGCACGGTATGCTTCCTGCAGCTCTTTGCGGAACTGAGGCACCATCTTTTGTTCCACAACCTCCGGGTCGTGAATCCCGTTCAGCAGAACGATGGTGATAATCGAACGCACATCCATGTCCCCTGCAACATACATATCTCCCAAAACATCGCAAAGGCGTTTCATCTGCTCCGGCCGCGCAGAGTTTAAAAAGGACTCTATCTTGGGCAACACGTGTTCCCGCGCAAAGGTCACCCCGCGCACCATCCCATACCAGGAACGCTCTTCCGTGATCTCCTCGCGCAATTCCGGGAAAATTCCCACAAGGCGGTTAAAAAAGAAAAGCGGGTCCGCATTGTTTTCGCCGCCCTTTGACTTGCGCTTTGCCGTCTGGACCGCTGCCACACGGCGAGGCCCTTCGATGGTTTCCACAAAATCGTTGGCAATACTCTCCGCCTCCGCGAGCGGCCGCTCTTCCGGCTCAAACAGCCAGCGGGAAAGGACCTTCCACTTTTCGTCCGGACCATCCTCGGTCATTGCGCAGGCCCGCAGTTCAAACTGCTTTTTCTGCTCGTCAAAAAAGACGCTGTATGCCACACTCTCGCCGACAAACAACGCGGTGGTTTCATTCTCACCGTTTTTGTCCCGCTGGAATCCCTGCGGCGCGAGCGAAGCGCCCGTTTTCTCTACAATCAGGTCAAATGCCTTCTGATCCAACAATTATCACTCCTGCTCTATGAAAGCCGTCCGCACCCACGGACCCTACGGCTGTTCTGATCCTTTTTCTGTTGATTATACTACATATTTATTTTTTTGTCACCATACTAATTTATTGGCGGCACGTTGCCCCTTCCACGGTTTATCGGCGAAATATCCAGCAATTCTTTGTAGCAGCGTCTTGCGTTGGCAAATGTAGAGATTGCGCAGAATTGGGCCGTGTGTTATCATATATATTCAAGGGTCCGCGTGTAGCCAATGAGTCTTAACACGCAAAATCCCGAATAATCCAGGAGGTTATATCTTATGGAGAAACGCAGGATTGCCGTGATTTTCGGCGGATGTTCTTCGGAGCATGAGATCTCCCGACTTTCTGCAAAATGCGTTGTTGAAAATATTTCAAAAGAAAAATATGACGTGATTCTTGTAGGCATTGATAAAGCTGGCCGATGGTTTCTGACGGACAGTTCTACAGAGGACATTGCAAGCGGCGCTTGGGAACAAAATCCAAACAACCGTGTTGCATTCCTCTCCCCTGACCGCTCTGTAAGGGGACTTGTGGTCATGAATGGCTGCGGCGCCTGTGAAACGGTAAAGCTCGATCTGGTTTTTCCCGTGCTACATGGAAAAAACGGCGAGGATGGCACCATTCAGGGCCTATTCCAAATGGCCGGCATTCCTTTTGTCGGCTGTGGGACCTCAGCTTCTGCCGTGTGCATGGATAAAGCAATCGCTCATACCCTTTTGACCGGCGCGCGTATCAAACAGGCCAATTATCTTTGGTTCTTTGCCTGCAACTATTCCGGCGAGGGCATCGAAAAGATCAAACGAAAGGTCGAGGCGCGTCTCGGCTATCCGGTCTTTGTCAAGCCCGCCAATGCCGGTTCTTCTGTAGGAGTCAGTAAAGTAGAGCGGGAAGAAGATCTGGATACAGCGGTCTCCAAGGCCGCCCGCGAGGACAGCAAAGTGGTCATTGAGGAATGCATTGTCGGCCAGGAGGTCGAATGCGCCGTAATGGGAAACGATGTCCCCAAATCCTCCATTGTGGGGGAAATCGCTCCTTCTGCCGACTTCTACGATTACGACGACAAATATAAAAACGGAACATCACAGCTCTATATCCCTGCACATCTCGCGCCGGAGGTTTCCGAAGAGCTCCGTCACACTGCGGAACGTGCATACCGTCTCTTGGGCTGCACAGGTCTGGCGCGTGTCGATTTCTTTGTGCGGGGTGGGACCGAAGTTCTGCTCAACGAGCTCAATACATTGCCCGGATTCACCTCGATCAGCATGTATCCCAAACTTTGGGAAGCATGTGGCGTGCCGATTCCAGACCTGTTGGACCAATTGATTCAGCTCGCCTTTGAAAAGGAAGGCCGGATGTAAGAACGGGAAGGGATAGGGAGCAAAAAATATGGATAACCGACCAATCGGCGTTTTCGATTCCGGGCTCGGCGGCCTGACGGCGGTCAAAGAGCTTTTGGAGATTATGCCACAGGAACACATCGTCTATTTTGGCGATACGGGGCGTGTGCCTTACGGTTCCCGAAGCCAAGAGACGATTCTAAAATATGCCGCCCAAGACATCCACTTTCTGACGGAAAACCGTGTCAAAATGATTGTTGTTGCGTGCGGCACCGTCAGTTCTCTGGCCAGAAACCTCAAAAAGCCCCAGGGTGTCCCTTTTATCGATGTCCTACATCCGACAGCCCTTGCAGCATCTGCTGCAACGCGCAACAAGCGCGTGGGGGTCATTGGGACCTCTGCCACGATCCGCAGCGGTTCTTATCGCAGAGCCCTTGCAGAGATCGATTCGGAAATCCAGGTCTACGACCGCGAGTGCCCCCTATTTGTTCCTTTGGTAGAGAACGGCTTTGTTGCAGATGACGATGAGGTCACCCGCCTTGTCGCGGAGCGTTATCTTGGGGAGTTGCGAGATGCCGGTGTAGACACACTCATCATGGGATGCACCCATTATCCGATTATCAGCCGGATTATCGGCGCAACCATGGGAAAGGAAGTTACGTTGATCGACAGCGGGCGGGAGACTGCCTTTTGTTGCAGCAAGGTGCTGGAAGAGCGCGGCCTTTTGTGTGACCGTCCCGCCAAGGGGGACTGTTCCTTCTATGTGAGCGACCGGGTAGACGATTTCTCCCGCATTGCGGGCATCTTTCTTGGCAGGGACATCGGCCAGGAGGTCCACCAAATCGACATCAACCGCTATTGACCCAAGGTAGGGGGAATGTAAAAATGCAGGAAAATTATTTAATTTCCATTTTGGGACGCCAGCAGGTGGACGGTGAAACCGGCGAGGTTCAGGTCACCACGCTCGGTTCCTATGTAAAAAAAGGAAAAAATCGTTATATTACCTATAAAGAATATGACAGCGAAGAGAACGGAAAGCCGGTGACCTCTGTGCTGAAGGTCGAAGGAAATGACAAAGTGACTCTGATGCGCGGTGCGGGAAGTACCCGACTGGTTTTGGAGAATGGCAAACGTCACCTCTGTCAGTACGACACCGGCTACGGCAACATGATGATCGGGATCTTCACCAGCCAGTTACACTCCAGTTTGACCGACGAGGGTGGCAAGTTGGAGGTTCGCTATACGCTGGACATCAATTCCAACCTGTCCAGTTCGAATGAAATTTTGATTACCATCAAGGAGGCAGAAAACAAAGATGTCAAAACTCGTGCAGCAGGCGACCACTGAACTGAGGAATATTATCCGTACCGCCATGGAAAAAGCCTGTGCCAACGGCGAACTGCCGCAGGCGGACATTCCTGAATTTTCCATTGAGGTACCCGCAGACCGGGCACACGGCGATTGGGCCACCAACGCTGCAATGGTAAGCGCGCGCGCCTTCCACGCAGCCCCCCGCAAAATCGCGGAGGCGATCACAAACAATCTGGCCTTGAACGGCACCTATTTTGACCGTTTTGAAATCGCCGGCCCCGGTTTTATCAATTTCTTTCTGAGCAAGCAGTTCTATGTGGATGTACTGAAAGACATTGAGGCGCTGGGAGACGCGTATGGCCGCAGTGAATACGGCCAGGGGAAAAAGATCATGGTGGAGTTTGTTTCCGCCAATCCGACGGGTCCTATGCACATGGGAAATGCACGCGGCGGCGCTCTGGGCGATTGTTTGGCAGCGGTATTGGACGCGGCGGGATATTCCGTGTGGCGCGAATTTTACGTCAACGACGCGGGCAACCAGATTGAAAAGTTTGGCAATTCTTTGGAAGCGCGTTATTTGCAGATTTATAAGGGCGAGGATGCGGTGGAATTTCCAGAGGACGGCTACCATGGCGACGACATTAAAGAGCGCGCCGCACAGTTCTCGAAGGAATTCGGCGACCGCTATGTAAATGTGGAATCTTCTGTGCGTCAAAAGGCCTTGGTGGACTTTGCGCTGCCGCGCAACATTGCCAAAATGCAGGCAGACCTCGCCAAATATGGCATTCAATACGACGAATGGTTCTTGGAGAGTAAATTGCACAACGATGGCGAGTTGAACGAGACCATCCAGATTCTAAAGGACAAGGGTCTGACCTATGACAAGGAAGGCGCTCTCTGGTATCGCGCTACCACCTTCGGCGCGGAAAAGGATGAAGTCCTGGTCCGCCAGAATGGCAACCCCACTTATTTTGCGGCGGACATCGCCTATCATCGCAACAAATTTGCTAAGCGCGGTTTTGACCGCTGTATCGACGTTTGGGGGGCCGATCATCACGGCCATGTAGCCCGTATGAAGGCCGCTATGGATGCAGTCGGACTTGACGGCAGCAAACTGGACATCGTTTTGATTCAGCTGGTCCGCCTGGTCCGCAATGGCGAAGTGGTCCGTATGAGCAAGCGTACCGGCAAGGCGATCCAGCTGGCCGACCTTCTGGATGAGGTTCCCGTAGACGCTGCACGTTTCTTGTTCAACATGCGTGAAGCCACCTCTCAGATGGACTTTGACCTTGACCTTGCAGTTCAGCAGGACGCTCAGAACCCGGTCTATTACGTACAGTACGCACATGCGCGCATTTGCAGTATCCTGAAGGCTCTTAAAGCGGAAGGAATTGAACCGAGAGCCTGTTCCGACGAAGAACTTTCTCTCTTAAATACACAGGAGGAGATCGACCTCATCCGTCACCTTTCTGCCTACACGGACGAAATCGTCGCAGCGGCAAAGGATTACGATCCCGCCCGTATCACGCGCTATGTGATCACACTGGCCAACCTGTTCCATAAATTTTACAATACTTGCCGTGTGAAGGATGAAGAGGACCGTCTGCGCGCCGCACGCATCTGTTTGTGCAAAGCAACAGCAACCGTTATCCGCAATGTGTTGTCCCTGCTAAAAATTTCAGCGCCCGAATCCATGTGATTCCGCCTTGAAACGAAACCTTACAGGAGAACAAAATCATGGAAGATTTCCCATATCCGTTACCCATGTTATTGGACGGAGCCACCGGTACAGCGCTTCTGTCTGCTGGTATGCCGGCAGATGTCTGCCGGCCTGGTGGGCTCGGTATGGAGCAGTGGGTTTTGCAGCACCCACAAATGCTGCAAACTTTATTGAATGCATACATCGATGCAGGTTCCCAGGCAGTGTTTGCTCCAACCTTTGGGGCGAATGCGGCTCTGCTCTCCGCCTATGGTCTGGAAGGGCGCGTGGTAGAATTGAACACCGAGCTGGTGCGCCTGGCACAGAGCATTGCAAAACCACGCGGGGTACTGGTGGGCGGTAATGTCAGTCCCAGCGGCCTGTTCGTCCCCCCTTTTGGTGAGGCCGACTTTGACGACATATACGACTTGTACCGCCAGCAGATCCGAGCACTCGATCAAGCGGGCGTCGATTTTCTTGCAATTGAATCGCAGACCTCTTTGGCCGATATGCGCGCAGCGGTTCTTGCCGCGCGTACAACCGATCTGCCTGTATTCGTCACCATCGCAGTGGACGAAAGTGGTCATACGGTTACCGGCAGTTCTTTGCTTCCGGTGGTCATCACGCTACAGGCCATGGGAGTGGATGCCATCGGCCTGAACTGCTTGCTCGACCCTATGCTTTCTTTGATCGAGGAAGTTCGCCTCCACACAGCGGTTCCCATCATCGCAAAGCCAAATGCCCGAAACTCCGATGGTACGCTCCTCTCCCCCGCGGCCTTTGCCGAGAAAATGCGCCTGCTGATGCAGGCCGGCGCCCGCATCGTAGGCGGATACGACGATTCTACTCCTGCGCATATTTCTGCGCTGAAAAAGGTGGCGCAGGAATTCGGCCCTCCCGAAATTGCAAAAGAGCCTGACAATTATGCGGCCACGATCGAAACGGAGGCCTTTTTCTTAGGGGACGACCTTGTATTCAGCGAACCCTTGGCCTGCACCGGGCATCTGGACGACGACCTAATCGACTTGGACGACGACCGTTGCAATACAGCCCTGGTGGAAATTGAAAGCATCGATGACGCCTATGTACTCGCAGAAAACAGCAGCATGACCCGTCTTCCGATTGCTGTACATTGCGACAGTGCACCGATTTTGGAAGCGGCCCTACGGTACTTCCAAGGGCGTTTGATCGTTGACAGTGAATGCCAGATTGAGGACGAGATATTGGAACCTCTCTCATCCAAATATGGTGCGATTCTTTACTGAGTGTCTTTCAGAGGACACGATTGAGATTCAGGCACTCTAAAAATGAACACACCACTTTTGTATGATACGCATAGGAACCAGCAAGAGGATGCCCAAACTACGAATTGTTCGATTCATAGGAGGGGCATCCTCTTTTCTTTTTGGTATAATATTTGAGTTTTAAAAAAACAAGGGTATCCTTCCGTCCTTTCAGGACTTTTGGGATACTCCTTTGTTGGCATCGATACAAACAAAGATTCGTTTAATAGCGATAGGGATGCCCTGCTTTTTGCGGAGGCTGTCCCTATTAAAAATATTCATTCCTTTGATTTTTCTTTCGATTGTTTCCCGTCCACAGAGGGACTCCTTTGTCTGTGTGGGCAAATCCTACGACTCTTTCTCCTGACTATCTATACCAGAAGGCCTAAATGAGAAGGTCTCCCCCGGCACAAGATTCGATTTTTCTTCAGAAAATTCCTCTTCCGGTATCCCAGATTCCTCCATAACAGCGACGGATTTTGCTTCTGTTCCATCATCTCCCCGTAGGATTCTTTTCTGCTGCTCAGGTGCCGAATCCCAACTGCAAAAAGCAAGATAAATACCGGCACACGCCAAAAAGATGGCAACCGCTGAACAGGCTACAGACCAGACTTCTATCCCAATGGGACCTAAAATCATGGCTACCACACATAAGATCATCCCAATTTCAAAAAAGATAAAGGCAAGCTTATGGTCGGACATCTGGAGACCCCCTCTCATTTCAAATCTAAGGCGCTGCACAAAGCAGCCATCTGTTCCATGGTGAGCTGTTCCGCGCGGGCAGTTTGTAAGATTCCTGCCTGAACGCAGGCTTGTGCTACCCGCTCTTTGGGAAGCGAAAGGCCCGCAGAAACTGCATTCAGAATGGTCTTACGCCGCTGTCCAAACGCCGCCTTCACCAGTGCAAAAAAGTGCGTTTCATTTGACACCGTAACCGGTGGATGCTCACGCACGTCCATCCGAATCACGGTGGAATCCACGTTGGGCGGCGGCAAAAAGCTCCCACGGGATACTTGGAAAAGAACACGCGGCACCGCATAATACTGTACCGCTATGCTCACCGCGCCACATGCCCGTGTCCCTGGTAAAGCGCATAGGCGCTGTGCTGCTTCCTTCTGTACCATCACGGTCAAGGCCCGGATCGGCAAGCGCTCCTCTAGCAGCCGCATAATCACCGGCGATGTGATATAATATGGCAGATTGGCGCATACAACCACCTCCATGCCGGCGAATTCCCTCTGCAAAAGCGGCTGCAGGTCAACCTTCAGAATGTCGTCATTTACTACTTTGGTGTTTGGATACCCTTCGAGCGTCTCCCCCAAAACGGGCAAGAGACGCTTATCCAGTTCTATGGAAACTACCTTCTCCGCACGTTTCGCCAGTTCCACTGTCAGCACGCCGATCCCGGGGCCAACTTCCAATACTCCGACGCCCGGACCCACGCCGCATTCTTCTGCCATCCGAGGGCATACGGAAGGATTGACGAGAAAGTTCTGTCCTAAAGATTTGGAAAATGTAAATCCGTGCCTTGCTAACAGTGCTTTTACTGCCGATGGGTCGGACAGCCGTTGGATTTCCTGCAAAATGATTCCCTCCGAACGCCCCAAAAGGGCAAATTTCTTCATAGTTTCCCACAATAAAAACGGGCTGCAACAGGAAAACCGCACACCGGCGGCATTCCGCAGCCAGAGTTCTTCTGAAATACAAGTCAAAATTCTATTCTATAGCAAACCGAACACATCCGGCATGATCCTCTTGCTCGATTGTGGTTTTTGCCTATTATATCACAGAAATTCTTGGAATGCCATTGATTCTCGCGCGAAAATCCCCTATCATAGAGATGGATAAAAACGCACAAGGAAAGAGGGAAAGTATGATCCGGACTGACAAAGAAAATTACTATCTGGATATTGCGGAGACCGTCGCAGAGCGCGGAACTTGTCTGCGCCGCAATTTTGGCGCAATTATTGTACATAACGACGAGATCGTCTCCACCGGCTACAACGGCGCACCGCGTGGGCGCAAGAACTGTATCGACATGGGCGTTTGTATTCGGGAGAAGCTGGGCATTCCCCGTGGAGAGCGCTATGAGATCTGCCGTTCTGTTCATGCAGAGGCAAACGCAATCATCAGCGCTGCCCGCCGGGATATGATTGGTTCCACTCTATATCTCGTGGGAAAGGACGCCAAAACCGGGGAATATGTAGAAAATGCCTCCAGTTGCTCCATGTGCAAGCGGCAGATCATCAACGCTGGTATTGCCCGCGTAGTGATCCGTTTAAATAAAAATGCGTTCATCTCGGTTGCTGTATCCGATTGGATCGAACAGGACGAGTCACTCAGCGGGACCTTTGGCTACTAAAATATTTATAAGAATAAGAAAAGTGGACGAGCCGCGCGCATCGTCCACTTTTCCTTTTATACCAAAAAAATCCTTGTAATCTGATCCACCAAGAACGCTGCCGCCGTCGCCCCCACCGCTACCGTAAGCAGCCCCTTGTCTTTGTAAGCCAGCACCAGGGCAACTCCCAACCCCGCGGCTGCGCTCAAAATGCTTTGTATGGTCACTGTTTCCGCAGTGGAAAACAGAATTGCTGGAAAAGTCATGGCTGCCAGCACCGCATAGGGTACGTAAGCCAAAAAGGATCGGATAAACCGGTTTTGAATCTTTTTTTTAAAGATTGCCAATGGCAATACGCGAATGACATATGTCACACCGGCCATAATCGCCACGGAGATCAATATTCGTTGCAAATCCAATGTCATCCTACGCCACCCGCTTTCTCCGGCGGTTCCTCTTCATCCATCGGGTAGCGCACTGCCGCATAAGCGGACACAACCACTGCGCAGATGATGATAACCCAGCCCGTCGAAATCTGGTTGAGGAAGGGGAGCCATTGGAAACAACAGCTTAAAGCCGTCGAAAGAAGCACCACCATTGCGATGGGCTTTGCCTTACAAGCAGGCGGTATGATAATCGCAATAAACATGCCGTAGATGGCAATACCGAGGGCATTGCGCAGAGAATCCGGCAAGAGTCCTGTCGCGGTAGCGCCAAGCAGGGTCCCTAAGGCCCATCCCACATAGGGCGTAGCAATCAACCCGGACAGGTATTTTGCGTTGATCTCCTCCCTCTGTTGCATAGCAACCGCAAAAATTTCATCCGTAATACCAAAAGCCAACACCCAACGCTCCAGATTGGTCATCTTGGACTCCACCTTCTGCGAAAGAGACAGCGACATCAGCATATACCGGATATTGATGATAAACGTCGTAACCGCGATTTCAACGTACATTCCACCCGCCAAAATCAGCTGCGTCCCTGCGACCTGTCCCGCAGAGGTCAAGTTCGTCATGGAGATCAGAAGCGCCACCCACGCCGGCAGTCCCCCTTGCGTCGCCATGATTCCAAAGGCAAAGGATACGCTGAGGTAACCCAAACAGATCGGCATGCCGTCCTTGAGACCTTTCCGAAAGGTCAAAGCTTTCTGTTCCACTCTCTCAATCGCCCCAACTCTTTAACGTACCCTCTCACAGAAGGCTGCAAACCAGATCGCCCATTTCTTCACAGGTAACCGTACGAAGCCCCTCTGTCGCAATATCCGGCGTACGTACCTGTTTTAAGGCGGCAGAAACGGCATCCTCAATGGCCTGAGCTGCCTGCGGCTGCTCCAAAGAATACTTGAGCATCATTCCCGCGGACAAAATAGTTGCCAGAGGATTGGCTTTTCCCGTCCCTGCAATGTCCGGCGCCGATCCATGGATCGGTTCATACAATCCGGCCTTTCCGGAACCCAGGCTTGCAGAAGCCAGCATGCCAATGCTGCCGCTAATCATGGACGCCTCATCGGAGAGAATGTCGCCGAAAATATTCGATGTGACAATCACATCGAATTGCTGCGGATTGCGCACCAACTGCATCGCACAATTGTCTACATACATATTGCTGAGTTCTACATCTGGAAATTCTTCCGCGCCGATGCGCGCAACGGTTGCACGCCACAGACGGGAGGACTCCAATACATTGGCCTTGTCTACACTGCACAGCTTCTTATTGCGCTTGCGGGCCATTTCGAAGGCGACACGTGCAATCCGCTCAATCTCAGGCACCGTATACATCTCGGTATCGTATGCAGCAGGAACCCCGTTGACCTCTTTACGGCCGCGCTCTCCAAAATAGATGCCGCCGGTCAGTTCACGGACCACCATCACGTCGAGCTTTTCCCCGATGATTTCCGTCTTGAGCGGTGAAGCGTCGCGCAACTCATCAAAAATGACGGCTGGACGCAGATTTGCAAATAATTCAAGGGCGCCGCGAATTCCCAGTAAGCCCTTTTCCGGCCGCTGGTCGCCCGGCAACGTATCCCATTTGGGACCGCCTACTGCACCGAGTAACGTTGAATCCGCCGCCTTGCACTTGTCGATTGTTTCCTGTGGAAGCGGAGTGCCTGTGGCATCAATAGCACTTCCGCCCAGCAAGGCCTCTTCGTAATCGATACCAAAGCCGAATTTCTCCCCGGCTTTGGTGAGAACTTTGACTGCCTGGTCCACAATTTCAGGACCAATGCCGTCACCCTTTAACAATACAATTTTGTATGTATTCATTGGATGTACCTCCTCATTATATAGCATAGAAATGTCGTATAAATTCCATACGGGATGCACAAAATCTTTTTCTCTGTTCTCTGCCAAATTCTAGACACCGCAATCTATTGCTGAAAAAACAAGGATGCTCACTATTAAGACGATCTTTTCCAAGAATGAAAGCGTACCCTTATTTCTATAAGAGATGTGTCAAAAGCCCCCTGCATTCTTTAAGAACGGGCCAATTAGGGGTGAAAACAGAGATCTTTTCACAGAAGGCTGCAAACACCCCGCCCTCCATCTTGCCACAAAAGCAGTTCAAACCATGATGGTTCAATCCGCCTTGGAAGCGGTCTCTTCTTCACTACATGCGCGGTTAATGGCGCAGATAATGCCTTTGATGGAAGCCAAGCTGATGTTTCCGTCCATGCCAACGCCAAACACTGTCTTTCCATTCGGCGCCGTCAGTTGGATATACGAAATGGCCTTAGAGTCCGCACCTTCTGAGACTGCATGCTCGCGGTAGGTGACGAATTTGTAGTCGTGAATTCCCACTGTACGCAACGCCTTAAAGAAGGCATCGATCGGGCCGTTGCCAGCTGCGCTGATTTGATGGTCCTCATGGCGGAAACGCAGATTGCCTTCAAAATGCACAACGGTTTCACCGTCCACATCGTTTTCCTCATAGAGCTTATATTTTTTGAGGTTGTATGGATATTTGACATCGAGATAATGTGCACGGAAAATATCGAAAATCTCGTTTGGCAATAACTCTCGCCCTGCCTCGTCGCAAGCCGCCTTGACCATAGCCCCGAACTCCGGATGCATTGCCTTTGGAAGCTCATAGCCAAAGCTCTGCTGCATGATAAAGGCCGCTCCACCCTTGCCAGACTGGCTGTTGATGCGGATGATCGGCTCATATTTACGCCCGACATCTGCTGGGTCAATCGGAAGATACGGGACTTCCCAGTACTGGGTGTCGTGTTCACGCATATAATCGACACCCTTTTTGATGGCATCTTGGTGTGAACCGGAGAACGCGGTAAACACCAAATTGCCCGCATAGGGATGGCGGTCATGTACCTTCATGCGGGTACATTTTTCATAAATTTCACGAATTTCGCGGATATTGGAGAAATCCAGTTCTGGGTCCACCCCCTGGGAGTACAGGTTCATTGCAACATTCATGATGTCTGCATTCCCGGTGCGCTCTCCATTTCCAAACAGGGTGCCTTCCACACGTTCCGCCCCTGCCAACAGCCCCAACTCTGTAGCAGCCGTTGCGGTGCCGCGGTCATTGTGCGGATGTAGACTGATGATAACGCTGTCGCGGTTTTTGATATGACGGCAAAAATATTCGATCTGGTCTGCGTGGTGGTTCGGGGTGCTCATCTCCACCGTATTCGGCAGGTTTAGAATCAGTTTATTGTCCGGTGTAGGTTTTAAAACATCCATCACCGCCTCACAGATCGCAACGGCATTGTCCATCTCTGTTCCCGAGAAACTCTCCGGCGAATACTCATAGCGGATGTTCATCCCTGTCCTGGCGACCTCTTCATCGGTGAGTTCTTTGATCAGCTTTGCACCGTTGACCGCAATGTCGATGACGCCCTGCATATCGGTCTTAAATACCACTTTTCTCTGCAAGGTCGAAGTCGAATTATAGAAATGTACGATCACGTTTTTAGCGCCCTGAATCGCCTCAAAGGTCTTTTTAATCAAATGAGGGCGCGCTTGTACCAACACTTGGATGGTCACGTCGTCCGGAATCAAGTTTCGGTCGATGAGGGTCCGGCAGATCTCATATTCCGTCTCCGAAGAGGACGGGAATCCGATCTCAATCTCTTTAAAACCGATGTCCACAAGCGTCTGGAAAAAACGCAATTTTTCCTCGAGATTCATGGGGTCAATCAGCGCCTGGTTTCCGTCGCGCAGGTCAACGCTGCACCAGACAGGCGCTTTTGTAATCACTTTTTCCGGCCAAGTGCGGTCCGGCAGTGGGACTGGCTGGAAAGGAATATACTTGTGAAAACTTTCGTACATAGCAAGATCCTCCTATAGAAATAAAAAATCCCCGAACCTTCCTCAGAAAGTTCGGGGCGAATTTATAAATCCGCGGTACCACCCAAATTCAGCGCTTACGCGCCCTTCAGCCTCCAACAAGGCCTTTGCTTATAACGCAGCCATACGTCCGGTTCTACGCAAACCAATCAAACCGGCAGCTCAGGGATGAGCTATACACCAACGCCTTCCCACCAACTCACACCAACCGCTGGCTCTCTGAAGAAAAAACGCAAGTCTTATTCCCGTCATCGCCTTTTCTTTATGATATTTATATTAACGGTTCTTTGCAAAAATGTCAACCCTCCGCCGGGGCATTTTTTCCGTCCAATTCTGGGGTATTCTTTCGAAATGCACGATTTGCAGCTTCTCGCGCAAGATCGACGATGAATTTTTCGTCGCCACCCTCTGCGTTGCGTCCCGCTGGAATGGTGTCGTACACCTCGGCCACCATGGAACGCATCCACAATCCCGGCGTGATCCGCATGGAGTAACCACAGCCATTTTCAGTCATCCAGTCGTAAAAGCTGGCGCGCGGCAAACCATACGCCGAAAGAATCGACATCAGCGTGCCGCCGTGCGCCACCACCACTGCTGACGTTGTACCGGAACGCATCAGTTCCTCTACCAACTTTTCAAAGGCAGCACAGGTACGTTGGACCAACACGCCGGTGCTCTCCCCATGGGGCGGCGCTACGGAGCGGCTGCTTTCCATCCATTGCAAGAAACGCGGGTCCTCTTCTGCCAGCTGCTTGGCAGTCTTTCCCTCCCAGTCGCCAAAATCACATTCACGGAACCCATCGATCAAGACAGGTTCTGCCTCCGGGTAAAGAATCCGCAAAGTCTCCACACACCGGCTCATAGGGCTACAATAAAAAACCTGTGCGGAAGGATATGCATATGTTTCCTTGAGCGCTTGCAGGGCTTTACGGCCTTCGTCGGCAAGAGGGGAATCGGTCCTCCCGATGTACTGCCCCAGTAAATTCCCCTCGGCAATCCCGTGCCGGATCAGATGTATGGTATAGGATTTCATAAGATAACGGTGAAACAGATATTTCACCAGCCACCACCTTTCGTAAATATCCTTCACTGAGCACTTGTTCTTGTGGCAAAGCCTGAAAAAAGTACTGTATCTAGTGGTTTACAAAATGTTGTATTTAGTATATACTTTACTATACGTTATTCTGCAAAATATACGCTTTTTCGACGTATCCCGTCCATTTCTTCCTGTGCCATTTGGTCGAAATGTGTGAAATGGATGCGGTCCAGCGCGTTGGAGCAAGGCGACTTGGAGCTTTGCTTTCTGCGCGGCCTTCTGAAACGATCTTGACGGTGCGTTCGCTTTGGAACGCATTCCGAAATACTATCCAGCATAGGGGTGGAGGACAGCAACATGAACAGTCATTTTCCAAGGATTATCACGCTGCTGCGCAAGGAGCGCGGTTTAAGCCAAAAAAGCGCCGCAGAACAATTGGGTGTCTCTCAGGCACTGCTATCCCACTATGAAAAAGGCATTCGGGAATGCGGCCTTGAATTTGTTGTAAAGGTTGCAGATTTTTATAATGTCTCCACCGATTATCTTCTTGGCCGTTCTCCACACCGCAGTGGTGCGATGATCACCGTAGAAGATCTTCCGGAGCCGGATGCCGCCGGCAAGGAAAACGTGTTTAAAGGCAGCCTGCTCCCCACATTGAATAAAAAGCTGATTGCCAATTCCTTAAATGTGATCTACGGCATTCTCCAAAAATGTAATAACAAGCATCTGACGACGGAAATTTCGTCTTTTCTAAGTGTTGCGGTCTACAAAGCCTTCCGTCTGTTGTATTCGGCAAATGGCAAAAACCCGCAGGGTTTGTTTTCGGTTCCGCAGCGGTTGAGCAACGGTCGCTCTAATGCGGCACAGGAGGTTGCCATTTCCAATGCCGAGGCGCTTGCCTGTGGTGAAGATATAGAAGACATGGAAGGACTCAAAAAGGATCAGGCCCCGCCTCTCTCTCCGGAACAACTTTCAGAGGAATATCCTCTTTTCGCGTCCTCCCTGTTCAACCTGATTCAAAATGCGGAGGGACGCATGGGCGGTGGAAAGAAGCCCATGGAAAAGCCCCATCCTACCGCCCGAAAATAATCGCTGAAAACAGTTCCATTATAACAGGAACCTTATAAAAATGCAAACAATCGTTTGATTGCCGTTCCACAAAGAGTGGAACGGCTTTTTTATGTATTTTACCTCTCCCCTTTTCTGTCACGCAGATACATGCAAAGCACCTCTGCCACTTTGCCGCCCATCCAAAAAGTCATTCCACCAGCGCCCTTCTACAAAACGGTTGAAACGCTTACTAGAATGCATTGATCCACATGGTTGCCAAAGCAGCCTGCATGAGAGAATAATGGGCCTGACGTCCACCTCTTTGGACTTTCTCTTTTTGTTTAGCGAGCGTGATTCATCCGGCGGCAAGCCAACAGACGGCGCGACTCCTTCCGGCCCCTCGGAGTAAGCTCTGCATAGCCCTTTCGCAACACTGGCAAATTGAATAGACATCCCTCTATTGCGCGCGATGCCTCCAGCGCCGTGTGGCAAAGCAGTTCATAGATTTTACTTTTGTAGTAGATTTGATGATCCCCGGCTACCCAGACAGGTGAATCAAAATCAATCGAAATGAGCCCTTGTTCCTCCAAATTGCGAAGGACATCTCCGCGTGCTTTCACAAGGTCCATTTCATCCTCTGGAGCAATCATATATATATTGTCCAACGCCGTCATCACCAACTCTTTTTCCGCATCGTTATGTAGCTCAAAACGCGCCACAGGGAAACGCCCTTCCCGCATTGTCAGGAGAATTTTTTCGTACATTCCATTCGGATTCATTTATCCTACCACCCTTTCCCATTGATATTGTGTACAATATTTCATCGCTAAAATCCGAAGCACTGCCTCATTCAGACGTTCCTCGGTGACAGTCCCATTTTGGACCGCTTCCAGCAGGGCATTATAGTCTTCCTGTACGTTGGAGGAAAGCAGCAGATCGTTACCCGCATTGAGCGCCGCTGCGCAGGGGTTTTCTCCACCTGTGTAGTCAGGAATCGCCTCCATTGCCAGGTCGTCGGTCAATATCAGCCCCGTAAATCCAAGATCCTCCCGAAGAATTCGATGCACTTCCGGTGAGAGGGAAGCCGGCCGGTCCGGGTCCATACAGGTCACAATATTATGCGATACCAAGATCATGGGCACGCCCTCCGCAATTCCTGCCTCAAACGGTAAAAAATCGGAATCTGTAAACGTCTCAAGGGGACGATGATCCTGCGCCATGCCGGTGTGGGTATCCACATTATTCCCATAGCCGGGAAAGTGCTTTAACGCACAGGCCATTCGCTGCTGGTTGTAAGTTTTCACAGAGGTCTTTACATATTCCGCTGTGCCCGGCGCATCCTGTCCAAAGGTCCTCGCATACATGAAATCCCCCGGATTGATGGAGACGTCTGCTACAGGTGCCAAATTCACATTCACCCCTAAGGACTGAAGCAGTTGGGTCTTTTGAACCGTATCCTCTACAATCGCCTGCATTCCCCCTTGTTCAAATACCTGTTGCGGCGATTCAAACCTATTTGGTGCTAGGTTGGGATTCCGGCTGACTCGTACAACGGTGCCCCCTTCCTCATCCACCGCCAAAAACAGGGGAATTTTGCTGGCGTTCTGATACGACTCCAGCTCCATACGAACCTGATCCGCCGTCTTTCCGTCGAAATCCTTTGCGAAGAGCATAAATCCGCCTGGCTGATATGTCTGTACTGTGGAAAGCGCCCCCTCCGAAGGACAGCGGAACAGGAATACCTGCGCCACTTTCTCCTCAAGGGTCATTTTCTCCAATTCTACCTGTGCCTGCGGATACCCCTGCGAAAAAAGTCCCTGGGCCATTTCCGGAGCGCTGGGAAGCATTGCTTGTCCCGAAGAAGAATCTGAAAACGCCTCAAAAGGTGTCTCTGAAGAGGGATTTCCTTCTGGACGGCTTTCCACGACTGCACTTTCCTCACTCGATACATCCGTCTCCGATTTTGCCGGGGCGGTGGAGGCCGAAGACGGTCCGGTTTCCCCCGCTGGAACAGCTGTGCACGCAACCCCTAACAGCAACAAAACCGTCGCCAGAAAAACTGCAATATTTTTTATCCTCATCCTTCGTTCCCCCTCAAGCTCCCAAAAACAGAACAACCTGCCAAATCCTGGCAGGTTGTTCCTTATGCCAGAGTGCATTTTCAAACACACTCTATCACAAATCCTATTCTTTGACAAGTTCACGATACAAACGAATGTATTCATTCGCCGACTTGCCCCAACTATTGTCACAACGCATGGCGCGTTCAACCAAGATCTTCCAGCCATCACGGTTGTAATAACCGTCGATCGAACGATGCAGCGCATGCAGCATATCGCCGCTGTTATATGTACGGAACGTAAAGCCATTTCCATAGCCGTCGCCGCTATCCTGGATGGAATCCTTCAGACCGCCGGTCTCACGCACCACCGGGATTGTGCCATAGCGCAGAGAAATCATCTGTGCCAAGCCACAGGGTTCGCTCTTACTGGGCATCAGGAAAATATCTGCGCCCGCATAGATCTTGCGGGACAGCTCCGGGACAAAACCGAAGCACGCACATAGGCGGCCCGGATACTTATTTTGCATATCACGGAAGAAATTCTCATATTCAAAATCACCAGAGCCAAGAATCACAAACTGTGCGTTTGTCTCCCACATCAACTGGTCCAGCGCTTCCTTGACAAGATCAAGGCCCTTATGGGCCACCATGCGGGTAACCATGCCAATCAGCGGAACATCCGGGTCCTGTGACAAGCACAGGCGCTCCTGCAACGCGCGTTTATTCTCCGCTTTGTTGGCAAAATCGTCCGCTGTATAATTGGCATAGATGTCCTTATCCGTCGCCGGATCATAACTGACTGTATCAATCCCGTTCAGGATACCACTGAGCTTCCAAGAACGTTCCCGCAAGATACCGTCCAACTCATGGGAATACCACGGATCGAGAATCTCCTGGGCATAGGTCGGGCTGACCGTCGTTACGCGGTGGGCCGTTTCAATTGCCCCCTTCATCAGATTGACGCAATCGTCATACTCCAACAGATGGTTTTCTGACTTCGGAATGCCCAGTACATCTTCTACCAGCTCCTTGCCATACTTCCCCTGATACTGGATATTATGGATCGTGATAATGGTCTTGATTCCACGGTACCACTCGTTGTTGGCATAGAAGATGCTATAATAGATCGGCACTAGAGCGGTTTGCCAATCGTTGCAGTGAATGATATCCGGTTTAAAATCGATGTAAGGCAGCATTTCCAATGCGGCACGGGACAGGAACGCAAAACGTTCTGCGTCGTCATAATGGCCATACAATCCCTTGCGCTTGAAATAATACTGGTTGTCAATTAAGTAATAGATCACACCGCCGGAACGCGCTTCGAATACGCCACAGTACTGACGGCGCCAAGCAACCGGCACCGACAAACTGGTGACAAAACGCATACCATCCCGTAACTCCTGCGGAACCTCTTCGTAGAGCGGCATCACTACCCGGCACCCGATCAGCCGTTCGCGGAGCGCTTGTGGCAGAGAACCCGCCACATCCGCTAGGCCGCCTGTCGCGGCAAACGGCCGCGCCTCGCTGGTACAATATAATACTTTCATGGTTTTCGATCTCCTCCTTCGCTTTTCATGTTGCATCTAAGCAGTCCTATCAAACCACGCTACCCTTGCTGATAAAGACCGGATAAGACTGGAACCCCATGAGGGAACGATCATTTTTAATTACAACATCTTTATCGATCACGACATAGTTGAGCTTGCAATTCGGCCCAATCTCACTGTCCTGCATAATAACGCAGTTTTCCAGCTTGCTGCCCTTGTCGACTTTCACGCCGCGGAACAGCACGCAATTCTCGACCGATCCTTCGATGACGCACCCATCCGCCACAAGGGAATTGCTGACATTCGCCCCTAAGCCGTAGCGTGCAGGCATGTTGTCGCGCACCTTGGTGAAAATCGGACGATTTGAATCAAATAGCTGGCTGCGTACCTTTGGCAGCATCAGGGCCATATTGGCCTCGAAGTAGGAGTTCATTGAGCAAATATTTTGCGCGAATCCCGTAAACTCATAGGTATAAATGCGATATTTCTCAATATTTCTTTGCAGGAAATCTCTCTTAAAATTATAGAGATTGCGGCTCACACACTCGGTGACCATCTGGATCAGCAGATCACGGCGCATCAAGAGCATACTCATGCCGAAGTTGCACTCACCACTCTGCCGTGGATTGATTACCATGTCCCGCACACGGCCATCTGGGTCAATGGTATAAACCGATGGATTGCTGATCATCTTTGGCAACTTTCCATAGCGGTAAACCACGGTGATGTCCGCTTGATTTTTCATATGAGTAACCATCACGTCGCGATAGTCAATGTTACAGATCACATCGCAATCGCTCAGAACTACATATTCTTCCTGGGAATTCGTGAGGAACCGCATGATGGATTCCAGCGATTCAATCCGACTGTTGTTGACCAGGGATTCGTGGCCAAACGGCGGAAGCATAAACAGGCCGGAGCTCTTGCGAGACAGGTCCCACGCTTTCCCTGAGCCGAGATGATCCATCAATGATTGGTAGTTGCCCTTTGTAACCACACCGACCTTATTGATTCCGGAATTCACCAAATTGGATAGCGGGAAATCGATCAGACGATAACGGCCGCCAAAGGGCACCGAACCCATGGTGCGTTTTTCCGTCAATTCCCGAATTTTTTCTTCGTGGACATTTGCAAACAAAATTCCCAGTATGTTATTTCCGCGCATCATTTTGACCCCTCCTCTGCAAGTGTTTCCGCATCAATCATCGCCTTGGGGGGTACGGTTGTGCCCGGAGCAAGGACGCAGCCGCTTCCAACGACCGCAACACCCCATTCGTCCTTATTCTCAATGTCCTCCGGCCGTGCGCCTACAACGCTGCCTTTGCCAATCACCGCATTTTCCGCAACAATCGCATATTGGACAATGGCGTTTTCCTCAATACGCGCACCTGGCATAATGATTGAATCCTTTACCTGTGCGCCTGGCGCAATGTAAACGCCTGCAAACAAAACTGCAAAGTCGATCTCACCATACACATTACATCCCTCTGCTACCAAGGAATTTTGTACCTTGGCGTCCTTTGCTACGTAATGCGGCGGCATGACTGGGTTGCGTGAATAGATCTTCCAACTTTCTTCGCTCAAGTCCAGATCCACATTCGGATTGAGCAGGTCCATATTGGATTCCCACAAACTCTCGATGGTTCCGACATCCTTCCAATATCCCTGGAACGGATAGGCAAACATGCGCTCCCCAGCGTTCAACATGGCCGGAAGAACATCTTTTCCAAAGTCATTTGAAGACTTTGGATTGGCCTCATCCTCCTCTAGGTACTTGCGCAATTTACTCCACGTAAATACATAGATTCCCATCGAGGCCTTATTGCTCTTTGGTACCTTTGGCTTCTCATCAAATTGATAGATCGATCCATCTTCATTGGTATTCAAGATACCAAAACGAGATGCCTCCTCCATTGGGACTTCAATCACTGCAATGGTACATGCAGCGTCATTTTCTTTGTGAAACGCCACCATTTTGGAATAGTCCATCTTATAGATATGATCTCCGGACAAAACGACCACATAATCGGGATTATACCGTTCGATAAAATTGATATTCTGATAGATTGCGTTTGCCGTGCCTTTATACCAATCGGACTTGCGGCTGCGCTGATACGGGGGCAGGACACGTACGCCAGCATTCATACTGTCCAGGTCCCAAGGCTGACCGCTGCCAATGTACTCATTCAGCAGAAGAGGCTGATACTGTGTAAGTACACCTACACTTTCAATACCGGAATTGACACAGTTTGAAAGTGGAAAATCGATGATTCGGTATTTACCGCCGTATGGCACCGCCGGTTTTGCCAGGTTCTTTGTGAGCACGCCCAACCGGCTGCCCTGGCCGCCTGCAAGGAGCATAGCGACTACTTCTTGTTTTGGCATCATAATGATTCCTCCTTGGCTTCATATTTCAGTGTAAAGGGATTTCGGTTTATGAACGTCCACCAAAAAGGTGGATTACGCTTTTGGTTCGGCCTTCTTCTTGCGAGGGCGTGCTGTTTTAGCGCCTGTCTCGGAAGAGGTCTTGGCGGTAGCCGCCTTTTTAGCCCTTCCTGCCGATGCCGCCTTTGGTTTTGTTTTAGCCGGGGCCTTCTTTGTACGGCGGACCTTCTTCTGCTTGCAGCGAAGGAAAACAACGGACAGAGGCGCCAGATTCAGACTGATACTCTGTTCCATCCCATGCATCGGCTCGTCATCCAACGTTTTGATCTCCGTCCCGTTCGAGAGGCCGCTGCCGCCATAAATCACCGCATCCGATGAGAAGATTTCCTCATAAACGCCCAAATAAGGCACCCCTATGCAGTAATTTTCCCGCAGAACCGGCAGGAAGTTGCACACCACGATCAGTTCCTCACCCTGCTTGTCAAAGCGCCGGAAGGCGATGACGCTTTGGGTGTAATCGTCGTTGGAGATCCAGGAGAAACCCTCCCAAGAAAAATCAACCTCCCACAAAGGCGCATGCTCCAAATAGAAATGGTTTAAATCTTTGGAAAAACGCTCCATTTGTGCATGCCGTTCATCGCTGAGCAAACACCAGTCGAGCTCCTTTTCATAATTCCATTCGATCTCTTGGGCAAACTCTGTCCCCATAAAATTCAATTTTTTCCCAGGATGCGCCATCATGTATGAAAGGAAGGTGCGAACGCTCGCAAATTTCTGGTCACGGTCGCCGGGCATTTTATTAAACAGAGAACACTTTCCATGCACCACTTCATCGTGGGAAATGGGAAGTACGAAGTTCTCGGAAAATGCATAAAAGAACGAAAATGTAATATTGTCATGGTTAAATTTACGATAAATTGGGTCGAGGGAGATATAATGGAGCATGTCGTTCATCCAACCCATATTCCATTTATAGTTGAATCCCAACCCGCCGCAGAACGTGGGCTTGCTCACCATAGGCCAGGAGGTGGATTCCTCCGCGATCATCATAACCTCGGGGAACAGCTCAAAGATGGATTCGTTCAACTTTTGTAGAAAAGCGACCGCTTCCAGGTTTTCTTTGCCGCCGTTCTTATTGGGTACCCATTCTCCCTCTTTTCGGCTGTAGTCGAGGTAAAGCATGGAAGCCACGGCATCCACGCGAATACCATCAATGTGGTATTTTTCCAGCCAAAACACCGCGCTGGAAATCAGGAAACTGACCACCTCATTGCGGCCATAGTCGAACACCAACGTGCCCCAGTCCTTATGCTCGCCCTTGCGCCAATCGGCGTACTCGTAGCAGGGCGTCCCATCAAAACGCGCTAATCCCGCCTCATCCTTTGGAAAATGCGCGGGGACCCAGTCCATAATGACGCCAATTCCCGCCTGGTGGAACTTTTCCACAAAGTTCATGAAATCCTTTGGCTCTCCATAGCGGGATGTCGGTGCAAAATACCCCATCACCTGATAACCCCAAGACCCGTCAAATGGATACTCTGTGATGGGCATGAGTTCCACATGGGTGTAGCCCATATCCTTTATATAAGGAATTAGCTCATCTGCAAGTTTATCATAGGAAAACACATTGCCATCCGCATACCGGCGCCAAGAGCCCAAATGCACCTCATAGATGTTGACCGGTTGGTTGTAATGTGGCTTTTCTTTTTTGTATTGATACCACGCCTGGTCGTTCCACTGATACCCCTCAATGTCATAATAACGGGAAGCGTGTCCAATTCCAGCCTCAAAGTGAAAGGCATATGGGTCGCTTTTCATGACTTTTTTTCCATCTTTACCTGTGATGCTGAATTTATAAATTTCATACATAGGGAGGACAAACGACAGATAACATTCCCAAACGCCGTCGCTGATTTTCTTCATTGGGTTTTTCTGATCGTCCCAATCGTTGAACGGACCGACGAGCGACACCGCCTGTGCATTGGGCGCCCACACCCGACAAGCCATTCCCTCTTTTCCGTTTACGGTAACCTTATGCAGCCCCATGTATTCGTAGGCCTTTACATTTGTTCCCTCATGGAATAAATATAGCGGAAAATTACTTTCTTCCGTTTTTTTCACATCTGGCATTTGAACCGCTCCCCCCTGGTAACATTTTCTTTAGGATTATCATATCACAAACTGACAAAATAGCAAGTGTTTTTAGTCGTTTGATTAGATATTCTACGGATATATATAAAATTTTTTGGTCACTTTGTTATAAAACGCCCAAGTTTTTCTCTGTAACGCTCTAATTTCCAAAAATCAGTATACCATACGGTGCTTGTCAGATTTTGCTTCTTCTCCCCACTCATGCTTGCATTACAATGCTCTAACAAATATAAAACAGAAAACTTTAAAAAAGAAGAGCGGTGAGATAAGAAACTTTTTAGGGACAGCCTGCGGCCGCCCTCCTCATTTTCTTAAAACAACGCTCTAATTCGCACCTTTTTATGATTTAGCCGATCAGCAACGTTTCGATAGGAGAATCCCAAACGCAAACTTTTATCCTGTACGATTTCCAAGGCGTAATAAAATGTATCCCTTTTCACCGTGTGAACCGCCAAAATTGCCTGCCAACCGTTTACTTTCGCACCATTGCTCTCGATACAACTACATATCAGCCTTAAATAAAATACAAAATCCCCGCTCCTTTGTTTTACAAAGGAGCGGGGATTCAACGCTTGTTTTCGGTTTTAACCGCAGACCAAATTATTCGTGGTCAACCTTGTACATATGCTTGATGAGGTCGAGCACCTTGTTGCTGTAACCCCACTCGTTATCATACCAGGATACCAGCTTGACGAAATGGTCGTTCAGCATGATGCCAGCCTTCTCGTCAAAGATGGAAGTATGCGGATCGCCCAGGAAGTCGGAAGAAACAACCGCTTCATCGGTATAGCCGAGGATACCCTTCAGCTCACCCTCGGAAGCTTCCTTGATTGCCTTGCAGATCTCTTCGTAAGTGGTCTTGGTAGCCAGGCTTACAGTGAGGTCAACAACGGAAACATCCAGGGTCGGAACACGCATGGACATACCGGTCAACTTGCCCTTAACGGACGGAATAACCAGTGCGCAAGCCTTTGCAGCACCCGTGGAAGACGGAATGATGTTGCCAGCAGCAGCACGGCCACCGCGCCAGTCCTTCATGGACGGGCCGTCAACGGTCTTCTGGGTAGCGGTGGTGGAGTGAACCGTCGTCATGAGGCCCTCTACAATGCCGAACTTGTCGTTGATAACCTTGGTCAGAGGAGCCAAGCAGTTCGTTGTGCAGGAAGCGTTGGAAACAACCTTCATGTCCTTGGTGTAGGTGTCGAGGTTCACGCCGCAGACAAAAGTCGGGGTTTCCTTATCCTTTGCAGGAGCGGAGATAACAACCTTCTTAGCGCCAGCCTGAATATGAGCGGAAGCCTTCTCGGTGGTGCAGAACACGCCGGTGGACTCCACGACGTACTCAGCCTCAACAGTGCCCCACGGAATCTGAGACGGATCCTTCTCAGCAAAAACGCTGATCTCCTTGCCATTGACAACGAGCTTGCCGTTCTCAGCCTTTACGGTGCCATCGAAATGACCATGCATGGTGTCGTATTTCACCATGTAAACCATATAGTCGAGGTCGATGAACGGATCGTTGATGCCAACGATCTCAAAGGTCTCCGGCTGCGCAACAGCGGCACGGAAAACCAAGCGGCCAATGCGGCCAAAGCCATTAATGCCAACTTTAATAGACATAGAACTTGTACCTCCTGAATTTTATAGTGGTCTATCCTGCTATTATTTTATAGCATTCGAAACGATAATACAAGAGTTTGTCATAAATTTAACTTACATTTTTTAAATATTTTTCTGGAAAACACTTCAATTCTGTCCCTTTACCGTGCGAACCATCCCTTGAACGTTATTTGGCAATTGGCGAGCCGCAAATAAAAAGGATAAAATATAACACGCCATGCTTAAATTGACCAAATGCAACCCCGCAGGGAATAGTCCCGGAACCGTTCTCCCCATTGCCGCCATCAATAAAGTTGGAACAGAGGTCAACAACGCCATCAGTGCGGCGGGCAGTCCGGTGGCAACCATCATACGTCCGCTCTTCACGCTGTCAACGCCGGCAAACAATTTTGCCTGCGCAAACAGAAACAACAGAAGAAGGACAACCGAGAACATATCGTAAACATTTTCAGAAACATTGACCACTGCGGTATACGAAATGAATAGTAGAACCAGACAGATACAACCCCAAACAGCGGGTAAAAGCGCAATCAATGGATGCATCCCCATGGGATTGCTCCCTGTTGCAAAGCCGTAGGCGGCAAGAAAAATCGCCAAAGCTGCCAAAATACCCACGATTGCCATCGCCAGACCGATCACCCCGGCCGGGGTCGTGCTCTCGCCGTTTGCCGGAACCTGTGATAAGAGCGCGCTATACGTAAAAATATTGCCAATGGATTCAAACAGAAGCAGAGCGCCTGTCAATCCTGCTAAAACGGCTGTGGGAATACTCCGCAAAGGCGTATAGCCAACGGGCATCCGCTTACTCCCCATACAAATTACCACGATAGCGGCAAGTGCAACCAAAAGTACAATCACAAGCAGAGTTGTTGACATCGCGCCACCATTCAAAAAGCCAGTGTCCTCCTCCATCAATACCAATAGCTGATAAAGGCGCACTGGAAGCGCCACAACCAAAGCGACAAGGAAAACAATCCAGGCATGTTTCATAGACATATGCGATTCCCCTTTTTACATAGAATCAACCGACGCTGTATTCTATTTTACACAATAAAAACACCCTTAATTTTCCAATTTATAAAATAGAATAAAATGTTGCAAAAGGCAAAAAAGCCGCCAAACAGAGGATTCTACTGTTTGGCAGCTAAAATAGGCCTCAATCGCGCTGGTCGATTGGGATATATGTTTTTTCGTGTGTCAAAGAGCGATATGCGGGACGCATGATCCGCCCGCAGGTCTCCATCTCTTCGATTCGATGGGCGCACCAACCTGCAATACGGGAGACTGCAAACATCGGCGTATATAAGTCGCTCGGGATTCCCAACATTTCGTATACCAATCCTGAATAGAAATCCACATTGGCCGAGATGACTTTTTGATCGTTCTTTACCTTTGCGAATACATCCGGGGAGAGCTTTTCAACACGCTCAAACAGCTCGAACTTGCGAAGCAGTCCATGCTCTTCCGCCATCTTCCGCGCATTTTCCTTGAGAATAACTGCACGTGGATCGGAAAGTGTATACACCGCATGGCCCATTCCATAGATCAAACCAGAGCGGTCCCCTGCCTCTTTTCGGACAATCTTTTCCAGGTAACTCTCCACCTCGTCGTCGCTCTCCCAGTTTTCCACATGCTCCATCAAATCATCCATCATCGTCATAACGCGGTGATTTGCTCCGCCGTGTCGCGGTCCCTTCAAAGAGCCAATCGCCGCGGAAATAGCGGAATAAATATCCGTCCCCGTCGAGGAAAGCACACGTGTGGTAAAGGTGGAGTTGTTGCCGCCGCCGTGTTCTGCATGTAGAATCATGCACAAATCCAGAAGCTTGGCTTCTTCGTCCGTGAACACACGATCCGGGCGGATTGCATTGAGAATCGCCTCTGCTGTGGAATGGTTCGGGTCAAGCGGATGGAAAAACATGCTCTGCCGGTCAAAATGGCGGCGCTTTACCTGATAGGCATATGTCATAATAGTGGGAAGACGGGCGATCAGCTGAATCGCCTGCCGCATATTGTTTTCTAAAGAGGGATCATCCGGATTCTCATCGTAGGAATACAGCGCCAAGACCGAACGTCCCAACTTATTCATAATATTGCGGGAGGGCGCCTTGATAATCATGTCCTCTGCAAAATATTCCGGCAACTCCCGGCAGCTGTTAATCAGTTTGCTGAATCCTTCAAGTTGCGAGCGGGTCGGTTGTTTGCCAAACAGCAAAAGCCACACGACCTCTTCGAATCCAAAGCGATTCTCCTTGCGGCACCCCTCCACAATGTCCTCTACGTTCATTCCACGGTAGGTCAGGATTCCCTTATCCGGAATCCGCTCCGCGTCGTCGATCAAATAACCATGCACATTACAAATCAACGTCAAACCAGCCATAACACCGGTTCCATCCGGATTTCGCAATCCGCGTTTTACCTGATATAAATCAAACTTTTCCGGTGGAATTTGATTGTTCGCTCGAAATTCCTGACAGAGCGCTCGAAATTCCATTTTCTTTTCATCCTGCTGTATCTCTTTCATTATGCGATTCACTCCGTTCTCTTATTTCATCGGGCAAAATCGACTTATTTCGCCCGTTCCCCTTTACGCAACGATTTTATTTTATAAGATTGCTATGCCAAAGTCAATCATTGGAATAGAGACATTGTAGAAAACTCTGCATGAAAAATTAGCAATTATTTCATTTTATAGGCGAAATAGCAAAGATTTTCCCGAAATGCACCATCCTCATGCATAATTGAAACGCTTGCCATGTAAAAATGGGATAGCCGTATAAATGCGGACAAGGGGCTTTGTTTGCGGAGGTGTAAAGATGAAAGGTACTACGATTTTATGCTTGCTGTTATTTCTCGCCATGCTATGCATTCCCTTCCTGGCCGTTGGAGCGAATCTGCCCGACTCGCTGTTGGATTCTCCAAGGGTAACCGATTCCGGCCCATCAGCAGATTTTGAGAAGGCCTCATTCCGCATTCGGGATGAATCCACCAATCAGATTTTAACGGTCGGGGACAGGGACTTTCTCTATGGTGCAATTGTCACGGAGATGTCCCCAAATGCAGAACCGGAGGCATTAAAGGCGCAGGCAGTGGCCGCCTATACCTACTACAGCCGGCAGCGGGCACAGGCACATGAAAAAGGCGCGGACAGCGATTTTTCCGCAGATCCACAGAATTGGAAAGTTTATGTCAGCAAAGAACAGATGCAGGAACGATGGGGCGACTCCTATCAGGCCTATTACGAGAAACTCACGGAGGTCATCAACAGCATAGCGGGTCAAACACTACAAAGCAATGGAGAACTGATCGACGCGACCTATTTTGCTATTTCTTCCGGCAAGACAGAGAGCTCAGAGGACGTCTGGGGAGGAAAATTGGACTACCTTGTCCCAGTGGCCAGCCCGGGAGATCTGTTTGCCAGCGGTTATCAGACCACGGCATCGTTTAGCGCCGAAGAATTCCAGAATGCCGTCCGGGAAAAGGCACCCAACGCAGACTTTTCCAGCGACCCTTCCTCCTGGGTTGGTACATACGACCGGACAAATTCCGGTACGGTAAAATATGTAACCATCGGTGGGCAGGAGGTGGACGGCGACGACATACGAAGCGCCTTTGGACTGCGTTCTTCCGACTTCACCATTGCCTATGCGGATGGAATCTTTACCTTTACAGTCCTGGGATATGGCCATGGCGTAGGGATGAGCCAAACGGGCGCCCAATTCATGGCGCAACAAGGTTCGGACTATCAGGAGATTTTGGCCTGGTATTACCCCAATACCACACTGGCGCCCTTGTAAATAAAAAGAGCCAGCAAAAAGGGCAAGGGTCTGGTTATTGAAAAACTTCATAAAAGAAACATCGGACGCCCTGCATCCGGCTAAACATGCCGCAATTCAGGGCGTCCTTCTGTGTAAAGCGGACCGGGTGGCCTTCCACCCCATCGCAAAAGCAATCTTCAATATGCTCTAAGAGCCGCTGCCTATACGCCGCGCTCAAACGATTGAGACGGCCAACATCACGCCGGTCACGGCGAGACCAAACAACGACGCCCATATACCCGCCGTATAATACCAAATGAATGGTTTTCCTTCTATCCGACAGCGGCTTTTTGCCCCCAGCCAGGACAGAACAACGGTAATACCCCAGGCGCCAATCCCCAGAACACATAAAAACAATCCATATTCTGGAAATTGCCGTCCCAAAGAGGATAATAGCATCACAAATACAAAACAAGCACTCTCCAGGACGTCCAAAAATACCGGCTCTCTCCAGCCGAGAAAAGTCCGCCCTTCTTCCCGCGCTTCCTCCCGGCAGGAATAAAAGGAGAGCCAAGCGCGAAAGCAACAAACTACTAACCCGGTAAAAATACAGGCAACCTCATAGACTGGCGCGCAAAAAAACACGATCAGTAACAACAAGATTATCACGTACAAGGCTGATTGAATGACACCCGCATGACGGCGTAGAAATGCGCCCATATGCTCCACCCCTCTCGCTTGTAAGATCCTTTAAAATTACTATAGTTCAAGCGAGAGGAATTGGCAAGTCATCGTCGAGTAAAATTTCTTGACATTCTGTGGGAGTTCAATTCCGGTCCATCCTATCGCGGATTCCTTTAAAAAGTTGGATGCATATGGTCGGCAGTATGGCGAGCAATACAATCATCCCCACATTGGTCAATGTCAGTGGAGCCACTTGGAACAATGTCTCCAAGAATGGCAATAGAAGCACAGCGGCCAATAAGACAACCCCCGCGGCGAACGCCAAAAGAGAATACGGGTTGCTGCTCAATCCCAACCGGAAAATCGATTTTTGTCCCCGGCAATTGAAACCGTGGAACAAACGGGCAAGGGTCAAGGTCGCAAAGGCCATCGTGGTCGCCAGAGCCGCATTCCGCGTGGAACCGTAGCCAAGGTAAAAGGCCGTCATCGTAGCAATACCGATCAAAAGACCCTGTCCAAATATTTTTCCCAGGAGCGAGCGGTTTAAAATAGGTTCCTTTGGGTCACGGGGGCTGCGGTCCAGAAGATCCTTGCGGGCGGGTTCCATCCCAATGGCAATGGCTGGTAAACTATCGGTCAGTAGATTGATGAACAGCAGGTGTACTGGTGCAAACGGCATCGGCAATCCCACAATGGATGCAAATAGAACGGACAAAATAGCTGCCATATTCCCAGAAAGCAAAAATTGTATCGCATTTTTGATGTTTTCATACACATTGCGTCCATTCAACACCGCTTTGACAATGGTTGCAAAATTGTCGTCCTCCAAAATCATGGAAGCCGCGTCTTTGCTGACTTCGGTTCCTGTAATCCCCATCGCAACGCCAATGTCCGCCTTCTTTAAAGCTGGCGCATCATTTACGCCATCCCCCGTCATGGATACAATCCGCCCCTTGCGCTGCCAGGCGTCTACAATGCGGATTTTATTTTCAGGTGAAACGCGCGCATAGACCGCAATCTTCGGAAGTTTTTGGTCTAACTCCTCCTCTTTCATTGCGTCCAGCTCCACGCCTTCCAGCGCCATGTCGCCATCAGAAAAAATTCCGATTTTACGGGCAATGGCTGTTGCGGTGACTTTATGGTCGCCGGTGATCATGACGGTTCGAATTCCGGCCCGCTTTGCGTCTGCAACCGCCTGTACCGACTCCACACGGGGTGGATCGATCATCGAGATGAGCCCCACAAACGTCATATCTGTTTCATCGTCCAGGGAGATCGGACGTACCGCCTCCAATGGACGATAGCCAAAAGCCAGCACACGCAGGCCCTGTTCGGAGAGTTCCTGATTCACACGAAGAATCTCCTGTTTGCCGCCCTGATCCAACGGCAGGACCCCATTGCTTGTAAAAATCTTTGTAGCACGGCTCAACAATACGTCGATGGCTCCTTTGGTCAACAAGGTCGGTGTCCCGTCGATGTCATGAAGCGTACTCATCAATTTCCGGTCTGAATCAAAAGCGATCTCTCCCAGGCGCGGATGTTGTTCTCGATAGGAGACTTCTTCTATACCAAAGAGTTCCCCCAACTGAACCAGCGCCACCTCCGTTGGATCTCCGATGTCCGCACCATCTACAGAGGTTGCATCGCTCGCTAAAAGGGCAATCTTTAACAGGAAACGCTGTGGATCGTTTGGCAATTGCAGGTCTTTCCCATCCAGAAGTTGTCCATCGGCATAGATTTTTTGAACACACATTTTGTTTTGGGTCAGCGTGCCAGTCTTATCCGAACAAATTACAGACACCGAGCCGAGGCTTTCCACTGCTTTCAGGTCCTTAATAATCGCATTTTCCTTAGCCATCTTTTGGGTTCCCATCGCCAAGACAATGGTTACGATCGAACTAAGTGCCTCCGGAATAGCTGCTACTGCCAGTGCCACCGCAAACATCAACGAATCAAGGATGGGCATCTCTCGATAGAGGGACAGGCCAAACACCACCACACAAATCGCCAGGATAATAACCGCCAGCTTTTTACTGAAATCGTCCAGGCTTTGCTGCAAGGGTGTTTTCCGCTGTTGCGTCTGATTCATCAGAGAGGCAATTTTCCCGATCTCTGTGTGCATACCCGTTCCCGTTACCACCACGGTTGCACGTCCATAGGTCACCAATGAGCCGGAAAAGACCATATTCTTTTGGTCTCCCAAAGCTACCTTTTCCCCTGGAATGATGTCTGCTGATTTTTCCACTCCCTCGGACTCACCGGTCAGGGAACTTTCATTCACTTTCAAAGAAAAATTCTCCAACACACGCCCATCTGCAACCACCAGGTCCCCTGCTTCTAAAAATACAATGTCTCCCGGTACAATCTCCTTAGAGGGAACCTCCACCTTCGCGCCGTCGCGCAAAACTTTTGCCGCTGGCGAAGACATTGCTTTGAGACTTTCTAAGGATTTTTCTGCCTTAAAATACTGTACTGTGCCAAGAATCGCATTCAAAATCAAGACTGCAAAAATTACGATCGTGCTCTCTCCCTGCCCGGAAAGCATGGAGATCACCGCTGCCAAAATCAAAATGACCACCAGCAGATCTTTAAATTGTTCCAGAAAAACTTGAACAATTCCTTTCTTTTTTCCCTCCACCAAAGCATTGGGACCGAATCTTTCCAACCGATCGGCAGCCTGTGCGTGCGACAGTCCTCCTAGCGAACTCTCTTGTTGTTTTAGGACCTCATCCACAGAGCGGTTAAAAAACGTGTTTGCCATGATATTTTTCTCCTTCCATACAGTTCTTCCTGTTGCCGGCCGTATATAACAAAAAAAGACTTCCGGCCAGCCGCCCGCACAGATGTACAGGACAGCCATCCAAAAGTCTTGTTAACCGAAAAACGGCACACACCGCCAGATTTTTTTCAAATCGGGTATGTTGACGGCATGTCTATGAAACTACTCCCTCTTGATGGATGAACAACAGATTTGGGTTTTCTTGTAGGTTTAGTATACCGTCAATCCGTATTGCTGTCAACCGCCCTGCAAAAAGTTTACAATTTCTTCCGATTTTACGCAGCTGCTCGCGCATAAACATGACCTGCCGCTGGGATAATTTCTCTCTCCGCCAGCAATTCCGAAACGGTAACAAATTGATAACCCTGTTTAGCCAATGCCGGCAGAATGATTTCGCACGCATCCGCTGTGGTAGCATACAGGTCATGCATCAGAATGATATCCCCGTCTTGCACATGGTCCAAAACCTCTTTTACAATGGCATCTCGGCTGCGATTTTTCCAATCCTGGGTATCAATGGACCAGAGGACAAATGGTTTTTGGATGGATGCTTTGACCGTATCGTTGACAGAGCCGTAGGGAGGCCGCAACAGAACGGGAGAGGTCGGAATCAAGTGCGCTATGCGTTCATCTGTTTCCTGCACCTGATAAGCGATTTCCTCCGGGCGAAGCTTTGATAGGGATGGATGGTTGTAGGAATGATTTCCGATCTCGTGCCCCTCCGTATATTCCCTTTGCAATACGTCAGCATAGCTATCCACCCGATTTCCCAATACAAAAAAGGTTGCTCGGGCCTGATACTGTTTTAATAAGTCGAGAATGCGAGGCGTTACGATTGGATGCGGCCCATCATCAAACGTCAACGCAATCATCGGGCGGTCTTTGTCGATGGCCATTGGAGCCGGCGCCGTAAGCTCCACTGCTGGGGCGGCATCAACCGAGAGCAGAGGCCCATCTGTACGGATTCGCAAAACGCCAGTCAACCGATCATAAGGAATTTCCGCTACCGGCACTCCGGTTCGATCGGAAAACAGCGTGCCTTCCTCAAAGTAGATTTGAACGGCATCGGTCGTCAAAGCAAAATTGCTAAAATTAGCGGCGTCCGGTGTTGTCCCCGCTAAAAACGAATCTTTGTCCGTCCCGTCGGAGTAGGAGGTGGATGCTTCAAAATATGAGCGTACTTCTTCGGAGAGGCGTTCCAAATAATTGCCCTGAAAAATATCTTCCATTTCCAATAAATCGCCTTCTACCAGGTCGAAAACCAACGCGGTTGAGCGAGCCTGTGGTCCGTCCCATGTAGCAAAACGCTGTTGAACTGTGAGTACCACAGAAGCAGTCCGGTCTCCGACCAGGTAGGACTGATAATCTACCAGCAAATCGGACTGTACATCGTTTGATGCAGCTTGTCTCTCCTGTCCCAGTTGCTCACGATGTTCTTTTTGAATTTCTTCCACTATGGACAAAAGTTGTAAGTCGATCGTTTGAATACCAAACACCGGATAGTGGATGCTCACTGCGTGGTCCGGGTCGTTGTTCAATATGGATTCGGTCTCGCCGATCTGTTGCTTTTCCGATGGGGTTGGAAAATATACATTTTGGGCCAGCGCCTGCCGTTCCTGGGCAGAGAGTTCTTTTTGATCCCCCATATGCATGAGAAAAAAGATAGCGGCAGCAGCCAGCACGGTCAAGATTGCGCCGATAAATACAGCGGCCCTTGCACTTCGGAATTCTTCGATTCTTCGCATCGTATCACCCTCCCATCTGGATAGTATCCCAAAAATTGGGCGCTCCATGCGGGTAAATGAATGCCCTAAGAAAAAAACTACTTTTATCTTCTGATAATGGCGTATTGTCTTGGTAAAGAGGCCGCAGTAGGAAGGTAAAGGAAAGAGGTATCGCATACAATCCCCTATTTTCTACGACCAGAAAGTATTCTTCGCCAGACTCTTTTTTGCATTCATTTCGTTATGATTTGACAAATCCTATAATTCTCAAAGATTCGTTACAGCAAAGCGATACGCTTGTACAGCAACAGCAGGTAGCTTGTTTCCAACGTTCCGCTTTTCCTGTTCTAAAAAAACGGACCATTAAAAACAGGAACGCTATCAAATAAAAAATAACCCTGTGGATCGTACCACAGGGTTATTTTTATCAAGGAAATTCTCAGCCACCCAAATATGCCTTACGCACCTTTTCGTCGCGGCTGAGTGTATCTGCATCCCCGGACATGGAGATGTTGCCGGTTTCCAGTACATAGGCTCGGTTCGCAATTGCCAGCGCTTTTTTTGCATTTTGTTCCACCAACAATACCGTTACACCCGAGCGGTTGACATCCTGAATGATTTCAAAAATCTCATTTACCAGAAGGGGGGATAGTCCCATCGAAGGTTCGTCCAGCAGCAACATCTTCGGCTTTGCCATCAAAGCGCGGCCGATTGCCAACATCTGCTGCTCTCCTCCGGATAACGTACCCGCAAGCTGCTTACGGCGCTCCTTTAAACGCGGCAGGCGCTGGAATACCGATTCATAGTCCGCATCAATCCCACTTTTGTCGTTGCGAATATATGCCCCCATCTCCAGATTCTCTTGAACCGTCATCTTCGCAAAAATCCGGCGGCCCTCCGGTACCTGTGCCAGTCCAAGGCGAATAATTTTATGTGGGTCTGTGGTGCGCAGATTATGATCGCAGAAGGTGATCTCTCCCGACTTCGCTTTTACCAAGCCGCAGATGGCGTGTAGCGTTGTTGTCTTTCCGGCGCCATTTGCGCCGATCAATGTGACAATCTCCCCCTCGTTCACTTCAAACGAAATGCCCTTGATCGCGTGAATCGAACCATAGTAAACCTGCAAATCCTTCACAGAAAGCATAGCCATGTTTATTCCCCTCCCAGATAGGCCGTAATGACGCGCGGGTTATTCCGGATTTCCTCTGCATTTCCCTCTGCAATCACCTTGCCATAATCCAGCACATAGATGCGCTCGCAGATGCCCATCACGAAGTTCATGTCATGTTCGATCAACAATATTGCGATCTCAAAGCGGTCGCGAATCAGGCGGATGGTCTCCATGAGTTCCTTGGTCTCTGTTGGATTCATCCCCGCAGCGGGTTCGTCGAGTAGCAAAATCTTCGGGTTGGTTGCCAACGCACGGGCAATCTCCAATTTTCGCTGCTGTCCATAGGGCAGATTTTTTGCCAAATCCTCTGCTTTTTCGTCCAAGTGGAATACCTGCAACAGCTCATGTGCCCTCTGATCGATCTGCTGCTCTTCCCGGCGGTATCCCGGCGTGCGGAAGATTCCCGATAAGACAGAGTATTTCATCTGGAAATTCATCGCAATCTTGACATTATCGATGACCGAAATGTCCTTAAACAACCGAATGTTTTGGAATGTACGAGAAATACCGCCTTGGGTGATCTGGTACGTTTTCTTACCAACAATATTTTGATTTTCCAGCGTGATCGTTCCCTCTGTGGGCACATAAACATCTGTCAACAGATTGAACACCGTTGTTTTTCCTGCGCCATTGGGACCAATCAGGCCGATAATCTCCTTTTCCCCAATGGTAAACTGAACATCCTGAAGCGCACGAAGGCCACCAAAGGCGATTCCCAGATTCTTTACTTCCAATACGGCCATCGCTTACGCCTCCTTCTTTGATTCCGCCTTTTTCCCGCGGAACTTATTCAAAATTTTGGTTAAAGAAAATTCGTGCTGTCCCAGCAGGCCAGAAGGCTTGAACAACATGACGCAGATTAAAATAATGGAATAGATCAACATTCGATACTCAGAGAACCCACGCAGGAGTTCCGGCAGCAAAGTCAGAACAATTGCAGCCACCACGGAACCGGTGATTGACCCCATGCCGCCCAAAACAACCATAATCAGAATTTCCACCGAATAGTTAAAGTCAAACTTACTGGGGTCCAAAACGCCGATGTGATGCGCATAAAGTCCACCGGCAATTCCAGCAAAAAACGCCGCCAAAACAAAGGCGAGCAACTTATAGTAGGTGGTGTGAATCCCCGCGGCTTCCGCTGCAATCTCATCCTCGCGGATAGCGATCACAGCGCGTCCATGGCGCGAATGAATAAATGCGAAAATAACCGCCACGGTCAAAATTGCAACGATGAACACATAAGTAAAGGTCGTCAAAAGAGGAATCCCGGACAAGCCCGCCGCGCCGCCTGTAAATGGCGTGGCTAGGATCAATACACGAATGATCTCACCAAAACCCAGCGTCAAAATAGCCAGGTAGTCCCCCTTTAAGCGCAACGCAGGCACACCAATGATGACCCCAAACGCCGCTGCCACAATGCCGCCGATCAACAGCGCCAACGGAAAGCTTGCCATCGTCGGCAGTCCAGAATACATGGTGAACAGCGCGGCTGCATACGCCCCCACACTCATAAAGCCTGCATGTCCCAAAACCAGCTGGCCCAAAAAACCGGTCGCAAGGTTCAAGCTGACGGCCAAAATGACATTGATACACACCATCGTCAAAATACCAGAGTAATACGGATTGATGATGTTGGCTTGAATCAACACAGACAGTATCACGTAAAGCGCCAGCACCAAGATCAAGATGATGACATTGGAAAGCCATTTTTTCTGTTTCATGATGCCGCCTCCTTACACTTTTTCTCGGACATTTTTTCCGAGAAGGCCCGCTGGCTTAATCAGCAGGACCAAAATCAAAATACCGAATACGACGGCATCTGTAATCTGTGAGCCGCCCGCAGCCGTTGTCAAGCTCTCTGCAACACCGAGGATATAGCCGCCAAGCATCGCGCCCGGAATGCTGCCAATTCCCCCTAGAACAGCGGCAACAAACGCCTTCAAGCCTAACATGCCGCCCATATACGGTGTAATCTGATGAAATGTATTGCAGTAAAGCACAGCACCTACTGCTGCCAACGCAGACCCCACCCCAAACGTAATTGCAATGGTGGAATTCGTGTTAATTCCCATCAATTTTGCCGCGCCTGCATCTTCGCTGGTCGCGCGCATCGCCTTGCCCATCTTGGTCTTATTCACCAAAAGTTGCAGGGCAATCATCATCACTACAGAAGTACCGATATTCAGTAGGGTATTCGAGCTGATTTGTAAGGTTCCCAGTTCCAACATCGTGTTTGGGAACATTGCTGGCATAGACTTCGCACTGGAAGAAAACAGCAATTGCGAAAGATTCTGCAAGAAGATGCTGACGCCAATCGCCGTAATCAACAGAGAAATTCGCGGGGCCCCCATCTTCAACAACCGGCTATATGCCAATTTTTCAATCAGCACGCCAGCCAGCCCGCAGAATAAAATGGAAATTAAAACCGCGGCCCAAAGCGGTACCCCTGCCATCACCAGGCCGACATATGTAACATATGCGCCCACCATGATGATGTCGCCGTGTGCAAAGTTGATAAGCTGGACAATGCCATATACCATACTGTATCCTAGTGCGACTAGGGCATAAATGCTGCCGATACCCAAACCATTGAGCACCTGTGCCAAAATATCCATGGCTGCCCCTCCCTCAATTTATTTCTGGTTTATTTGGAATAACCGGAAAGAGGGTGACCGCAATCGCCCTCTTTCCCATTTCATGACATTCTGTTTTACAAATTGTATAAACTCGTCGAATAATTATTTCTCGTAGAATTCGATAAACTGGTATTCGCCATTTTCGATCTGCGTAATCGCCGCACTCTTGACCGGATTGCGGTTTTCGTCAAAGGTCATATGGCCGGTCAGACCGGTAAAATCGATTCCTGCCAATGCTTCTGTAACTGCTGCAGAATCCGTAGATCCTGCCTCAGTGATCGCCTGAGCGAGCATCTTCATCGCATCATATCCCAAGACCGAAAACTGGCTTGCATCCATCCCATAAGTTTCTTTGTACTTCTCCAAGAAGGCCTGCATATTCGGGTCGTCGCTCTGAGCCGAATACTGGCTACAGAAATATGCGCCATTCACCGCATCCATATTGCTGGCGTCCACCTGGCCAGTTACACCATCCCAGCCGTCAGCACCCAAGAACTGAGCTTCAATCCCCAACTCCTTGGCCTGAACCGCAATCAATGCCACATCCTGATAATAGACCGGCAGGAAAATAACATCCGGATTCTTGCTTTTGATGTTGGTTAACTGTGCCTTAAAGTCGACTGTTCCCTTGCCATAGCCTTCAACCTGAACCACTTCGATGCCGAGATCCTTCGAAGCTGCTTCAAACGCCTCATACAGGCCCTTAGAATAGTCGTCAGAAATGTTATAAATGATTGCCGCAGTCTTCTTTTCAAGCTTCTTGGAAGCATAAGAAGCCATCAATTCCCCCTGGAACGGGTCAATAAAACAAGCGCGGAAAATGTTATCGCCAGTCTCGGTGATATTTTCTGCTGTACCGGTGGCTGTAATCATCGGAATCTTATCCTTTGCAGCCTGCTGTGCAACCGCCAAAGTCGGCTTAGAAGTAACGTCGCCGATCACCGCCACAACCTTGTCGCTCTGTACCAACTTATTGTAGGCATTGACCGCCTCTGTTGCATCGCCCTTTTCATCGTATACAATGTAGTCGATCTGTTTACCAAGCACACCGCCGTCTGCATTGATCTCCTCAACTGCCAACTTAATTCCATTGTCAACTGCCACACCATAGACAGAAACATCGCCTGTCAGAGGTGCCAAACCACCGATCTTAATCGTATCTCCTGTTGCACCGTTGCCGGTGTTTCCATCGTTCTGCGCCGCATTATCTCCGCCGCAACCGACCATTGCAGTCATCAACATGGCTGCCGCCAAAACCATTGCCAAAAAACGCTTTTTCATCATTCTGAACCCCCATTTCAAATTTGGATCAAACCCCTCGCATCAAAACCCGCGAATATGAAAACAGCCGGGTGGCCTTACCGAAAAGGATTTCAGCGTACGCGATTGCGTACCGCGCAGGACTTGGCTGCGGGTGATCAACCCTATTCGGCGTGAAAGAGGTCACGCGGCGCTGTGTTCGATCCGTTCACATACAGTTCATTATTGTGATTATACTACGCAGGTCTGCCTTTTGCAATATCAAAATGGATAGGATTCGTGCTTTTGTACGAGAATTGGCCATTTACCCAATTCGTCCAGCTCTCTTATAAAATATTGCGGGTAAAATTGCAACATTTCTGTATTTTCTTGCAAGAAAGCCTTTTAGATTTTTCTTCCAATGTTGGCACGCGCAGAATCCATCAAAGGATAAATCAAAACCACCCGTTGAATGGATAGCTTGAACAGGATCTATAAAGTTTATCTCTTGTGGTAGTCCTCTGAAGAGGGCATTAAACCATTATTCAATCCCATTTTTTCACTGCAAGCTCCTTATCAGGGGCTATATCTTTTATTACTCTAAAACGCGCTGCTTTTCTTTAGGTTTCAGCTAACGCTGGAACCTATTTTTTTACTCAAATATTCTTTCATGGAGGTGTCCCAAAAGGCATGAAACGACTGAAAACTCTCTCTCGTTTTTTTAGAACCTCAGGTTTTTTCCAGACAGAAAGAGGCCTCCCCTTTCTGTCACCTTTCGGAAGGGTGAGTCGCGACTTCATCCTTCCAGAAATCTGCAAACGATGTCTCTTTTTATCCTCTATTCAATTTGCGAAACTTATTCCATCTTATCCCTATGAATCGAAAAATTCGTGGTTTTGGGACGCCGCCTTTTATCATGCCTATTCGGCGCCAAGTAAAAGAGCGCCCTGCTACGCGAGACGCTCTTTTGTTGGTCTTTTCAGGCGGAAAATAGCCTTATTCCGCAGTCTTGGTGCAATACATAAAGAACTTGTAGCCCAACGGGGAATCCCAATAGCCTTCCAGGTTCGGCTTCTTCATGTAGGTGTCTGCATAGTAGTAGAGCGGTGCACCGGGCATCTCTTCTGCCCAGAGATCCTCTGCCTGATGCAGGATTTCGAAGCGCTTCTCAGAATCGGACTCAGCCTTTGCCTGATCGATCAAAGCATCGAACTCAGCGTTCTTCCAATGGCAGTCGTTGTTGCCATTATCGCTCTTGAAGATCTCAAGGAAGGTCAGCGGATCGTCGTAGTCTGCAATCCAGCCATCGCGAGCGACCTCAAAGGTGCCTGCCGGACGGGTTGCAAGGAATACGTTCCATTCCTGCTGTGCAATCTTGCACTCGATGCCAAGCTCTTCTTTCCACATGTTCTGAAGGGCCTCTGCAACACCCAAGTGCAGGGTTGCTGTGTTGGTGGTATACTCAAAGGTCGGGAAGCCTTCGCCATTCGGATAACCTGCCTCTGCCAGCAACTGCTTTGCTTCCTCAACATTCTTCTCATAGTCTTCAGGCTTCACGGAGAAATAATCGCCGCCAACCTCACGGAAAGTGGAATCTCCTTCGGTAACCTTTGCAGCAACGATCGCGCCTGCCGGAACTTCGCCCTGCTTCGAAACGGTCTCGACAATGTAGTTACGGTCGATCGCCAAGGTCAAAGCCTTTCTGACTCTCGGATCGTTGAAGGGTTCTTTCTCGGTCTGGAATGCGAGATAATAAGTACCAATTTCATTGATGGTACCAAAGTCCTCGCGCTCCTTCAGAGCATCGAGCTCGTCGATCGGCAGCTGGAACACATAGTCAAGCTCGCCATTGTCATAAGCAGCCATCTTTGCATTGTCGTCCTCCAACAGAACGAACTTCAGGGTGCTATCGGTGACTTTATCCGCATCATAGTAATACGGGTTCTTTACATATGTGATGCTTTCTTTGTGGCTCCAATTGGTCAGCATCATCGGGCCATTGCCAATGAATGTGGAAGCATCCTGGGTCCAACCATCGTTGCCATCGACCACATCCTTGCGAACCGGATAGTAAACCGGGAACGCCAGGAGCTTGTCAAAATACGGGCAAGGAGCAGCCAGTTTGACCGTCATGTGTGTGTCGTCAACCTTTGTGACGCCCAATGTGGACGGATCGGCATTGCCCTGATAAACATCGGCACCGCCTTCGATCACGTCAAACAGGTTTGCATAGTCGGAAGCAGTTTCCGGAGAAGCTGCGCGCTGCCAGGAATAAATAAAGTCATCAACCGTGACAGGTTCGCCGTCGGACCACTTGATGTCGTCGCGCAGAGTGATGTCCCAAGTCAGGCCGTCATCGCTGACTTCGACCTTCTCCGCCTGTCCGGGGATGGTATTGCCGTTTTCATCAAACTTATAGATGCCTTCGAATGCATGGATTGCATAGCAAGCGCCGTCCACCGACTTGTTGAGCGCCGGGTCCAAGGTCTCCGGTTCTGGACCGATACAGACCGAAATTTCAGGAGCGCTTGTACTGCCTTCGGGCTGGTTTGCATCCGGAGTAGACCCCGTGTCCCCCCCGCTGCCGCAGCCAACGAAGGTTGTAGCCAGCATGGCTACTGCCAGGATGGTTGCAAGTATCTTCTTCATTAATAAATCCCTCCAGTTTTAAAATTGGATAAATCTATTTTAATCCGCTAAAATGCGAATTAAAAGACCAAGAACTACTGGAATTCTTTAAAAAACCGATCGGTATTTTATCAAACCTCACCAATTCTATGACACGCTGCATAATGTCCGCCGCCGTAATCTTTAAATTCAGGAACTTCTGCTGCACAACGCTCTGTCGCATAAGGACAGCGGGTGCGGAAACGGCAGCCGGACGGCGGATTGACCGGACTGGGAACATCGCCCTCCAAAACAATGCGCTTCTTTGCACGGCTGGCCTTTGGGTCCGGAATCGGAATTGCAGAAAGCAGCGAGCGCGTATAGGGATGAATCGGATTCTTATAAAGCTCTGCACTCTCCGCAAGCTCGACCAGCTTTCCAAGATACATCACACCAATGCGATTGCTGATATGCTTGACAATTGCAAGGTCATGGGCGATAAACAGATAAGTTAATCCCAATTCCTGCTGCAAATCCTCAAACATATTGACAACCTGCGCCTGAATAGAAACGTCCAGTGCAGAAATCGGCTCGTCGCAGACAATAAACTCCGGGTTGACAGCCAGTGCGCGCGCAATGCCGATTCGCTGCCTCTGTCCACCGGAAAATTCATGTGGATAGCGGTTGGCATGCTCAGAGTTGAGGCCAACCCGCTCTAGCAACGCCAAAATCATATCATGGCGTTCCTGTTTGCTATTGGCGAGCTTGTGAATATCGATCGGTTCGCCGACAATATCGCCAACCGTCATACGCGCATCCAAGGAAGCATACGGGTCCTGAAAAACAATCTGCATCTTCTTGCGGTATGGGGCAAAATCCACGTGAGTGATGTCTTCACCTTTATAAATGATTTTTCCATCCGTTGGCTCATACAAGCGTAAAATGGTGCGGCCCGTCGTCGTTTTCCCACAGCCGGATTCTCCTACCAAGCCAAAGGTTTCCCCTTTATTGATGTGGAAATTGACATCGTCCACCGCCTGCACGTAGGTTTTGTGGAACAACTTGCCCTTAACGGGAAAATACTGCTGGAGGTGCTGTACCTCCAATAGCTTTTCACTCATTGCTCTTTCCCCCTTCGGCTTTTGCTTTTTCCATCTGCTCCTTCTGAATCAACCAGCAGGCACTGACATGGCCCTCCGAAATCTCTGTATAAGGGGGCATCTCTCGCAGACAGATCTTCATGCACTTATCACAGCGCGATGCAAAGGGACATCCCGCCGGAGGATTGAGCAAGTCAACCGGTGTGCCTTCAATTGGCACCAAACGCTCATGTTCGTCCTCATTGATCTTTGGAATGGACTTGAGCAGGCCAAGCGTGTAACAATGCTTCGGATGATAAAAAATATCGTCCGTTGATCCGATCTCAACAATTTTACCGGCATACATGACCGCAATGCGGTCACAGACATCTGAAACGACGCCCAAATCGTGGGTAATGATAATGACGGACATATTGATTTTCTTCTTAAGTTCAACCATTAGGTCCAAAATCTGCGCCTGAATGGTCACATCCAAAGCAGTTGTCGGCTCGTCCGCAATCAATAACTTTGGCTCGCAGGCAAGCGCCATTGCGATCATCACCCTCTGACGCATGCCGCCGGAAAACTCATGTGGATACTGCCTCATACGCTTTTCCGGTTCGTTCATACCGACTAAGCCCAGCAATTCCACCGCGCGGTCCCAGCATTCCTTTTTGGTTTTTGTTGTATGAAGACGAAGCATCTCCATCAGCTGGTTTCCAATGGTATACACAGGGTTCAACGAGGTCATCGGGTCCTGGAAAATGATGCTGATTTCGCTTCCGCGCATCTTACGGAATTCCTTTTCCGTCATTTTTTCCACATGGTCGTGACCATTGAATGCAATGGTTCCCCCCACGATCTTGCCCGGTTCCGCGATAATTCCCATCAAGGAATAGGCAGAAACGCTTTTTCCGCTTCCGGATTCTCCAACGATTCCAAGCACCTCGCCGTGCTTCATGCTATAGGTTACGCTTGTAACGGCTTTTACCTCGCCAGCGGGGGTGAAAAAGGAAACATGGAGATCTTCTATATTGAGTAAGGTATCTGTATTCATCTTAAAATCTCCTATTTCTTCAGCTTCGGGTCGAATGCGTCGCGCAGGCCATCACCAAACAGGTTAAATGCCAAAATAATAATACTGATGGCAGCGGCCGGAATAAACAATCGGTATGGATACGAATTGATACTGTTGATCGCATCCGATGCAAGGGAACCAAGACTTGCCATAGGAGCCGCAACGCCGAGTCCCAGGAAGCTCAAGAAGGCTTCTGTAAAAATCGCAGAAGGAATTTGCAGTGTAGCCGTTACAATCAAGGTACCAATGCAGTTCGGGAGCAGATGTTTACGGATGATTCTGCCATTCGAAGCCCCCAGCGCTTTTGCCGCCGTGACGAACTCCTGCTCCTTTAAGGTCATCACCTGGCCACGAACGATACGGGCCATACTTACCCAGTACAGCAAACTAAACGTGATAAAAATACTAATTAAACCGACGCCCACACGGTTAAGTCCATCAAAAACGGGACTGCTGTCGAACAATGTCTGTAGTGGGGCTTTTAAAGTAACCTGCAATAGAATGATAATCAAAATATCTGGGACCGAGTAGATGATGTCAACGATACGCATCATAATCAAGTCCACTTTTCCACCGAAATAGCCTGCAACCGAGCCATAGATGGAGCCGATCAGCAAGACCAGAGCGCTTGCCACCAAGCCGACCAAAAGCGAAACTCTGGCGCCTGTCAATACGCGAATCCCCAAGTCGCGGCCAAGCTTGTCTGTGCCAAAGATGTGGGGGAATACGCTTTCACCAGAGGCGATCAACGCCTGTTCCTCTTCGGAATACTCCATGGGCCACAGGTTTTCGCTGCCACGGATTTGCTGATCGTATTCATATGGATAAAAGTTTGGCACAATAAACGCACAGATAACGACCAATAGAATGACCACGGCCGCCACCATTGCCACTTTATTTTTGCTAAAACGCTTCAGCGCATCCCTCCAAAAGGTTGTGCTCTCGCGCATAACATCCAATTGTCTCTTTTCTTCGTCGCTCGCCGGGAGAAAATCGTCCGGGTCAAGCTGGAGACTTAACGGGTTCTTTTTCAGCTTAATATCCTCCATTGGAACGTCTCTCCCTTCTTATTTCAGTTTGATTCGTGGGTCCACTATCTTATAGAGGATATCCACAACCACATTCATCAAAACAAGCAATGTCGCCAAGAAAATGGTGGTGCTCATCACCATGGGATAGTCACGCCCGGTGATACAGTTGATAAACTCACGGCCGAGACCAGGAATGTTGTAAATCTTTTCTACAACAAAGCTTCCGGAAACCGTAAACGCCAACAATGGGCCGGCATAAGTGATAATCGGAATAATTGCATTACGCAGTGCGTGTTTAAAAAGCATTTTGAACTTGCTTACGCCTTTCGCACGGGCTGTACGAATATAATCCTGATTCAAGGCATCCAACATACTGGAGCGCATCAGACGCGTAATATAAGCCATTGGATAGAAGGCAAGAGTAAATACCGGGAGAATATAGTGGATGGGGGTTGATAACCCCATGGTAGGCAGCCATTTTAGTTCTACACCAAAAACTTTCATAAGCGTGGTCGCTACAACAAAGCTTGGCACCGCAATCCCCAGCGTGGAAACGACCATAATCAGCTGATCACCCCACTTTCCTCTGCACATCGCAGCAACGGAGCCGAGGCTCACGCCGACTACTAGTGCCACCAAAATGGAAATGCCACCCAGACGGGCAGAGACTGGGAAGGTTGAGAAGATAATGTCGTTTGCCGTTCTTCCCTTTTGTTTCAGAGATACGCCGAGATCGCCCTGCAAAAGCCCGCTCATATAATTGATATACTGTTCGGGCTTCGAGACATTCAGGCCATATTTCTCTTCCAAAGCGGCCTGGGTCGCGGGGGTTACCGCTTTTTCACTCAAAAATGGTCCACCGGGGATCAGGTTCATCAGTGTAAATGTGATGACAGAGATTAAAAAGATAGTCAAAATTGCGTAACCGAGACGCTTACATACGTACTTTGCCAATGCCTGCCACTCCTTAGTCTAAAAGTTTTGCTGCCTTCGTTTTGCATTTCGTCCGATGTGCAAAATGTAAAAAACACATTTTGCGGAAATCGTCCAATTTCCGTCTGCTCTCCCAAACAAAACCGACGATTCAGTACTCTACACCAAAACAACCGGTCGCGCTCCACATTTTCTACAGAAAATCTGTCGAAAAATGGAATAAAATATTAATATTTTATTATTGTAGCACACAAATTTCCATAATTCAATAGGATTTGTTGCTATATAACGATGAATAGGACACCTCCACCCATGGACGTGCCCTATCAATGTTATTTATTATAACAAATTTATATACATAATGCAAGTTCCAATCTTTTTTTTTCATTTTTCCTCTTTTTCTCCAACGTCCTTAACAGAAAATACGGGAATAATCACAGAAAGAATGCCAATCTGTATGCATATTTCTCTCTATTTTATCTCATAGTTGATTCTACTCTTGCAAGTTCTTCGTCATAAAAATGCATAATAGCAATTATTCCCATCTATATCGTTTGTTCTAACTCCTACAAATAACCATGTCTTTTCAGTTTTTTTAGAAAAACATCTCTTTCCAATTTGCATATTTCTACATAATATATACGATATGTATTAAAAATAACAAGAAAAAATTATATTTGTCTGGTCTTTCTTTCCATATTGTTATTTTAGGAAAAGACATATGAAATTCTATATAAAATCTATTATATTGATGCATTATCATGGAAAAGAGTGAGTAAATTGCAAATTATAAACCAACTGTATATAAAAACAAAAAAATACTTTAAGGATTAATTATAAATACGCTTCATGCTCAATAAACTCACGAATCCGTTGTTTTGCCCGGAAGATTCGAATCTGAACATTCTTTTCTGAGATCCCTAAAAGTTCGCTAATCGCCTGATTTGGCAACTCATAATAATACTTCAAAACAATAACATCCTGATAATTGGACCGCAATTTCGGTAAATGGGGAAAGGTCTTCTTTTCCAATTCGCGCAAGATCACATCTTGATTTTCTCCCAACGGATTGAAATTATAGTCCCCAGTCTTTTGCAAAGATTTTGCAGCATTACGCGCTACAATTAAAATCAATGCTTTTAAATTTTCTATAGGTTGTAATCGCAGCCAATCTGCTGCATGCCAGATTCGCTGTTCCGCGCAGAGCACGGCCTCCTCTGTACGAATTTGATCTTCTAAAATTCTTTTTGCCTCTTTGTGTAGGTCGGATTGATAAAAATCCAATATCGCTACAATTTCAGAAGAACTTGATCGATCTTTTTCCTGCTTTGCCGCCATGACTTTATGCATCACCCTAAATCTAGTGTCCTAATTCGCTTTTACAAAACATCAAACCTAACCAGGAATTTCTATACGCAATATCATAAGCCATATAATCTTGATTTTTATATCGCTTAAACATATTATTGCCCAAATTGTTCTGTTCAAAATTCCTCAAATATTATAGCACAAAATGATAATAAATAAGCCCCCAAAAACAATTAGTTTTCGGGGGCTAGTGAAATTTTTTCACTTTTTCTTGTACGTTATAACGGTTGTCTCTCCTGCCGTCACGTCTCCCGTAATACAATCCATACTTTTTAGATCATCAGTTGTTGTAATAATACAGGGAGAAATGGTCTTAAACCCTTTTGCTGCGATGGCCTCAATATCCATATCCATCAATTTATCACCGGCATTTACGTGATCTCCCACCTTTACATGGCAGGTAAAACCTTCCCCATTGAGTTTCACGGTGTCGATCCCCAGGTGTACCAGCACCTCCGTACCATCGTCCGCTTCAATTCCAACCGCATGGAAAGTATGTGCTACCTGGGCAATTGTGCCGGAAATCGGCGCCAACACCGTATTGCTGGTCGGGATAATCGCAATGCCGTCGCCCAAAACCTTGTCAGAAAACACTGGATCGGGCACCTCTGTAATCGGCACGGCTTTTCCCGTCTGTTGTGCTACAATTTTGCTTTCCTTTTTACCAAACAATCCCATGGAATATATACCTCCAATTCTAACGTGGATATTCAGATAGCGCTTTTATAAAGCAAATGGATCTCTTTCGATCATTTCTATAAGTGGCTCTGAAGAAAACGACCGATACCACACACTTCCAAGTATGGCTCTATTTCTTTAGTGTCCCTGAAAAATCGTCTTAAATCCATCTGAAAACAGCAGTCTCCCTGACGACCAGGAGGGAGACTGCTGCCTTTTACATAGTCATTGAAACGAAAAAGCCTGATTACAGATATTTCTTCATCGCTTCAACAAGAGCTTCTGCCTTTGTGCCGACGATAACCTGTGTGACCTGATCGCCAGCCTTCATGACACCGGATGCGCCCAAAGCCTTGATTGCCTTTTCATCAAGGTCTTTATTGCTCTTCAGTACCAGACGAATGCGGGTGATGCAGGACTCGATTTCCTTAATGTTCTCTTTGCCGCCCAGGACATCAACATATTTCTTAGCAAGGCCATCATAGCCCTGGTCCTTTACCAGCTTCGAGAAGCCTTCGGATTCATCATCATCATCATCCTCACGGCCCGGGGTCTTGAGGTTGAATTTCACAATGACAAAACGGAAAACGATGTAGTAAATTACGCCAACTACAATGCCAATTGGGATCAACAGCCACGGATTCTGTGCGAGCGGAACCCAAGAACTGAAGAACAGATCCACAAAACCTGCACTGAAGTTAAAGCCTGCACGGATCGGAAGTGCTGCGATAACCGCCATGGAGATACCAGTCAACACTGCATGAATCACATAAAGAGCAGGAGCAAGGAACATGAAGGAGAACTCCAGAGGCTCCGTTACGCCACTGATAAATGCGCACAGTGCAGCAGAGAACAGGATACCACCAGCAATCTTCTTCTTGCCGGGCTTTGAAGTATGATACATTGCCAAGGCTGCGCCAGGCAGACCGAACATCATTACCGGGAAGAAACCGGACATGTACATACCGGTGACACCAGGAGTACCTGTGCCGCCCCAGAAGTTTGCAATATCGTTGATACCAGCAACATCAAACCAGAACACAGAGTTCAGAGCGTGGTGCAGGCCGACCGGAATCAACAATCTGTTGAAGAAGCCGTAGATACCAGCGCCGATTGCGCCCAAGCTGATGATAGCCTCGCCGAAAGAAACCAGAGCATTGTAAACCACCGGCCAGACAAAGAAGAAGATCAAGCCGACTACAACGCTGACAAGCGCAGTAACAATTGCAACCGAACGTTTGCCACTAAAGAAGGACAACGCCTCCGGCAACTTCGTATTCTTAAAACGATTGTAGCAAAGTGCGCCAACAACGCCGCAGATGATACCGATAAACTGGTTGTTTGCCTTGGAGAAAGCTGCGTCAGCTTCCGCCCCGGTCAGAACTGCTACGATGCTGGGGTTCAAAATCTGCTGGACCATCAACCAAGATACCAGGCCAGCAAGTGCAGATGTACCTTCATGGTCGTCGCTCAAACCGATTGCAACACCGATTGCAAACAGAATGGGCATGTTGTCGATAATTGCTCCACCAGCTTTAACCAAGAAGAAAGCAATGACATTCGGGTCTCCCAGCCCGGACATAACATTGGAATCGATCATGTAACCGATTCCCATCAAGATACCTGCTACAGGCAAGCAGGCAACTGGAAGCATCAAAGCTTTTCCAAGCTTTTGAAGCTTTGCAAGGACCTTTTGCATAATTTTACCTCCTCGAAAAAATTAATTCATACAAACCGGGTCCCTTTCCCGGTTTCTACCTTAATCAAGCTGCTGCACTGTTCGGCGCAGCTCCAAGACCATGCCTGGGGTCACAGAAAGCTCATTGATCCCAATATCCATATAGAATTTCGTCAGTTCGGTATCTCCCGCAGACTCACCACAAATACCAATCCAAATACCAGCCTTTTGCGCATTTTCTGCTGCAATTTGAATCATGCGAAGAACAGCCGGATGGCGTGGATCATACATGGAAGAAATCTGTGGATTCATACGATCCACTGCAAGGGTATACTGCGTCAAATCATTTGTACCGACGCTGAAGAAGTCCACCTCTTTCGCCAATAAATCGCTCAAAATAACAGAAGCCGGTGTCTCAATCATAATGCCAATTTCAAAATCTGGCGCAAAGGCAATCCCTTCTGCCTTTAAGTCGGCTTTTACCTTTTCCAGTAAATCCTTGATCTCCTGAACCTGCTCGACAGAAGTAATCATAGGGAACATAATTGCAAGCTTTCCAAAAGCAGAAGCCCGAACCAAAGCCCGTAGCTGTGTAATGAAGAGTTCCTTTCGATCCAGACTGATTCGTATTGCACGGTAACCCATCGCAGGGTTTTCCTCTTTGGGGATGTTTAAATAAGGGACCTGTTTATCCGCACCCAAATCTAAAGTCCGAATAATCACACGCTTGCCGCCCATGCCTTCTAACACACTTTTATAGGCCTCAAACTGCTGTTCCTCAGTCGGAAAATCATCGCTTTCCATATATAGAAATTCACTACGAAACAGGCCGATACCATCCGCATCATTCTCGATGACCATCTCTACATCACTTGGGTGGCCGATGTTTGCATTAATTTCTATCTCTACTCCACTCTTCGTTACAGCTTTTGTACCTTTTAATAGTTGTAAGTCTTTCTGATGTTGTAGGAAAGCATTTCGTTTTTCCTTATACTCTTTCAGGGTATTTTCATCCGGTTCCACAATCACATCGCCAGAAGTTCCATCTACAATGGTTGTCACTCCGTCCTTCAGATGGGTAAATGCATCACACAACCCCACCACCGCAGGAATTCCCATCGTGCGGGCAAGAATTGCAGAATGTGAACTTTTGGAACCCTGCTCTGTAACAAATGCAAGTACCTTAGTTTTGTCCATCTGAACAGTTTCGCTAGGCATCAAATCTGAAGCAGCTACAATCGCTTCCTCTTTTAAACTGTCCAAGCCGCTCTCCAGCGCCGGGTTAAGACAACCGAGCAGCCGCTTGGAAATATCAATGACATCTGCACTCCGTGCACGCATATATTCGTCATCCATTTGGGCAAACATTGTAGAGAACTGTTGCGCAGCTTGCCATACAGCATACTCCGCATTCACTTTTTCATCTTTAATACAATCTTGAATCGCATCAAAGAAATCATCGTCTTGCAACATCATAATGTGGATCTGAAAGATCATTGAGTTCTCTTCGCCCACACGTTTTAGAGCGTCGAGATAAATCTGGTTTAGCGCTGCTTCTGCTTCCTCCTTCGCGGATTCAACACGCTTTAGCTCTGCATCCACGTCAGTGATCGGCTGTTTTACGATTTTATCATCTAACTTCACACAGAGCTTCAGATTACCGATCGCAATGCCATTGGAGGCCGCGATTCCCTTTATAATCTGCATTTCATCACCACTTTCTTCGGCCATCTCTTTTGTTATAGTAACAAACTGTAACTGTGAACATTCTGTTAATGTAGTATTTATATTATAGCTTTTTCAACAAATTGTCAATATATTTAAAAAAAATCCATACAAGATTGTAAATCTTGTCCACTTCTGTGCAAAACCGGTGACTAATTATTCTATATCAAAGAATAAATACCAAAAAAAGTATTGGACAAATAAATAAGATTGACTGAAATCTACCGTTCGACAATAAATTCATCTTCTATGAATGATTACATCCTACTTATTGTTGTTAGAATTCACAAAACTATGCGGCTACATCAACAAAACGTATATCATAACGTAACACTCTATAAAGCCTTCTCGGAATAATTTCGTCAAAGCCATCTTGATAGATAATACCTCTATCTGAAACGATTACATAAAAAAGCAGCGGCCCGGGTAAATACCCGAACCGCTGCCGCGCAAATACAACTATCGAAAGATTCAAATAGCTATACTTATAAACTTAAATCGTCAATCTCGAAAGATCTTATTTCACGGTAACCGTGCAGACCTTCACGCCATTGACATACACGCCAGTGCTCTGGCCTGCAGAACCGATAGCATAGACTGCGAAATAGTAGTCATTGCCAACGATCTTGCCAGCCTGGGTCTTCAGAACAGCGCCGTTGCCAACCGTGAATGCCGGAGCGGACGGAGCAGTGATCTTGAAGACATAGCGGCTGCCAGCAGTCAGATCAAAGTCAACAGTCGTATCAGAGGTCACAACCGGAGCAGTAACCTTGATGATGAAGAGCTTCACAGCGTTCTGGCCAGGAACCGTAGCATAAACGCCAGCGGTGGTGCCAACTTCGCCAGTAGCCTTGATGGTATAGGTAGCCTGGCCGTTCGCGAACGGAGTCTTCAGAGCGTGAACAGCAACGTTGCCAGTACCAATGGTAACAGGAGCCTCAACCTGAGAGTTCACAACGAAGTCCTTCGTGGAGCCCTGCGGAACCTCAACAATACCGGACAGGTCGCTGGAAACAACAACTTCCGGAATTGCAGTTACGGTGCAAACTGCGGAATCATAATCCTCGAGTGCATCGCCGTCGGAATCAACAACTGTTGCATACAGATCAAAGCTGTTGGAAGTTGCATAAACGTCGTCATACTCCTTAACCTTAATGGTCAGAGTTGCGCCGTCTGCAGTAATCTCGAACACGTCCTTGTCAGCGTCGCTGTAATCCCAAACAACGGAAGCGCCCGCCGGCAGAGAAGTGCTTGCCGGATAGTTAGAAACAGTTACAGTGTCAGAGAAGCCCTTAGCAATGGTAACTTCGCTCTTGTCCAGAGCAACACCTGCGAAGGAAACGCTCTTTACGAGGAAGGAATCAGACTTCGTATCAACAGACTTTCTTTCGAGTGTAAATCCAACACCATCGAAAGCATCGACAGAGCCAACATCCTTAGCTGCTCTATAAGCTACATCACCAACATTAACATTGGAACCAGCAAGTCTGAGCTTTACATCACCGGAAATGCTATCAGTTACATACAGCTTATCAGCGGCAACAACCAATTTACCATCGCCAGAAATGCTTGCAACCTCGACAGTATCTCTGAATTCAATGGAACCGCCATCGGCAATATCCAAGGAATCAATGACAACCGGGCCTTCAACTACAACATTTGTATCTTCGTCGACTGTAACATCCTGAGCGTTCAAAAGGCTCGGCAGCTTACCTTCGAAGCCTTCAAAGGTAACATTACCCTTATAAGCACAATCCAACTTTGCAATACTGACATTGTCACCCTTCAGAGTAATTTCGCCATCATCCTTCAGCAAAACATTTGCCAACTGAACCTGACCATCTTCACTGCTGGAATCAACAGTAATGTTCTGAGCCTCAATTGTGCCAGAAACAACTGTATTGATGTCATCATCTTCCGCATCAATAGTTACACTCTTATCAGTCGTAACATCTCCGCTTACTGTGCCGCCAGTAAGATCAATGTCGCCATCAGCTTCAATAGAAGTTACACGGCCATCGCTTACCGAAACATCCTGTTTAACATCTACGACACCAACAGTACCGCCAGAAATAGCAACCTTTCCACTTGCGTCGGTAATGTCACCAACCTTGGCCTTATCTTCGATGTTTACTTCGTTAGCATTTTTGATTTCGCCAACACTTGCACTGCCAGTAACGGAAACATTTGCATACTTGCCTCCGTTTTCCAGCACTCTAATGTCATAGCCAGACACATTACTGTCAGCATTCATTCCATCAGGAATAGGAGTAATATCTGTGCTGCTACCATCTTTATCGATAGTCGTATTCGCAGTAACATCAATTCTCTTCAGAACGGTTGCAGTAGTTGTATCCTCTGTTTCATTGAATTTCCATTCACCATCAGAGTTCTTACTACCGCCGCTCTTAATGGTAAACTTCAAGGTGCCAGGGCCCTTGCCCTTGTTTGTCATAGTAGTAACGGACTCGCCATCTTCAGCCTTCTCCAACTCAAATCTATTGTTGGTGCTGCCCTCAATGCGAACCGGATCACCTGTCGGCTCACCTTTCTCATCATAGCCATCAACAGTCGTTACCAGCTCATAGGTAGCTCTCAAACCGTCCGTCTTGCTATCCTTTGCCTGAGCTTCCGAAGTTGCCCTATACACACCTACCTCTTTGGTATTGAGATCATTGTAAGAAACTTCCAAATTTGGAATTTCATTACCGGTCTCACCTTCTGGTTCGCCAACAATGCCAACAAACAGAGTACCATTCTTCACTACATTAACAGTAATTTCGATCTGGCCCTTCAATGTGACATCTTTATCGTCGCGGGTAATCTCGCCTTCTGCATAAACCATAATGGTTTCAGTACCAGTCTTATCGGTCTTAACTCTAGCCTTACCATCTTTAACAGAAATCAGGCTATCGCCCTTTGCATGACGGAAAGAAAGATCGTCTTCATCGGTTACTGTAATAGACTCTTCTTTATCCGCAGTCGTCAACTCTACGCCGCCGATAAAATTAATAAGATCAAACTTATAATTGTTTGCGTCATCGGTATCTTTTACCAAAGTGATCTCATCATTATCAGAGTTCACCAGCGACACGCTGCCAGCCTTCTCAGTCTTGGATGCTGCGAAAGCAAAAGTTCCCGAAAAGCTAGACGTAATCAATGCCATTGCGAGCACTGTTGCGAGAGCTTTTCCTGTAATTTTTCTCATCCTTTTTGTCCTCCTTAAAAATCGTGGTTTGCGTATTTGCGCATGCCTTAAGAGAAATGAACATAATGAACGTCACGGACATTAACAGGATTAGCCCTTGACTAAGACGGTATGGGGGAGGCCCCTCCTAGATGGCGCTAGAAAGACAACCCGCATATGCGTCCCTCATATGTTACTTGGATTATAAGATATTTATTTCGCAATGTCAAGTGCGGAAATCACAATATTTTTCGGATTTTTATGCGAAAAAGCCGCATGAATCCTAGGTTTTTGTTGTTTTGGCAGCGTTTGCTCTAAAATATTGGCAGCCTTGGCAGGGTTTTGCCAACGCCGCTTTCTTTGCCTTTTCCCGATTTATAAGCCTGGCTGAACCGGGAGATCATCGCACAGACATGCGCGTTCTCCCCCGTGCGAAACAATATAAATTCCGCACGGCGCGGTACCTTTCCGCTCACGGCATCGTGGACACTTGATGGTCAGTCCTGCGCCCATGGGCAAATCGTAGCAGCAAGCTACCCGATTGCAGGAACAACCGCTGGAGGCATACCAGGAACAGGCCGCACAGTTTGTACAATGTTTCACCGCAGGTAAATCCACATATTCCGATGCAATTTTCCCACCCTTCTGATACTCCCCGTTGCTGATGAGAATATGGGAAGCGGCTATCTCTGAAAGCCAATGGCTCCAATGACTTGCTGTTCCATGATGCGGCGCCTTTACAATATAATAGTCATGATAGAGACGGTCCGCAATGGCGTCAAAACTCTCAGGGGCCGCATCACCCGTCATAAGGATGTCGTCAAGACTGGCTTCACTGGTACGGCGGTTGTGAAAGATGACGCTGGCCGTGTTCAGTTCATCGGAATAAGCGGTGGTGGTGGCCGGGTCTGTCAAAATCTGCACAATGTCCGGGGCGGTTGGCAAAAGCTGCAGTTCCGGAACCAGGAGGTCAACTTGTTCCAAGAGGGCATCCAGCCGTGCGATCTTTTCTGCCTGTAAGGGGACGGATTGACAACATAGATGATAAGCTTTCCCATAACGTGCCTTCAACTCCAAAAAATGCTGGGCTACCTCCGGCAAAAACGGCGAAGCAAGACACACATTCAATTGTTCGACCGCTGATGCGAAGAGGTCAGAAAAAGGATACCCCTCCCGGTCCGGCCAAAGCACATCGTAGGTTACATCATCAAATAAAAAACTGGAGCCGGCTGCAATTGGGTAGATTCGATCCGCTCCCGCGCTCTTCGCAACCCGGCTAAAAATGCGGAGCGCACTCAAATTGACTTGCGCATAATCGCTTTGCCGTGGCAAAAACGCATAGACAAACAACGCAAAATCCAGCAGCAAATGCCTCCCATGTGTATCTGCCGGGGAAACCGGCAACAGAATGCGGTCGAAATAACCGCCGCGTTTCGCTAACATCTGATAGAGCCCACAGAGATGGTCCCGATGATAATGAGTCAGCAAAAACGCACGCCCTGAGCAAGCAGAATAACGTTCCATTAAAGTTGGGTCTACATAATCGCTGAAATCCAAATTCCCCTCGCGTATCTTCTGATTGATGCTGCCGCAATCCACCATAAGAATGTCGTGGTGGGCTCCCCCGAGGACAATACACTCCCCGTATTCTACATTATGTAGTTCGAGCCACTGCATAACGGCTCACCCCCATGTTCCATCATATATCATCCAAGCCCTGGACCTTCCCATTCTCAAAAATACCGGTAATCACCGTCCCATTTTCCAAAGTCAATGTCCCCCGGCCATGGCGGAGGTCCTCTTTCCATTCTCCTGTATAGAGGACGGCTCCATTTCGATATTCCGTTCCATGTCCATCGCGCTTGCCATCCTTCCAGCCGCCCGTGTACAACAGATTTCCTTCTGCATCAAACGCCGTTCCACTGCCGGTCGGAACATTGTCACGCCATTTTCCAACAAAAATAGAACCATCCCGGGAATTGAACGAGATTCCCGATCCATGGCGCAGGTTGTCCTTCCAATGCCCCACATAACAAAGCTTCCCAGACTTATAATAATAGGTTCCAAATCCGTCGCGTTTGTCCTCGTGGTAACCTCCTTCATATGCCGTATGCCCGTTCGACATTTCCGTGCGTCCGTCTCCTTCGCGCATACCGTTTAGCAATTCGCCAAAATAAGCATAACTTTCTTCTGAGCTAATGATGATTCGTTTGACCGGTATTGCAGCGGGCTTTTTCTCCCCGCTGGATGTATTCTCCATTCCTTTTAAAGATTTTGGCTTCAGCTCCGGTGCATGGACCACGATTCCGTGCCGGTTTTTTGCTGCCACCGCATATCGTTCCGCGTGCGGAGGGCGCATCACCTCTTCAAAAGCATCCTCTGCGGAAGTCTGATCCGGTATAGGCGCCTCTTGCTCCTTTTGCTCTTGCGCTTTCAGTTCCGCCTGCACCAGCTTTAAGAGCTGGGAAAGTCCTGAATTCAATACAGGGAGAGGAAACGTCTCGTCTTGGGCATCGTGCTCCCCATGTGTTCCAAAAGCAGAGGGACAAGCAGTTCCCCATCGTTTTGGATGTGTGGCATCCTGCCCAGCGCAAAATAGCTCATGATCCGCAGCATAATCGTCCTGTAACGCCGCAGATGGAGTCTCCACCATCGATGCCTCCGCTTGTTGTTCCTCCGCAGGACTTTCCCCGGAGAAATCCTGCAAGCCCTCCATCTCCTCCGGCTCGGAGTCGTTGGCAATATAGGAAAAACCCGCAAAGAACGGCTCCTCCTCCTCAATAGAATCGGAGGTTTCCGGACGAAAAACAAGATCCTCTGGGACCACCCCGGCCGGGCCTTCCATCAATGAAGTACGTAGAGCCGCCTCTTCCTCCGTACAATAACAAAAGTCCCCTTGAGAGGTTTCCGCCCATATACGCGGTTCCCCTAACCGAGTATTCGCCAAACTTTGTTCTGCACTCCCCCGTCGCAAAAGGCAGGGAACCAGCAGAACCCGGTTGTATTTGCCGCTGTCCGGATTCCACTCCGTCAGAAGTATCCCCCCACTGACCGGCGACAAAATAGCAACTGGAAGTTGGTCTCTGCGGCCATTCATATAATAGGCCGTCCCCTGCCAGCACAAGTCCAACGAAAACCGTGCCTTGCTGGTAGGTTCTCCGCGCTCATCAAAATGGACCAGCTCATATCCACGCTCACCTCGGAAGGCCTGCTGAATAAGCTTCCCATCGCACTTGACAGTCCACGTAAAATGATGCCTGCTCAATTTACCCCGATATACTGCTTTCCTACCGGAATCCAAATGTTCTTCCCGTACAGATACGGCCTTGCCCTGCGTAAAATATTCCTGTCGTGCCAAACTCAGCAGAGACGGCTTGGCAGATGGTCCATCGTAGTCCCTGTGGTAAACGGCATAATAAAGGATGTCTGTTTCGCTTTGCATAGTTTGTCCTTCCTTGACGGGAAAGTGTCTACTTTCCATTTATATAAAGGTGAAGTTAAGGTTATTATACAGGTTTCGCAGCGGTTCCGCAAGGCGTTCTGCGGGATCATGGAAGGCGTCTTTTCTCTCCCATAAAAGCGGATCTGACGATTACAATGGTATTCCTTTTGTTTTCTTGGTCCCAGAGTATCTCACGATCTTTTTCTTTCTGATGTTTTTTTGGGCGTTCCAAACAGCGGCGTTTTACATATTCTGTTAAAGAAATCTATTTGATTGGGAGGTTTATGATGATTCAAGTTCCCAAAGATAAAATGCACTGTATTGCCCCGCTGTTCTCCGCCTCGGATCATACGCTGATTCGTTCCTGTTTGGAAGGATGTATGGGAGATGCCTGGGCAGACCGCCTGGAAGCACCAACCGCAGCCAAAATTTGTACCACCGACTTTTGTTTTCTGTCCGGAAACCCTGATTCACCCGTAGCAGAAGAATTAGCCGCTGTTCTACCCGACGGTTATTCTCACCCATGGTGCTACATCATTCCTCTTCAAACAATTTGGGAGCCCGTAATAGAACATGTACATACTGGAAAACAATTCCCCGTGCAAAGATATTCCCTTTACAAAGAAGCCACGGCCTTTCATCTGGATACTTTGCAACGCCAAGCTGTGCCGCCTCAGGGAAACTATCGAATCTCTCCCTTTGATCTCTCCACCTATTTAACGAGCCAAAAGGAGGAGTGGTCCTCCCATCTCTGCGCCTGGTTTCCCACGTATTCCGCTTTCCAGGAACACGGAATAGGAATCGCCGCCTACGATGGAAACCAACTTGTGTGTGGCGCTACTTCCCATTCCTATTATAAAGGTGGAATTGAGGTAGAGATTGATACAAAACCGTCATACCGGCGCAAAGGATTGGCAACTGCATGTGCTGCTACATTGATTTTAGAGTGCATACGGCGAGGGCTCTATCCCAGCTGGGATGCGGCCAATCGGGAATCCCTCTCCCTGGCTCAAAAGTTGGGCTACCATTTTCATCGGGAGTACAAAGCCTATCGGGTATCCACTTCTGTTTAAAAGCAGTCCCAACAATCTAAACAAGGAAGAAGAGGGTGTCCCAAAAGTCACAAAATGACTTGAGGATACCCTCTTCTTTTAGAAATTCAAACATTTTTAAATAGAAAGAGGATGTCCCCTTCCTTTGAATCGAACCATTCGCAGTTTGGGGACACCCTCTTTCCACTTTGTGTTCATGCGCTGTAAGAAATTCCATTCCAAACTTTACAAAGTAAATCAAAGGTACTTTTATGCATGGAATACCATTCTTACGCCTTGAACATGTGTTCTACATTTTGCATCGCATTGCCGACTGCGTGCATAGCGCGGTGTGCGTCCCGGCGCAGGTGGCGGTTGTTCTTCATCATCTGGCTACCTACTGCTGCTACGGCAACACTGGCTACAATGCCTGCGCCGATTCCTTTGACAAAGCCCATCGTTTCCTTATACATCATATACGACCTCCAAATTGCATTCCATTTTTCCAATAATTCGATCAGGGAGTTTCCCCGCATTATTTTCCCCTCCTTGCGGTTGAATATCGGTTCCGTTTGCTTCCGGATTTTCTACATAATTTTGAGATTTTCGGCGATTGATGGTATAATGGCCATGCATAAAAACAAAACTGAAATCGGGCATATCCCGGGGGAGAATTACACATGGCAACACTGAACATTGTACTGGTCGAACCAGAAATACCGCAGAATACCGGCAACATTGCACGCACTTGTGCTGCAACCGGCGCTCGGCTGCACCTGGTCGGGCCCATGGGGTTCAAAATTGACGACCGAAAGCTCAAGCGTGCGGGTCTGGACTACTGGCATCTTTTGGACATCACCTATTACGATAGTCTTTCCGATTTTTTCAGCCAAAACAGCGGCAATTTCTTCTATTTTTCCACAAAGGCACAGCACATCCATTCCAATATTTCATACCCAGACGGCTGTTATCTGGTCTTTGGCAAGGAAACCGCCGGTCTGCCGGAAGAGCTTCTTTTGCAGCACCCGGAATCCTGCGTACGTATCCCTATGCTGAACAACCCGGACGCGCGCAGTCTAAACCTTTCGAATTCTGTAGCGATAGGCGTCTATGAAGTATTGCGGCAGTGGAATTATCCAAATCTCCTGTGCGCGGGGCAGCTGCACCGCCTCTCGTGGGATTGACAAAAGGCGCCGGAAAACGGCTGTACACCCCGCAAAAATCAGGCCTTCTCTCTTGAAAATAATTCCCATTTATTGTATACTGAAAAACAAGCGTAGGAGACTCTGAAAATTCAAATAAAGGAGCGCAAACGTTATGAATTACCTCAATAAAAAAACTGTCGAAGACATCGACGTAGCGGGCAAGAGAGTCCTCGTCCGCTGCGACTTTAACGTCCCCTTTGATGCAGAGGGCAATATCACCGATCCCAAGCGCATCAACGAGGCTATGAAGACCATCAAATATCTGGTTGACCATAAGGCAAAGGTGATCCTCTGCTCCCATCTGGGCCGCCCGAAGGGTGAGTTCAACATGAAGTATTCCCTGGCCCCGGTTGCGGAATATCTTTCCAAGGCACTTGGTCAGGAAGTCAAAATGGCAAAGGATGTTGTTGGCGAGAGCGCAAAGAGCATCGCTGCTTCCCTGAAGGACGGCGAAGTCGAGATGATCGAAAACGTCCGCTTCCACAAAGAAGAAGAAAAGAACGATCCGGCTTTTGCAAAGGATCTTGCTTCCTTGGCGGAAATTTATGTCAATGACGCATTCGGTACAGCGCACCGTGCGCATGCTTCCACCGCTGGCGTTGCCGACTACCTGCCGGCTGTCTGCGGCTATCTGATTCAGAAGGAAATCACCATCATGGGCGGCGCGCTCACCGAGCCGAAGCGCCCGTTTGTCGCTATTCTGGGCGGCGCGAAGGTTTCCGATAAGATCGGCGTAATCACCAACCTGCTGGACAAGGTGGACACCCTCATCATCGGTGGCGGCATGGCCTACACCTTCATGAATGCTCTGGGTTATTCCATCGGCACTTCCATCTGTGAGAGCGACAAGGTCGAACTCGCGAAGGATACGATGGCGAAGGCCAAGGAAAAGGGCGTCAAGTTCCTGATTCCGGTGGACAATATTGTCGGCTTGGAATATAAACCCGACACCGAGCACAAGCTTGTCGATTCCGATCGCATTCCGGACGGCTGGATGGGCCTGGACATTGGCCCCAAGACACGCGAGCTGTTCACAGAGGCTGTCAAGGGAGCTGGCACGGTGGTATGGAATGGCCCGATGGGTGTTTCCGAATGGGAAGCTTTTGCTGAGGGCACAATCGCTGTTGCAAGAGCCGTTGCAGAGAGTGGCGCGATTTCCATCATTGGTGGCGGCGATTCTGCTGCTGCAGTCGAGAAGCTCGGCTTCGCGGATAAGATGACCCATATCTCCACAGGCGGCGGCGCTTCCCTCGAGTTCCTGGAGGGCAAGGTTCTCCCGGGCATTGCCTGCTTGAACGATAAGGACTAATTTGAGCATCCGCGCCTTCGGCGGGGATTCCCGCCTGCCCGGGACGCTATGTTCCGGCTGTGCGGCCCCCTCCGGAGGTTTCTTTTTTGACTATCATATAAAAGGAGATAGACATCCATGAACAAAGCACTGAGAAAAGCCGTCATCGCCGGCAACTGGAAGATGAACAAGACCCCTGCTGAGGCAAAAGAGCTGATCGAAGCTATCAAGCCTCTGGTCGCTGATGCGGGTTGCGATGTGGTCGTTTGCGTTCCGTATGTGGATCTTGCCGCCGCTTTGGAGGCAACCGCTGGCACCAACATCGGTGTAGGCGCAGAAAACTGCCACTGGGAAGCTTCCGGCGCTTATACGGGAGAAATTTCTGCAAATATGTTGACCGCAATGGGTGTGAAATATGTCATCATCGGTCACAGCGAGCGCCGTACTTATTTTGGCGAGACGGATGTCACCGTTAATAAGCGCGTACGCGCCGCTTTGGACAATGGTTTGACCGTGATTCTCTGTGTCGGCGAGTACTTGGAACAGCGCGAGCAGGGCATCACTGCAGAGTTGGTTGCAATGCAGACCAAAATCGCTCTGCAAGGTGTGAGCAAGGACGAGCTCTCCCGCGTGATTATTGCATATGAACCGGTCTGGGCAATCGGAACCGGCAAAACTGCAACCGCAGAACAGGCCAACGAGGTCTGCGCGATCATCCGTGAAACCGTGAAGGGCCTCTACGACGAGGCAGCTGCAAACGGCATGACCATTCAGTACGGTGGGTCCATGAACGCCAAGAATGCAGCCGAGCTTTTGGCACAGCCCGATGTAGACGGCGGCCTGATCGGCGGCGCTTCCCTGAAACCCGCAGATTTCGCGGAGATTGTCAAGGCTGCTACCTTGGGCTAATTCCCTTGCAGTTTTGAAAAGAGTAGGAGATCGAATAACTCATGAGTAAAAAACCTCTGATTTTAATGATTTTGGATGGCTTTGGTATTGCTGGCGATTACGGCAACGCAATCAAAGCAGCCAATAAGCCTAATCTGGACCGTATCTTTGGCAGCAATCCGATTACACAGATCGGAGCATCCGGAATGGACGTCGGCCTGCCGGATGGACAGATGGGGAACTCCGAAGTCGGACACACCAACATTGGCGCCGGCCGCATTGTTTATCAGGAGCTGACCCGCATCACCAAGTCCATTCAAGATGGCAATTTCTTTGAAAATTCTGCTTTTATTTCTGCGGTGGACAATGCCATTGCGAAAAAGACCGCTCTGCATTTGATTGGGTTGTTGTCCGACGGCGGTGTGCACAGCCACAATTCCCATTTGTATGCATTGGTGGAACTCGCTAAGCGCCGTGGCCTGAAAAAGGTCTATATCCATGCTCTGCTTGACGGCCGCGATGTGCCGCCTTCCTCTGGTAAGGATTATGTGGCCGATTGTGCCGCAAAGCTCAAAGAGATCGGTGTCGGTGAGATTGCCACTGTGATGGGCCGTTACTACGCAATGGACCGCGACAACCGTTGGGAACGTGTTGAAAAAGCCTATGCCGCGATGGTATATGGAGAGGGCATCCAGTGCCCCGATCCAGTTCAGGCGGTGGAGGATTCCTATAAGGAAAATGTCACCGATGAGTTTGTAGTACCAACTGTTTGTGCACAGGGCGCAGAAATTGGTGCAGAAGATTCCATTATCTTCTTCAATTTCCGTCCGGATCGCGCGAGAGAGATTACCCGTACGTTTGTCGATCCGGAGTTTACAGGCTTTGAACGCAAAAAGGGCTTCTTCCCGGTTAAGTATGTCTGCATGACGCAGTACGATGCAACCATGCCAAACGTTCTTGTGGCCTTTAAGCCGCAGAGTTTGACGAATACTTTCGGCGAATACATCTCCGACAAGGGTTTGACACAGCTGCGTATTGCAGAGACAGAGAAATATGCCCATGTGACCTTTTTCTTCAATGGGGGTGTTGAAAAGCAATACCCGAATGAAGATCGCGTATTGGTCAACTCTCCGAAGGTGGCCACATATGATTTACAGCCAGAAATGAGCGCTTATGAGGTCACTGATAAACTGATTGAGCGCATCGAATCCGGCAAATATGATGTGATTATTTTGAACTATGCAAACTGCGATATGGTCGGCCATACCGGCGTTTTTGGCGCTGCTAAGGCCGCTGTCGAGGCAGTCGATACCTGTGTGGGCCGCGTCCTTGACGCGATTGCAAAAATGAACGGTGTGGCGCTGATTACAGCGGACCATGGCAATGCGGACAAGATGTACGAGGAAGATGGCTCCCCGTTCACTGCGCATACTACCAACCCTGTTCCGTTCTGCGTAGTCGGCTATCCCTGCAAAAAGCTGCGCCAAGGCGGGCGCCTTGCCGACATTGCTCCCACTATGCTGCAGATTCTGGGTTTACCCCAGCCTGCGGAGATGGACGGCCGTTCTCTTATCGAGGAATAAACACGGCTGTTCCCGTTTATAGCGTTAGAGGGAACGGGAGGAAACAGGCTCCCGTTCCAAACTTGCGGAGAAGCAAGCATGCCGGGTGTTTTCTGGCATTGAATCTCCGCAATATATTCAATAATCCGTCCTCCAAATGAAAAAAGGCGTTTCCCAGCAGGGAAACGCCTTTTTTCTATATATGTATGGATCTCGGACGAATTATTTCATCTCGGTCTTCCATAGGCCGTGCAGATTGCAATATGCGTAGACAGCAATCAGCTCATCGTCCTGCAAGGCAAACGACACCGACGGCTTCTCGCCCGGCTTAATGACCTTGCGCTGTCCACCATGCGCTGTCTCCAGATATACCCAAGCGATGTAATGCTCTTCTGTAGACGGATGCTCTACACTTCCTACATGGACATTTACAATATTTCCATCCACTTCAACAACCGGCAGGTGCTTCTCTGTTGCGCCCTCTGTGGTATTGGGAACCAATTCGCTCATCTTCTCCCCACAGCAAACCAGCGGCACACCAGCATTGTTAATCAATCCTACGATATTCCCACAATGCTTACAAATATAAAATTTTACTCTCTGGCTCATCTGTTTAACCTCCATTCAAGTTTTGGATTTCTTCCATTGTAATAAAAATTTCTCGCAGGATGCATGTTTCCTACACATTTATTATACCCTATGAAACGGGGGTTGTATAGGCGGGTTTCCATATTTTTCATGGGATTTTTTTAAATTCTTTAAAGTCGAATGATTGGCGTTTCATGCGATTGCGGAGGTTCTTTTCTATTCCGGCAAGATTCCCTCCCGTACATCCCAGTCCATAACAGGAAACTTACGATTCTATGACATTTCTGTATCCACATTGCATTGCCCCTGAAAAGATGCTAGAATAAATGAAAAAACCGGAAGGAGTGACGGAATGAGACGGTTTGCGGCAATTATTTTATGTGTGGTCCTGCTGCTCTCTCTGGCAGCATGCGAGGACAGCGAACCCAGCAATGCGAACAAGTCCTTCCAATATCACTTGGCTTCGGAACCAAAGACGCTCGACCCTCAAATCGCGGAAGATGAATCCGGCATTATATTGATTCAGGCACTCTTCGAAGGGTTGACTCGCCTGGATGCAGATGGCAATGCAGTTCCCGGTGTAGCAGAAAAATGGTCATCCAACACAGATTTTACTCAATTTACGTTTTATCTACGGGAGGATGCTGTTTGGAACGATGACGACAACACCCCTGTAACCGCGGATGATTTTGTTTATGCGTTTCAGCGTGCACTCGATCCTGCAACCAATTCATCCACATGTAGCCCTATGTTCTGTATCCAAAATGCACGCGCCATCCGGTCCGGCGAACTGCCGGTGGAGCAGCTGGGCGTTTCCGCGGTAGATGCCCGTACCCTCTCTGTGCAATTGGAATACTCGTGCGAGGATTTTCCCGTTCGAGCAGCATCGGCTGTATTTATGCCGTGCCATGAGGAATTCTTCCTTACAACCGGTGGACGCTATGGTTTGGAGCGTTCCACGATGTTGTGCAACGGACCATTTGCAATCGACGGCGCTTATGGCTGGGAGCACGGTTCCTATATCAACCTGCGCCGTTCTTCCAGTTACTCTGGCGACAGCAAACCTTTGCCCTCCGATATTAAATTTAGTATCGGAAACAAGAAGGTGGATGTTTCTGACCCTGTGGCTGCCCTTACGGATGGCACTGTAGATGCAATCGCCATGCCTTCAGAACTTGTGGAAGAGGCTGAAGATGCGGGCTGCACAGTGGTCGGCTTCGAAGATACAACCTGGGGATTGTGCTTCAATACACAAAATGAAGTTATGTGTAATCTCAATATCCGTAAGGCCTTTACACAAGCCTTTACCCGTGAAAAGGTACTCACACATCTCCCTAAAGGAACAACCGTTGCGGATTATATCATTCCGCCGGAAACCAAGCTATTCGGCCGGGATTATCGCCAACAGGTGGGAAATGAAACGTTCTATCCCCAACAAGATTCAACAGTAGCCCAGCTTTTGCTGGCCGGCCTACAGGAGTTAGGCTTAGAAGCACTGCCGAGTGTGACCATCCTCTGTTCGGATGACCCGGAAGTCAAGCTGATGGCCAATGAGATGCTGACGGAATGGAATGTTTTATTCGACAACTATTTCAACATGGAACCTCTCAGCGATAAAGAGCTGGCTTCCCGCATCGCAGCGGGAAGTTATCAGATTGCAATCTGTTCCATTACTCCGGAATCCTCCGGCCCTCTGGCTGTCCTCGATCTCTTCCGCAGCGACAATCCAAACAACCCGGCTGGCCTGCACTCTACAGGTTACGATGAAAATCTATCCAAGGCGGAAAATCAAAGTGGAGCGGAAGCGGCCGCCACCTGTGCAGCGATGGAGCGCTATCTCAACGAACAGTGCATCTTTTATCCTCTTTTCTATGAGAACCACTATTTTGCTTCTGCTCCTGGGGTGACCGGTATTGTTTATCACCCCTATGGCGGCGGTGTTGACTTCATCCATGCAGGAAAGGAAAGTTAAAGTGTGTTCGAGATCAGTAGAGTCTACTATTTGTAGACGGTAGTGATTTTAGATCTCTACTAAATTAAGCGAAAGTATCATGGTTGTTAGCTGAATTTTCCTATACAGGCAAGTAAGACAGATTATCAAGACCATTATGACATGTATTTGCCTATATCTGATAGGCAAATACGGCTAACTAATATGATAATGGAGATACCCTACCTATAAGTTGTTGATAGTTGTTCGTTTATATAGCCATCACAAATAAGCAAAAAACCGTTATAGCAAAGATAACCGGAATCAAATCACAACCACAGAACGATCGACGAGTCCTATCGCCTATGGAGTCGTAAATCGCTGTAAGGGGCCCGTCATGATCAGATGGCTATTGTAACGTCCTATTGCTCATATCGTACAAAAGCATCCTTTCTTGCGGTTTCCTTTGAATGGTTTTCTCTATAGATATATTTAGGTAGCTGGCCTGTATAAAACCTACCTTTTAAGAACAGGGCATCCAATTCCAAAAGAAATGCATTGCAATTTTTGATTCGGCTTTATACGCTCATTTTGTGTTCAACGGCATTGGCACAATTGTTTCACATATCAATTGTGCCCCTTTATCTGAGGGACCTCCTGCGGTTTTCATTTCGGTTCCAATGCTTTCCTTTATTGTGTCTTTCTAAAAGCGGCCTTTCCGGATCGATAAACCCACAAGAAGTTGCTCTGCATAAGCTCTTTTTGCTTTTTTCTTGAGTAAACGTTCAAAATAAAACATAAGTACATGGGAAGGAGGATTCCATCCATGATAACCTCCTGTATAGCATTTTATCCTTGCCTAGACCTATCCGCAACCGAAGCATTTTATACGCAAGTGATCGGTCTGCGCACCGTGTTTGCCTCCGATACAGTGCGAATCTTTTACGCCAATGGCGGATCCTTCGGTTTTGTCGCCTATGGGGACGGTGAAATTCCCCACCGCCATCTCTGTTTATCGCTCAATTGTACAAACCGGGCCGATGTAGACGCCGAGTACCGCCGTATCTTAGCACTCGGTGTTCAGCCACAGAGTATCCCTGCCCAGCACCCCAGCCAGCCGGTCTATTCCTTCTTTTTGGAGGACCCAAATGGTTATACTGTGGAATTTCAAAAGATCGAAGGGATTTCCCTTCCTTGACACTCCCCTAGTCTAAAGCCGGGGATTCTCGGCTCAACGACCGTTTCCTTCAAATAGAACAGATGAACCAAAAAATGTGTGGCTTATGCCCCCGAAGCTAAAGCAAGGGGTATTACGCCACTATGTGGTAAATGTGGATCATTTTTATACGCAAACGGAATGGCCCAACATTCCATTGTACATAGGGGCTTCTCGATATTAGGAAAAATACCCTCAAAAATTTCTATCCAAACAGCTGGGAGGCTACATGAAGACAATTGTTGTTTACGCATCAAAGTATGGTTCTACAGAGACCTATGCGCGCTGGATTGCAGAGGCGTTACATGCAGATCTTTATGCAGTCAAAGCGCTTTCTTCCGAAACACTGTCTCGCTATGACTGTATTCTCTACGGAGGTGGACTTTATGCAGGCGGTGTAAAGGGACTTTCCACTTTTTTAAAGAAGTATGCCTCTATTCTTCCGAAAACCTTCATCCTTTTTACCTGTGGGATTGCCGATCCTAACGACCCTGCCAATGTTCAGCACATCCGCAATTCATTAAAAAAGATTTTTCCGCCCGATTTAGAGGCACAAACCGCCTTTTTTCATTTGCGCGGCAGACTGAATTATCGAAAATTGAGCGTTATGCATCGCGCGATGATGGCTATGCTTCAACATATGCTTGCAAAAAAGGACCCGGCCACCCTGCGCGTAGAGGATCAACAGCTTTTGGACACCTACGGAAATGATGTAAATTTCATCGACCGCAGCACCATTCAACCGATCCTTTCTTTTGTTCAGGATGGTATAAATGCTAAATGATTTCTGTGATATAGAATCTTCTCATTGTCTACGAAACGGTCATAGAAGCTTTTGTAGTAGAGAAATGCCAACCCGTACGAAGCGAAAAAACGGAATCGCTGTATGAGAATCTTTGGCATGGCAAGTTCCATTGTATGATACAAACAAGGAGTAAGCAGTTCTCAAGGACGATGAATTTCGATCAATCAACATGGAGCGCCCTATATACTGAAAATGGCGACCATGTGGTTCTTCTATGAACAAGTGGTTTCTGGTAAAAGGCTTGAAGCGCTCAATTTCCTTTCGATTCTACCGCTTATATTTCCGAACACAGCAAGGATTGACAAGTCCCTTTCAATAGAATACAATAAAAGTGAAAAATCCCAAAGGAAGAATGAAGATGCACATTTATTTGACAGATCAACCACGTAGGCGAATCAACTCTGTACAATTAAATCCGATGAAACATTGTACAGAGTCCAGCATATAACACGCTTTTAGATTTCATCGGAAAATAAGGTAACCCCGACAGGATTTCGCAGAAAAACAAGGGTTGCTTTGTTTTCTTGTACTCTTTAGCGAATCTTGGGCTTTCAGGCTATGGACAATGTTTTGTCCATAGCCTTTTGTCATTTATCGCCAAATGTGGCTGAAAGGCAGAAGGTCGATACCTTGCGTATCGCTTTCTGCCTTTTTTATTATCACTGGAAAGGATTTTGATAAACCATGGGTTTACTAGAAATAAAAGGATTAACACACTCTTTCGGAGAGAATCTCTTATATCAGGATTCCAGCCTATCCCTAAATAAAGGCGAGCATATCGGAATTGTCGGTCAAAACGGCAGCGGCAAAAGCACCTTAATAAAGATTCTGACAGAACAGATCATTCCCGACAAGGGGCAAGTGATCTGGCAGCCTCACGTATCTGTAGGTTATCTTGACCAATACGCAGACATCGACCGCCATTTGACCATACGAACATTTTTAAAGTCGGCATTTTCAAACCTTTATGCGGTCGAACGTAAAATGATGCAGATATACGAATCGTTCGAGAATGGTCATTCCGACATGCAACTCTTGAACCAAGCTGCAGAGTATCAGGAACAGCTTGAAAACAGTGTGTTTTATCAGATTGATACACAGATCGAACAGGTTGCAAGTGGTTTAGGGCTTCTGACAATTGGTCTCGACCGGCCAATCGATAAAATCAGTGGAGGGCAACGGGCAAAGGTTATTCTGGCAAAACTTTTGCTTGAAAAACCAGACGTCCTACTGCTTGACGAACCTACCAACTTTTTGGACAAAGAGCATGTGGAGTGGCTTTCTACTTTGTTATCCAATTTAGAAACTGCCTTTTTCGTTGTATCGCACGACTATAATTTTCTGGACAAAGTTGCAAATAGAATCTGCGATATCGACCATAAGCGTTTCGTCAAATACTATGGGACCTATTCCGAGTTTTTCCGAAAGAAAGCGCTTATAAGAGAGGATTACATCCGTCAGTATTCTGCTCAGCAAAAGGAGATTCAAAAGACCGAGGAATTTATCCGCAAAAATATCGCTGGCAGAAAAGCAAAAATGGCAAGAGGCCGGCAAAAACAGCTCGATCGATTGGAGCGGTTGGAGGATTGCCGCCTGAAAGAAATCAAACCATTCTTTCGTTTCTCTGAACTCCCTTTGACAAATACAGAACATCTACTGGTAAAACAATTATCCGTCGGTTATCATTTTCCTGTTTTATCCAAGGTCGATTTTCGCATCGGCGGGGGGCAAAAAGTCGTTCTGACTGGATTTAATGGTATCGGAAAATCCACCTTGCTGAAAACTCTAACCGGCCAAATTCCCGCAATGGGAGGAACCTATAAATTTTCTGAACAAGTCACAACCGGCTACTTTGAGCAGGATCTTATATGGCGCGATGGGGATGAGACTCCACTACAAATCGTTTCAGAAGCTTACCCTCAAATGGCAACAAAAGAGGTCCGCAAACATTTGGCCTGCTGTGGTATCTCCAGTAAACATGCAATGCAGGCGATCCGTACACTCAGCGGCGGTGAACAGGCAAAAGTAAAAATATGTTTACTCACCCTAACGCCGTGCAATTTTTTAATACTGGACGAACCTACGAATCATTTGGATATACAGGCAAAAGAATCGCTAAAAAAGGCGCTTTGTGAATTTTCAGGGACAGTGTTGCTGGTATCACATGAGGAAGCCTTTTACAAAGATTGGGTGCAAAAGATCATCTCTATCGGGACATAACTTCTCATAGAATTTTAAAATGCTTCTATAAGCAACACGCAAAATACTATTACATAGTAAAATTGTAATCTCATTCTCCGGCACAAGCCGTACTTTTCAAAAGCATTGCGAGTGTTTCTCCTAAAAAATCGATCTTCCATACGAAAAAGAACGTTACAGCCTCTTGGAATTCTCCCAAATGAAGATTTCACAAACCCTGTAAGGACCTCATGCCAATATACCTTTTTCAAAAATGGCACGAAATCTTCTTCAACTTGCCCCACAACCTGCAAAGGGGCATTTCATGCGCCAACAGAAGCACTCTGGGGTGAGTAGATCGTTGTCCATTTCCCTCTTCGTTCTCGATCGAAAGCCCACTTATCCCCCTCCTACCGCCGAGAGATTCCCTTTTTGCGACAGCTTATCATAGAAAATGGAGGGAGTGGTATCTGGGCCGCTCCCTCCATTCTATCATGGTTTCAATCGTAAAAATTGTTTGATGTTTTGCATACCAATAAAAATTTTATCACTCTTTTAGTCGATTACAGTATGGAGCAAGTGGCATGCCATCTATAAAGATAATTATTCTTCATGAGAACTTATATGCGGTTTCTGTGCTAGGAAGAAGAGCCTTGGAAAACGAAACAAAATCTCCCCGTTTTTTTGTTTGGGATAGCATTCTTCCAGCCGGGCCAAAATTTCCAATTCCAACTGTTCAGCCTCACGGGCGGGCAAAACTTGTAGGTATGGCCGCAACCCGGTTCCACGATACCATTCCAAAATGGAACGGTGTGAGGGCATGCGGTGATAATATACAGTCTCCCACAGGGTATATTGGTCTGTCCAACCGGCCAGTATAGCCGCATACTCCTCCGGTTGCAGCTGGAAAAAGACGCGCGTCTCCGGGAAAAAGGATTTCCATCGTGGGCTGGATATACATTCCTGTATAATCTGATGAATCGGCTCTCGATTGTTCATCGGAACCTGTACTGCCAATATTCCACCAGGATTTAACCTGTCCATAAACCGCCCCAACAAGGCTGGATGATCGGGAATCCACTGAATGCAGGCATTGGAAAAAATCACATCGAATGAGGGTCCCAAGCCTTCCAAGTCCTGGGATGCATCCCACTGTATAAATTGCAATGCAGGGTGCTGCTCTTTTGCCACCTCAATCATCTCCAAAGAACGGTCAATCCCTAAAACACGTGCGCCGGGAAGCCGTTCCGCGAGCACTTTTGTACTATTTCCTGGACCGCATCCCACATCCAAAACCCGATCCACGGCTTTTTGTGGGATTCGGTTGGCTAAATCGATGGCAGGCTGGGTGCGTTCTTTTTCAAACTGTAAATACTGCTCTGGATTCCAATACATCATGATCCTCCCTTAAAAACAAACATGTCCACTTGGCCGAAGATTTCTCTGATAATATTCCCATTTTGTTCCCAAATCTTCTACCTTCTTATGAAACAAAAACGGACGGGAAAGGCCTTCCCGTCCGCTCCAATTTGTATAAAATCGTTCTACATTACATTCCGTAGATTTCTTCCGCGCTCAGGATGGTGATTTGATGCTCCTTGAGCACTGCAACTGCGCGTTCACTGTCATCTACACGGAGAATGACAAACGCTTTACCGTGCTCACGGCTGATAAAGGCATACATATATTCCACGCCAATTTTATTGTCCGCCAATACGCGCAGCGCCTTGGCAAACTCGCCTGGCTGGTCGTCGATTCCCATCGCAATGACACTGGTGAGGGAAGCCGTCAGACCTGCTGCCTTTAGAGCCTCCACTGCCTCTTTCGGCTTATCAACGATCAAGCGCAAAATGCCGAAATCGCTGGTATCCGCAATGGAAACGGCGCGAATATCCACCTTTGCTGCGGCAAGCGCCTCTGTGATCTCCGCAAGGCGGCCGGACTTATTTTCCACAAAAATTGAAATCTGCTGGATCTGCATACCGATTCCTCCTTTATAATTTGGTCCGATTGTCGATCACACGCTTGGCTTTTCCTTCTGTACGCGGGATCGATTTGGGTTCAAGCAAGCGGACCTTCGCTGCGATGTTCAGGGTAGATTGCAGGGCGTTGGCAATCTTGTGTTCGACGCCTTCCAAACTGCGAACCGTATCTCCAAACATGTCGGGAGTCATCTCGACCTGTACCTCCATGGTATCCAGGTTGTTGATCCGGTCCACAACAATCTGATAGCTGGGCGCCATTCCCAGCTCCAAGAGTACGCTCTCCACCTGGGATGGGAATACATTGATTCCACGGATAATCAGCATGTCGTCCGTACGGCCGCGCGGCTTGCCCATCCGAACCAGCGTACGTCCGCAGGCGCACACCTCGTGGTTCAACGTACAGATGTCCCTTGTCCGATAACGGATCAGCGGCAGTGCTTCCTTGCCGATGCAGGTGAACACAAGCTCGCCGTACTCTCCATCGGGCAATTGCGCCCCCGTCTCCGGATCGATGATCTCTGGATAGAACATGTCTTCATTCACATGCATCCCCGCCTGCATTTGGCATTCACAGGACACGCCGGGACCGGCAATCTCAGAAAGGCCATAAATGTCATATGCGCGGATCGCAAGCAAGCGCTCGATCTCGCGGCGCATCTCTTCCGTCCAGGGTTCTGCCCCAAAAATACCCGCACGAAGCTTAAGCGTTTTGGGGTCAATCCCCATATCGCGTACGGTCTCGCCGATATACATGGCATATGAGGGCGTACAGCACAAAATATCCGAACCATAGTCCTGCATAATTTGAACCTGGCGCTTTGTATTGCCCGTCGAAACAGGAATGGCGGTCGCTCCCAATTTTTCCGCTCCATAATGCAGGCCCATGCCGCCGGTAAACAGACCGTATCCATAGGAGACATGAACATAGTCTGAACGCGTTCCTCCCACCGCAACAATGCTGCGGGCTGCACTACGCGCCCATACATCAATGTCGTGTTTCGTATAACCTACGACAGTCTGTTTGCCCGTTGTTCCGGACGACGCATGAATACGAACCAACTGCTCCTTTGGCACGGCAAACATACCAAAGGGATAATGATCGCGCAGATCGTCCTTGTAGGTAAACGGAAGCTTTTTGACATCCTCAATCGATTGGATGTCCCCCGGCAGCAGCCCGATTTCATCGAAGCGCTTCTTGTACAACGGCACATGGTTATAGGCATGCTCAACCATTTTCACCAATTTTTTGGACTGGATGTAATGCATGACTTCCCGCGAAGCACACTCGATCTCCGGCTCGAAGTAATTCCCCTGCATTTGTCTATCCCCTTTCCATTGCAACTCATTTCATTGCTCTTCCTTTTTGTGTAAATCCATAGCAATATCTACACATTTATCCTGAGCCAATCAGTTCCCCAATATGTTTATTCTGTCCCGAGGACAACACCATTTCTTGCGTTTATATGTCCGCGTTATACCCCAACTCGAACGCCTTGAGGTTCATATCGATGAATTTAGGCGGGACGGTCTCCTGAATTGTGTCAATCCAGACCTCCTTGGGCAGATCCAGCTTTTTCGCCATGGCCCCGATCAAAACCACATTGACCGCCTTGGCCGATCCCGCCTGCTCCGCCATTCCCAGCGCGTCCAGAGCAACCATCTTGACGCCTTGCTCCTGCACCTTTCCCAAAATATCCTTGGGATATTCGGCCACACCTGTGACGACGGGCATTGGGTCCATCTGCTGGGTATTCACAATCACAGTACCATCGGGCTTCAGCCACGGCAAATAACGCGCTGCCTCCAGGGCTTCGAAAGCAAGCAGGACATCCGCTTCGCCCTGTGCGATAATCGGTGAATACACCTTGTCGCCATAGCGCACGTAAGTCACTACAGACCCACCGCGCTGGCTCATTCCGTGTACCTCCGAAACTTTTACGTCAACTCCTTGACTCAACATGGCGCTGCCCAAAACACGGCTCGCCAAGAGCGTTCCCTGTCCGCCCACACCGACAATCATGACACTTTTTACGTTGCTCATGCCTGTACCTCCTGTTCTGTGATCGCACTCTTCGGGCACAGAGTGGTACATACGCCGCACCCCACACATTGCGTGCGGTCAATTGCAGCTTTGCCGCCGTGCACACTGATAGCCGGACAGCCAATGCCCAAGCACGCCTTACACCCGATACACTTTTCGGTATCCACAACCAGCGACGGCTTGTGCTTTACGTATTTCAACAACGCACATGGACGGCGGCTGATAATGACAGAGGGCTCCTCTACTGCAAGCTCCTCTTTGAGAACCGCCTGCACCTCTTTGAGATCGTACGGGTCGCAGACGCGCACCCGGTTGATGCCGACAGCCTTACAGAGCGCTTCCAGATCCACCGCTGTAGTGGGGTCCCCTTTAATATTATATCCCGTAGTTGGATTCTGCTGATGGCCCGTCATGCCGGTGATCGAGTTGTCAAGGATGATGACCACCGAATTGCTCTTGTTGTAAGCAATATCGATCAATCCTGTAATTCCAGAGTGAATAAAGGTGGAATCGCCGATCACCGCCACGCTCTTCTGCTCGGCCTCTTTTCCGCGCGCCTTGTTGTAACCGTGCAGAGCGGAAACAGAAGCACCCATGCACACACAGGTATCAATCGCGCTCAGCGGAGCCGACGCTCCAAGGGTATAGCAGCCAATGTCGCCACTGACATAGACCTTTGCCTTTTTCAAGGCATAGAACAAGCCCCTGTGCGGACATCCACAGCACATAACCGGAGGACGTCCCGGCGTCTCCACATCGACCTTCTTGCTCTCCGGAACCTTGCCCAACATACATTTGCGGATGACGTTCTGAGAGAACTCATCACAGCGCGGGAACACATCTTTCCCGTGCACTTCGATTCCATTTTTTTTACAGAATGACTCGATGACATCGTCGAGCTCTTCGATCACATAGAGCTTCTTGACTTTTGCAGCCAGCTCTCGGATCTTCTTCAGAGGCAGTGGGTGCACCATGCCCAACTTCAAATAGGACACCGTGTCTCCCAGCGCTTCTTTCGCATACTGGTACACTGCGCCAGAGGCGATCACACCAATCTCCGCATGATTGTCCTCCAACACATTGATGTCCGCCTCATCCGCCCATGCGGCTAGCTCCTGCATGCGCTCCTCTACTTTATAATGTTTCGGTTTTGCAAAAGCAGGCAGCATGACATTTTTGGCAGGGTTCTTCTCGTAGGGCTTGAGTTCATGCTCTTCGCGTTCATGTAACTCCACCGGGCTGCGGCTGTGTGCGACGCGCGTCGTCAACCGCAGAATCACCGGCGTATCAAACTGCTCCGAAAGTTCATAAGCCAGCTTTGTAAAATCCCGGCATTCCGCAGAATCGGCGGGTTCCAACATCGGCAGTTTGGCTGCAATCGCATAATTGCGGGAATCCTGCTCATTCTGGGAGGAATGCAGGCCGGGATCGTCCGCTACACCGAACACCATGCCGCCGTTCACACCGATATAGCTCATGGTAAAGAGCGGATCTGCGGCGACATTCAGGCCGACGTGCTTCTGCGCACAAAAGGATCTCGCCCCGGCAAAACTTGCGCCCGCTGCCACCTCTGCCGCAACCTTTTCATTTGACGCCCACTCGCAGTAAATTTCATCGTATGTAGCCGCTGTCTCGGTAATCTCCGTACTGGGGGTGCCAGGATAGCTGGACACCACCCGCACACCGGCTTCATACAGGCCGCGCGCGACCGCTTCATTTCCCAACAATAACTTTTTCATTGTACCTCTCCTATATATCAGACCTATCCGCCACGTCGGCGGACGAATTCCCAGTGATAGGGGTTATTCCTCCGGTTCATTGCGCAGGTCGAGAATGCGCTTTGCCTTGCCCTGGAAACGCTCCAAACTCTTGGGTTCCGCTAAGGTAACCTTGGTTTCCAGTCCAAGGACACTCTTTAAGCGGTCGTGAATCTTATGCTGCACTGCTTCCAATTCGCCGTAGCTCTGTAACAATTCGCCGTTGTTGAGTTCGACTTTGACTTCCAGAGTGTCCAAGAAATTCTTTTTGCGCACGATTAATTGATAATGCGGGCCTACATGCTCCATTCCCACCAAAACACTTTCGATCTGGGAAGGGAACACATTGACGCCCTTGATAATCAACATATCGTCTGTGCGCCCCATCACCTTATCCATACGCGCATGTGTGCGCCCACATGCGCACGGCTCGTAATTGATACGGGTGATGTCCTTGGTACGGTAACGCAGAACTGGCATTCCCTCGCGCGAAAGGGTGGTCACCACCAATTCGCCCACCTCGCCCGGCGCTTTATGTTCCAAGGTATCCTGATCGATAATCTCCGGCAGGAAGTGATCCTCTGCGAAATGCAATCCACAGCGCAGTTCGCACTCGCCAGATACGCCCGGACCTCCCAACTCTGTCATCCCGTAGTTGTCAGTCACAAACATATGTAAATTCTTTTCAATTTGCGTACGCATCTCTTCTGTGCAGCCTTCAGAGCCCAACAAGCCAATGCGAAGCTTGTAAGCGCTGGACGGATATGGGGACTCCTTCACCATTTCGCCCAGATAGAGCGCATAAGAAGGAGTTGCTACCAACCCTGTAACGCCAAAATCACGGAACATCATCAGCTGTTTCTGTGTATTTCCAGAAGAGGCCGGAATGACCGTTGCACCCAACCTTTCCAAGCCATAGTGCAGGCCAAGCGCCCCGGTAAACAGCCCATACCCAAACGAAATCTGGATAATATCCTCATTCGTCACACCGGATGCCGCACCGATACGGGCAATCAACTCTGCCCAAGTGTCAATATCCTTCTGGGTATACACGCCGACTGTAGGCTTTCCTGTGGTCCCTGACGACGCATGAATACGCACGACATCTTTCATCGGGCACGCCATCATGCCAAAGGGGTAATTATCGCGGATATCGTCCTTTGTTGTAAAGGGGATATACTGAATATCCGAAAGGGTTTTTATCTTATCGCCGGTCACCCCGGCTGCCTGTAAGCGCTCATGATAGAACGGAATATTGTTGTAGCAGTAATCCACCATTTTCTTCAGCTTTTGCAGCTGTAGCGCCTCAATGTCTGCACGGCGCATAGTTTCCACGTCTTTTTGATAGAACATGGATCGGGTACACCTCCACACCACAGCCGCTCCAGAAAACGGTCAGGAAAATACAATCCTGCTTGTTTCAGGCGATGCTGTAAAATTTACCGCACCAAAGTCCAGCTCTGGTGCGGTTGTCTTTTTGTTATTTTAACTCTTTTTGTGTCGAATTGCAACCTGCTTTTTGTGGAAGCCATACGGATTCGAGCAATCTGTGCAGTTTCTTTAACGCTTTTTGGTGATATAGTACAAAAGCACATCCATATGCCGGTAAAGAATCCAATTTTTTATTTTTCTTTCGGCGCCAAGGGTAGACAAACCGTAAACGTCGTCCCCTTTCCGGGCTCACTCTCCACACCGATTTCTCCACCATACAGCGCTACCAGATGCTTGACAATCGAAAGTCCCAGCCCCGTTCCTCCAATCTCACGAGAACGGCTGGTATCCACACGATAAAATCGTTCAAATAAACGTGGGAAATGCTCCTTCGCAATCCCAATCCCCGTATCCTTGACTCGCACCACGGCGGTCTGCCGCTGCCGCTGTGCCGTGATAAACACGCTTCCATCCTTTACATTGTATTTGACAGCATTGTCAATCAGGTTGCCAAAGAGCTGTTGTAGACGCGTTGGCGTACAGGCGACAAAGAGCTCCGAATCGGCGTCAATATGCATGCGAATGTGGTTCTCCTGCCCCAACGATTTTGCCCTCTCTACACAATGTTCCAATGCCTCCTTGACATTGCACGGGCGCATAGATGGATCTTCTTTGGCGTTTTCAATCTGTGAGAGAACCAAAAGGTCATCGATCAGGTGGGTCAGACGTTCGGTTTCAATGTCCAATACATCGTAAAAATACCGGCGCGTTTCCTCATCGCGGTCTGCGCTTTTGAGAAGCTCGATACTCCCGCGAATGGAGGTCAACGGTGTTTTTAATTCATGGGTCACATTGGAGACAAACTCACTGCGCAGCTGTTCCAGCCGACGGATACGCGTCACATCGGAAACCACTGCCAGCGCCGCTCCGGTGGGTTGGGCCTCCATTGGGGCAGCATAGACCGTATATCGTTTCTCCTCAGGCAAATTGGTCAGCTCGTCGTTGACCGGCTCTCCAGCCTGCATCGCATCTCTCAACAGTGCGGAAATCTTGGTTAGCACCAGACTTCCCTCCAAATGATCGCCAGCCTGCATGGAGGGGCAGTGCAGCAAGCTGCGCGCACTCTGGTTGAGAAAAAGCACATTGCCCCCCTCATCCACAGCTAGGACCCCGTCATTCATTCCCTGTAAAACGCCCTCCAACTGTTCCTGTTTGGTGCGGAGCAGGCTCACCGCGTGTTCTGTGCTGTCTGCCATCTGGTTGAACGCCTGTGCCAGTTCAGCAAATTCGTCGCTGAATGTTCCCTCAACCCGGCTGGAGTATTCCCCTGCGGCCAAACGACGCGCAGCAAGGCTCATCCGCCGGACCGGCTCTCCAATCCACGATACAAACAAGCCGGATGCCACACAGACCATGACAATCCCAAACAGCATGCCGAGTGCTGCATCCAGCCACATCTGCCGGATGGTATCCTGTAACGCTCCCATCGGCAATGCGGCCCGCAGGTAATACTGTCCCACACGGCGCGCTTCATAATAATAGGGGATTCCCATGCTGGCGCTGCTGCGCGTATCGTAGCCGACCCCCTTCTCTCGTGCTTCCACAATTTCCGGACGGTTGGCATGATTTTCGGTGATCTCCTTATCCTCGCTATCGCCCAACACATGGCCCTCTTCGTCCAGTATGGTGATCCGAATGGGCTGGCCAGCCGCCTTCAGCGCCTCTCCCAGCTCATAGGACACCTTTCCCGGATTTTCCAAAGCCTCCGACTGTGTGGACAGCACCGCCAAGGCCGTGTCCAACTGCTTGGTAAACTCCTTTTCATATTGTCCCTGCACCAGAAGTGTTGCCGTCAAAAAGGCGGCACAAAACCCCACTATAATGATAGCGATGTTGCACAACATCATCCGCTTCCTCATTCGGCTGCCCCTCTCTTGTATTTTTCCAGGAACGTGTAAAAAAAGCGGCATACCCGCAAGGGCATGCCCTGTACAACTTACTCTGTAAACCGGTATCCCACACCGCGGACGGTCTGAATCAATGCCGGATGATCGGGATCGTCCTCCACCTTCTGACGCAAGTATCGCACGTGTACATCCACTGTCCTTGTATCGCCAAAATACTCGACGCCCCAAACTTTATCAAGCAGACTGTCGCGTGTGAGCACTTTTCCACGGTTTTTCATCAACATCACAAGCAGATCAAATTCTTTGGCCGTCAGTTCTATTTTGGCATCATTTTTCGTAACCATGTGGCGTGCAATGTCGACCTGTAGGGAACCCGCCTCCAACCGCTGCTCCGGCTCCTGCGCCCGCTCGGTACGGCGCAACACAGCACGTACACGCGCACAGAGCTCCTTGATTCCAAAAGGCTTCACAATGTAGTCATCCGCTCCCAGTTCCAACCCTAGAACCTTGTCAATCTCTTCGCCGCGTGCCGTCAACATCAGGATGGGAATGTCCCGTGTATCCGCGCTGGCTCGCAACGTCCGGCACACTGCCAGACCGTCCGGCGGCGGCATCATCCAATCCAGGATCACGGCATCCGGCTTGCGCGCCTTAATACCAGCAAGAAGTGTCTCGCCATCTGCGAATTCAGCCGACTCAAATCCGCTGTCCTTCAGGCCAAACGCCACCAGACGGCGAATATTGGGTTCGTCGTCTGCAATATATACCAAAGGCATAAATGCCCCTCTCTTTCTCGCACTCTTTCCTCACGGTAATTCTATGTACAGACGGACAGGAGCGCCCGCCGCCCGTCAATCTTTAAAAGACTTTCGTGTTAAGATCCGGATGTTCACCGGTCTCCATATAGATGACCCACTCCGCAATATTGGTGGCATGATCCGCCATACGCTCCACATATTTTGTGATAAAGATCAGATCGACATCACACATGACATTCTGCGGGTTTTCCGTAATGATTCCACAGACTTCCAAGACAATCTTGGAAAACATCGCATCCACGTTGTCATCCGCCTGGCAGACCTTCCGTGCCGCCTCAACGTCGCGGCTCAGGAACACATCCAAAGCGCCGCGGAACATTTCATGTGCCGCTTCCAACATTTGTACCACGTGGGCTAAGGCCAAACTGCTCCGGTCGAGTTCTGCGATGGTCAGAATGTCACAGATGTCCGCGCACTGGTCGGCCTCCCGTTCCATATCGGTCAAAATCTTCAAACAGGCCGCAATGGTGCGCAGGTCGCTGGCGATGGGCTGCTGTAAAGCGATCAGGTTCATGCATATTTGCTCGATTCTATGTTCCTCACTGTCGATCTCATTGTCACTGGTCGCAACCTTTTTCGCCTTTTCAATGTCCAAGGTACGCAGGGCGTCAATGGTCATTTGAATACGGCCATCCACGTCATTTCCCAAATCGGTCATGCGGTGAATCAAATCATTGATCTCGCGGTCAAACAGTTTTCTTGGCATAATCCTTGTCTCCTATTTTTTATTATACATCAAATCCGGTTCCAGGGGAAGATGCATGATCATCCGAAGCGGCCGGTGATGTAGCGTTCTGTCCGCTCGTCCTGCGGTTTGTTGAACATGGAGAGCGTATCGGAATACTCCACCAATTCGCCCAAGAGGAAAAACGCCGTGCGATCCGCAATACGGGCTGCTTGCTGCATATTATGTGTGACAATCACCACAGTATACCGGTTGCGCAGGTCGTCCATCAGATCTTCGATCTTCGAGGTAGAGATCGGGTCCAACGCGCTGGTCGGTTCATCCATCAAAATGACATCCGGCTCAACCGCCAATGCGCGGGCAATACACAGACGCTGTTGTTGGCCTCCGGAAAGGCCTAATGCAGATTTTTTCAAGCGGTCCTTTACTTCGTCCCAAAGCGCTGCACTTTTCAACGAGTTTTCGACAATCTCATCGAGCTTTTGGCGATTCTTGATCCCATGGACGCGCGGTCCATAGGCGATGTTGTCATATACCGACATTGGGAAAGGGTTCGGCTTTTGAAACACCATCCCCGCACGGCGGCGCAGGAGGGTCACATCCGTCCGCGGATCGTAGATATCCTCGCCATCCAGTGTGACAAGTCCTGAAATCTTACAGTTGTCCACCAGATCGTTCATCCGGTTCAACGTTTTCAGGCAAGTGGATTTGCCACAGCCCGAAGGGCCGATAAATGCCGTCACTTTATTGGCGGGAATCTCCATATTGATCCCCTTGAGCGCATGAAAGTCTCCATAATACAGATTCAAATCCTGTAATACAATTTTTTGATTTCCCATTTCCATATCCGTTCTCAACCCTTCTTTACTGCTTTCGTCACCACTTTTGTCAAACAATTCAATAGGAATACCAGAATTAACAGGACCGCCGCTGTACCGAAGGCAATATTCATGGCATCCGGTGTAGAGGCTTCGCGCGCTGTCTGGTACAAATGCAGGGTCAATGTGCGCCCGCTGGTCATGATCTGCCGGAAAAAGTCCTTCGGCATGCTATAACCAATTCCTGAAGTGAACAGAAGGGCGGCGCTCTCCCCTACAATACGGCCCACCGCCAGGATGATGGCAGTCAACACGCCCGGCATAGCACATGGGAGCACGATGCCCAGGATCACACGCAACTTTCCAGCGCCAAGTGCAAGCGCGCCCTCTTTGTAGCTGGTTGGAACTGCCATAAGCGATTCCTCCGTTGTGCGCACGATGGTCGGTAGAATGCAGATCGTCATAGTCAGGCAGCCCGCAAGGATGGAAACCTGCAAGCGGAACAGGATGCAGAACACTGTGTAACCAAATAGGCCGAAAATGATCGACGGGATACCAGAAAGGACCTCCGTTGTAAACCGGATGGAACGAACCAACCTCCCCTGCTTGGCATATTGGGTCAGGTAAATGGCAGAAGAAAGCCCGATTGGCACCGCAATCAATAGAGTGATCACCACAATGTACAAGGTATTGATAATCATGGGCAGGATGCCTTTTTGATCTGGATTCATTTCCGAATACGGTGTGGAAATAAATTGCCAGGTGACATAGGGCAGGCCGTTGACCAGGATATAGCCGATGATTCCAACCAGGACCACAACGGTCACCCCAGCAGCCAGATTGATAAGAACCTTCAACACAGTGTCCTTGGGGCGGCTGTGTTTGCAATAGAGGGAATTAGTTTCCATCGAGCTGTACCCCCTTCTTGGAAATATATGTGAAACTGATATTGACAATCATAATAAACACAAAGAGCACCAATCCGATGGCAAACAGTGCCTGCCGGTGCAATCCAGAGGAGTAACTCATCTCCATGGCAATGCCAGTGGTCAGGAAACGCACAGAGCCGAGTAGGTTCGGCATATTGGGCACATTGCCGGCCACCATAATTACCGCCATGGTTTCGCCAATGGCACGTCCTACCCCCAGGATTACCCCCGAAAGGATTCCAGATTTCGCCGCCGGAACCGTCACTTTAAAAATGGTGGTCGTCTGCGTAGCCCCCAATGCCAGGGAGGCTTCCCGATAGGAGACTGGCACGGCATGCAACGCCGTTTCAGAGACATTTACAATCGTCGGAAGAACCATGATCGCCAGGATTAAAATGGCGGCCAAAAGGCTATCACCCGTGGTGTGTCCCTGGAAAGGCGGGAACTTGCGGATGGCAGGCACAATCACCAGCATGCCAAAAAATCCGTAGATGACGGATGGGATACCCGCCAACAATTCAACCGCCGGACGTACAATTTTGGCCAGAATCGGATTGGCGGTCTCCGAGAGAAAGATGGCGGTCAACAGGCCGATTGGCACACCGATGACAATCGCGCCCAAAGTTCCCGCAATAGAAGAAAGGATCATCGGCAGGATGCCAAAAACCTCCGCGCTTGCCTCCCACTTTGTGCCGAACAGAAAATCCCCCACACCGATCTCGATCAAGGCGGGAGCGCCGGAGACAAGGATATAGATTGTAATAACAGCTACAGAGCCGACGGATACACAGGAAAAGACCTGAAAAACCGACTTGGCCAGACGCTCGGTTCCCTGGGTCCAAAGCGCCAGGATCGCACCGGCGATTCCAAAAGCCAATGTACAAAGGAACGGCCAGAGATAATGCACCTCTATCTCGCTGATATTGAGCGAAGTGACCGCCGTCTGGATGCTGGAAGTTGTAATCAGCGAGATCAACGGCGTTACCCCTGAGAGGATGTAGGCCGCCCCCGCCCACACCGGTTTTTTCAAAAGCAACAGCACGATCCCTGCCAAAGCCAACACAACGCCTGCCGCGACAGCGATGCGGGTGAGCAAAGGAATGGTCACAAGTCCGCTCATCTGCGGTCCACGAACCATCATTCCGCGTACCGTAACAAGCTGTAATCCGGTCAAAGAATATACCGTATTTTTAAAAACAAACTGGATGTAAGGAAAAAAGAACGATATAAGGATTACGGCGCCTAATACAATCGCCACAATCCGTTTGATTCGATTGGCAAATGCGCGCTTTTGCTCTGCGCGTTCATCGGTCAATGATGTCTGCATCAGCAGGCCCTCCATTCTATATCAAGCCGTACATGGCCTCTCTCCTCGGGCGCAACAAAATGCTTCGGCACCCAGTTCCGAGTGCCGGAGCATTTTGTACGGAGCATTACGCCCCGGGGCTCATTTATTGTGCCGGTACAAGCCCCACATCGGAGATAATCTGCTGTCCTTCATCGGAGTACAGGAAGTCAAACCAAGCTTTTACCAATTCGCTGTCGGAACCCTTCTTGTAGATCTGAATGAACGGGCGTTGCGCCTTATAAGAGCCGTTGATAATGTTTTCCTCTGTCGCCTCTACGCCGTCCACTTTACAAGCGGTGACCGAATCGTTGACAGAATCTAGGGAAACATAGCCAATTGCAGACGGGTCCGAACCAATCTTCGAAACCACTTCACCGGTGGAAGTGACTTCTGCAGCATATTTGCAGGTTCCTTCGCAACCAAAAATCGCTTCAAAACCGTCTCTGGTGCCGGAAGCTGCCTCACGGCCAATGACGGTGATCGTCTGGTCGTTTCCACCGACGTCCTTCCAGTTGGTAATTTCTCCGGTGAAGATCTTAGCGATTTGTTCGCTGGTCAGTTCCGTAACAGGGTTTTCCTTATTGACCGCAATCGCAATGCCGTCGATTGCGATTTGATTGATCTCGAACTGATCCGGGTCCTCTTCATCTTTCATATTTCTGGACAGGTCGCCGATCAACGCGGTACCGGCGGTGACAGCCTTCGGAGCGTCGCCAGAGCCATTGCCGCTCTTCGTCACGGTTACATCCGGATACTTTTCCATAAAAGCTTCGCCCAATGCCTGGCAAACCTTTGCCATGGAGGTGGAACCATTCAAGGTGAGGTCGCCGCTCAATTCTTTGTTGGCCGTTTCAGAAGAATCCCCTGCATTTTCCGCCGAGACGTCGTTTCCTTGGGAAGACGGAGTCTCAGATTGGCCTTCTACCGTAGAGCTGCACCCTACGAACGCCATGCTTGTGCACATCATAGCCAAAACCATTAGGATCGAAAGCACTTTTTTCATGTTTCATTGCTCCTTACGTTTTCTTCATGTTTTCTTTAAGTACGAGCTTATTTTATCGGTGCAATGTTAAAAACAGGTTAAGCTTAGTTTAGATAAAAATAAAATAAATATGCGCTTTCCGCCTTTGGTTCACGGCCCGGATTCCCGCCAAATGAAGTAGAAGATTGCCGGCCGAATAGGAACACGCAATTTTTATCCATATGGGCACAAAAAGCCCCTTGCGACACAGAATCCTCTGTATCGCAAGGGGCAAATACAAACCCTTTTTATGAAACAAGCCATTCAACGGCAGATGTTCCGCTGCACTGCTTTCCCGACATCTCTCAGCTTTGTGGATGATACTCCGCGCAAGTACACTTCTTAAACTTTTTACCGCTGCCGCAGGGACACGGATCATTCGGGCCGATCTTCTTACCCTTATGCACCGTGCGGTTGGTATCCGTGCCGTCAGCGCTGGTAGAGGTCGGCTTTGCCACCTGCTCGCGCTTCGGCTCTTCCTGGGTGCGCAACTGGACGGTGAGCATCATGCGCGCCGTATTTTCACGAATGGTCGCAATCATCTCATCGAACATGTCGAAGCCTTCCAAACGGTATTCAACAACCGGATCGCGCTGGCCGTATGCACGCAAACGGATTCCCTTCTGAAGCTCTTCCATCGCATCGATGTGATCCATCCATTCGCGGTCCACATTTTTCAAAAGGACCACGCGCTCCAATTCGCGCATCACCTTGTCGCCATAGGCCTGCTCGCGCGCTTCGTATTGCGCCATCGCTTTTTTGCAGATCTCTTCCTTGACGTATTCCGGATCGAGCTTTTCCATTTCGCTCTCATCGTACTGCAAGTCGTCCGGGCCAATCAGCCAGCCCATATAATGTTCCCGCAGGCCGTTCAAATCCCAGTCGTCGCGCAGGTTGGAAGCCGGCAGATATTTGTCCACCTGTGCCCCAATCGCCTGCTCGATCATCTTGACAATCTGTTCACGCAGATCTTCCCCGTTGAGCACCTGATCGCGCTGGCCATAGATGATCTCGCGCTGGCGGCTCATCACGTCGTCATACTGCAAAACATTCTTACGAATGCCAAAGTTGCGGCCTTCAATCTTCTTCTGTGCTCCTTCGATGGTCTTTGTCAACATCCCCGCTTCAATCGGCGTATCCTCGTCCACCTTTAGCGTATTCATCATCTGTGTGATGCGTTCGCCACCGAACAGGCGCATCAAATCGTCCTCCAGGGAGATATAGAACCGGCTCATACCGGGGTCGCCCTGACGGCCGGCACGGCCGCGCAGCTGGTTATCAATACGGCGGGACTCGTGCCGCTCCGTACCGATGATATATAGTCCGCCAGCTTCGCGCACTGCCTCTGCTTCTCCTTTGGTTGCCTCTTTATACTTATTATTAAGCTCCTGGAAGGTCTTGCGCGCCTCCAGGATCTCCTCATCCTCGGTGTCCGAATGTGCGTCCGCCTCATTGATGAGTTCTTCGCTGTACTGCATCCGGCGCATCTCCGCCTTCGCCATATATTCTGCGTTACCGCCCAGCATGATGTCCGTACCACGGCCTGCCATGTTGGTTGCAATCGTAACGGCGCCCTTCTTACCGGCCTGCGCAACGATCTCCGCTTCCTTATCATGGTACTTTGCGTTCAAAACCTCGTGCTTGACCCCGCGGCGCTTGAGCAGCTGGCTGAGCCGTTCGGACTTCTCAATGGAGATTGTGCCGACCAGCACCGGCTGGCCCTTTTCATGGTGCTCCACGATGTCATCGATGACCGCATTAAATTTGCCCTTTTCTGTCTTATATACGACGTCCGGCAAATCCTGGCGGATCATCGGGCGGTTGGTTGGAATTTCAATGACATCCAGCTTATAGATCTCACGGAATTCATCCTCTTCCGTCATCGCCGTACCGGTCATACCGGAAAGCTTTGTGTAAAGGCGGAAGAAATTCTGGAAGGTAATGGTCGCAAGGGTCTTGCTTTCGCGCGCCACCTTGACGCCTTCCTTCGCCTCGATGGCCTGGTGCAGGCCCTCGTTGTACCGGCGGCCATACATCAAACGGCCGGTGAACTCATCGACAATGATGACTTCGCCGTCTTTGACCACGTAATCGATGTCGCGCGTCATAACGCCGCGCGCCTTAATCGCTTGATTGATATGGTGCTGAAGCGTAATGTTGTCCGCATCCGTCAGGTTTTCTACATTGAAGTAGGCTTCCGCCTTCCGCACACCGGACGGTGTAAGCGTAGCCGTCTTGGCCTTTTCATTGACAATATAATCCGCGTCTTTATAGAGTTCGTCATTGTCCTCTTTCGAATCCAAGTCCGCAACCTTCACCATCTGAAGGGTCTGGGCGAATGCATCCGCAATATTGTACAGTTCTGTGGACTTGTCCCCCTGGCCGGAAATAATCAACGGTGTACGCGCTTCGTCGATCAAGATGGAGTCAACCTCATCGACGATGGCGAAATTATGGCCGCGCTGCACCTTATTCTCCTTATAGATAACCATGTTGTCGCGCAGGTAATCGAACCCGAACTCATTGTTCGTACCATAGGTAATATCCGCATTGTAAGCTCTCTGACGAGCTGCATTGTCCATATCGTGGGCGATCAGTCCGACCGACAGGCCCAAAAAGCGATATACCTTGCCCATCCATTCGGAGTCACGGCGTGCCAAATAATCGTTGACCGTAACCACATGGACGCCCTTGCCCGACAGGGCATTTAAATAAGCCGGAAGCGTTGCCACAAGGGTTTTACCTTCACCGGTCTTCATTTCTGCGATACGGCCCTGATGCAGAACAATACCGCCGATAATTTGCACCGGGAAGTGGCGCATTTCCAAAACGCGGGCGGACGCCTCGCGGCAGACGGCAAATGCATCGGGCAGAATGTCGTCCAATGTCTCGCCATTGGCCAAGCGTTCCTTCAAGGCAGGGGTCTGCGCTTGCAATTCCTCGTCGCTCAGCTGCTTGTATTTTTCTTCAAGTGCGAGCACCTTGTCGCAAAGGGGCTGAATGCGCTTTAACTCGCGCTTGCTGTAGTTGCCAAAAAAGGCTTTGAGAATATTACCCATGAACGTTCACCTCAAAATGGTTCCTAAAAACCAATTATTCATCTCAATGTTGAGCATACGGGTGTTATTATACCATATGTACAGGGAAAAAGAAAGAACAAATCGTGAATTGTGACCAAAAAATCGGAACGCCTCCCGGGAAGCTATAAATAAGGATTTCAGTACGTTATTAATAATAACTTACTTATTTTCATATTGACGAATTTATAAACTGTAATTTTAAATCTTAACTTAAATAGTTTATATAAAAACTTTTATTATAAATAATGTATCAATTTTATTTTAATTATTGACATTTATGAATATCTTTATTATTCTTTTAATAAGTAATTCTAAATAGACTTTTATTGTCCGATATATCTTGTAAGGGCCAAAAGCGTTTTTAATCAATCAATATAATTTAAATTAAAGTTGATGTTTTCCAATGTACAAGTCTAGAATAGCGTAGTTCGTGAAAATCTAATACGTATAATGTTATCTATAAAAAATATCTAATGCCATTTTCCTAGCTACTTATAGAGTTCGAAAAGGCGACTTTATTGCCTATGATGCGGGCAATGACGGTGATTGGGGACATTGTGCCTTTGTAACGGCTATTGGCAGTAAAACTAGCAGCGGATATACAGACTTTAAAGTTGCCCAACACTCATCCGATTACAACGAAGGGTCAGTAGTTCAGATAACGGATGGGAATATTTAGGGTATATCCCTTATGCAATTATAGGATAGTCTAATCCCTATGAAAAAACATCGGAAGTCTTCTATTTTTATTACATGTGTCTTTATAATGGCCGTCGCCGTGCTCGCCTGGTTTTTTCATCAAAACCGGATGGAGAATCTCTATGGCAATGTGATAGGTCCGGTTTCTGAAGAGCAAGTTCCCGATTTTCTCATGGGAAAACCTACCTACGCAATGGGAATCAATTCCAAAGGCATGCCGGTCTTTGAAGACCCGGACGACGCCTTTGCGGAAGCCACCATGGATTTTCAGACGGGCATCGCCGCCATTCAGGGACAATTCGATTTGGAACCCTTCACCCCTTCAAATTGGGAACCATACAAAACCTATGGCGCCCAGATTCCCACAGAGGATGAAACTTTGCGGGAGGAATGTATGCGAGTGTCCATTTTTTTGGACTTCTATGAAAACAGCTTTCCAAATCCATAAGGCTGCCCCGTTTCTCACAACCACCGCCTAGCATCTATAAGCTCAAAAGAGGACGTCCCAAAACTACGAATTGTTGGATTCATAGGAAAAGGGCGTCCTCTTTCTGTCTGGAAAATATTTGAGTTTCTAAAAAAAGAGGGTATCCTTCCGTCTTTTCATGACTTTTGGGATACCCTCTTTTTTATACACAATTACACAACGCTTTCTAAAGCAGCCTCTATAAAGTAGAGATTATACGCTTTCTCCATATGGAAACTCTGAAAACGCATTTCCTTCTTTAACGCCCATGACTGTCCCATCGTAATACGCATAAACTGCATCCCCCATTTGTGTGGTATGCGACAGCGTCAAATCGCCTTCCAAAACCGTTCCGGTTGCGGTGTCCATGTGGGTACAATGATAGACCGGTTCCACCTTTTCCGGGGAGGCATAGATATATCGGTAGTCGTGCAGCTCCTTTGTGATGATTTCTGAAGATGTTTCAATCTCCGCAAGATCTTTCAAGTCCCGGCTGAAAACAGATACCTCTAAGGCGTTGCCGTCCTGTTTTGCGAAGCAAATCTCCTGCAAAGCCTGCTGTCCCTCTTCATCCGTCAACAACGCATAAAGGGAAAATCCGTCCATTGTCCATACATGCGAGCCTTCCGGCCTGACGCCTTTTTCCTCGAGAAGTTCTACTGGAAACTCCAAATCAATTTTCCATTCTTCTCCTTTTGCCAGCTCCTTTTCAACCGGAGTTTCCAACCACTTTGTCGCATTACAAGGGGTCGTCCCATCCGGTGAGAGATGCTCAGATATACTCTGCCGAAGCACGCGATTTTTCTCAAAACCCACTTCTATATTGTTTAAATAATCCTCTTTCGGCAAAGTGACATACTCTACAAATTTGACATCTGGGTTCCCAGAAAGTAAGGAAATCCGTTTGACTCCATCCGCCAAAGGCTGCACCGAAAACGAATACGCCACCTCTCCGGAAGCTTCTCCTGTTTTGCCTAAAAGAACTGGCTCCGATGTTGGCGTAATTTTTATTCGGTCGCTGGGCACTTCACATGACGGTTGCTGAATCTCTTTATCGCTGATTTCTTCTTCCCTACCAAGTTTTTCTCGCGGTATACTGGATGCGAGAGAAAGTGAAACCGCACCTCCCAAAAGAAGCAAAACGGAAAAAACGACGCCAAACGTTTTTCTTTTCATGAAGTTCCCTACCTTTCTTTTAGAAAATAACGCTATAATTTTATATAAACAGCGCTAAATTTTGTTAATCTTCTTTGATATTAATTATAAATTAGAATTTAATCAATGTCAACTCTAGGTAAGCAACTTTCACAAAATTATAGTTAAACTATAAAAATCCCACGGACTTTTTAATCGTCCGTGGGATTTTATTCTCCAGATTGCGAAGAATCTTCTTTCAAATTTAGCAAAGCAATTCGAACCGCTTCAATGACAAATGCAGAAAACGTACATTCTTTTCCTCGAATAGCGTCCTCAATTTCCTCAATCATATCGTTTGGAAAACGTATCGACTTTAACGTTGTTTGAGGAACATGTGGAATCTTAAACTTCTCCACCCTATTTCACCACGCAATACAAATGTAGCACAACAATTATGAAGAAAAATTCGAAAAAAGTATGTACTACATTTGTATTACAGAGTTTGTCATTTATGATTTGTGAAGTTTTCTTCTTCTTTCAAATCTAATAAAGCTACACGCACTGCCTCCACTACAAAAGCAGAAAAATTGCTATCTTTTCCGCGAATCGCTTCCTCAACTTCTTCAATCATTTCATTTGGAAATCGTATGGATTTTGTTGTCGTTGGTGGGGTTGCTGGAATATGAGGAATTTTGAATTTATTTCTCATACAATTACCTCACAATACAATTGTAATACAAATATTATGTATCGTTAGTAATGGAAAGTATGCATTACAAAAAGTATTACAATCGTATTGCAACAAAAATTATACTGTGTTATAATAAGCATGACATGAATCCTTTATCCTTTGGAGGCGCTTCACGATGTCCCTCATCTATCTTTCGCAAAACCTCCGTTTCCTGCGCAAGGCCCTTCATTTCTCCCAATGGCAGGTTGCACTCTGGTTAAACGTGGAGCGCTCTTCCTATACCTACTATGAACTCGGCCATACCATGCCGCCCCTTCCCGTATTGTTAAAACTCGCGTGGTTCTTCGAAGTCTCCCTGGACAGCCTCGTCCTAACGGACCTTACAAAAACACCGCCCGAATACCTTCCCGCCTGTATACAACCCCCGGAACCCACCGCCGAATCGGAACAAGAGGAGAAAGATACACCAAAACCACGCCGGGGCCGGAAACGTAAAAAGCACACAGCTTCCTGATCCATTTGTTTATTCCTCCTTAGCCGCCTTCAGGCGGCTTTTCTTTTGCCCTCTTTTTCCCACATGGAAACGTCTCTTTCCATTCGATTTCCCCCCTTGCATAATGCACGGTGAGGGGATAGAATGAGGAAGGGAAAATGGATAGAACCAATTACACTGTATTTTATATGAAAAGAGGGATTCCCCATGAAAACAGTTCCAGAACGCATTGCGGCCCTTCGCGCCGCGATGAAGGAGGCCGGAGTCGATGGCTTTTTGATTCCATCCTCAGACCCCCATATGAGTGAATACCTGCCCGACTGCTACCAGGCGCGAAGCTGGTTTTCCGGTTTCAACGGCTCCGTAGGTACATTGGCCGTCACCGCTACCGACGCTGCCCTCTGGGTGGACGGCCGCTATTTTATCCAGGCGGAACGTCAACTTGCCGGCAGCGGTATTGAACTGATGCGCATTGCACAAAAGGGTACCCCAGAGATTCCCGCCTGGTTGACCGGCATGTTGCCGGAAAACGGCGTAATGGGCGTGGATGGGATGGTGACCGCCACTTCCACAGTGGAAAAGCTGCAAAAGGCATTTGCAAAGAAGCAAATATCCATTCGAAACATTGATTTTGTTGCGCAACTGTGGGAAGGCCGCCCGGCGATGCCTGCCACGCCTGCCTGGTTATTGGACGTCAAGTATGCTGGGAAAACTGTGCATGAAAAATTGGCGCTTCTGCGGGAACAGCTTGCAAAAAAAGAAGCAAATGCTATTCTGCTTTCCCGCTTGGACAGCGTTGCCTGGCTGCTGAACTTGCGTGCGGATGACATCGCTTGTACGCCGGTTGCGATGGCTTATTGCCTAGTTCTCCCTGAGCGCGCTACATTGTTTATCGACCGGAGCCGCTTGCCACAGGAGGCGCAGGAGGCTCTGCACAAGGAAGGCGTTGAGACCGCTGAATATGGAGATGTGGAAAAAGCCATCGCTTCCATCGGCCAGAAGGTAACCGCACTTTATGAGCCCGACGGCTTAAACTACACTCTGTACAGCGCTTGGAAGGCCAATCCATGCGTTACCTTGCTCGCTGGGGAAGAGCCGGTTCAATTGTTAAAAGGCGTCAAGAATGATGTGGAGATCGAAAACATCAAAAATGCCCATGTAAAAGACGGCGTTGCGATGGTTCGCTTCCAGATGGCGTTGGAAGATAAGATGGCAAATGGCGATCCACTGACCGAATGTGATGTGGCGGACATGCTCTCCGCCTTGCGCCGGGAACAGCCGCTCTCCCTTGGAGACAGCTTCGACACCATCCCGGCCTATGGCGCAAACGCTGCCATGATGCACTACCATGCGGTTCCGGAAACCTGCGCCAAATTGGAGCCTCACGGATTCCTTCTGGTGGATTCTGGCGGACAATATCTGGATGGCACCACCGACATCACGCGCACCTATGCGCTGGGTGAGCCGACCGAAGAGGAAAAGACCTATTATACCTGGGTACTCAAATGCCATATTGACATCGCCAAGGTCATTTTTCTGGAGGGGTGCACGGGCGGCAACCTGGACATTATTGCGCGCAGCCCTCTTTGGCAACATGGAATCGACTATCGCTGTGGCACCGGCCACGGGGTGGGCTTTGTCGGCGGCGTCCATGAAGGGCCCCAGAATCTGCGCACGACCAACCAAGTCGTCTTTCAGCCAGGAATGACCATCACGGATGAACCTGGCGTGTACGAAGAAGGCAAAATTGGTATTCGCATTGAAAATGAGTTGGTCTGCAAGGTATGGGATACCACCGAATACGGCCGGTTCCTCTGCTTTGAACCGATTACATATTGCCCCATTGACACCCGTGCGGTGAAAGTAGATTTATTGGACGACACCGAACTCACCTGGTTGAACAATTTCCATCAGGTTGTCTATCAATCCCTGGAAAGCCATTTGAACGACCATGAACGGGAATGGCTAAAGGCTGCCTGCGCGCCACTCTCCCGGTAATCGTATGAATATCCTGATCGCTATTCTCCTATGCTTTGCGTTCCTGGGGGCGCTGGACAAGATAATCGGTGGCAAACTGGGAATTGCCGGAGAATTCGACCGCGGCCTTGCGGCAATGGGGCCGCTCTGCCTTTCCATGTCCGGAGTGTACTGTGTGGCCGTTGCTGCATTGAGTTCCCATCCCGAGCGAATTGCTGCTTGGGGGGAGGTCCTCCCCTTCGATCCGTCCGTCTTAGCCGGGGCGCTGCTGGCGCCGGATCTCGGGGGATACCCCATCGCCAGCCAGCTCGCGTCTTCTTCCGATTTGGCTGCCTATTCCGGCCTGTTGTTGTCTTCCCTTCTCGGTTGCCTAATCAGTTTTGTACTTCCCACCTCGTTGGGAAGCTTGCAAAGTTTTGAGCTGGAAGGGTTTATGCAGGGGATTCTGTGGGGGATTGTCGCCATGCCTGCAGCGCTGGCAGCCGGAGGCTTCTTCCTCGGATTACCCCCTGCTTCGTTGTTCGCCAACCTGTGGCCAGTTCTTTTTCTGTGCTTACTGTTGTGTTTGGCTCTCCGGTTCGCTCCGCGCGTTTGTATCCGGATTTTATCAGGGTTGGGGTTGTTTGTACGGGCAGCGGGGATTCTCCTATTCTGTGTCGTAACCGCCGGCGTATTTCTTCCTGAATGGTCCATTGTACCAGAAAAGCTCTTTTTTGAGGCAATGACCATTGTTTTTAAATGTACCGCCGTAGTATGTGGTTCCACCGTCGCTTGTGGTTTGTTGCTGGCGCACTGCGGCCGGGCAGTTGATGCCCTTGCTGGCCGTTTCGGTATGAACCGCTATGCAGTCGCTGGTTTTTTGGTCAGTTTTGCAACCAGCCTTTCGATGCTCCCACTATACAGCCGGATGGACCCGCGTGGGAAAGTTGCGAATGCGGCCTTCGCCGTTACGGGGGCTTTTGTTTTTGGAGGACAGCTGGCCTTTGTATCCAGCGTCTCTGTGGGAAAAGTTGTAGCTGCTTATGTGATCTGTAAGCTTGTAGGAGGGGTTCTGGCAATCCTGTTGGCGATGCGTTTCACGAAAGAATGTACGCCAGATGGCGCTGCTTAGCCCCTCTCATAGGATTAGAAAAGTCCCGCCGGGAGTAACCCCGGCGGGACTTTTCTAATCCTATTGTGTGTCATGTCTCAATCGCCTATCTGATAACCGGCATCGCTCACCACGTTGGAGATTCCGGATAAATCGATCTTGGACTCGTCATAAGCAACATGAGCAGACTTTGTTGCAAAACGCACAGTCGCCTTTTCTACCCCATCGGTCCCCAAAAGCGCCTTCTCCAAATTGGCTGCACAATGCTCACACTGCATTCCCAAAATGGACAGTGTGACTTCCTTTGTTCCTTTTCCAGACATTACAATCCTTCCTTTCAATCCCCAATCTCACAGGAACGCCATCAATAAGGCGGAACCTGCAATCAATAACGCACACCCCAGGGCCAAAACCCGGATCAACAGCTTGCGCATATCGGCACGACGTCCCTTTTTTCCCATTGTCCGCATGGCGTTTTCCTCCTGCTCTATTAAAAATAAATGTCTTGGCTCTCTATTATACCCATTGACTCATCTGAATTTGTTACGATATTCTGAATTCTAAGCGAAAATTCGCGCAAAAAAGGCAGATTTCCGTCGCAGGAAAGAACTTCCTCTTGTCCATAAATGATTGACATGCCCCCCTGTATGCAATAGAATAAAGCGAGGATGTCAGAAAGGGCTCTTTTCCCTTGTATTGTAAATAGGGACAAGCAGATTCAATTGGATGAGGAGTGACAAAATGGATAAACGAAGAACCAATACACGGTCCGGTTCACGCGATATTTATTCCAGCAGCAAAGGGCCCCGAACGTATAAAGGAGAAATCGACCGGTACAATTATGTCGACCGCGACATTTACAGCAGCAGCAATAAACGTGCGGCGGTACAAAGCGCACGTAGCCGTAAGGCCGGCCGCCGGCGGAAAAAGAAGCGCGGTGGACATCGGATTCTGGCGACAATCTTTTGCGTTATGCTCGTACTGGTGTTGGGAGTCGCTGCATACGCTGGTGTAATGATGAATCGTTTAAACCGGCCGGGGGTCGATACCTCCCAATATGTTGAGCAGCCCGCAGCTGCTCCTGCTTGGGATGTGATCTCCAAGGATGGGGTAACCAATATCCTGCTGATCGGCGCGGACAACGGGGACGATGGAAACAGCCACCGGTCTGACACGACCATGTTGGTTTCCATCGACAATGAGACAAAGAAACTTCGATTGGTTTCGTTTTTGCGGGACCTTTACCTCGAAATCCCCACAGTGGGAAAAACCAAGTTAAATGCTGCCTATGCGCACGGAGGGCCTGCATTGACCATGCAGACCATCGAAAACAATTTCCGCGTCAACATCGATAAATATGTTTCGGTCAACTTTGACAATTTTGAAGCCATTATCGACAAAATGGGTGGAATCGACATCGACATGTCCGCAGAAGTGGCGGAAGAAGAGAACCGAAACATGGGCAGCAATCTGCATGAAGGCGTCAATCATTTAGATGGTCGTTTGGCGCTATATTATGCGCGGATTCGGGCAACCGACAGCGATTTCGGCCGTACCGGCCGCCAGAGACAGGTGGTCGAAGCGATGATTTCCCGTATGAAGGAACTCAATCCTGTAGAGTTCAGCAAATTGATGTACGATTATCTCCCCTTTGTAGAAACCAATCTCAGCGACGGTGATTTGTTGGCTTTGGCGGCGATGGCCCCTGCTATCATGAACTATGAGATGGAAACCATGGCTGTCCCGAATATAGACACCTATGAGGATCAGACAATCCAGGGCAGCGGGATGGTGCTGGTTCCCGATCTGCCGGAAAATTGCCGGCTTTTGCGTGAATTTTTGTATGGCCAAGAGAGTCTGGATCTTTAGAACAATAAAAATTCTTTTAAAGCGTGATGCGCATTGTGGGGACCTCTTTTTCCTCACAATGCGTTTTTATTATTGATATTTGTTGTTAAAAAACGCACACATTCTTTCTGTTTTTCTTTATGCGACTGAAAACCCGATTGAAAATGGTATAATAGGATTGTTATATGTGTAAATCGTTTACCAATTGGAAAACGATTTTGCGCAATTTTTCAACAGTTACCGGGCATAGCACGGGAAATGTGTAGACTGAACAGTAGGAGCGAATGACATGGAAAGAAAAACGTTTTATATCACCACGCCAATCTACTATCCCTCCGGCAAGGCGCATATCGGCCACAGCTATTGCACCGTGGCGAGCGATGCGATTGCACGCTATAAACGTCTACAAGGATATGACGTGATGTTTCTGACGGGCACGGATGAGCACGGCCAGAAGATCGAACTCAAAGCGGCGGAAGCGGGGGTAACCCCGAAGGAATATGTCGACAAAATTGTTGCAGGGTTCCAGAGCCTTTGGAAGCTTTTGAATATCAGCAACGACCGCTTTATCCGTACGACAGATACGTATCATATGCGCGCTGTACAAAAAATATTCCGCGCTTTGTATGAGAAAGGCGCCATCTATAAAGGCAAATATGAAGGATGGTATTGTACGCCCTGCGAGTCCTTCTGGACGGAAACGCAGCTCAAGGACGGCAAATGCCCGGACTGCGGGCGCGAGGTCAAATGGGCGGAAGAGGAGGCCTATTTCTTCCGTCTTTCCGAGTATGGCGACCGTCTGCTCAAACTGTATGAAGAACGTCCAGAGTTTATCCAGCCGGAGAGCCGTAAAAATGAGATGATTAATTTCATTAAGCAGGGTCTGGATGACCTCTGTGTGACGCGCACCAGCTTCTCTTGGGGAATCCCAGTGGATTTCGACCCCGATCATGTGGTCTATGTATGGCTGGATGCGTTGACCAACTATATCACAGCACTTGGCTATGGTTCTGGAAACGATCTGATGTACCGCAAATTTTGGCCGGCTGACGTCCATTTTGTGGGGAAGGAAATCGTGCGTTTCCACACCATTATTTGGCCTGCCATGTTGATGGCGCTGGACCTCCCTCTTCCAAAACAGGTTTACGGACACGGCTGGTTGCTTTTTGGCGATGGCACCAAAATGAGCAAGTCCAAGGGAAATGTCGTAGACCCGCTCATTCTTTGTGACCGGTACGGTGTGGATGCGATTCGTTACTTCCTTCTGCGGGAAATTCCCTTTGGCGCGGACGGAGTTTTTACAAATGAGGCGCTCATCAACCGCATCAATTCCGATCTGGCCAATGATCTTGGAAATCTTCTGTCCCGCACCACTGCAATGGTGGAAAAATATTTCGGCGGTGCGATCCCGCCGGAGCGCTGCGCTTCTGCGCCGGACGGCGAACTGATTACCATGGCCTCCATGTTGCGCGGCAAATGCGACGCCGCGATCGATGGGTATCAATTCTCCAACGCTTTGGCGGAGATCTGGAAGCTGGTCGCCCGCGCCAACAAGTATATCGACGAAACCATGCCGTGGGCGTTGGGCAAGGATGCCACAAAGCGTGCGCGTCTTGCAAGCGTTCTGTATAACCTCTGTGAAACGTTGCGCATCATCTCCATTTTGATCGCGCCCTTTATGCCGGAGACTGCCCCGAAGATTCAACAGCAGATCGGCGCTATTCCAGAGGTCCTCACTTATGAGTCTTCTTCCAAGTGGGGCCTGTTGTCTCCGACCGCGGTCGTCACCAAGGGGGAGACTCTGTTCCCGCGCATCGATGTGGACAAGGAGATCGAAGAGTTGAACAAGCTTCTTCCGAATCCCTGCGAACCGGAAAAGAAGCATATCGAAGGTCTCGCGCAGATCGGGATCGATGTATTCGATAAGGTGGAATTGCGTGTAGCAAAGGTAAAAGCCTGTGAGCCGATCAAGCGCGCAAAGAAACTCTTAAAACTTACACTGGACGACGGCGAAGGGGAGCGTGTGGTTGCTTCTGGGATTGCTGCATGGTATAAGCCGGAAGACCTGATCGGCCGCAGTGTTATTTTGGTGGCAAACCTCAAGCCGGCCACTCTTTGTGGAGTAGAAAGCCAAGGCATGATTCTTGCCGCAGACGATGGGGAGGACAGTGTACGGGTAATCTTTGTGGATGGTATTCCAGCCGGTTCCCGGATTCACTGATTTAGAACGATGGACCGTTTGATTTTTGATTCGCACGCGCATTATGATGATGAGGCATTTGATCCAGACCGCGGGGAGATTCTTCGGAATCTCCCCGCGCAGGGTATCTGCCGGATTGTCAACGTAGGCGCAGATTTACAGGGATGCCGTGATGCTGTCGCGTTAGCCGCACAGTATCCCCATATTTATGCAGCTGCGGGTATTCATCCCGAATGCATCAACGATACCTCTCCGGAGGCACTTAACGAAGTGGAAGCGCTGTTGGATGCCCCAAAAGTAGTTGCCGTAGGAGAGATCGGTTTGGATTACCACTTTGCAGATAACGCACCACGGGAGATTCAGCGCGAATGGTTCGCCCGGCAGCTCGACCTTGCAAACCGGAGAGGCCTCCCAGTGATTGTACACGACCGTGATGCGCATGGGGACACCATGGAGCTCCTGCAAAAGTACCGCCCGAAAGGGGTCGTGCACTGCTTTTCTGGCAGTGTAGAAATGGCGCGGGAGGTTGTCCGGCTCGGCATGTATATCGGCCTTGGAGGGGCGGTTACCTTTAAAAACGCACGTGTACCTGTGGAGGTGGCAGCGGATGTTCCGTTGGAGCATCTTTTGCTGGAGACCGACGCCCCTTACATGGCGCCCGTTCCTTTTCGCGGAAAGCGTTGTGATTCTTCTATGATTGCAAAAACTGCAGAACGCATTGCGGAAATCCGTGGAATCCCCGTGGAAGTACTTCTAAAGGCAACCCAGCGCAACGCCGCAAAGCTATTTGGAATCCCGTTGGAGGAGGCATCCACATGAGCGATCTGGACCGTAATGTCGCATATGTGCTTGGACACACCCTATATTTGAATATCACAAATCGTTGCCCATGCGCCTGTGATTTCTGCATCCGAACGCACAGCAAAAGCGTCGGTTCCGGGGATAATCTTTGGCTGGACCGGGAGCCTACGCAGACGGAAATCATGGTTGCGTTATCCCACTATGACTTGAGCCAATATCGAGAGTTGGTCTTTTGCGGGTATGGCGAACCCACTTGCCGCCTGGACGATCTGTTATGGGTTTGCAAAAAGGTTCGTGCCCTGCGGGATATACCCATCCGGGTCAACACCAATGGATTGTCCGATCTCATCAACGGCCGGAATACGGCAAGTTCTTTCCAGGGGCTGGTGGATACGATCTCTGTCAGCCTAAACGCGTCCACGCCGGAGGGGTATGTGGCGCTTTGCCATCCTAAATATGGCCTGGAGGCACTTCCTGCGATCTTAAAATTCACAAAGGAAGTGGTCCAGTACGTTCCGGAGGTCGATATGACGGTAGTGGATAACGGAACACCAAAAGAAGAGCTCTCCGCCTGTGAGGCGCTCTGTAGACAGACCGGCGCTCATTTCCGGGTGCGGCGATATATCACAACTTATGAAGAAGAGGCCAAAAAACCAGACCCACAAATCTCATAGAAGATACCATCGGTCGGGTTCATAGGTTGACCCTTTCTCATTGGAAACATGAAAATGCTGTAGGAGTATGACTCTCCTACAGCATTTTTTGTTGGGCCTTTATCCGGCCTTCTCCTCTTCCTTCTCCTCCTTTGGGAGTGGCTGAGGCATGGTCATGCGCAGTACCAAAACGGTTACATCATCGTCATGCCCATCGGATCGCCTCGCCACCGCTTCTGCCACCAGTTCCTCCGCCAAATCCTGTGGCGAAAGGCCCTGCCACTGTTCCACCGCTTCACAGAGCCAATCATCCCCAGCAGCGAGCGCGCCATCGCTCATCAGAACCACCAGGTCCCCGTCCCCAAGTACGGCATCCATCTTAGCAAAGCGGGCATCGTTTAGAATTCCTATGGGAAGCGAGGGCGCGTCGATCCGTTTGGCTTGTCCCCCCTGTCGTAAAATCGTAATCGGCGCCCCTGCTTTGCGCAATTCTACACAACCGCTGAACAGATCCAACACTGCCACATCAATGGTCGCGAGGGATTCGTCCCCGCTCTTCACCACCAATGCGGAGTTGACAATTTTTAAGGCGGTATCGAACCCGATTCCGGCCTTTACGAGCTGCGAGAAGATGCCGCTCGCCATCGCGCCATCCACTGCAGCCCGTCCGCCCGAACCCATGCCGTCGCTAATCAACGCCACCTGACGTCCGCTTCCGTCATTAAAACATGCATAACTATCTCCGCACAACTGGCCTCCCCCGCATACATGTTGATAGCATCCGGTCTGTACGCGGAATACAGGCCGCTCGCTCATCTGCATTCTGCATTTCCCCTGGGCGGTACTGATACATGGAGTCTCAAACAACCGGCCACATGCGCGGGAAATTTCCTTTACCACTGCACCGCGATTCATGCGCATCCGCTCCACCTGCATGGCCTCGATCTCAATAGACATCCGGTTGAACTGATCTACCCGGCAACTTACCTCGATGGGCGTAACGCCAGCGGAGCGCAGAACCTCGGATACTCCTTGCGCTGCAGCAAAATCAAACCGTTCAAAAAGTTCCATTTCGCTAGCCATATCCTCCAACATCCGGCTGGTCGTTGTAAATTGATTTGCAACCATGTTCCGTACTTGTGCCACGCGGCCCTCTGCCGCTTGGCGCACTGTAAATTGTTCGTAGTTCCGGTTGACACATTCCACCATATCATTCAGGCGGCTACAGTGCGTCGCAAAATGTGGGCTAAAATCAGACCGGTCGATTCGTCCCCGTGTCCGTAGGCGCGAGGTCAAATCATTAAACGCATTCATACTGTCGCCATAGTTGCGTTCCCAACAATAGACCTTCAGACCACAACCCATACATATTTCGTCGATTGCTTTTTTGTATACGCCATTGATGTCCGGTGCGCAGGCCGCGCCCAGCTTCCGGCTGACTTCTTCCACGGATTCGGATACGCCCCCCAGGGCCTTTGCTGCATAATCTAACTTCATAATCACAGAACGGCGTAAACCATCCGAGCGGGAATGATCGTCCCCACTGGAAAATAAACCAACCAATTTGCCGCCGATTTCTTTGGGAAGTGCAATATAAAGAATGGACGCCGCCATCACTTCATACAGGCCGCTGACCACTGCGGCTTGGTTTCCCACCTGTAAGGATGCTACGCCGTTTGCCACTACAAACGCTGCGGCTGAGGCCAAACGTCCGACTGGAGAAAAGACTCCTGCCATCAGACCGCCGAGAGCGTAAGCGCCTGATACATAATTCAGCCCTGTCGTCGCCAGGCTGAACAGGGTTCCTACTGCTATTCCAGAGATTCCACCACCAGCCACACCTCCATAACGTGCTGCAAAGAGGATTCCCAATACCGCTACAATGTGGCCGATGGATATGCTTCCGACGGTCAGATCGGCAAAAGCCAGCAGGAGAATTCCCAAGGACAGGAGCACGCAGGCGATCTCCTGTCCGCTTAATCCGGAAACGCCGCGCCGGGAACCAAGCGCAGCGCCCGCATGTGCTAAAAAATAGGCGGCTCCTCCCGCCAATAAAGATTCCGCCACATACATTGCAGTGCCAGAGGCGGTGGACCCATTGACAAATGCCAACGCCAGCCCTGTACACAGCATGGGCAAAAAGGCCGTCATAGGAGCGAATACGGGATGCTGCCGCACACGAACTAAATCATTCATCGTCCAACGAATGGCCGCAGCAGCAAGAATCGCAGCGATATAATGGACAGGCACCGATACTTGCGACGGCAAAAGGTAACCGATTGCGCATCCCAAAACCGTACTCCACATAGAGTGATAAGGCATGGCCGCCACGGCGGCCACTCCAAAGGGCGCATATTTTCCAAATACAACACCGCGCGCACAGAGCAGCCCAACCAAAAAGAACACCGCCTGCCGCGCAACAGCTCGGAAACCTGGTAACAGAGCCGCCAACCAGTTTTCCAGATCTGCACGCCGACTGGATACCGGCGGCGCTTGTCCCTCCGGGACCTGTACTGCCACTTTTTCCTTTGCCATTCCCATCGCTCTCCTTCTATGATTTTGTGCATGTCCACCCTTTGGGGAGGGCATCCATCAAGGCCATCGAAAAGGGTTTACGGGAACATTATACAATAAGTATATGGAAACTTTTGTCATAACGTAGTGTAATATTTTGGAAGCTCTCGTCGCAGTATCTTCCTTCCAAGGTAGTTTTTAAACGGACGATCTGTTATTTTGCGCGGCGTCTTGTTTTGCTTTCTCTGTTTTTCGACGCATAATCCTCGATTCCAGAGTTTTGTCCCTAGCCTTTTGATGTAGGATCGCATTCATTTTCTACCCTATACAGAGTCGTGTGTAAACATACCTGCAAAAGACCTTATGAAAATTAGAGAAGCCCTTTCTCACCATGAGAATGCTTTTCGATTCAGAAATATATCGTGTGGGAAACATGTCTTGTTTCGCTTCCTTCCGTATTCCGCAAAACCATCCCCATCTTCCCCTATCCGTCAATTATTCTGCCATGTTCCGTTCTTCTCTTCCTGTTAGGCAGATACCCTGTCGGTCACCGTTACAGAATCTTGCGTAAACATACCTGTAAGAGACCTTATGAAAATTAGAGAAGCCCTTTCTCACCATGAGAATGCTTTTCGATTCAGAAATATATCGTGTGGGAATCATGTCTTGCTTCGCTTCCTTTCCTATTCTGCAAAACCATCCCCATCTTCCCCTATCCGTCAATTTTTCTACCATGTTCCGTTCTTCCCTTCCTGTTAGGCGGCTACCCTGTCGGTCACCTTTACGGAATCATGTGTAAACATCCCTGCAAAAGACTTTATGAAAATTAGAGAAGCCCTTTCTCACAGTGATAATGCTTTTCAATTCAGAAATATATCGTGTGGGAATCATGTCTTGCTTCGCTCCCTTCCGTATTCCGCAAAACCGCCTTCTCCCCATCCGTCAATTTTTCTGCCATGTTCCGTTCTTCCCTTCCCGTTAGGCAGATACCCTGTCGGTCACCTTCCGTCAAGCCGGCGGATACTTTCCCACATACTGGTCTTGGAGGAAAACGCCTTGGCTTGCGCTGGACGTTATGCGTAAAATGTGGTAAACTGAACAGGAATTCATCAAATGAAAGGAACTTGCTTCATGGAATACAAAATTTCCGACCGCGTGCAGACTCTCAAGCCGTCTGCGATCCGCGAAATCTTCAAGTATGCGGCGGACCCGACTGTGGTTTCCCTCTCCGCTGGCAATCCTGCCCCCGAAGCCTTCCCGGCCAAGGAAATCGCCGAAATTTCTTCCCGCATGATGGCAGAACACCCTGTGGATGCCTTGCAGTACGGATTGACCGAAGGGTATCTACCGCTACGCCAACATCTGGCCGCTTATATGAAGGAGAAACATCAAGTCGGACGTGACTTTGACGATATTCTCATCACCTCCGGCGCGCAACAGGTGATGGACCTGACCACAAAATCTCTTTGCAACGAAGGCGATGTGGTGATCTGTGAGGCGCCGAGCTTTATCGGCTCCCTGAATACCTTCCGTTCCTATAACGCCCGGCTGCGCGGTATTCCCATGGAGTCCGACGGCATGGATATGAACGAGCTGGAACGCGCCCTCAAAGAAGAACCTCGTGCAAAATTTATCTATACGATTCCAAATTTCCAGAATCCCTCGGGAATCACCATGAGTTTTGAAAAACGCAAGCAGCTCTATGCCTTGGCGAAACAATACGGGGTGTTGATTTTGGAGGACAATCCCTATGGCGACATCCGCATCAAAGGAGAGTCCATTCCATGTATCAAATCTATGGATGAGGATGGAATCGTGATCTATGCGGGTACCTTCAGCAAGGTGATTTCTCCCGGTATGCGCGTTGGATATGCCATTGCGCCGAAGGCCCTTCTGCAAAAACTGGTGGTATGCAAGCAGGGTGCAGATGTTCATACCTCTATGTGGGGCCAAATCGTCTGCCACGAGTTCATGACCAAGTACGATTATGAGGCACATCTCGCCCGCCTGCGCGAGCTTTACGACGTGAAATCTGCATTAGCCCTGCGTAAGATGGACGAATGTCTGGTTCCGAATAAAATCACTTACAACCCGTTCGAAGGCGGCCTGTTCCTGTGGTGCACCCTGCCGGCCGGGGTTGATATGCCTGCGTTCTGTAAGGAAGCGGTGTTGCGCAAAGTCTGTGTGGTTCCAGGCAACGCTTTTCTGACCGATGAGAGCGAACCTTGTCAAAGCTTCCGCATTAATTATTCCACCCCGACCAACGAGCAGTTGGTCAAGGGGATTGAGATTCTTGGCCAGCTCGCCAAGGACATCCTGTAAGGAGGGATTCCCATGGATAATCAACCGATTGAGCGCAAAAAAGTCATATTCAGTGCCATTCAGCCCAGCGGCACCATCACATTGGGCAATTATCTGGGTGCATTGAAAAATTGGGTTGCCCTTCAGGATGAATTTGATTGTATCTTTGCCCTAGCCGACCTGCATACCATCACCGTACGGCAGGAGCCTGCAAAGTTTCGCCGCAACATTATGGAGGCCTATGCCCTACTGCTGGCCTGTGGAATTGATGTGGGCAAAAGTCTGTTCTTCATGCAGAGCCATGTCCACACCCACGCGGAGTTGGCATGGATTCTAAACTGCTATACACAGTTCGGCGAACTCTCGCGTATGACACAGTTCAAGGATAAATCCGCCAAGCATGCGGACAACATCAATGCGGGCTTGTTCACCTATCCCGCTCTGATGGCGGCAGACATTCTTCTTTATCAAGCCGACCTTGTCCCGGTTGGGGCCGATCAGAAACAGCATTTGGAGCTGACCCGCAACATTGCAGAACGCTTTAATGGTTTGTACAGCCCTACCTTTGTTGTTCCGGACCCATACATCCCCAAAAATGGTGCACGGGTCATGTCCTTACAGGACCCAACCAAGAAGATGAGTAAGTCTGACGAGAATGCCAATGGTTGTATTGCACTGTTGGATAAGCCGGAGGACATCATGCGCAAATTTAAACGTGCAGTTACAGACAGCGACGCCTGTGTGCGTTACGCAGAAGGTAAGGACGGCGTAAACAATCTGATGGGTATTTATTCTGCTGTGACTGGCCGGACCTTCGAAGAGATTGAGCATGAATTCGAGGGCAAGGGTTATGGCGATTTCAAGGCGGCTGTTGGAGAAGCCGTAGTAGAGCATTTGCGCCCCATCCAAGAACGGTATGCTGACTACAGCAAAAACAAGGATTATCTGGAGCAGTGTTACCGCGCGAGTGCAGAAAAGGCATTGGCCATTTCTCAGCGCACGTTGCGTAAGGTGATGAAAAAAATCGGTTACATTCTATGATCTCCAGGACGGATACGGCTTTTTAAGGCGGTTTTTGCCTATTCCTCCATTGGGGAGGGGGAATCCTCTCTGAAATGTCCGGGAGTTTTGGATTCCTAGGGGGCATTCCCGGCAAAGCCACGGATTTGATAAATTCTGATAAGAGATTCATACCGGCAAACCTTCTCAAGAGGTACGGTTTTCTTCGATTTACATTTGCTGTCTCACAGCCTATAAACGGGCGCCTTATGTGCCGATGGTGTTGTGGATAGGTTGCTGTTTATTTCCCGCTTTACTTATAAGCGAAAGCGATCCCACTTTACCCAATAGAGCTGCAAGTTTGCACTTTGCTCAGATGCACAATAGAAAACGAGGGTATCCAAAAGTCATTTCATGACTTTTGGATACCCTCGTTTTTTTAGAAACGCAGATATTTTTTCAAACAGAAAGAGGATACCCTTTCCTATGAATCGAAAGATCCGTAGTTTTGGGACACCCTCTTTGATTGGTTAGGGCCTCAGCAGAGGCGGTGGAGGCGCCCCGTAAAAGCTTTCGCTTCAAGCATCGAGCAAAGCAAGCTGCTAACAAAAATCTTTCGATGATAGAAAATTGCTGTTAGAACGGTGATTGCCCGTTTACGGGCTGTAGGCAAGTGACGTAAGCGGAATAAAGTTCCGTGCATTCCCTGGGACGCTTGCCGGTAATAGCCCCTTATAGAGTCTCCTTATGTCCCCTCCTTAGCCGGTGGGGTTGACTCTTTTCAGCTTTCGAACTTCAAAATCTGGGCGTTTAGCAGTTCCCGAAAGGTATCATTGTGACGCCACTGTCCCTGTGCATCGCGGTATTTAACAGGCGTATAATAGCGGTTTTCCTTTTGCTGCCGCAAAAAGGTGAGCGCCTCCTCCTTTCGCCCCATCTTTACCATCCCATCCGCCGCCTTGATGGCATACATCGCGCGGTATGGCTCCAGACGGTATGCCTCCAAATAATGCGAAATGGCTGCTTCCAACTTTCCCAAATGTTCTTCCGCCGCAGCCAAGTCGGACACAATACAAGCGCGGCCGGCAGCCGCCCCATTCACCGGAATTCCTTCTTCATAAACGGTTCGATGCGGCAGCTCTTGCCACCCCGCTGTAGCCAAGTACGCAGTAGCTGCTTTCTCCGTCTCCTTTGCATATCGATTTCCTAAGAAGCTATAGGCGCGGGTCACAAGAAAAAGCTGCTTGGGTGTGGTGGGCGTCCCACAGAGCTCAACAACCTTGTGTAGGATCTTTGACCGGTCTCCCAACTGCTCGGCAAGTGTACGGGCTTCCGCTTCCCGCTCGTATGGATGAGGAACAGTTCCCCCAATCATATGGAACAGTGCAGCAGCCAATTCTGTTTGACGAATGGTTCCATTCGGCATGGCATTCCCTTCTTTCAAAAATCATACATCTCTTTCTTTTCACTCGGATCGCTGTCTTTTACAATCGGTTTAACCGAGAACTCGCTGAACCACTTCCGCACGCAAGCCATCGCGTTGAGACTGGCTCAACCGCCGGCCACAGGCCAAGGTCAAAGTCGCGGGTTGTAGTTCCATCAGAAGGGCGTCTACTTTCTCCACCCCAACACCGGAAATCAGGCCGGCGGAGATGCCAAAGCGCACCCGATAGAGCAGATCGGGTAACTCTGCTTCCCCCAACATTTTCGCGCTCTGGAGCACACCAAGCGCTCGGCTGACTGCATCCTGCATCTCCAATTTCTCTGCGAGAGACAGGCGTGCGGTGCGTTCCTGCACGAAGAGCTGTTGCGCAATGCTCTTGAGGTTTCGCAGGGCCTCCTCTTCACTCAATCCCAAGGTTAAACGGTTGGATAACAGATAGCGTGAGGTCTCTTCTTCCTCGCTAGAAGGGTCAAACGGCTCCTCCTCCAAAATCAGTCCCAGCTTCGCCAAGCCTGCTGCAATCCGCCCGATGGAACCACTCTCATGCAGTGCTGGGAGGTGCAGCAGAACGGAAGCCCGCATACCTGTTCCAAGGTTGGCTGGGTCCTGTGTCAGATACCCCAACTTCGGATCAAATGCAAAATGCAGCGCTTTATCCAGAATGGTATCCAACCGGTCTGCTTCTGCATAGGCCCCTTCGAGGTCCATCCCAGCCCGAAACACTTGAATCCGCAGATGATCCTCATCATTGATTAATAGTGAGAGACCCTCATCCTGTGTGACCAAGATTCCTCCGATGCGATCCGCGGGAAAATCCGGACGCACCAACCGCCGCTCTGCCAAAGAAAGGCTATCGGTCCGGCCGATTTCGTCCATGCGCAGATAAGAAAACGAGTGCCCCACTGCGGCATTTTCATTTGTCACCGCTTCATAGACCATCTGTTCCACTTGTTGCCGTCCCGCGGCATTCATTCGCTTGGGATACGGATACCCCGGCAAACTGCGTGCCAGACGGACCCGCGTGCTGATGACGACATCGTTCTGTTCACCAACCTCCTGATACCACTTATGCATGGCGGTCGCCTCCCTCTTCCAACGCCTTGATCTGATCGCGAAGGGCGGCGGCGTATTCAAAGTTTTGCGTGTCAATCGCTTCCCGCAGAGCGCGGCGTTTTACCACCAGCTGGCTGCTCTGCCTCGGTTGTGGCAGATTGGCGCCGGGCGCCTTTCCCCGATGAATGGCTTCTCCATGAATACGCTCAATCATTGGCTTCAAACGGTCGGAAAACGTGTGGTAGCATTCCGCACATCCCGCCCGGCCATTGCGCACAATGTCGTCAAATGAGGCCCCGCACACAGGACAATGGACGTCGACCACAACCCGCACATGTGTGGGTACTCTCTTCTTTTCTTCTTCCTGGCGATGTGGTGTCATAAGTATTCCTCCAATCAACAGGATTTGCATCCTTTTCACGCTAGCCGCGTTTACTTGGCTTTTGTGCCTGTTCTTCATCTATATACGTTTGTGTAAAGGATTATTTATCAAAGAGCGTTTCCTCCCTCAATTTGGTTGTAACACCTTTTGCCCCCGCGCAATATACTATACTGTAATTCGAAAGGAGGCAAACAATTATGTGTAACAACAACTTCTTAGGCGGCTGCGGGTGCTCTTGGATCATCATCCTCATCATCATTCTCCTGTGCTGCTGCGGTGGCAGCGGCTACGGCTATGGCAACAACAGTGGTTGCGGCTGTGGCTGCGACAACAACTGCGGCTGCGGCTGCTAATTCCCGCGCGAAAAGGGGCTGCCTTTCGCAGCCCCTTTTCCTCTTGCCCACTTAGGACAAGCCTTTCATTTGTTTTGCTGCTCTTTCGCCTGCATCAGGGCGTTCGCCAATTGATCGGGACAGGACGTCGGCTTAAACCCACAACGAATTCCTTTACACCGTGCAATAACGTCGTCCACCTTCATCCCCGCAATCAAAGCGCCGATTCCTTTGAGGTTCCCGTTGCATCCGCCGACAAATTTTGCCGACTTTACAACGTCCCCGTCAAGCTCGAGCAAAATCTCCGATGAACATACACCGCGCGTTTTATAGCGATACTCCATTCTATAAAGCCTCCTCATATATCGAACCTATTCCGTCCGCCATCTTTTCAATAAGGCGAGTTGATCGTCCGGTGTCGTACAAGACCCCAAGGGATGCATCACTTTGCTGTACATCCCATGAAAATCCGTACCACCTGTCATAAGTAAGTGATAGTGCGCAGCAATCTGTTGGAAACGCTGTTCCTCTCCCTCTCGATTGCGCGTATGCCAGACCTCTACTCCTTCAATTTCGTGGTCATGTGCCAATTGCTCTAAAAGATCATAGCTATCATACACGCCCGGATGGGCCAGGACGGCAATCCCCCCTGCATCGTGAATCTGGGCAATTACATCATGTACATCTGGATACTCCGTCTTACAGTAGGCAAAGCCAGTCCGCGGCCGAAATAGTTTCTGATAGACCGCACCATAAAAGGAATCCGCATAACCTGCATCGATCAACGCATGCATGATGTGTTGTTTAAAAATATTGCTACTGCCATGGGCCCGCTGCACCACCATCTCCATGGTAATTGGGTATAAGCGCATCACCTTTTGCAGAGAAACACTGACTGACTTTCGCCGGCTTTCCCCGATCTTTTTGCACAATCCCTCCAAGCGATGCACTCGGACATTTCCATAGCACAAAATGTGCGCTTTACGGCCCGTAGCTGGGTCCATACAGGAAAACTCTGCTCCGGGCAACACGTCCATTCCAATGCGATCCCCATAACTTTTTGCACGCAAGGCGCCGGAAAATGTGTCATGATCCGTCACGGCAATGGCAGAAAGGCCGGAACGTTTAGCCAGCTGAACCAGCTCGTCTATCCCTACAGAACCGTCGGACATCTTTGTATGACAATGCAAATCTGCTGGCACACGATCACCCCATCCATTTAGCCAGCGGTTTGATTCTATGAACTTCTTTTGAGAATATTTCCATCCTTATTATAAGCGATTCATCCTCATAAAACAAGCGGCACAATGGCTCAATCTTCCAAAGACTGTTCGAGAAATTTTTCCGGCAGAAAGGTTCGGATGTCTATGATCCATAGGAACAAGTCACAAAGCCAGACAATCGCCGAAACCACCAGCAAAACGGAAGCGTTCACCCGGAACAAGCCGGTAAATGGAGCAATATACAACAACAAAAATGGCAATGCCACATAGGCGATGGTTTGGAAGGACTCCAACCGGCTGTTAATACGGTTGAATTCAAACACCATGAATACAGCGCCAAACACCATCAGCCCCGGCGCAAGAAACAAGATGATCACCAGCCACGACCAATTCAAAAAGAATGGAATCCCCAGCATAATGTCTCCCACGGAAACCACAATTGTAAAGGCACCAAACGCGATTGCCGTGGTCACAAACGACAGGAATAAGCAGCACGCCAGTTTTGCCCGGAAGATTTGCCGGACTTTCAACGGCGTAAGCAAAAGGGTTTCTATGGTACTGCGTTCTTTTTCCCCCACAAAAATGCAAGAGGCGGATACAGCAGAGGCCATTAAGGGAATCATCAAAAAGAAGAGTGAAAACAATGTATTGGTCAAGAGATCGAAAAGCCCCTGCTGTGCAGTATATCCCTCTAGCTTTGGCGGTAGAATGGAGAGCATTTCCTGTATTCCGGGCGCTTGTTCCAGCGGCACCAGACAAACGGCTCCAAGGAAAAGCGCTGGTACTACGATTACCAGGCCGATCGGTACTGCAATCAAAGTAGCTCGTGCCATTTTGGAGCTCCATATCTCCAAAAAATCTTTTTTAATCAATGCGTGTTCAGCCGGTGTAAACATTCTGTTCCCCTGCCTTTCTCGGATGCTGCTCTAAGATCCTTTTATAGACGTCTTCTATGGTCGGCTGAACCAACCGGGCCTCCAAAATGTCGCAGCCATTCTCCACAATCCGCCGCAGTAGTCCAGGCATTTCCTCTTCGTCGCGCAACTCTGCACGCCACCAGCCGTTGTGCTCCACCAAGCCAGAGACCGAAGTCCCATCCAGCTGAAAACCCTCTAAATCTTGTCCCCCACACAGACGGAACTCTGCGTGTGCCCGGCATCCAGACATTTCCCGAAGCGTCTGAAAATCGCCGGAAGCAAGCCATTCTCCGTGGTCCAATATACCAAATTCTGTACAGATACTCTGTGCATAGTGCATCTTTGATGTGCATAACACCACCGTGGTATCCTCACGCGCAGCAAATTTGCTCACCAGCGTATTCAACGCATGTGCAGCTTCATAATCCAAGCCATTTGTGGGTTCATCCAGTAAAAGGACACTGGGATAATTGATTAAGGCACGCGCCAGAGAGAGCTTTTGTAACATTCCAGTGGAATAGTTGGAAGCAGGCAGTTCCCGTACCTCCCACAGCTCTAAATCTTTCATCAATTCTGAGACACGGCGCGCCGCAGCCTTTTCTCCCATGCCGGCCGCTTGTGCAAAAAACAGTAGATTTTGCTGACCCGACAAATGGGCATACAGCTTGGCATTTCCTAACATTACACCGCAAATCGCATGAACACCCGCTGGGTCCTCCGCCGGAGAGCGCCCCAGCACCCTACATTCTCCGCTGGTCGGCTTTGTTAAACCGCAGAGCATCCGGATAACTGTTGTTTTTCCCGCTCCCTTTGCCCCCAATAGGCCAAACACTCCCCCTTGTGGAACACAGAGGTTCAAATGATCCACAGCTTGAATCTTCCCATATGTCTTTGTAAGCTGTACCGCTGTGACTGCGTCCAAAGCACAGCCTCCTTTCCCCAACCGCACACCCCAAACAGGCATACGTCTATAAAAGATCAGGGGCGTGATCCACGCCCCTGATCCATGGGCGCAAGCGCCCCTATCCTCAATTTACCCCAAGGGATGCCCGATCATACAGGCATCCTTCTATTCAACCGCAATCTTTCTAACCTAAGAATCCTGCTGGTACAAACTCAAACATTGTGCGGGACAACCATATTGATCTTAGAGAAGTCGTGAATTTCTTCAATATTCTCTTTAATCCCGCGCTTATCCGCTGTCGCCAACAACTTCGTACGATTCTTTAGGAGCTTCTGCATCGTCTCTACGCCGCCAGGGCCCGCAATACAGCCGCCCTCGCATGCCATACCTTCCACGATGTCCTCCTGGAGGCGGTTGGCGTTCAAAATCATCAAGGTCTTCTTGCACTCCTTCGCGCCATTGCACTTGACGCAGGAGAACGGCAGCTCAAAGTTTTCATCATCCAGAACCGCGGCTACAGAGGCAGAAACACCACCGCTCTGCGCAAAGCCCTTGCCCAAGCGGCTGCCGTCCTGCTCATTTTCAGCAGCGTCATGAACATTGATGGCCTTTGCTTCAAAGAGCGCCGCAAGCTCCTCAAAGGTAATCACATAGTCTGCCGTATCCTCGACCTTTTTGGCCTCGAGCTTCTTTGCAATACATGGTCCAATAAAGACCACCTTTGCATTCGGGTTGTTCGCTTTAATGTAACGGGAAACCAATGTCATCGGCGAACCCGTCGTCGAAATATTGGGAATTAACTTCGGGAAATGCTTCTCAATCATTTCCACAAAGGCCGGGCAGCAGGAAGTGGTCATCTTTCTGTGGGACTCGACCGCCTCCTTGAGTTCCTGGGCCTCATGCCATGCGGTTGCGTCCGCGCCCAAGGAAACTTCGACAACATCCGTAAAGCCCAATTTACGAATTGCCGCCTTGAGCTGGCCGACATTCGCATCTCCAAAATGGCCTTCAATAGCCGGAGCAAATGTCGCAATGACCGGGTCGCCGCACTTGATCGCTTCGATTACCGCAACGATGTTTGAACGGTCTGTGATCGCACCAAACGGGCATCCAACCACACAGGCGCCGCAGCTGATGCAACGGCTGTAATCGATGGAAGCACGATTGTAGTCGTCCTTGCTGATCGCATTGACCGGGCAAGCGCGGATGCAGGGACGCATGGTGTCTGAAATGGCATTGTACGGACAGGCCGCTGCGCAGCGGCCGCATTCTTTACATTTGGCCGGGTCGATATATGCGCCTTTACCTGTGATGGAAATCGCGCCAAACGGGCAGGCCGCCTGGCACTTTTTCGCCAAACATTTCTGACAGTTGTCTGTCACGGTAAAACGGCTGATCGGGCAGCCTTCGCAAGCTGCCGGCAACACGCCGACAATCCCTCGATCGTCCTGCCCCGGAAGGCTCACTCCCTGTGCAGAGGTGATGCGTTCGCGAATGATCTCACGTTCGCGGTAAATACAGCACCGGAAGGTTGGCACTGGGCCGGGGATAATGTCATACGGAATCTCCTGGATATGCTTATCCAATGTTCCATCAAAGGTATATTTTGCTACCTTTGTGAGCACTTGATATTTCAGTTGTTTCGCGTCATTATCGTATTGCATGATTCTATCCTCGCTTTTCGAAATTGCACCTGCTCCCTCATTTTGCATTGATAAACAATACAAAGTAGACATAGGGGGACAAGCTGACGGCATTCATCCTACGTCCTGGTCCCTCCGCAGGTCAAGAGGCATCCATTCTTCCTTCGTCTAAAAAAGATTGTAAAAATAAGGCTCCACAGAGGGACGCCGAATCCATACCTTTCGACACTTTGCCTTTTTTTTAACAATCCTTTTTTATCATCTTAAATCATTTCTCCTGTCCTGACAAGGGGTAACCTTAATTTCGTGATTAATAATAAACTTTTTCGACGTTCTTCCCCAGTTTCTTGACGAGATCACACAGTTCATCGATCAGTTTCATTTTAATACTGAGGTCTGACGGAAGCCCTGGATTCTGATGCGCCGGATTGATCGCTTTTCCGATGAAAACGCGCAGGTCCGTGCACTCTTCCAGAAGCATCTTTGCAATCATAGAAGCGCCGTTCTCTTCGTCCAACCGATGGAAATAGAACGAGTCGGCCTCCTTATTCAGATAGTCACGCAAAATATCGACCGTGCGGCTCAGTGTGAGCACGCCTTCGGTCACAAGGTCCACTCCTTCGATCTTGCCCGTAGGCGGAATCGTCGGGTCAACATAATTGATGGAAGTTTCGATTTTGCGATTGAGGACACGCGCCACAATATTGGCACTGGTGCCGCCGCAAACCACCTTTTTCCCATAGGAGGTGATAAAATCGTGCACCATACGGTTGTCATCCTCTTTGTTGACTGGCGGACCAGAAAGCATATTCACTACACTCTTGGGCGAAATACGAATAATCAGATCCGTCGAATCATCGCCCGGCTTGTCGAGATACAGTTCGCGCACGGCCTCCGAAAGGGAAACCGCCAAACGGGGCGCAGAATTTTCCTTCAAAGTCGTCTTGGCCAACCAGGACGATACATTGTCCCAGTTCCAACCAAAATTCAAAGCCTGGCCCACGCCGGCATAAATCACGCCGTCGCTGACCAACGCAAGGACGTCGCCCGGCCGCACAGAAAAGGTACACTCTGAAATTTGCTTGCCGCCGTACTCCTTCAACTCGCTGCGCGATTCCAAGTCCATCACTTTGCCATTGCGCACAAAGATACACGGCGGGTTGTCAAATTCCACCAAGTGTGCGGTTCCGTCGTCAAAAATCTGCAAAACGCTGAAAGTTGAGTACGCCAACTTTCGCACACTGCACACCGGCAGTGTCTTTGCGATGGTTTCCACTACCTCAGCGATGGTGGAACCCTCGTGCAGCATGGTTGACACAATGGTGCTGGAGAGCGTCGAAAGAATATTGGCCTTGACACCGCTGCCCAGGCCGTCCGCCAGCACCGCAATGGTGGAATCAGGCGCTCGTATGATCTTAACCTTATCGCCGCAAAGCTCTTCCCCATATTTGTTGAGGCTCCGATATGCGGCATCCACATGCATTTTCATCGAATCATTCCTTTACAGCATAAATTCCGCATCGGAGGCACTCAGTCCTCGTCGAACACGATCATATTTTTCAGCTTGGTCAGCGTTGCCTTCGTCTCCGCTGTGGTTTCACCCAACAGACTTGCAATCTGCTGTGCCGCAACCATTTGCTTATCAATGACCTTCTGGGCCATCTCCATCGTCTCCGCACGCAGTTTATACTGATTCTCAATGCTGGCTTCTTCCTTGGTAATATCCTTAAAGATGCCCATTGCGATATTTTCCTTCGCAATATACACGATGGTCTGTTCCATCGTGATGCCATATTCTTTGTAGTGCACCTTCTTATCCGTGATGGACTGCTTACTATCAAAGACAAACTGGAAGTCCGAGCTGTCAATCAACTCATAGATGCACTTCTGCAATGCCTCGTGGCGGGTAATATGGAAGGCGCGCTCCGCCGCAGCATTAAATTCAATAATATTCAAATCGCTGTCCACAATGATGGTGATATTCGGGGTTTCCGTCAGGACGCAGTTGCTCAAGGACTCTGCGCGCTCCTTCATATAAGGGATGCACATATGTAGTTCCGCCTTGCCTTGGTAGACAGCAATCGCCTTGGCACGGCAGGTGGGGTAACCACAGGAACCACAGTTGAGTTCGTCCTCGGGGCCATTCTTGCCGATCTTTGCCAGAATCGCGCGAATCGTCTCCTCGTCCGGAATATCCTCCTTGTTGGAACGATCGACAAACTGCATTGCCATTGGGATTTTCTCCGGCAGGTTCGGATAGGAATCTGCATCCTCATAGGCATAGTCCCGAATCCTCACGCGGGAAGCAAAGCGGGAGACGGTATCCGTTCCAGAACCAGGGCCATTGACACAGCCGTCGCGGCACATATTGATCTCAATAAAGCAATGGTCGAGCTCCCCGCGCTCCATCGCCCGGCAAAGGTCGATACAGGCGCCGGAACCGGAAACCGACAAGAGCTTCCAATCGCCGATGTCGCCCCTGGACCGCAAGGAAGCGAGAATTCCCTCTTCGATCGGGTACATACGCAGGATCTTCGAACTCGGATTG
>ULXG01001396.1_pt1 | contig 124015 bp, 104 predicted proteins | sample 1961141 | NCBI WGS metagenome assembly ULXG01 (sample SAMEA4835834, study PRJEB28245) | human gut metagenome | biome: gut microbiome; material: fecal sample | place: Denmark | collected 2008 | reverse complement strand
AGTATGCTGTCCCAATTTCTCAAAAAACTTGTCGCGCTACATCCAACTTGCAATAGAGTTCATTCTGATTTTGAATGATTGCGTTAAGATTCTGGTTGATGAGCTTTAATTCCTGACACATTTTCCGATTACGATGTCGACGTTTCATTACAAATCCCCCCATTCTACGTCTCAAGTATACCATATTTTACTTCATAGGCAATATCTCGTAAAGAGACACAGCCCGGAATTATGAGAATAAAATAGGGGGAAAGGAGGAAACCGGTTTGAACACCCAACAAATGCTCTATCAATTGGAGACCGTACGCCGCTCTATTTTGACCATACAAAAGCTTCAAAGCCGCGCATGTCAGACCCAGGCTTTGCTTCAAACAGTGGGGTATGCAGCAAATTTGTATTCATGGATTGACGCGATAAACCACTTTCGATATCCGGTGCGAAGCTGTCCGCGAAGACGCAGGTTTTAAACAATTCAATTTTCTCTTACATTTTTATCCAATAATGTGCTAAAATAAAGATACAGTATGCAAACTTGCGATGCCGAGGATTGGTAAGATCGTTGCATACAACGATGTTCGAGCAAATGGTGAATGCATGTTATGAAAAGGAGGCCAGAACGTGTGTAAAGGTCTGGAATCCCGATGAGAATGGATGCAAAATCGCCCATTTGTTGACGTTGCAGAAGATACGTTGGTGAGATGTACGTTTGGAGGGCGAAAAATGTTTCAGAAAAATGATTTAATTGTTTATGGGAACACAGGAATTTGCCGTGTAGAAGAGATTGGCACGCCGGAGAGCCTGCCAGGGGTTGATAAAGGGAAACTCTATTACAAATTAGTACCTGTACGAAGTGCCAGCACCATCTATACTCCGGTGGATACGCATGTGTTCATGCGTCCAGCGATGACAAAAGAAGAGGCTGACCAATTGATTGATCGGATTCCACAGATTTCAGAGGATTCCTTTGAATGCCGTGACCCACGCGTCTTGGCTGAGCATTATCGTACCTCGCTGCAAACACATGAGTGCGAAGACTTGGTTCGTTTAATTAAAACGGTTTATCAAAAGAGCCAAAGGTTGGTTCAGAATGGAAAGAAACCTGGAAAGACCGATCAGCAATATCGCAAACGTGCAGAAGAATTGCTCAACGAAGAATTGTCCGTGGCGTTGGGCATCCCCTATGATGAGGTACCTGCCTATATTGAGCAGCGAATTTCCGGTTTGGAAGTGGCGCAGGGGGCATAAATCTGCGAAAAATCCAGATGATAAAAAACCGGGCTGTCTGCTTTTCATCAAAACAGATGGCCCGATTTTTTCAGCTCGTTTTAGAAATATCAATTGTACATACAATCATGTATCCATTTACTCATGCAGACCACAAGCACATTCTTCGCATTCGGTGAGTTTCCCTACGATTGGAGTGGGATCCATGCCTTGCCGTTTGTAGTAGTCCGCAATTGCTGCCTTGATTGCCTGCTCGGCCAGGACAGAGCAATGAACTTTGACGGACGGCAAGCCGTCCAGGGCTTCCATCACAGCCTTGTTTGTAAGTTTGAGCGCATCATTGATGGTTTTACCTTTGATGAGTTCTGTCGCCATCGAACTAGTAGCAATTGCGGCGCCACATCCGAACGTTTTAAATGTCACATCTGTGATGACATCGTCTTTTACTTTAATATACATACGCATAATGTCGCCACAACGGGGATTTCCCACCTCTCCGACGCCACTAGGTTCTTTTATTTCTCCCACATTGCGGGGATTTGTAAAATGATCCATGACTTTTTCACTGTATGCCATAAAGAACAACCTCCTTCTTTTTATCATTCATACGACGTTTGACCGGCAAGAATTTTCTCCCATAGGGGACTCATAGAGCGCAGCCGCTCCACAATGCCGGGTAAGACTTCGAGAATATAGTCGACGTCCTCCTCGGTGTTTTGGTCACTCAAGGAGAGGCGTAGTGAACCATGCGCGATTTCGTGTGGCAAGCCGATCGCAAGCAGTACATGGCTTGGGTCCAGAGAACCGGAGGTGCAAGCAGAGCCGGAGGAACCGCATATACCATTCAGATCGAGTAAAAGCAGAAGAGATTCCCCTTCAATTCCTTCAAAACACAGATTCACATTGCCAGGCAAACGTTTCGCACGGTCACCGTTGAGACGGGAACGTTCGATTTGTAAAGCGCCGTCAATCAGGCGATCCCGCATAGAACGCAGGCGTTTAGTACGCTCATCCATTGTGGCACAGGCCTCTTTTAAAGCTACGCTAAGGCCCACAATACCAGCCACATTTTCGGTGCCGGCCCTGCGGCCGCGTTCCTGTGCGCCTCCATCGATCAGATTTGGAAGGGAGACACCCTTTCGAATCGCTAATACCCCTACGCCTTTGGGACCATGTAATTTGTGCGCAGAAAGGGATAGTAAGTCGATGTTTTGCTCCTTCATTTGAATCGGTACGTTTCCGGCTGCTTGGACCGCATCGGTGTGAAATAGTACACCATGTTTTTTGCAGATTGCTCCAAGCTCTGGGATCGGCTGTATGGTACCAATCTCATTGTTTGCATACATAATGGTGACTAAAGCGGTATCTTCCCGAATTGCCGCTTCAAGTTCCTCTGGACGGACAAGACCGTCGGAATGAACATCTAGGTAGGTGACAGAGAACCCCTCTTGTTCCAGAGCCGCACATGTATGCAATACAGCATGATGTTCAAATTTTGAGGTGATGATGTGTTTCTTGCCCTTTTTGGCCAGTTGATGGGCAACGCCTTTAATCGCCCAGTTGTCAGATTCACTGCCGCCAGACGTAAAAAATATTTCATGAGGTTCTACCCCAAGGCAGCTTGCCACATCTGCACGAGCCAATTCCAGATGTTTTTTTGCGTCCCGCCCGATGGCGTATAGGCTGGATGGATTTCCGTATAAATCGGTATAAAATGGTTTCATTGCCTCAAATACTGTGGGAGAAACCGGAGTAGTTGCAGCATTATCTGCATAAACAAAGCGTGCCATAATTTTCACCTTTACTTTCTTCCTTTAGAAAGGGGATTTCCACACCCCTATGCTAAGCTTTCCCTATGAAGGAAATTTTAATCCTTACTAATTTACTATGAATTGAATATACACCATTTCAGTCTACATTGCAAGGGCTTTTAGCAAAAAGTTTCTGTAGGCTGATTTTTTGAAAGGGCAAAATGTGCAGCCGTGGAAACCATTCGGAAGTTTTCCACGGCTGCACATTTTATTGATATATAGAATATACATATTTGTTATCAATCTTTGTCTTTTGAAAACGGAAACAAAAACAATGGCATGTTTTGCATATGAGGAGTATAAACAATTATTTTATCGAGAAAAGGGCGTATCCAATCTATCTGAAACCGGCTTCATAGCAGGGATTCTTTTCAGCGGAATATGAACTCATCGGATAGGCTGCCTGTGAAATTAAATGGTTTTTCCCGTAGCTTTGGCACGATCGGCTCCGGCGACCGCCAAACGGTCGCATCGTTCGTTTTCAGGATGCCCGTTGTGCCCGCGTACCCATACAATATCCACTTGATGAACATCCAGCAATTGAAGAAGAAGGTCCCAAAGGTCGGAGTTGAGTGCAGGACTTTTATCTGCCTTTCGCCAACCGTTTTGTTTCCACTTTTTCGCCCAACCTTTTTCTATGGCATTGCATACATATTGTGAATCGCTGCAAAGGGTTACCGAACAAGGTTCCTTCAAACATTGTAGGGCACGAATTACCGCAGTAAGCTCCATTCGGTTGTTGGTAGTAGCGGGATCACCACCGCTGATTTCTTTTTCGATACCGTTAAAGCGTAGAATAGCTCCCCAGCCCCCTGGACCAGGATTGCCTTGACAGGCGCCATCGGTGAATATCTCTACATGTTTCATGTTTTTCGTCCTTTGTCCCCGCAGATGCGGTTGGTTTTATACTCTCAGCCGTCGGAAGGAGGCGAGCTCTGGCGAAGCCGGCTTCCGGTTACGGCGTGAGGTTATCTAAAACATCCAGGTTTGAAGAATGGAAAGGTACTAATAGAAAATTTGTGAAATCACAAAGCCGGATGTTTCAATGCTCTCTCAGCCGTCGGAAGAGGGCGAACTTTGGCGGAACCAGCTTCCGGTTACGGCGCGAGGTTATCTAAAACATCCAAGTTTGAAGAATGGAAAGGTACTACTAGAAAATTTGTGAAATCACAAAGCCGGATGTTTCAATGTTCTCTCAGCCGTCGGAAGAGGGCGAGCTTTGGCGGAACCGGCTTCCGGTTACGGCGTGAGGTTATTATAACACATTTTTCCCTACTCGTGATATTTTTGTATTTGTATCCCCTGTGGCGTTTTAAAAAAATCGTAATAGGGCAATAATAGAAACAACGACGGATGTTCAGAACGTGTTCATACCTTGACAGCCATACGGAATCAAGGTACAATAATGACAATCAAAACCGGTCAGGTTTGGCTTACTGTTATTATGGACATCCAGCCTGCGGTCGGCATACAAATGATGCAGAGCGATTTAGAGGCGCCGGGCAACGGGCCTCTTTGCTGTATAAATTGGAATATTCTTTAATACGCGCAGTTTCGGGGCGTGTGGGAAGGCACAGCGCGGGACAACACAGCGCGGATTAAAAATATATATCATTAATTTTTATTATTGGAGGGCCAACGCCGTCAGGCACCGTTTGCAGGCGGGCGTTTTACTTGGCATCTCCAGAAGACAATGGAGGTTGTATTTTGACAGAACGAAATCTGAATTATGAGGGAACATCTAATCCGTCTGAGAAAAATGCGATGGGCACAATGCCGGGCATCCACCCTGCCCTGTACGGGAAAGTGACGCTGCCGGTAAGGTCGGAACAGCCCATGCAGGCGGAAGTGTTATCCGAGAAATCTGAGCCGCAGAAACGCCGTACCGTACGTCGTGCGGCAAAAAAGGCAGACTCGGAAAAGGCACTGATGCAAGGACACAAAGAAACAAAACCTGCTCCTTCGCGAGGCAAAAAACGCGGACAAAACGGCGGAGGCAAGAAACCATCGATTCGAATTTACTTTCTGGGCGGTCTGAATGAGATCGGAAAAAACTTCACCCTGTATGAATGTGAAGGGGACATGATGATCGTCGACTGCGGGATGTCTTTCCCCGATGACGATATGCTCGGAGTAGATCTGGTGTTGCCAGACTTTACATTTGTAGAACGCAACGCAGATAAGATTCGTGGAATTGTGCTTACTCATGGGCATGAGGATCACATCGGCGCGCTGCCGTATTTGCTCAAGCGGGTCAATTTGCCGATTTATGGCACCATGTTGACCCTTGGGTTGGTGGATGGAAAGCTCAAAGAGCACGGACTCTCTGGAAAGGTAAAAATGAATGTCGTCAAGCCGGGACAAACGGTCAAGCTGGGGTGCCTGGATGTGGAGTTTATCCATGTGAATCACTCCATCCCAGATTCGGTGGGATTTGCCATTCATTCGCCAGCGGGTACCGTCGTCTATACGGGCGACTTTAAGATCGATTGCACTCCGGCTTGGGGAGAAATGATCGACTTAGGCCGTTTTGCGGAATTGGGTAATCAAGGCGTTTTGGCCCTGCTGGCTGACTCTACCAATGCAGAACGCCCCGGTTATACCAAAACCGAGCAGATGGTGGACAATACCTTTGAAAGTTTGTTCAAAAAAGCGGAAAAAAAGCGTATTATCATTGCAACGTTCGCTTCCAATATCAGCCGTGTACAGCAAATCATCAATTGTGCTGTACGTTATGGCCGAAAAGTTGCGCTATCGGGCCGCAGTATGTTGAACGTCATGGGCATTGCGGTGGAAATGGGCTATTTACAAGTACCGGACGGTGTGTTGATTGACATTGACCTGCTCAACCGTTATCCGCGTGAAAAAGTTGTCCTAATCACGACGGGCAGCCAGGGGGAACCAATGAGCGCTTTGACGCGCATGGCTTTTGCCGATCATCGAAAAGTGGAAGTAGGGCCGGAGGATTTTATCATCATTTCGGCGCGCCCCATCCCTGGCAATGAAAAGACCGTAGGGGCAGTGGTCGATGAACTCCTGAAGCGCGGTTGTGAAGTGATCTATGAGTCTATGTATGAGGTTCATGTATCCGGCCACGCCTGTCAGGAAGAGCTCAAGATCATTCAGGGTATCACTAAGCCCAAATTTTTCATTCCATTCCATGGCGAACAAAAGCATCTGCGCAAGAATGCGGATATCGCTATTTCCATGGGGATGGACCCCTCCCATGTCTACATTGGAGACATCGGAGACGTTCTGGAATTAAATCAGGATTATATGAAGAAGCTTACCTCGGTTCCTGCGGGCCGCATTTTGGTGGATGGTTTGGGCGTAGGAGATGTAGGCAGTATTGTTTTGCGGGACCGCAAGCATTTGGCAGAGGACGGTTTGATCGTCGTAGTCTGTACAATCGACGACAATGGCCAGGTTGTGGCGGGACCGGATGTGGTTTCGCGCGGTTTCGTCTATGTGCGTGAAGCAGAACCCTTGATCGATGAGGCGAAGAAGCGCGTCTTGGCAGCTCTTGAGAGTTGTTCCGAACATCATATCCACGATTGGGGGACGCTCAAAACGCGCATTAAGGACGAACTATCGCGCTTCCTTTATGAGCGTACCCGTCGCAGCCCAATGATTCTCCCGATTATTATGGAGGTCTAAGAGGCTGAAATGTGCAAACAGCACTGGAGTGTTGAAGGAGAACGACCGTGAAGAAAAAAGTTTGGGTGGCGTCGCCGGTCTGCTTTATATTGGCAGCGGCGATGCTGATTATGGCGCTGATAAGCTGGGCCATGGACCACCGGCTCCTTTTCATCGCGGAGGCGGTGATGGCTGTTTTGGCCATTGTTGCGATTGCCATTGTGAATATCCGCTTTCAGGGATACGTCTATACCTCTGTAAAGGCGGCCAAAAAGGCGCTCTTTGGAAAGAACTATGACGCCCTGGAACGCTTTACAATGCCTACTGCGATTGTTGGCGAAGCAGGAGACATCGTATGGGCCAACGCGGCTTTCCTAGAAAGCGCCGGCGGGGTACGCGATTGCCGGGGAGAGAACGTGATGAAGTTTCTCTATCCCCATACAATTCAGCAGGTGGTAGCATCCAAAGGTACGGATGTAACCATCGGCGAACGGCGGTTTACTGCGTTTGCCTCTAAAACGGAAAGTGGACACATTCTCTGTTTCGTGGATGATACGTACTATAAAGCAATCAATCGTGAATACGTGGAAAAGCAGCCCGTGGTGGCGTTGGCTCATTTTGACAATCGGGAAGAGCTTGCACGCGATTCTAGTGGCAGCGAGGATGCCCGGATTGCCTCGGAGGTAGAACAGATACTGACCAATTGGGCACAGAGTATGGGGGGATTTTTGCGGCGGCTTTCCGGTGGGCGGTTCCTGATTTTGACCGATGAAGCCCATATTCGCCAGGCGATAGAAAAGCGCTTTGAAGTTTTGGACAAGATCCGGGAGATTAAAGCGGGAGAACGCCGCAGCGCAACCGTATCGATCGGCGTAGCGCGCGGTGCAGAATCCCTGCAAGAAGCGGAACAGTGGGCACGTAAAGCTTTGGAGATGGCCTTGGGGCGGGGCGGAGACCAAGTGGCAGTCAAGCAAAAAAATGATACATATGAATTCTTTGGCGGATTGAGCAAGGGCGTGGAAAAACGTGACAAGGTGCGTACACGTGTGATCGCCGCAACCTTGTCAGATCATATCAAAGAGGCGGACAATGTGCTCATCATGGGGCACCGTTTTTCCGATTTAGATGCGATGGGGGCGGCGGTCGGCCTGTGGAGCGCGATCACCAAGGCTTTGCATAAACCTGCATTTGTTGTTGTAGATCGTCAGCAGACGCTTGCAGGGCAGATTGTAGAGCGGATCGATGCCCAGTCGGGCGACCGCGTGGTATTTCTTTCGCCCATGGACGCCATGGAACAGTTATCTTCCCGGACGCTGTTAATCGTAGTGGACACGCATTCGCCAGATTTTGTGGAGAGCCGCGAACTGTTGAATCATGTCAGCCGTGTAGTTGTTATTGACCATCATCGCTTGATGGTCAAGCGAATTGACAATGCGATTGTCTTTTACCATGAGCCCTATGCGAGTTCTGCTTCAGAAATGGTGGCGGAGTTGGTCCAATATATTGGGGACAGCACGCTTACGCAACAGGAAGCGGAAGCACTTTTGGCTGGAATCATGCTGGACACCAAGAGTTTTGTGCTCAAGACAGGTGTGCGGACCTTTGAGGCAGCCGCCTATTTGCGCCGCCGTGGCGCGGACACGGTGGAGGTTAAGCGGATGTTTGCCGACTCCATTGACAGTTACAAAGCAAAGTACAAAATTGTCTCCGAAGCGGAGATTGTACAGAATTGTGCGATCGCCTGTGCAGAAAAAGAATTTCCGGATATTCGAGTGGTTTCTTCACAAGCGGCAGATGAACTGCTTTCGATCCGTGGGGTAAAGGCATCCTTTGTGATCTTCCCGACAGGGAATGTGATGAATATTTCCGCACGTTCGCTGGGGGACATCAATGTCCAGGTGGTGATGGAGGTTTTGGGGGGTGGAGGCCATTTGACCATGGCGGCGACCCAGCTTCCCAATTTGACCGCTGAACAGGCCAAGAGCAAGCTGTTGGCTGCGATCAAGGAAAAGGCGCAGCTTCCAGTTGGTCAGAAATAGGCAGTATAATCGGAATCATGGATAAAGGCAGGAGTTCCCTGTCCTTATCTGTGATTCCGGTTCTTCTCCGGTTTTCGCCGGAATAAAGTTTTTGCTATGGAGGAAATAACTATGAAAGTCGTATTGCTTCAAGATATCAAAGGAACGGGAAAGAAGGGCGAGCTTGTCAGTGTGTCGGATGGCTACGCTCGCAATTTTTTGTTTCCACGCAAATTGGCCAAGGAGGCCAATGCACAGGCCATGAATGAATTGAAAAACGCGGAAGCTGCTAAAGCGCACAAAATTGAAGTGGACATTGCCAACGCCAATGCCGCGGCGGAAAAGCTGGAGGGAAAAAGCGTCAAATTGTATGCTAAGGGCGGCCAGGGTGGACGCCTGTTTGGCTCTGTGACGGCAAAGGAAATTGCAGAAGAGATTAAGAAAGTCTATCATATCGATATTGACAAGAGAAAGATCGAAATCAACGGAGACATCAAAGCTTTTGGCACATATGAGTGCGTCATCAAGCTTTACACAGGAATTAGCACAAAGATTTATGCGGTGGTTTCCGAGGCGGAATAAGCGCTGTTTTTCTCAATTATAAAGGTGTTTGAAGAGGAGGTCTTTGCAGGATGGACAGTTTTTCAACGGGTTATAGCGCCTTGAATTTGCCGTTTAGCCCAGAAGCGGAACAGTCCGTGCTGGGCGCCATCCTGTTGGATTCCTCCTGTCTAGATCGTGTGGCGGAGATTTTACCGCGGCCCGATTATTTTTATCAAACCAACAATGGTCTGATTTACGGTGCGATGCTGGACATGTTTACCTTGGGGAAACCGGTGGACTTTGTCACAGTGTTGGAAAAGCTCAAGGAGAGCCGAGAATTTGACGAGGCGAGTGGAAAGACATACCTGTTACAACTTGCACAGATTGTTCCATCCATCAGCAATGTAGAGTCATATGCTCGGATTGTCCGCGATAAATATGACATTCGCACGCTGATTGTCACGGCGCGGGAGATCATAGAAGAGGCGGCAGACGGCACCGCGGATGCTACGACGCTTTTAGATTCTGCGGAGCAGAGGATCTTTGATATCCGTCGGGGGAAAAACATGCAGGGTCTGCAACGGATCGACGAGATCATCATCCAGACACTCGACCGTTTGGATTTGTTGAATTCACCGGACAGCGACCAATACAAAGGGGTGCCCACTGGAATCAAAGAGCTGGATGATACCATCACCGGCCTCAACCGATCGGACTTAATCCTGTTGGCAGCTCGCCCTGGTATGGGTAAAACAAGCTTTGCGCTGAATATTGCACGCCATGCTGCGGTTAAGGCGGACAAGCGTGTCGCCTTCTTTTCTCTGGAAATGACCAAGGAACAGTTGGTATCGCGTCTGCTCTCCACGGAAGCGCTTGTGGGCGGCACAAAACTGCGCACAGGCAAGCTGACCGAGGAGGAGTGGGTTCGTTTGATCGAAGGCGGAGACATTCTCTCTAAGACGCAGATGTTTTTTGACGACAGCTCGGGGATCACGGTTCCAGAGATGAAGGCAAAATTGCGCCGCCTGAAAGATGTAGATCTTGTGGTGATCGACTATTTGCAGTTGATGTCCGGTTCCACAAAGCGAAGTGGAGATGGTAATCGAGTACAGGAGATCTCGGAGATCACGCGAAATTTGAAAATCATGGCGAAGGAGCTAAATGTCCCTGTGCTGACGCTGTCTCAGCTTTCCCGTGCGAGCGAACAGCGCACAACGCACCGTCCAATGCTTTCAGACCTGCGCGATTCCGGTTCCATTGAACAGGATGCGGACATTGTCCTGTTCCTGTATCGAGAGGATTACTATGCTGGCGCGGATGCGCCGGGCGAATCGGAGGACCGCAACAGCGGCGAGTGTATTATTGCGAAGAACCGCCATGGCGAGACAAAGACGGTTCCACTGCATTGGCAGGGTGAGTTTATGCGCTTTACCGCGCAGGAGGTGCTGCGCCGTGAATGAGGACATGCAGCAAATTTTTGAACAAATCAAAGGGGTAATCGCTGCGTTCGGTATGTTTCCACAAAAGGGCAGGGTGATTGTTGGTCTGTCTGGAGGAGCCGACTCGATGGCGCTTACCCATTTTCTCATATATCATACCGATCAAACGGTATTGGCTGCCCATGTGAATCACGGCTTGCGCGGGAAAGATGCCAATCGAGATGAAGAGACGGTGCGGCTCTGGTGCCAGGAGAATCGAATTCCCCTGCGCGTCTTACACGCCGATGTAAAGCGTTTGGCGCAGGAGCGTGGAATGGGACTGGAAGAATGCGGACGCGAAGTCCGCTATGCTTTTTTTCGGGAACTGGCAAACCTTGAAACAGACCGTATCGCTACTGCGCACACCCTCTCGGATCAGGTGGAGACGGTGTTGTTGCATTTGACCCGTGGCGCAGGCCTGCGTGGCTTGAGTGGGATTCCCCCCGTGCGGGGGAAAATCGTCCGGCCCTTTTTGCGCATCACACGGGAACAGGTGGAAGCCTATTGCCAGTTTTACCGCCTTCCCTATGTGACCGATCAGACGAACGAGGAGCGGATATTCGCTCGCAATCGAATTCGTTTGGATGTAGTGCCTGTACTTGAATCCATCAATCCTGCGTTTGTACAGGGGATTGCTGGGATGGTCGAGCGCATTTCACGGGATGAGCAATATCTGCAAGAGGAGGCTGAACAGGCTCTTCGGCGGGCGAAGACGGACTACGGTTACAGGCGAGATATTTTGGCTGGACTGCCCATGCCGGTTCTTGTCCGCGCTCTGGAACATGTGATTCAGTGCGTAGGAGGTGTGCAACCGGAAAGTCAGCACTTGGAACATGCAGCGGTTGTAGTCCGTACAGGGCATGGCGGTTTGAGCACACCGGGTGGAATACAACTCGTCGTGCAGGGCAATACTCTCTTTGTGGCGCAGAGGCCGGTTTCCCCTTGGACTTTGCCTGCACAAGAAGGAACGATTCCTTTACCGGACGGTCGTTGCGTGACTTTAAGAAAAATCCACAAGAAAGACATAGAGAACCAGAATAAATTTAAAAATTTGTTATTTCATAATTGTATCAACTATGATACAATTACAACTACACTGTTCTTTCGAAATCGGCGGGCGGGAGATCATTTCCGCCCGGCGGGCCGCGGTGTCACAAAATCGTTGAAGAAGTTGTTCAACGAGGCGAAGATTGAGCCGCTACTGCGGGACCGCGTACTTTTATTGGACGATGGGAAGGAAATCGTATGGATGGAGGGCTTCGGCCCCTCTGAACATGCCCGGGTTCCGAATCATGCGGAACAGGTGCTCCTGATTACGGTCACGAACGCCAAAGAGGATTCGGAATCGCAGATACTTCGGGTAAATGATATCAGAAAGGAACGGGTAGATCATGGTCAATGACATCAAGGAGGTGCTTTTTAGCGAAGAATACCTGGCGAACATTGTCCAGCGTATCGGAAAACAAATCAGTGAAGATTACAAGGACAAAAATTTGTTGATGGTGAGCGTCTTAAAAGGGTCCGTTGTCTTTATGGCAGATCTGATGCGTGCGATTACCATCCCATGCCGCGTGGATTTTATGTCGGTGTCGAGTTACGGTTCCGGCGTAAAAACCTCTGGGGTGGTTAAGATCGTCAAGGATTTGGATATTCCGTTGGCTGGATATGACCTGCTGGTGGTAGAGGACATCCTCGACAGCGGTATGACGCTGAGTTACATACTGGAGCTCCTGCAATCTCGCGGCCCCCGGAGCATCCGGCTGTGCACGCTGTTCGATAAGCCGGAGCGGCGCACCGTAGACATAACCGCAGACTATGTTGGCACAACCGTTCCGGATGCCTTTATTGTTGGCTACGGACTGGATTATGATGAGAGATATAGGAATCTTCCCTTTGTGGGCATTTTAAAGCCGGAGGTGTACGGCGGCTGACCGTCCCTCTGTGAAGGAGTGGATAACTTGGACAATAGAGACAAAATGAAACGCCTGCTGATCTATCTTGGCATTCCGATTGCGCTGTTTTTGGTGATTGGTATGCTGTTTAGTAGCCGTCCGACGGAAAAGAGCTATGTCTATTCGGACATTGTCAGCTACTTTGAAGATCAGCAGGTGACCGCATTCTCGATCAATATGGGTACAGGCGAAATGCGCCTTCAGCTCGACGATGAGAAAAAGTCCATCATCAATTATACAGCGCCAAATTCAGCATACCTGTTGCAGGAGATTCAGCCCTATGTAGATGAATACAATGCTGACCATCCGGGCAATGCGCGGATGAAACGCGACATACAGCGGGCGCCGGAGACTTCCTGGCTTGTGAGTATGCTGCCGATGTTGGTGGTATTGGGGTTGGGAGTTTTCCTTTGGTGGTTCATGATGAAGCGCCTGAACTCGACCATGGGGGATGCCGGCAAGCAGATGAATTTTGGCAAGGCCAAAATCAAACAGATGGCCGACGAAAAGAGGAAGACGACCTTTGCCGATGTGGCAGGTGCGGATGAGGAAAAGGAAGAACTGCGGGAGATCGTGGAATTCCTAAAGAACCCGAAAAAGTACAACGAACTCGGCGCAAGAATTCCGAAAGGTGTCCTGCTGGTGGGCCCTCCTGGTACTGGTAAAACCTTGCTGGCCCGCGCGGTTGCAGGGGAAGCGGGGGTGCCGTTTTTCTCCATATCGGGTTCCGATTTCGTGGAGATGTTTGTCGGCGTCGGTGCATCCCGTGTACGCGATCTGTTTGAACAGGCGAAGAAGAACTCTCCCTGTATCATTTTTATCGATGAGATTGATGCAGTAGGCCGTCAGCGCGGCGCAGGATTGGGCGGCGGCCACGACGAGCGCGAGCAGACATTGAACCAATTGCTGGTGGAAATGGACGGTTTTGGTGCGAACGAAGGCGTAATTATGATTGCAGCGACAAACCGCCCGGATGTTTTGGACCCCGCTTTGATGCGCCCCGGCCGTTTTGACCGCCAGGTGGTGGTCAGCTATCCCGACATTAAGGGCCGTGAGGAAATCCTCAAGGTTCATGCACGCGGAAAGCCGCTTGCGCCAGACGTTGAACTCAAAACGATTGCCAAGTCTACGGCGGGTTTTACCGGCGCGGACTTGGAAAACCTGTTGAATGAAGCAGCTCTGTTGGCAGCGCGGCGGAATCTGAAGGCGATCACTATGGCAGAGATCGAGGAAGCTACCATTAAGGTTGTAGTGGGAACAGAGAAGAAGAGCCATGTGATGACAGACCACGAAAAGAGGCTGACAGCGAACCATGAGGCTGGCCATGCTGTGGCGACCTATTATTGCCCCACGCAGGACCCGGTGCATCAAATTTCCATTATCCCGCGTGGCATGGCGGGAGGGTATACCATGCATCTGCCTACGGAGGACCGCTCTTATCAGTCTCGCAAAGAGATGAAGGAGGACCTGGTGGTGCTCCTGGGAGGCCGCGTCGCAGAAGCCTTGACGCTGGACGACATCTCTACAGGCGCGTCCAACGATATTGAGCGCGCCACAAAAGTCGCCCGGTCCATGGTGACAAAATATGGTATGAGCGAAAAGCTGGGGCCAATCCAATACGGTACGGATGACAGCGAACCGTTCCTCGGCCGCGATATGGGACATATCCGAAACTATTCCGAAGAGACCGCCTCCGCGATTGACAATGAGATCAAAATGTTGGTGGAGGATGCTTACCACAAGACGGAACGAATCCTGACCGAGCATATGGATCAACTGCACGAGGTGGCCGAATTCCTTTTCCATAATGAAAAGATGAGTGGTGAGGAGTTCCGGGCTGTGATGGAGGGTACTTATCAGTATCCTGAGGAACAGCCGCAGGAGCCTGCTTCGTTCGCCAGCGATTTCGATACAGATAAACATTGATTTTCGTCTATCGTTTTGGCCTATAGATTGTATGTGTCAAGGGGTCGCTGCCAATGCAGAATTTGCATTGTGCAGCGTCCTTTTTTTGCCAAACCGAACCAAGCAAATTTATTTGCAAAATGTATTGTTTTGGCATATAATTACGTATTGTATATGATTTGGCTTTATGAAAGTTTGAGGAGAGAGCAGAGAAATGGCAAAAAAACCGGTTTACGGCAATGAGAGCATCTCTTCCCTGAAAGGCGCGGACCGTGTCCGCCGCCGTCCGGCAGTAATCTTTGGCTCGGATGGAATCGAGGGATGTGAGCATTCGATCTTTGAAATTTTATCGAACTCCATTGATGAAGCACGCGAAGGATATGGCAAGGAGATCACAATCACCCGTTTTGCCGACGACTCAGTTGAGGTGATCGATCGCGGGCGCGGATGCCCGGTAGACTACAATCCCAAGGAACAGCGTTACAATTGGGAGTTGGCTTTTTGCGAGCTGTATGCGGGCGGCAAATATAACAATGCTTCCGCAGAGAGTTACGAATATTCGTTGGGGTTAAATGGTCTAGGCCTGTGTGCCACGCAATATGCTTCGGAATACATGGACGTGGAAGTCTGCCGGGATGGCTTCCGATACACTCTGCATTTTGAACGTGGAGAGAACATCGGCGGATTGAAAAAGGAGCCTTATAATGGAAAGGGCACAGGGACCAAAATCCACTGGAAGCCGGACATACAGGTTTTTACAGACATCCATATCCCTGTGGACTACTATTTAGACATCATTAAACGTCAAGCGATTGTGAATGACGGCATCAAGTTCGTCTTTCGCAATCAGGTGAACGGTAAGTTTGAAACGACGGAATTTCTGTATCAAAATGGAATTGTCGACCATGTAAAAGAAATTGTTGGAGAGGATGCACTGACTTCCGTGCAGTTCTGGCAGACAGAGCGCAAAGTCCGTGATCGCGCCGACAAGGCGGAATACCGCACAAAAATCAATGTGGCGGTTGCCTTTTCCAATCGCAATAGACAGATTGAATATTACCACAATTCCAGTTGGTTGGAACATGGCGGGGCACCGGATAAGGCGGTTCGAAATGCATTTGTCTATCAGATCGACGCTTACCTGAAGCAAACAGGGAAATACAATAAAAATGAAAGCAAGATTACCTTTGCAGATGTAGAGGACTGTTTGGTGTTGGTTATTTCCTCCTTTTCAAACCAGACTTCCTATGAGAATCAGACGAAAAAGGCGATCACCAACAAGGGCATTCAGGAGGCGATGACGGAGATGCTCCGCCATCAGCTGGAGATCTATTTTATTGAAAATCCCATGGAAGCGGACAAGATTGCTGCACAGGTGTTGATTAACAAGCGCAGTCGTGAAGATGCAGAAAAAACCCGCCTGAATATCAAGAAAAAACTCACCAGCACCATGGATGTCACCAGCCGTGTGGCAAAATTTGTGGATTGCCGCAGCCGCGATGCAAGTGAACGTGAGATTTTTATCGTGGAGGGAGATTCCGCGTTAGGAGCATGTAAACAGGCGCGCGACCCCAATTTTCAGGCGATCATGCCGATTCGAGGCAAAATTTTGAATTGTCTAAAGGCGGATTATGATAAGATCTTTAAGAGTGAGATTATCACAGACCTGTTAAAAGTTTTGGGGTGTGGTGTGGAAGTAAAAGCAAAGGCAAACAAAGAGCTTTCGACCTTCGACCTTTCCCTCCTGCGCTGGAATAAGGTGATTCTTTGTACAGATGCGGATGTGGATGGGTTTCAGATTCGCACGCTTTTGTTAACGATGCTGTACCGCCTGACGCCGACCCTCATCAATGTAGGAAAGGTATTTATCGCAGAATCGCCCCTATTTGAAATCACAACCAAAAGTGAGACGTATTTTGCCTATACCGAGAAGGAGAAGGACGATTTCCTCAAGCAATTGGAGGGGAAAAAGTATACCATCCAGCGCTCCAAAGGCTTGGGTGAAAATGAACCGGATATGATGAACCTGACCACAATGAATCCGGAAACGCGCCGTTTGATTAAGGTTATGCCGGAGGATGCGGCGCGAACAGCGGAGATGTTTGACCTCCTTTTGGGGGATAATCTCTCTGGGAGAAAGGATTTCATTGCGGAGAATGGATACCGCTACATCGACACAGCGGATGTAAGCTAAGGAGGGGGAGAACAGATGCCAAAAAAACGTAAGGACCCACCCCAGGCCCGTCCAAAGGCCAACGGCGTGATCGAAGGAGCGGGCGAGGTGGTAGAGCAGCGCATTACAAGGACGCTGGAAGAAAATTATATGCCCTACGCGATGAGTGTCATCCTCTCACGTGCAATTCCAGAGATCGACGGCTTTAAGCCTGCGCATCGAAAGCTCCTGTATACCATGTACAAAATGGGGTTACTGGGCCCGACCCGCACCAAATCAGCAAACATTGTGGGACAGACGATGAAGTTAAACCCGCACGGCGATGCGGCAATTTATGATACGATGGTGCGATTGAGCCGCGGTTATGAGGCACTGCTCCATCCATATATTGATTCCAAGGGAAACTTTGGAAAGTTCTATTCCAGGGATATGGCCTGGGCGGCTTCGCGTTATACGGAAGCACGCCTGGATGACCTTTGCAAAGAACTCTTCAGCGATATTGATAAGGATACGGTGGACTTTGTCGACAACTACGACAATACGCTGAAAGAGCCCACTCTACTGCCTGCAAGCTTTCCGTCCGTTCTGGTCAATGCAAATACCGGCATTGCGGTTGGTATGGCGAGCTCCATCTGCCCGTTCAATCTAGCGGAGGTTTGCCAGACGACCATCGCGCAGATGCGCGATCCGGACCATGACATTTCTTCCACTTTGTTGGCGCCGGATTTTCCCGGAGGGGGACAGTTGGTCTACGATGCCAAGGCGGTACAAGAGATTTACCGAACTGGGCGCGGCAGTTTCCGAGTGCGCGCGCGATATAGCTATGATAAATCGGCCAACTGCATCGATATTACGCAAATTCCTCCCACAACCACGGTAGAAGCCATTGTAGAAAAGGTTGTGGATCTGGTTAAGCATAGCAAACTCAAGGAGATTTCGGATATTCGCGATGAGACCGGGCTTGATGGGTTGAAGATCACTGTAGACTTAAAACGCGGCGTCGATCCGGACCGTCTGATGCAGCGTCTTTATAAGCTTACACCCCTGGAAGACAGTTTCTCCTGCAATTTTAATGTATTGATTGCGGGGGTTCCGCGTGTGTTGGGGGTGGGAGAGCTTCTACAGGAGTGGACTGCGTTTCGCATCGAGTGTGTACGCCGCCGCACACATTTTGATTTGAGCAAGAAACGTGACAAACTTCATTTGCTCAAGGGACTACAAGCGATTCTCTTGGATATTGACAAGGCGGTGTCCATCGTACGAAATACAGAAGAGGAAACCGAGGTCGTGCCGAATCTGATGATCGGCTTTGGAATTGACGAAGTGCAAGCAGAGTATGTGGCAGAAATCAAGCTGCGCCATCTCAACAGGGAATACATCCTCAAACGAACGGAAGAGGTTGACCAGCTCGAAAAAGACATCGCTCAACTTCAAGGAATCCTGGACAGCAAGGCAAAGGTTCAAGGAATCATTATCAAAGAGTTACAGGCTGTCGCCAAGCAATATGGACAGCCACGCCGAACCATGCTCATTTATTCCGATGAGTTGGAGGAATACCAGGAAGAAGAGGAGATTCCAGACTATCCGGTGCATCTCTTCTTCACTCGCGATGGTTATTTTAAAAAGATTACGCCCCAGTCGCTTCGCATGAGCGGCGAACAAAAGTTGAAAGAGGGCGATATGATTGTTCAACAGTTAGAGAGCACAAACAATGTGGACTTGCTGTTCTTTACAGACAAAGCACAGGTGTATAAGGCGAAGGCTTCCGACTTTGGAGATACCAAAGCGAGTGTTCTGGGAGAATACATCCCTGCGAAACTCGGAATGGATGAAGGTGAAAATGCGCTGTATATGGCGGTGACGAAGGATTACAGCGGTTATATGCTGTTCTTCTTTGAAAATGGAAAGGTTGCAAAGGTCAGTATGGATTCCTATGCAACAAAGACCAACCGCCGTAAATTGCTTGGAGCTTATAGCGATAAGTCCCCAGCGGCATCCATTGCCTATATACAGGAGGATTGTGAGTTTCTGCTTGCCAGCGCACAAGGACGAATGCTTTTGATGCACACGGGATCTGTTCAACCAAAGACAACGCGCAATACCCAGGGCGTCGCAGCAATGACCCTTCGCAAAGGTGGACGGCTGTTGAGAGCCGTCCCCTATGTAGAGGGAATGCTCAAAAAGCCAGATCGCTATCGGAAAAACATCCCAGCGTTGGGGGCATTGCCCACTCCGGAAGAATCCGAAGGAGAACAGATGACATTCGGATAATTCTTTGTCAAATGCCATAGGAATGGGATATTTGTATTTAGAAAAAGTAAACGTGCGGTATACCCGGAAAATACATGGAATGGTGTGGTATAAACAGAAGCGTTTCAGATTTCTGTTATGCTTTGCTTAAAACAGTTCTATACACGGCAAAAGGGCGCCAACGGCCAATAGCCGCCAGCGCCCAATGCGGTTTCCGAAACGGCAAACGCATGCATTCCGGAAGTCCTTTGTTAGATTGTCCAAATCCATATAGACTTATACATCGTCTGTCTTTGGTTCCAATCGGGTGTGGATTGAAAGGATGAATCGCAAATTGTCAAAACCCAAGCGGAACTTGTCACCCTCCATGCAGAGGGTATGGATTGAAAAGCTCCATTGCGGGCGAACATTTCCAGCGTGTCAGTCATCCTCTATGCAGAGGGTGTGGATTGAAATCTAAAAGTGCAATGTCCCCGGTTGTATAGATGTGTCACCCTCCATGCGGAGGGTGTGGATTGAAATATTATCAGGAGATGTTACTGGATACTCTAAATGATGTCACCCTCCATACAGAGGGTAAGTATGGAGATCGGTTTCATCAAGCCGGGACGATCAAATTGGATAGGTTTTCTGAGACGTAATCATAGACCGACAACGCCCAACGGAAATCATAATCGGGAAACGTTTTTTCTCGCTCTTGAATTCTCTCTTCGAAGCTTTTGTCCGGATAAAGGAATCTTGTGACATCACAGATGAGATAGCCGTCTTTTTCCAGAAGGCAGGTTTCTCGGATTTCTTCGGTGGGAACCGCCTGTTCCTTCAAAAAAACGTAGGCTCCATCGACCAGTTCGTCTTTTTGAAAGCATTGTAGAAGGTACATCACCTGGGGCTCAAAGTCGACCACCCGTTCAGAGGTGTCCACATGGATGCGGGTTGCATTTCCATAAAATTCGCCGTTGTTCCAATATTCAGAGATGGCTGTGTGCTCTGCGCCCCAGAGGCCGTCGGCATTGCAGTTGGGATCTTGAAACGTTTTTGATGTGTCCACCTCTAGTCCAATATCCATGAGGGAATAACCTTTGATAATTCTGGCATATTCTGCTGAAAAGTCAGTGGGCAAAGATTCCGAGGATTGCGAAAGCTCCGTACTTTGGCTGGAAGAGTTAAGAGCAGAGTTATCCGTAACCGATGTTGGGAGGTTTTCATGGTTGGTGCAAGCACAAAGAATCAATACGAATAAAACTGCGGAAAATAGACAGTAGCGTTTTCTCATAAAAGGCCTCCTTTCAAGATCGACCATGGAGAGTTAATATTGGTAACTATACACCCTATGGATGATAGATCCCTGGTTCATGTAGTCTTGGAGGGTGGGATCGTTATAAAAAGCGGGATCTTTGATATAAATCAGTTCCCCGCTGTATGCATAAGCTACAACGAAATGAGTGTCATTCCCTTTGGCCATACCAATCATTACGGGCCTTTTTTTATTACTGATAGAGTCTGCAACAATTGGCGCTAATTGTGCAGTCGTATACGTTCGGGAGCGATCATGTAAATCTAATGTTAAGCTGCAACGGCTTCCCGCTTGTTCATAATCGAAAGGACAGGCGTAATTGGCGACAATTTTATGTACCTGACCAGGGTTATAATCGAGTCCTCTTAAATAGTTTGCTATCATTGTGAAGCTTGTCCATGTGCAGCCATAAGTTCCTATGGGAACATTCTGCGTTTGCATGAGGTCGTTGCTATACGACTGGCCGCTTTGCTGCCAGCGTTTTATAGAGATTTCTCCACGAGCTCTTGTGCGAAGTAACCGTTGTCCTCTTGCTGTTGCTGCTTAAATTTCTACCGTACTGGGAGGTAAGGGATCATCATCTAAGGAAATTGGACCTGTTGTCTGACTTGGCGTAGCAGAAACTGGTAGGGAAATCGTAGTTACAAGTAATATGTGTAATAAGAGAAGAGAAAAAATTTAAGTACGATAGAGCTTCTGCTTTAAATTTTATGAAATTAGAAATATAAATGATTATAATAATAAAATGTAATATGTATAGCCGCAAGAGAATCATCTTCTTATACAGCCTATTTTTAGAATATATAATTAAATTTGAGTTTGTCAATAAAAATTACAGATTTGAAATTACTTAAAACAAAATTTGTAAAGAATATGTGAGAAATATAGATATGTTTGGTTTAAAAGGATACCTTGATGAAAAGATGCTTGCAATGAGGCCCTTTTTGTGCTATTATATTCTAAGCTAAAAGCGGATTGGGTGAATCGTCCCAATTCAATTTTCGGAGGTGCGCTATGGGCGTTTGGCAAATTGTTTTGGGGGTCGTTTTGGCCTTGTTCTCCGTTGCTATCATCATCGTTGTTTTGTTGCAGGAAGGCCATCAGGCGGGACTCGGAGCAATTACAGGCGGTGCGGATACATTTCTTGCGAAGAATCAGGCTCGTACAGTGGACGCATTTCTTGCCCGGTGGACAAAGGTGATTGCAGTAGGTTTCTTTCTCCTGGTCATTGGCCTGAATGCGCTTGTATTTTTTGCCCCGTAAATCAAAACGTAAAAAGCCCCGCTTTCTAAGCGGGGCTTTTTTCTGCAAAGAATCGGAAAGAAAAGCAATAATTTGTGTAGGAATCGGGAAGAATTTTCGTTGAGAAGTGCCGCAGAAGGCGGAACAGGAGTATTAAGAATGTTGGAAGAAATGAAGGATCAGATTTTAAAATTTGTGCAGAAGATGCCCCAGGCGTTTACTTCGCGTAGTTTAATGAAAAAATTACGGGTCAAGGATGCAAGGCTGTTTTATCAAGCGTTGGATCAGCTGCAACAGCAAGGGCTTGTAAAAATCAATAAAAAACATCGAATTCGCCCAGCTGATCCGTCGGCTCGAAAAAAGCGTTCTAATTCGAAAAGAGGAAAGCAGCCGTTGGGGAGTGCCTTGCGAGAAAAATTGCGCGGTCCCGTTGAAAAAATCGACGGTGTTAAGAAGGCTGTCATTGTCTCTCTGAGCAAGGGGTTTGCTTTTGCCCGCCCGGAGGATGGTGGGGAAGATCTATTCATCCATGCAGACCACTTAAAATCGGCGTTTCTTGGGGATACGGTTGTATTAAATCACCTGGAGCGCAGCGAACGCGGGCTTTCGGCTGACGTGGAGCAAATTACGGAAAAGGCGAGCCGCTTACTCACGGGCACACTGGTAGAGGGAGAAAGTGGGCTGGAATTTGCGCCGGATGAAGCGATTCGTTATCATCTTCCCTTGGAAAAGAAGAGCTTGCAGCATCTGCGTCCACTGGTCAAGGCGCAAGCAGAAATTCGTCGGATTCCCGGGACGGACCGGCTGACCGCTCGTGTGATGAAAACTTATGGTAGTTCAGACCGCGCAAAGATCTGCGCAGATGCAATTATTGATCAAAACGGAATTCGAACCGAGTTTCCGAAGGAAGTTCTGGCAGAGGCAGAAAAGATTCGAAAAACCAAGATTACGGATAAGGATCTCAAAGGGCGCTTGGACTTGCGCGGAACAAGCATTTGTACGATTGACGGTGCAGACGCAAAAGATTTGGACGATGCTATTTCTGTCAGCCGCACCCGATTGGGTTACCGCTTAGGCGTGCATATTGCGGATGTATCCCACTATGTAAAAGCTGGCAGTGCAATGGACCGTGAGGCACAGGAGAGAGGAACGTCGGTCTACTTTGCGGATCGCGTCATTCCAATGTTGCCCGAAGCATTGAGCAATGGGGTGTGTTCCCTCAACGCAGGGGAAGATAAGCTCACATTTTCAGCCATCATTGAATTGGACAAACAGGGGACAATTCTTTCCTATCGGTTCCGCAAAAGCGTGATTCAGTCCAAGGTGCGCGGCGTCTACTCCGAAGTCAACCAGCTTTTTGATGGAACAGCCGATAAGGCATTGCGCAAAAAATATTCGCCGGTTATCCGCTCTTTGCACGCGGCAAGGGAACTTGCGGAGGTTCTTAAAGCGCGCGCAAAGCGGAATGGAACGGTAGATTTAGACAGTGTGGAGTCGCGCTTTGTATTGGATGAGAATGGCGTCTGTATCGATGTACAACCCCGTGTGAGTGGGGAGGCAGAGCAGATGATTGAGCAGTTAATGATTACTGCCAACCAAGCTGCTGCCAAGCTGGCAAAGAGTGCAAAGCTTCCCTTTGTGTATCGAATTCACGAACAACCGGATCCAGACCGGGTGGATTCTTTGGCAGAATTGGTAAACGCCTTGGGATTCAATCCTGTAAGTTTACGGCATCGCACAAGCGTCAAAACGGCCGATTTTGCTGCTATCATGGAACAGGCGGAAGGAAAGCCAGCCCAAAAGGTAATTTCCCACCAGCTGCTCCGAACTATGGCGAAGGCACGATATGATACACAACCGATTGGTCATTTTGGGCTGGCCCTCGAGGACTATTGCCACTTCACGTCACCGATTCGACGCTATCCGGATACTGCGATTCATCGGATCCTATCGGCATACCTGGCAAAGGACAAGGAAATTGCAGCGCACTATACAGAGTTTTCTCGTGAGGCTGCATCGAATTCATCTAAATGCGAAATCCGGGCGATGGCGGCAGAAAGAAGCGCAGAAGACTGCTATATGGCGGAATATATGCGGCAACATCTTGGAGAGGAAGAAACCGGCGTAATCAGCGGGGTGACCATGCGCGGAGTTTTTGTCGAATTGCCCAACACGGTAGAGGGATTTGTCCCGATTACTTCCTTTGAAGGAGCAAACTTTACGTTTGATGGGATGATTACACAATATGATGAAACCACAGGCCGGAAGCTGACCATCGGCCAAACTTTAAGAGTAAAAGCAGTTGCAGCAGATGTAGCTACCGGCCGGATAGACTTCATTCCTGTAGAAAATACTGCGGTTAGCGCCAATTAGGCGTATTTGCCCAAGGTTCCTTTTTTAGAAGGATACTTGGGCTTTTTGTTTGTGGTTTTTCTAGAATCTGGTATAAAGCGTGGAATAAATGCCCACCATATTGACATAAAAATAAAAATACACGCGGAGAATTCATGTAAGGGTATCTGTCGTAGTTTGACCCTCACAGAATAGATGCGGATGGAAAGTGGTGTGCATATGGAATCGGTGTTAAAACTGATACAACGTGTAGACAGCCGGGAGACCGATAAAAAACAGGATCAGGAGAAGCGGCAGCTCCTGGAAGAAATTCGGGAGGTGGCGCGCCTTATGGCCTGTAACGACCTTTGGTTTGAGTTGGAATGCAATGAAGACCTGATCGAAGCATGCATTTATCAACGTGAGGCATTGCAGGCACGGTATCGCTATCTATTGGCGACTGCACGGCGCAAAGGAATCAGCTGTGCGCCGTTCCAACCAAAGAGGGCAGAGGGATAAGTCCATTGCTTGGGCTTGTCCCTTCCCTTGTTTTACAGGTGTTTTCCAGAGACATCCGATGAATTTGCACAAGGGGAGAGCCGCTTATACAGTGGTCTATACGATGGGATTGTCTACAGACATCTCCGCGGAAGAAAACAGATGGTGAAGAACCGCATATGGAAAGGGGAACGGGAAAATGAACAGTTGGAACATGCTTTTGATCGGATTGGGAATCTTTGTGCTCTTGGTCCTTTTGCAAGCAATTGTACGGGCGGCACATCCGATACAGCGTGCAGTTGGCGGAATTGCAATAGGTCTTTGTGCGCTGGTGGTGGTCAATTTAACGGGTGTTTTCACAGGGGTATCCATTCCGTTGAGTCCACTTGCAATTGGAGTATCAGGAGTAGCGGGGATTCCTGGGGTAACACTTTTGCTCCTGCTCAATTTAATCCTTGTATAGATTGCGCCTTTGCTCCAAAGAGGTTTTAAAGGAGGTCAAATAAAAAGAGATTGACTGGATTTTGAAGGATAGATATGATACAATCGAAAAAAAATACATGGGAGGTTGCATATGAAGGAGTTTCTTTTGGAGGCGTGTGTAGATAGTCTTGCGTCTGCTGAAGCGGCTAAACAGGGCGGAGCAGACCGCTTAGAACTCTGTACAGGCCTGGTCATTGGAGGACTGACACCAGGGTTGTCTTTTTTTCGTCAGGTCAAGAAGCGTACAGGTTTGCGAGTACATGTACTGATTCGACCGCGTTTCGGAGATTTTTGTTATTCTGCGGATGAGTTTGAAGGAATGAAAGAGGATATTCAAGCCTTCGTACAGGCAGGTGCAGATGGAATTGTCACAGGCTTTTTGCGTCCGGATGGCCATTTGGATTTCGAACGGATGAGACAGGTGCGCGAACTTTGTGGAACTTGTCATTTTACATTGCATCGTGCCTTTGATGTTTGCGTCGAGCCATTTCGCGCTCTGAGAGAGGCCAAAGAAATTGGTGTGGACACCATCCTAACTTCTGGGCAAAAGGACAGCGCTCTCGACGGCGCAGATCTTCTGCACGATCTGGTACAGGCTGCTGAGGGAAAAGTGGATATTCTTGTTGGAAGCGGGGTTCAAGCCAAAAATCTTGCGGAACTGGCTTCACGGACAGGAGCCAAAAGTTTTCACCTTTCGGCTAAAAAAGAAAAAGACAGTGCCATGGCCTATCGGAAAACCGATGTGCACATGGGACTGCCCATGATGAGTGAATATACGATTTTTGAAACAGATGCACAGGAGATCGCCGCTGCACGGCGTATCCTTGAGCAGTTGAGTGGGAATCAGCTTTAACCTTTCATTTCCTTCAAAAGGTCGGAAACCATATCGCGATTATTTGTGACAAGCGCCAGCATCATCCGGTACACATTCTGTGGAGCACGATGAAAATTGCGCTTCACCATACGCGCCTGAAAGAGGTCTGGAACATAGAGGGAAAAGCTCATCAGCTCCATGTCGCCGCCAGAAACATGACAGGTTACATTATATCCACGTTCAGTCCGATTGATCTCTACTTTGTTTTCACGTTCTCGTTTGGCAGCTGCCAGCAGATTCACAGCCGCAGACACTGCGCGTTCACGTACCGAGAGGGGAACGGCTGCATCGAGCTGTTTGGCAATCATACGAGCCTGCCGTGTAGCAGAGAGCAGATCGGGGTGCTCGGCATCAGCCGTGATGTTCCCCTTATCGAGAAGTTCTGCCAAAGCGTCCGTCACTTCAAAATAATTGGCCAGCCCATTGTCCTGCATAATTCCAATGATGTCTTGCCGGGAAAGAGGGGCATCTACACTGGAGAGCAGATAACAGATCAATATACGAATCTGATTTTTGGTGCGGAGTCCCCCCGGCTCCACGCCTCCGGTAAAAGCATCATAGTCCATGAGAAACCCTCCTCTTTTATCCTAGCAAGGTACACACAGCCGTTCTGTACGCACAAATGTTGCGAGAGGAATTATCACACAAAAGGCGTTACAAAAAAGTCAAAGCGACTCATCCCGCCTGGATGATTTTGCTTTGACTTTTACAATTCCTCTTTTAGTTTAACATATGGCACGGCACCTTGCAAGACGAAAGAGCGGGTTTTATTTTTTCAGACCACAGATATCGTTTGCGCTCTGAAGAATCTGTTCCTGTTCTTCTGGTGAAGCAGAACGGAAAACTCCGACTAACATCCGTTCGTCGGCCGATAGATCGTAAATATATTTGATATGATCAAAACTATCCCCTCTGCTGGAATCACGCAGCTGTCCTGCCTCTGATTCATCCATCAACAGTTCCATCAAAGAGACGTTATAGATTTTTGCCAGCAGCTTTAAAACAGAAATAGAAGGCGTCGTTTTGCCGGTTTCATAGTAAGTATAGGTGGAACGAGAACAATTTAGAATTTTCGCGATTTCCATCTGTTTAAAACCATTGTTTTCCCGCAAAGTGCGCAGCTTCTCGCAAAGCTTTTTGTTCGTCAAGGCCTATTCCCATCTTTCTTATAAATTCTGAATCTATATGCTATATTATAATATAACTGTTTGATTTTCGGATAAATATGTCAATAATCTTCACTGAATATAGAGATAATAGAGGTAGTATTCGCGGATTTTAAAGAAACTTGATGGGATGGACAAATATTTTTTGTAAAACTCTTGACGTTTCATTGAAAATTTTGTATACTATCAAAGTCAGCGATGCTGTATGGTTCTTTATATCGGTAGCTGATTAATGGTTTATTCCTTTGGAAGATTGGTCATCCAGAGGGAGTGTTATAGGAGTTTTATGCTGGTGTGGCTCAGTCGGTAGAGCAGCTGATTCGTAATCAGCAGGTCAGCGGTTCAAGTCCGCTCACCAGCTCCAAAAGAGTCGAGATCATTTGATTTCGGCTCTTTTTGTTTTTACTGAATTGTTATTCTACGTTGGAACTGTTTTGCCCGAAATTCCCCGGCAAAGAGATGGTTTTGTAACGCGACGATGTAGATTCTTGGCCGCTCATAGGTGTAAGATGGAAAATCATTCTTTACCATCATATAGGGTTCCCTTAGAATACAGAAGGTTAATATGGTTTTAGTTTTTCAGAAGAAGTGAATCATTAAATAAAGGGTAAAACACCCCATAATAGCCGTTTGTTCTGCTATTATGGGGTGTTTTTTGCAATGAATTTTGAATAAAAACAATAGACTGAGTACAAAAGAGCGTTAAAGGAATCAGAAAATGGAGTTGCCGATTCCACACTTTTAGAGATCTTCGACGGATAGTTCGATTTACTCAGGTTGGTTTTCTGTATATGTTCGTTGAACTAGCATAAGGGTATAGGCAGAACCGGCTAGGATATAAGTACAGAAAGCGCCAAGAACGAGAGTAGACCATAGAATGCCAAAATTTTGTAGAAAGATCACCCCTATGACTCTGTATCCCTGTCCCATTGTAATTCTTTCGGCGGATACAAGGTTTATTACTATGTAATGTGGAGCTATGCCATACGAATCCGTGTATCGGTTTACCGGGAAGTATTGCAGTTATCAACAATATCTGACCGATACACATCAGAAGGGGTAGAGAGATCAAGAAGTGCAAGCCGTCCACAAAGGGATTAAGAGTAATAGGTGGAAGAAGTGCCAAAAGGGATGGATGGGGGGGAAAGTTATATATTAGGAGTTTTTTATATTCTTTAATAATCCGGTCGGCCAATGGTTTGAGTCCGCTCACTAGCTTCAAATGGACCACATAGTTAAACTTTTGTGAAATCATATGACACGTTGTTTTTGTTTATCTTTCGTGCTATTGTAAAAAATTCGCTGTCTTGTTTATTCTTGGAAGGAAAACGGTATCATGATTTTACATGTTCGAGAGAGGAATATAGCTAAAATAACTAAAAAGTTGTGGAGAAGAAAAACAAAAAAATTACTAGACCTAAAAAATATACCAGTACAGTAAAAAATAAACACAAAAAAAGTACAAGAAGTTCAAAAAATAGTATTATATATTCTGGACGCATTTTCATTACAATGTATAAAAGAAAGATAGATAAACAACGAGAAAATATAAAAATTGAAAGGTTCTTTGATGCATCGTAACAATAGCGGAAAATATGAACCAATTGATCGCTGTTTAGTCTATTTATATATAAAAAGAACGGGGGGAAAGGCATAGAAAGAAGATTACGCGATGAAGAAGAATGAACAGAGGAACAAATATTTTGAAGACATTTGTCCGGTTCGAGGAAACATTTTGGTAAAGGAGAAACATGATGAAGGAAAGAAAAGGCGTATTTTGGCGCTCTAAGCTGCAAAGGATCTTGGCTTCGACGCTGGCGGTATGTATGGTAGCAACCAGTATACCGGTGGCATCGGCCATAGCGACTTCGGACGATACACAAGTAGAGTCCGCGCAGGAAACCATTTATGTGAATTCTTATAGTGGGAATGAACGGTCGATTGATTTTAACGACCATTGGCGTTTTTATCTGGGGGATGCCAGTGGTGCGGAAAATGTCATATTTAACGATTCCTCTTGGAGTGATGTTACATTACCGCATGACTATAGCATTGACCAGGGGTTTACACATGTGGCTCCTGCGGAACAGGAGAGCGGATATGTGTTGGGCGGTACCGGATGGTATCGTAAAAGCTTTATTCTGTCGAAGGATATGCAGGGAAAGACGATCAGCCTGGATTTTGACGGCATTTATATGAATGCGACTATCTGGGTGAACGGGCAGAAGCTTGGTGAACACCACTATGGTTATACTCCATTTTCGTTTGTCCTTCCCAATGATATATTGAACTTTGGCGGCGAAGAAAATGTGGTTGCAGTCAAGGTGGACCATCAATTGCCTTCCAGCCGCTGGTATTCCGGAAGTGGTATTTACCGCAACGTATATATGACGGTAACTGATCCCGTACATATTGCTTACCATGGCAATTATGTGACAACGCCGAAGATTGCCGATGAGTATGCTTCTGGTGTGGGAACCGTCCATGTGGAGACCACAGTGGAGAATGATCGCACAGAAGCAGCAAAGGTTTCCATTCAGAATACGGTTTACCGCTATAACGAAGACAATTCAGCGGTCGAAGAAATCGCGGTTGTGACGAGCGAACCGACAGAAGGGACAGATATTGCCGCAGGTGAGAGCAAGACGATCGAATCAGACGTTATAGTGGATGCTCCTGCGCTCTGGTCCACAGACGATCCGAATTTATATCGTGTTCGTACGGATGTATTGGTAGCAGGAGAAGTGGTGGACAGTATTACATCCGATTTTGGTTTCCGTTGGTTTAAGTTTACGAGTGACGGCTTCTGGTTGAATGGTGAAAAAATGCGTATGCACGGCGTATGTCTCCACCACGACCAGGGCTCTTTGGGCTCAGAGGCTTGGTATGCTTCCATGGAACGCCAGATTGAACTGATGAAAGACATGGGCGTCAATGCCTACCGAACTTCACATAACCCTGTGTCCGACGAGATGATCGACATCTGCAATAAAAAGGGCATGCTGGTAATGGAAGAAGCGTATGATGGTTGGAAGGCCTATAAGGACGGCAATAACCATGATATGGGTGAATGGTTTGATGTACAGGTTGGGGAAGACAATCAGATTGTTTACGGCGAACCAGACATGACATGGGCTGAGTTTGACCTCAAGGCCATGATTCGTCGGGATCGCAATGCTCCGAGTGTGTTCAGTTGGAGCATTGGCAATGAAATCTTCCAGCTGATTACGGGTTCGACCTCCGACTATACACAGCGCGCGCAGGACCTGGTAGACTGGGGTGCGGAAATCGACAACAGCCGTGTGTTTGCTTATGGATGCAACCAGAACACAAGCAGTGCCAGCGACGGTGTAGCCAGAGTACTGTATAACCATCAGGATGACTATGGCAATCGTGGATTGTCAGGTTACAATTATAGCAATAACTTCTCGAATGGCCACAGTAAGGGGTATAATGTCTTTTCAGCAGAGACAGCCTCTGCGGTAAACAGCCGCGGCGTGTACGACCGCAAGACGACCCGGCAGGATCTCAACGATGACAAACGCCTGACCTCTTATGACAAGAGTGCAGTCAGCTGGGGCGCTACCGCTAGCAACGCCATGTGGAAGATGACATGGGCCCCTTACCTTTTTGGCGAGTTTGTATGGACGGGTATCGATTATCTCGGTGAACCCACCCCGTGGAACTGGACCGGACCTGGTGCGAATGGCCAGTCCAAGAACTCTTATTTTGGTATTGTGGATACGGCAGGTTTCCCCAAGGATACATATTACCTCTATCGCAGCCAGTGGAATGACAACGAAAATACGCTGCATCTGCTGCCCACTTGGGACGAAGAGGATGTTATTAAGGATAACCAGGGCCGCGTGGAAGTGGTTGTATACAGCAACGCTCCGTACATTGAGTTAGAACTCAACGGAGAGGTGGTTGGCACGGCAACGGCAACGGTTCGTAAGATGGAAGAAAACGATGTTTATATCACTTATGATGCGGGAACGGGCGCATTTTCTAAGGGGAACGATGCGAGTTCGCAGTATGCAACCTTCTGGGTCCCCTATGAAGAGGGAACATTGGAAGTAAAGGGATATGATTCTCCCGAAAAAACCGAGCAGATTACAGAGTTTGAAGGCCGCAATCAGGTTTCCACTACAAAGGGAGCAACGCAATTAAGCGCCTATGTGGATAGTCCCTCGATCAAGGCAGATGGAAAGGACTTGAGCTTTGTCACTATTGATGTAACCGATGCGGATGGTCATTTGGTCAATTCGGCAGAACCGGAAATTACGGTCACTGTAGAAGGCGATGGTAAGCTGATGTCTTTGGACAACGGTGTACACGACGACTGGACCAATTATTCCGATCCTACTCGGAAAGCTGGCCGCGGGAAACTTTTGGCGATTGTGCAGTCCACCGAAGAAGGCGGCTCTTTTACCGTGACGGCCAGCAGCAGAGGTTTGCAATCCAGCAGTGTGACCGTGACAACCGAACCGGTTGCAGAGGAAGAGCCAGAGGCAGGCGCAATTTCTAGCTATGTGATGTCACGCAATCTCTATGTAAAGGTTGGCAATATGCCGAAACTTCCTGAGACGGCGACAGTCAACTACGCAGATGGCAAAACAGAAGAAAAGTCCATTGTCTGGGATACAATTCCAGAGGAAAACATCGAGACAGATGGTTCTTTCTCTGTCGTGGGCAAGTTGGATGGTATTTCGGTTACGGTCAATGTGACCATGATTAGCGAAGCAGCGGCTTTGCTCAATTATTCTGCGGCAGTTTCTAAGGGTTCTGATCCAAACCTTCCGGCCACACGCCCTGCCATTTTAGCAGATGGTACCATCTTAAATGCGGAATTCCCAGTGGATTGGGAGATCGATGGAATTGATTTCAGTACGGAAGGCCTCAAGAAGATAACTGGTACAGCAAATGTCTTTGGAAAACCACTCACTGTGACCGCAAATGTGCGCATTGCAGCAGGGGAAGATATCTTGACGGAGAACATGACCCCCGTTGCCCCGAAGAGCTTTGTCAATGGGGAACCGTCCAATGGTGCGCTTGATCCGGTAAGCGACGGAAAGAAAACGGCCGACAGTGCCGGCTGGACAGGAACCGGTAGCATCTATTTTGAGTATGCAACAGCGGTTAACTTTAAACAAGCAAAACTGTATTTGAAGGATACAGCTCCTACATCGGACACCATGCGTCTCTATCGGTCCGGTGACGAAGGCGCGACTTGGCAGCCTATCGAAAATGGCCTGGAGGTCAGCAATGCCCGTGAGGATGGAGTGACCATCCGCACATACGACTTTGATATGACTCCTGGTACGGCGTTCAAACTGGAATTCGATGAGCAGGTTACCCTTTTGGAAGTCGAATTGATGAACAGTGTACCGGATTTTCCGGTCGGTTCTGAGGCGGCGCTTGATTCCCTGCAAGTGGGAGGATATATTGCCAGCTCTTCCGCATTGGAAAACGGTTTGTTTGAAGTCATTGACACGGATTTGAATGCGGACGATGTTACGGCGCAGGGGAAAGACAACGCCAGTGTGACGGTTTTGCCGAAGAATGATGAGAATATCATCCGTATTCTATTGGAATCTGAAGATCATGCAGAGCGCAACGTTTTTGATGTTGTGCTCGGGGAAGATGGTTCTGCCTCCGACGATCCCGACGATGCGACCAGTGATTATCCGTATCAGGATATGATTCTGACGGCGCCGAGCGTAGAAAAAGGCGGTTCCGCAGCAAATGCAAATGATGGCGACAGCAATACCATTTGGCATACGAACTGGGGCGGCGGTGTTGGTCCGGCCGACCTGACAAATGATCCGGAGAACCGTTATCTCCAAATTGAACTGCCAACCGCAGTAAAAATCAATGGTATGCGTTACCTGCCGAGAAATAAAGATCAAAATGGCATTGTCACTTCCTACAGCATACAAGTGAGTATGGATGGGGACGAATGGACGGAAGTAGCAACAGGTGATTGGAGCACTTCAGTGGAGTGGAAACTGGCTCAGTTTGCACCAGTAGAGGCAAAGTATATCCGGCTGTATGGCGTAAAAACTGCAACAAACGAAGGAAAGCCGCAAAAATATATGTCCGCTGCAGAAGTACGTGTGCGTTGTGCAACGACAAGCCTCTATGCTGGAAATACGTCTATTGCACTGGATGCAGAAAGTTTCGACTATACAAGCAACCCGATTACCCCTGAACCAGTTGTCGTCTATGATAACGGTACAGAAAGTATCACGTTGACCAAGGACGTCGATTACACGGTTTCCTATCGGAACAATACGGAACCGGGTACGGCAACCGTGCGGGTTACTGGCAAAGGGAATTATTCCGGTATTGTTGAAAAGACCTTTACAATCCGTCCGGTGGATGTAGTAATTGAAGATTACGAAGAGGTAGAAGTTACGACAGGCGTAGGCGAGTATCCGCAATTGCCAGGCACGGTTCTGGCATATACAAATATTGGCCAGACCCTGATGGAGGTTCATTGGGATAGCATCAGCAATGAGCTTTTGGATGGACTTGGTACATTTAAGGTATATGGTACAATTGCAGCGGACGACAACCACCGTATTGTTGCAACCGTGACGGTCAGCGGTGTTGTGGGTGTGGAAAGTGTCAGCTCTGTCACAACGATTGGCAAGGTGCCGAATCTTCCAGAGAAAATTCTGGTATATTATAGCAACGGGGATGTTGCCCGGAGAAATGTAGAATGGACTCTGGACCATGTAAGCTTTGATGGCGAAGTGGGGGATATTGTTCCAGTCGCCGGCATGGTGGGAACCACAGAGACCCTGGCGAACGTTCGCTTAGTAGAGGAAGGTTCGGTGGATAACACAACCGAAATCCAAAAGAATTTGGCTTTGAATCCGGATGCCTTTAATCAGACGCAGATGACGGATCAATGGCCGGTTGTCCGTGCGCATGCCAGCACAAAGGGGATGTATGTCACCCGCGTGGTCGATGGAAAACGCGGAGAAGACCATGGTGAGATCTGGACCAGCAGCACCAGCAGCATGCGGAAGGATTTCTATGCAATCACTGTTGGCTTTGGCGAAGGAGATAAAACAGGTAAACTTCAAACGATCAGCAAGGCGGTCCTTGATTTTGCTATCCCAGATGGCAGCGCTTTGCCAGAAGGATACAAAGTTCAGTACTATTCCGGAAACGGCGGTATGTTTGATGCGTCCAGATTCTTTGGAACTGGTGATATTGAGCATGTCGGAAACACACAGAACTGGAACAACACCAACCCTATCAATATTGACGACAATTGGACGGATGTAGTCCTATTGGATGAAGAGTATCCCGTTCCGACCGAAGAAAACCCAACCGTGTCCGTGCAGTTTGAACCGGTGAAAACCTCGGCAATCCGCGTTGTGTTTACTCCGGCTGCGGGCAAGCAGGTAAGTCTGTACGAATTGGAATTCTATTATATGCCGGATATTATGAGCGATCGAGTGACGGATGTTTCCATCCAGTGTGGTGGAACGCCGGTCACGTTTGACGATGAGAAAACAGCGGTTGTTCATTTGGAGAGCGGAGAAGGCTTGCCGGAAATTCTCGCCACAGCTGGCGAAAATGCATCGGTTACCGTGGTCCACGCCACCGATGTTAACGGAACAGCACGCGTAATGATCACTCCTGAAAATGGTAATATAGCCAAGCAGGAAGTATATACCATTCAATTCCAGTCCGAGGGTGGCGCAAGTGCAGGCGCGTATTTTGTTTCTTCCCAGAATCCAAATATCCTTGTAAAGCCCGCTAGGACCGATGAAGGTATGACCGTCACAGTGGAGCCGAAACCGGGCTATACCATCCAGGAAGACAGCTTAAAGGTACTCAAGAGTGCTGATTTGACCGATGCTGGCGTAGAGGTGGCGGCTGGCCAAGTTGCCGGAACCTATACTTTCTTGATGCCAGAATTTGACGTTACGGTCACAGGTGAAACGGTTAAGGGCGGCGAGCAGTCATTGACGGTCACCTATAACTCCAAGGATGTCACCTTGAAAGTAAATGGAGAGCCACAGAATCTGGCGGATCTGGTCGGCAAATATGTAGCGGAAGACCTTGAAAGCGGAACAGCGGTAGAGTTGACCTTTGAACCGCGGATCGATGGCCGTGCATTCCGTTCCGTAACCGTTGATGGAAAAGAACCAAAGCTCATCGAAGGCAATACCTACACGCACTTAGTAGAAATGGAAGACCATGCTGTGCAAATGGACTTCGTATTTGAGTTGATAGACAAATCCATTTTACGTCAGATTTACGATTATGCCACGATTTATGTGGAGGATGGAACCGTTGACGGACTGATCAGCAGTGTGAAGGATGCCTTCATGGAGGCGTACAGGACCGCAGAAGACGTGTTGAATGATCCAGCTGCTTCCCAGAACGATATTGACCGCGCGTGGTCCAAGCTTCTGGACGCGTTACACTATCTGGAGTTTAAGCCTGGTGATAAGAGCGGGTTGGAAAACCTGTATGAGATCCTGAAAAACCTGGAAGAGGACCACTACACCAGTACGGGATGGGATGCATTTCAAGAGGCGCTTGATCGGGCAGAAGAAGTCCTGGCAGATGATGAGGCGCTTGCAGGGGATATCACAAGTGCATATGATGATCTTTTGAACGCATTTGAACATTTGGAGCCCACGGCAGATCGCTCCGCGTTGGATGCAGCGCTTGAAAAGGCGCAGACCGTAGCAGACGAAATCCAAGAAGGAAAGTATCTGCCGGATGGCCAGAAAGATTTCCAGGATGCATGGAGAGCGGCATTGGACATCGGCCGAGATGCAAGTCAGGAAGAAGTCGATACAGCAACCGAAGCTTTGGTGAAGGCAATGGCCGCTCTGCGAAAAATTCCCAGCAGAGACGAGTTGAACGCATATATCCAAGAGGTGGAGCAGATCGATTTGGATGGTTATACGGATCGCAGTGTGGCAGCCTTTAAGGCAGCTTTGAATATTGCGAAGGCTGCGGCAGACGATATGGATGCAGATGGCCAAGTATTGGCAACCGCATTCTATGGACTAAAGGATGCAGTCAATGGACTTGAGAAGGTGGAGAATCCTGCACCGGGTCCAAAGCCGAATACCAACAAAGGGAATAGTAACCGCACAACGATAGCGGACAACACATATGGGACTTCTGGCGTCGTTTCTGCAGCCCAAGCGATTTCTACGCAGGAAGCATATGTAATCAGTGACACGACAGTCAATTTCGTATTAAAGCATGGTCAGGCATATTGCTTTAAGATGAAGGTTGTAAACAGCAGTGTGGTTCCAAACTTTACAGTGGGCAACGGCAGTGTACTCAAGACACAGTTTGTCGCAAAGGTTGGCAATGACTACTATTATAGGGTTTATGCCATTGGTACACCAGGGCAGAGTACAGGTGTATATACGACGCTGCCGGGCCAGAATGCGCAGAAGCATTGTACTGTAACGATTGCTTAAATAAGCAGTAGCTTTTAAAAGGCCGCTGTAGTGGAGAAAAAAGGTGGACAGCTTCCAAATGGGAGCTGTCCACCTTTTTTGTCTTTAGGTTTAAGAAAACCCCTGGTTCTACCAGGGGCAAATTAAAAAGCCTTGGCAAATAAAACCTTCATGCTGCAATCGAGCTGGCTTGACAACCGCATCGCAAAAGAGCAAGGAGGTTTTACACAAGTGAAAAATGAAAGAAAACACACGGCGCGCTCTAGCGATCGGAGTGAGTATCATTTGGTGTTTGTGCCGAAATATCGCAGGAAAGAGATCGATAAGGCAGTGTGCAGAGACATTATCGAGATCATCAAAAAACTGTGTAAGGAGATGAAAGTCGAGATTATCGAGGGCGGGGCATGCCCGGATCACATTCATCTTCTAGTGAGTATTCCGCCGTACATGGGTATAGCGCAGTTCGTGGGGCCGCTCGAGAGCAAAAGAGCGCTGATGATCTTCGATAGGCACGCAAATCGGAAGTATAAATATGGGAGTAGGAACTTCTGGTACAGGGGATATGTCGTGGATACGGTAGGAAAGAATGCAAAAATAGTTCAAGAGTATATCCAAAACCAGTTGGTGGAAGATCTCGCAAGCGGCCAGATTTCCCTTAAGGAGTACATGGACCTGTTCACGGGCAGCAAGAGAAAGTAAAGCAAAAGAAAACAGCCGCTGTAAGCGGCTGCCTGTAGTAGTGATGCGATGGTAAACCCTCTGTGCCCTTTCCAGAGGTCAGCAAGTGCTGACCCCTCTGGGGTCTGAGTAAACCACTCGTTTACGAGTGGTTTTGGTTTGATGATTTACGTTTTCCAGAAAAATCGGCCATTTTAAAGTCCTTCGTCGCTCTCACATATCTTGTAACCATCTTTTGTACGTGGTATAGTCATAATCATCCCAGAAAAAGGTTAGGAGAAAAGGAGTGGCGAAATGAGATTGGAACGTGTAACCGATATTGGACACAAAATGTTCGAAGAAGCATTACAGGTATACCGCATCAGTTTTCCATTTCACGAACAGAGGGAGATCCATTCACAGATAAACATCATACAAGATGACGAGTATCATTTTGATCTGATTTACGATGAGGGACTCTTCGTCGGGTTGCTTTTATTCTGGAAGACAGAGGACTTTATTTATATAGAGCATTTCTGCATTTTACCCGAAATGCGCAATAAACAGTATGGACGTAAAGCATTGGAGCTTTTGGGACGGCAAGGAAAAACAATGATCTTAGAAATAGATCCGCCAGTGGATGCCATTTCCTGCCGTAGAAAAGAATTTTACGAGCGGAGTGGTTTTGTAGAAAACCCCTATCTTCATGTCCATCCCCCTTATCACAGAGGGAATACCGGGCATAGTCTGGTCCTTATGTCCTATCCCCAAAAAATCGCTCAGGAAGGATACGGTTTATTCCGCCGTTATTTAGAGCGCCGTGTAATGGCAGATGCCTACATCTAATCTTATAGTTTGCCGGATAACCACTCGCCAATGGAACATGGGAGTCTCCCAGCCATTCTGATAGGGAAGCACGATACATTTGATTGAATGGATGTACCGCAAAAGCCCACCGAAACAGTGGGCTTTTGTAAAAAGGTTCTTCTCTCAGATAGCATCTAAGACGACGTCGAATAAATGAATCGGGTCTAACTGACACCTTGTGCAGCGCTGTGCAAGTGCCGTTACAAAAGATAGACAGGGGGAGACGTCAGAAATAAAGTTGACTTGCTCCCATTCAAGGTCGATAATTTGTAAAGCGATAATTCCAAAGGACTGATAACACCCTATGTAGGGAGAAAAGAGCGTTTCTTTAAAGGGAATGTATTGAACCACGATTGCTGATACCCTCCCTGCCAACTTTTATGTTCCAATCAAAAAAGAAGGCAGGCCGAAGGAATATCTCCGTACTTAAGGATCGTTCTCCTTTTCTGATTTTTGAAAATGTATGCGAGAAAGTTGGTACGATGTTAGTAGCATAGTGTTGTGTTTGTTCAGAATGATCGTTACAAGTATCATGGAGAGCGTTTTCAAAGTGTGTTAAAATTGACATAATATTCCTCCTCGAAAAAAGGATATTCGAATGATTTGTACTCAGCTACGAATAATCGTTCATGTTGTGGAATATATCAAAATTAGCGATAATTTTTGTTTGTTTTAATGATTAATTGAGAAGAAGAACTCGGTGAGTTGGAAACGGTTCAGATTCTTAAATAGAAGGACTGAGAAAGTACCAGCCTAATAAGACAAATAGAGGGGACCTTTTTGTGAACCGATTCAGTTTGTCAGGACAGCATAAAAAGAAGTATGATTGTAGGAAATAAAATCGAGTTACGAACGGACGCCACCGCAGTTCCAGCGGTATCCGTTCTGTTTTAGTATGGGTACGCTGATGGTTGTAAAAGAATATGTAGCCATCAAAGAACCAGCTGGCGTCTTTAAAGGTAGGAATCTTCGAGCGGTAAATGCACTCCGTTTTAAGGATAGAGAAAAATTTTTAGCGCGAGCATTGTCATAGGGGGTTACCTCGTTTTGACCGAGATGGCGTAACGCTGTATTCTTCAATCAGCTTGAAGTATGCTTGGAAAGTATACTTCAAGTTTCGGCCGCTGTGGAGTTGCAGCTCTACAGTGCTTTTCTCTATTTTTAGCAGTCCGTATGGTGTTCAGGACAAGATCGATCGTTTACCTGAAAGTTCAGCTCTTTGGGCACTGGCGCCTAAGCAGCGCGACAGGTTCTCTCGGTTCCTTCCAATTTTTGAACCTATTATTTGCAAGCGTAGTTTTTTCTAGAGAAGTGGTACAGAAAACAGGGATGGCTGTATTTTTCTACAGCCATCCCTGTTTTTTGATACTCTTATTTCGCCGCACAAAAGTTAGCGCGGCATATGTAGCCTTACGAGACTGAAAAAGCTTTGGGGTAATCCAAATAAAAGCAATCCCGGCAGTCCGGGGGATTCTCCCCAACGACTGCCGGGATTGCTTTGTGTGAAATTGAGAGATCTATATACACTCTTTTAAGAATAGATACCATGAGAAGGTGTAAAACGGCGATCCGTTGTGGGAACTCTCCGAAAATAAACGGAAAGGCCCCATTTTGGAAGAAAAATGCAACCAAGCAAAAAAGATCTCCCCACGATGTAACTTTCGTAAGTAATAAAAAAGGGCGCGCAATCCTCTGCACGCCCCTCATAATGACCTGAAAGATTCTCCCATGAAAGGGATTGCCTCTTCGGTGCCGTTTTCCGATCGATTATATCAATGGAACACGGCTTTTCGGAGTTTTGTCGGATACCAGTCCTTTTTGCCTGAGAGTTTCCGGCACAGCCCCTTCGGCGTCGCATACAGTATGCGATCTCTCCTGGTATCTTCATCCATTTTATACACTTTATAAATTTAGTATAGTAAATTTTTCTAGGGAAGTCAAGCTTTTTTGTAAAACGTTTTTATAATAATGCCGGGCCAATGCGAACAGAAAGAACGGGGACATAATCACATACTTTTATGCCATATATTTTGATGCACCTTATATTATGTACCTTATCATTCGATATCTCACTCCTTCGGAAAACATACGAAATAGAAATCCTCTCTCCTGTGCTCTGGACGCCCTCATGATTTGGAAAACACTGTAGAGGAAGGAACGAATGGGGCGGACTATTCTCAGATAATATGTTCCTAGATGATGGGGAGATTGCGTTTTGAGGGGGGAAAACGTTTATAGCTTCAGAAGACATAATCGCTGAAAGAAGGAATGTAGGGCCCAGTTTTACCGTTGGAAACGATCGTACACGAGAGATTTTAACGTATAAAATATTTTCAAAGGAATTTTTGTTCCAATGCCCGTCCTATTCAAAAGGAAAAGAGGAAACCAGAACAAGAACGTCCGGTTCCCTCTGCTCCTTCTCCACATTTAAAGGCTCTGTACAAAGTCTTTGATGTCGCCCAGCTCCTCCAGAAGAGGGGCACCAATGACCTTTGAAAGCGCCTGGTTTAACTCCGAATACTCATTTCCAGTGATCTCAATTTGGTCATACTGATGTTCCCGCAGAAGATCCATGCGACGATCCAGTTCGGCGATAATTTCCTTTTTGATATCTTTTGCCATGGAAACACTTCCTTTTGTTCAATATAGGCACATGCGCATCTGCGCTGTACAAAACATATGGGAGTAGTGTCCCCGGGTGGATCGCGCTTATGCGTCTTATTTGCTCATCTCCTTCGACTTTTCTGTACAGACATGGACTGCTTGGATGACAGCAGCGCGCATACCGTTTTGCTCTAAGCTGGCAACCGCTTCGATTGTTGTGCCTCCGGGGGAACAGACCATATCCTTTAGAGCTCCTGGATGCATACCGGTTTCCAACACCATACGCGCAGAACCTAAGACTGCCTGTGCAGCAAATGTATATGCCTGCTGACGTGGCATCCCCTGTAGTACAGCGCCATCGGCCAATGCTTCAATGAACATATAGACGTATGCTGGGGAAGAACCGCTGACGCCGGCTACAACATCCATCATGCTTTCTCCAACAAATTCCGCCTTACCAAAGCTCTCAAAAATTTCCTGAATGTCTTTTTTTTCCTCTTCCGTTACAAAACTGTTGGCGCATAGCGCCGCCATCCCCTCTCCAACTAAAGCGGGCGTGTTGGGCATGGCGCGTACAATTTTGATATTGCGGCCGAAACGCGCTTCGTTGACAGCGATCGTCTGTCCAGCGGCGATCATGACAATCACAACGTCCTCTTTGACGGTATCCCGAATTTCCTCGATTACATCTGCGTATAAATAGGGTTTAACCGAGAGTACGATAATATCACATTTTTTTGCAGGAATCAGATTGTCCTGTGTGATGCAAATCCCGTATTCCTCCTGCACATGGGTTAAATTCTGTTCACTGGGGTCTGCTGCATATACCTGTTCTGGCGAGACTAATCCGGACCGTACAATTCCTCCGATCATCGCTTGTCCCATGTTGCCACAGCCAATAAACCCGATCTTTTTATTCATAGTAATGACTCGCTCCTTTTTCAGACGCCATGTCCCATTTGGACAAGGTGTTTTTCTTTTATTTTACAGCGTGGGGCAAAGAATGACAAGGCGAGCGATTGGAATGCAGAAAATAGGCATGCGAAAATTTTTGCTGCATACAATGGAATGGCGGGTGGATGGACCGGATTTTTCAGTGAAATTTCCGAACTTTTCAAAGTGTCTTCAAAAAACGGTCACATTACGCCAGTATACTAAAGGCAAATCTAAGAAAGGAGATGAGAGACAAGAATAAAGTATAGAATTGTAAATAGAAATTGAAATACATAATATACTACTGTTGAAGCTGACCGGGTGGCTGGAATACCAGCCCGGTCGGCGGGACAGACAAACAGAGAACTCATGCAACTTTGTGCATGGGCTTTTTTATTTTATCCATGTTGCGATTGAAATCAGGAATGTTTTTAAGTTCATTCCAGTTTTGAAGAAAATTTTGGGCGGAATTTTACTCAGATTATGTAAACAGTCGACGCTTTTTTCCTTGAACATTTTGGGCGTTTACGGTATAATCAAAACATATTTTGGGAAAATAGGTTTTTTTGGTCATGACAGATATTTTTGTATTCGGAATAAAAATTCTTTCGTAAAGCGATAGGAATTTGTAGTGAAAGGGAATCTGCTTTGTTGGTTTGTGGTAGGTATCCGGATGGGGAATAGGAGTGAACAAATTTGAGAAAGCAATTTCGGCGGATGGGTTCTGCCGTAGCAGCTATGTTGTGTGCCGTTTCGTTGACAGTGACAGCCCTGCCAAACGTTGCAAGGGCTGTTACCACTGCGCAGACGACGGATTATCTGAATCTGCGTACAGGTGCTGGCAAGTCCTATTCGGTTCTTTTGACCATGCCCAAGGGGACGGAAGTTACCGTTCTTGAGGATTCGCAGGGGGAATGGGCGAAAGTACGGCTTTCTTCTGGCCAAGAAGGGTATTGCAGTAAAGCATACCTGACAACAGAAGGAACTCTGAGCACCTCCACCTATGGGGCATTGGGGACAGGAGAAGCAGCGGTTACGACAGCAAACCTCAATGTGCGCAAGGGTGCCGGCACCAGTTATGGAATTGTGACGACTCTTGCGGAGGGCGCCTCGGTGACTATCCTAGACGGCTCTCATGCAACATGGGCGAAAGTGCGCACGGCTAGCGGGCTGGAAGGATACTGCCTAAAAGAATTTTTGAGCAGTACAGGAAATGCCGCAAATTCTTCTAATACAGGCGGGGAAACGGCTTCTACGGGTAGGACTGCGGTAACCAAAGACTATCTAAATCTGCGCAGCGGCCCTGGAACCAATTACGATCGTATATTGACGTTGGCGCAAGGCGTCTCAGTAGAGGTATTGGACAATTCCAATGCGGAATGGGTCAAGGTTCGCACTTCTTCGGGCCAGGAGGGTTACTGTAACCGGACCTATTTATCGGTTTCCGAAACATCCGCCAGCGATAGTGCGGGGGCATCCAACTCCAATGCGGGGACTACCGCCGGGTTGACTGCCACGGTTAAGGAAAATTTGAATCTACGTGAAGGCGCTGGTCCCAGCTATGCGATTATCAAAACGATGCCAAAAGGCGCGACCGTCACCGTGATTGACAATTCCCATTCCACTTGGGCGAAAATCCGGACATCGGATGGAACAGTAGGATGCTGTTCCAAGGAATTTTTGGATATCCAAGCCAGCTCTACAACTTCCCCATCCTCCCCACCGGCAGGAACGGCTGATTCCGCTACTTCTTCTGGTTCGAATTTGACGGCCACAGCAAAAGAGAGCGTGGCACTGCGCTCTGGAGCAGGGCCGAGCTATGATGTGATCCGTGTACTCTTTCCGCAGGAAACTGTCACGGTAACCGACAATTCTCATGCGACTTGGGCAAAGATCAAGACGTCGGATGGGACAGAAGGATACTGTATGAAGCAATATCTAACGATTCAGGCTTCTACCACAGGCACCGGTTCGGAAACAGGAAATTCCAATGGCGATCAAACAATCACTGGGGCAACGGTCACTGCGGATGCATTGCGTTTGCGTAGTGGGCCGGGAACGCAATATGATCAGGTTGCGATGCTGCTCAAGGGAGCCACGCTCACGGTGCTCGATACCTCCAATACAGAGTGGACCAAGGTGCAGACAACCAACAATCTAACAGGTTACGTCAGTAATGAGTACATACAGTTCCTATACAACGGCCAGACGGGAGTTCCGGCCAATTCGCTGGCCATTTCGCGCACGTCTGGTACGGTTTCCGCCGGAAAAACACTTTATATCAAAGCGACAGCAAGCCCGAGTACTGCTTCGATCACATGGAGCAGTAGCAATTCCGCAGTAGCAACCGTCACCAATGGATACATCTACGGAGTATCCCCCGGCACAGCTACGATTACAGCCACTTCGGGTTCACAGTCTAAGACCTGTACGGTCACAGTTACGACAGCTGAGCCAGTCCGGACTGCGTATACCTCACCGAATATTGCAGGAGTAGGTTCTGCGGTCACCTTTACGGCCATTACGGATACCAGCCGGGATGGAGTTCGCTTTACTATCCAGATGCCAAACGGTACGGCACAGATGATTACGGCTACATCCAGTACAACGGAGACTACTGGTCAGACAAGCACAAAGGTCTGGAAAGCAACAATGAATTTGACCGAACAGGGAACTTATCGTGTGGTGGCAAATTCGTCCCAGGGCGGTGTTTACAGTACAGAGGGGTTTGCAACCAGCGCTTATGTGGTATCTTCACAAGACTATACGGTGACAACCACTGAACAGCGGCGTGCCAGTGACAAGATGATCGAGTTGATCGCCAATTGGGAAGGCTACAGCGCTTCGGTTTATGCGGACAAGTTGACCTCCAATCAGGTGCCGACCCTCGGCTATGGACTGACGCTCAAAGAGGGGGATACTTTCTATAACGATCTTTCTAAGACCGAAGCGTGGTCTTTGCTGGTCAATACCATCAATGATGCGTCGTATACGACCGAGGTCAACAAGTTTATCACACAGAACAACTTGCGGATGAGCCAGTGCCAATTTGACAGCCTTGTGAGCTTTGGCTACAATGTGGGCGCAGGATATTGGAACAGCACGTCCTCCGAGATTGATTTGCGACGGATTATCCTAAACGCAGTGGTACCGCCACAGAGCTTTGGCGCAGGAATGTCCGCTACCGTCAGCAAAGCTACAGTCGTGCGTTCGGCACCGAGTCTTTCCGGTTCGCAAGTATGCGAGGTTGCAAAGGGTACGACCATTTCGGTTACCTCAGCCGACTTTACGAATCAAAAGGATGGCTGGTATTTGGCGGCTTTGCCGAACGGTTCTGCAGGGTGGATTAATTCCGGATATGTGACCCTGAATAGTTCCGATTTAGTGCACGACCTCAATTATACGAACGCCTATGCATTTGGAACCGACATGTTGCGTTGGAACCAAGCAGGTGGAAAGAGCTATGCAGGCCTGTTGTACCGCCGTTTAGGAGAGGCAAATGTCTATAATTACAACGATTACAGCGCATCCCGTGTCAACACCTATGGATATACGTATCCTTCTGCATTGGCCTATTTGGACACGAAATCATGAGATAGCAAGAACCGATTTTGACATTGGATGTTCTCTGGATCAAGTATATGGGATAGTCCATCTATAAGGGGGAGCCAATTTGACCGAGCGTGAAAAAATGGAAAAGGGACTCTGGTATGATGCCAATTATGATACCGAACTGGTGGAAAAGCGTTTGGAAGCAGAGGAACTATGTTTTGCTTTTAACCATACACGTCCGAAAGAAGTCGATCAGAAAGAGGCCCTTCTCAAAAAAATTCTTCCCCATAAGGGAGCGGGTGTTGTTATCCTGTCTCCATTTTACACGGATTACGGCTATAATTGTTGGATAGGAGAAGCCACATTTATCAACCACAATGCTTATCTGATGGATGGCGCCCCCATTGTGATCGGGACACACTGTTTTATTGGGCCAAATTGTGGAATGTATACAGCCAATCATCCCGTCGTGGCGGAAGAGCGAAATATGGGATTGGAGCAGGCCAAACCGATTACAATTGGAGATCATGTATGGGTTGGAGCAGATGTCACTATTTTGCCGGGGGTCACCATTGGAGAAGGAAGTGTGATTGGAGCCAAGAGTGTTGTGACCAAAGATATTCCAGCACGCGTGCTTGCTGTAGGCAATCCATGCCGCGTTCTTCGCCCAATCACAGAGGACGATCGTATTCGCTGAAGATCAGGTGAAAGACTGGCGCGAGAGAATGACAGGGTGTTTTAAAATACCTGTTCGATCCGTTTTTGCAGGGAGATCTGGAACAAAGCCCGTTTCCGAGGGATTTTCCTCCCAAAAGAGATTTATTGAAAACGATAAAAGGACGCTCTGCGAGCTGGCAATGTGCCGGATGCAGGGCGTCCTTTATATACTTGCTGATTTCAATGTACCATCGCTCTTTTTGTACGAAGCGCTTTTTGCATTCACCTCCTAGTGAGATAGAAGTAAGGGTTAAACGAATATTTTGGATGATAATGTGAGTAAGTTTCACGATTTTTATATTGACTTCTATAGTATGTCATTGTAGCGTAGAAGATGCGAAAAAGAGAGGTGATGAAGCAACGTAAAGCCAGCTTGGAATCATAGGCTCTGTATAAGGAGGATCGTTCGTATGTGGCCTAAAGGGCAGATAAGGGTATGCTGGTGAAACTTTGGAAAAGTAGTAGAGGCAAAACGAGAAAGGCTGACCGTTTTTTAGGCGGATACCAGCGAATTAGAACGTACGGAACTTCTTTTCCTGTATAAGGCCGTTTCAAGTAAGTTTGAGGATTGCATGTAGAAGAACTTGGGAAAGGAACAACACTATGGACAGCATTTTAAAACACTTATATGAAGGGGAACTCTATCCAGAGGAAAAGATCGTTTCCACAGATCCGAAATATCATTCCCTTGTACGTGAAATCAATGAAGAACAGAACTACTTATATGAACTTTTGGATGAAACAGACGGCAGGCGGCTGGAGCACCTGGGGAAACTCTATATGGAGGAAAATGCCATGGACTGTTACGCGGGTTTTGCCTACGGGTTTCGATTGGGGGCGCGCATGATGTGTGAGATTTTCGCGAAGGAGAACCATTGACAGAGGTTAAAGAGCAGAATCATTTTCGAATTTCACAGCGCAAAAGGCCGGAAAGCCGTTTCGTGGGCTCCGGCCTTTTGTGTTTCTGTTATAGGGCCCTTTTAGCTTTTACAATTCCCGTGTCCAGTACTTTCGGTCCAATGCACGATATTGTACGGCTTCCGCCGCATGAACAGCCTGAATCTGCTCGCTTCCATCCAAGTCTGCGATGGTTCTGGCGACCTTTAAAATACGATCGTATGCACGTGCAGATAGGCCGATGGTTTCAAAAGCATGTTTGAATAGATTTCTGGCGTCGTCGCTCAATACGCAGATCGTATGTAAACATTCTGGGGTGATGCGGGCATTACAGGAGATTGCTGTCCCGCGATAGCGGTCGTTTTGTATTGCGCGTGCAGCATCGACCCGCTGCTTGATCGAGGAAGAGGGTTCTGACGGGAGGGAAGAATCAAGCTTATCAAATTCCACGGCAGGTACTTCGATATGAAGATCCAAACGGTCCAGCAGGGGGCCGCTGACACGGGAGAGATAGCGGGAAACTGCGCCGGCGCTACAGACACACCGCCTGGTAGGATGCCCAAAATATCCACAGGGACAGGGGTTCATGGCGGCCACCAGCATCACGCTACACGGGTACGAAACCGCTCCGCTGGCGCGAGAGATCGTCACCCGGCCATCCTCGATGGGTTGCCGGAGAACCTCCATAGCACTGCGGGAAAATTCCGGGAGTTCATCCAGAAACAAAACCCCGTTGTGGGCAAGGGATAGCTCTCCCGGCTTGGGAAGAATCCCTCCCCCGGAAAGCCCGGCTGCTGATACGGTGTGATGTGGCGAACGAAACGGCCGCGCCCGTATGAGTGCTGTACAGGTGGGGAGTGTCCCTGCAATGGAATGAATTTTTGTTGTTTCAATGGACTCTTCGAAGGTCATATCGGGCAGAATGGAGGGGAGCCGCTTGGCCAACATACTTTTGCCAGAGCCGGGTGGACCGATCAGGAGAACATTGTGCATCCCGGCCGCTGCAATTTCCAGCGCACGTTTCGCCTCTTCCTGTCCGCGAACTTCGGCAAAGTCAGGGAAAAGCCCGTCGTTTTGGCTTGGAGTGTCTCCTGGAAGGATGGGAGATAGCGGGACACGCCCTGTTAGATGGGCAAGAAGAGATTCGAGGTTGCGCACCGGGTAAACCTCAAGCCCTTGAACGACAGCACCCTCGGCAGCATTTTGTGCAGGGGCAAATAAACGCCGAAACCCTGCCTCTTTTGCAGCAATTGCCATTGGTAGCGTCCCACGGATGGGGCGGACAGCCCCGGAAAGGGAAAGCTCCCCAAGGAATATGCTGTCTTCCACCGATGCATCCAGTTGACTGGAAGCACGCAACAGGGCAATAAGGATCGGCAGATCATAGAGGGAGCCCTCTTTGCGCTTGTTCGCTGGGGCGAGATTGACGGTGATCCGGCTGACGGGAAACTGGAAGCCCATATTTTTCAATGCCGCACGGACGCGGTCTCGCGCTTCGCGTACCGCAGCATCGGGTAGGCCGACCATCTCGAACGCGGGAAGCCCCCGTGAAAGATCCACCTCTACCTCTACGACAAATGCGTCCAATCCATATAATCCCATGCTGTATACATGTTCTACCACGGTTGTATCCCCCACTCGATCAAAGTCTCCTGAAATTATACGCTATGGTGGGGAATCCTGCGAAAAAGGAGATAAAACTTCACCTCAGAATGTTTAAGAATATTGGTCGATTATGGCAGAGACCTGTTCCGGGCGAACAGATGGGTGGATAGTGGAATCAATCATTACATTCGGAGCGTTACCACATTTTTTCAGGCAATTGCGCGTTTCCAGATGGAACCGGCCATCCGTTGTGGTTTCGCCCGGTAAGATTCCAAGGGCGTCTTGTATGGCGCGTAAGACGGCTATGCCCCCTTTTGACGAACAGCGTGGCCCCGTACATACCGTGATTTGATGGCGGTATTCCGCTTCTGTAAGACCAGGTATCCGTTTGACCAACGCAGCGACCAGAGAAGGAGACGTTTCTGTCGCTTGGGCAATGCGCTGCTGAATGACGGTTGGCACACACCCGTAAAGCTGTTGGACCTCCCGCAGAAGAGCGATTAGGGCCTGCTGGTCGCCCGCGCCAGCAGTTCCTCGATAACGTTCCAGCGTAGACTCCAAAATGGTTTTCTTTTCTTCCATGCACGAATTCCTCCTTTTATCAGTCTATGGGATATTCTTTCTAGGGAACCATGGGGTATACCAATGCCCTGCCAGGGCTGGCAGGGCATTGACGGTTAAGCAAGCTGCATATTTGGATAGACCTTTTTCAGATATTCGTCTGTATAATGCTCATCCAAAAAAACGGCTACGGGATTATTCGCAGGAATTCCTAGATGCCGGTTGGTTTGACGGCGAATCGCCGCACCGGATATCAGAATATCGAATACCATAAAAATCAACAGGATCCATGCGATCATTTTTCCCGGCCGGTTGGGGATGCTTTCGATCAGATTGGTAAAGAACGGAAGCATATGCTTTAAGAAAATCAATCCCAGGATTCCCCAACATGCCGAGTAAAATACATTTGTACGGCCATGGACGTTCAAAGGGGAGTTGCTATATTCCCAGGATACCGTCCCGAAGATCAGTTCCTGGAATAGAGAACACAGATATTCAAAAATACCGCCAATCACGCCGCTTGCCAGGAAAATCACCAGGCTGCTGGAATGACGGAACCGATAGAGTACAACCGTAAAGATGACGGCCCCCATTCCATAAACTGGGCTGAACGGGCCGTAGATCAATCCCTGCCGGCTTTCAAAGTAACCGAGACGCAAATAACACCAGAGCATTTCCACGCAATAACCGATGATGCAGCCAATGATAAAAACAAAAAATAGCTTGTAAAAGTTTAATCCATGCGCGAAGGAATCCTTCCGTCCTTCTTCGGGGGTATAATTGTGAACTTTTTCTTCCTGTTTTCCAAACCGAATCATGGGTACACCTCTTTCTCTGTCAAAGTATGTTGTATCATGTCGATAAAGGACATCTTAACATAAAGCGCCTGCATCTGTAAAGCAACCAAAGAAATAGGGGAAACCGGAAAAGTCTTTGTGAAAAACCATTCAAGGCTTTTGTGAAAAGACTCTTGCCTTTCACATTGACGAAATAAAACAAATATATTTTTTTAGAAGGACAAATATTTGTTGACTTTATAGAGAGAATGCAGTATGATATAGAAAGTCATAAGGAATGTGAGTCTCATGAGGTGTTATGTTTGGCCACAGAAATCCAAAACAACCGTATGGAATCTTATTCGGATCAACAGTTGGCCACACTTGTGAGAGAGGGAGACCCGGATGCATTTTTGGAATTGACGTCCCGTTACATGACGCTCATCCGGGCAAAGGCTGCACCGTTTCACGGCACTATGCTGGAAGCGGATGACCTATGCCAGGAAGGACTTTTGGGGTTGTTGGATGCGGTGCGCAATTATCGGGAGGACGGCGGTGCAAGCTTCCGTACGTATGCGGGTGTCTGCATTACGAATCGCATTATTATGGCATACCGGTGGGCGGCCGGCCGGAAAAACTTTCCGTTAAACAATTTTGTTCCGCTCAGTGAGGAAGGTGCTTCCTGTGGCGTGTTTGCCGGGGAAGAGGCCAACCCCGAAAAAATGCTGGTGGAAGAGGAGGATCTGCTTCTCCTCAAACGATTCATCAGCCGTGGTTTGTCTAAAATGGAACGCCAGGTGCTTATGCTTTATTTGGGCGGTTATAGTTACAAGGAGATCGCCGATTCCCTTTGTATTACCTCGAAGGCTGCAGATAACGCCCTGCAACGTGTGCGCCGCAAGCTCAAGGAACCGTTTTAGTCCCATTCATATGCCCAGCTCAAGAGGAGCGTTGTTTTATGGCAAAGGCGCGGTGCAAATCCGGCAAGGGCAAATATCTATAATCTGAAGCGAGGTATATCAAATGTACGAAGACAAGACTCTCATCTGCAAAGAATGTGGCGCTGAATTTGTTTTCACCGCCGGCGAACAGGAATTCTATGCTTCCAAGGGTTTCGTAAACGAGCCCCAGAGATGCAAGGCCTGCCGCGATGCGCGCAAGAATGCTGCAAAGCCTGAGCGCGAAATGTTCACCGCCATCTGCGCGAGCTGTGGCAAGGAAGCAAGAGTTCCCTTTAAGCCCCGTGAAGACCGTCCTGTATATTGCAGCGAGTGCTTTGCAAAGATGAGGGAAGAATAAGATATAAATTTTTTCAATTTGTAACTGAGACGCCTCGGAGGAATCCGGGGCGTTTTGTTTCTGTGGGAATGTGTCAAATCTTCGTATTGCAATCCTTTCGGTGGGGTATTATAATAAAAACACAAATTTTGCTTTTCATAGAAGCGCAACACAGAGTATAGGAGGAAACAACATGGCTGCTGTTACAAAGGATACCATTATTGGCGATATTCTGGATATGGACAAGACGACCGCTCCCTTCTTTATGGAAATGGGGATGCATTGCTTGGGTTGCCCGGCTTCCCGTGGGGAGACACTGGAACAGGCCTGTATGGTGCACGGCGTGGACCCGGAAGAAATGGTGAAAAAGCTCAACGCCCATATGCAGGGCAAATAAGTTCGGATCGGTTTACACGCCGCCCGTCAACATGTTTGGCGGGCGGCGGTTCCATATTTGGAGAAAAGGAGGCTGTTGTATGCCGCATCCGTTGTTTACCCTGGGAAACCGGCTTTCTCTGTGTGCATCTATGGTTCGAGAGGGAACAAAGCTGGTGGATATTGGAACCGACCATGCTTACCTGCCCATCTGGCTGGTGCGGAAGGGCCGGATTTCCAATGCAATTGCTGCGGATGTCAAGCTTTCGCCTTTGCGGTCCGCAGAACGGAATATTCGCCGCTATCATGTGGAAGAACAGGTTTCCGCCCGTCTTTCGGATGGGCTGGATGCGGTCTTTCCAAACGAAGCAGATGACATCGTGATGGCAGGGATGGGAGGGGAGCTGATTATCCGCCTGATCGGAGCAGCCCCTTGGCTTAAGCAGGAACATAAGCGGCTCATTTTGCAGCCGATGACCTCTGCGGAAGAGCTACGCCGTTTTTTGGCAAGGGAAGGCTTTTCGATTCTACGCGAAGAAGCCACGGAAGAGGATGGACATATCTACTCGGTTATGCAGGTGATGTACGCTCCTGCACAGGCGGGCGGGGGAGAACTGTATCCCTATATTGGCAAACTGGATGGCTCTACTGCGGAAAGCCGCGCCTACATATCCAAATGTGCTGTCCGGCTTTTCAAAAAAGCACAGGGGATGCGGATCTCTGGACATAGTGAGGAGGCAACGGCCCTTCAGGCAATTTATGAGTGTCTACAGCAGCTTTGCGAAAGAGACAATTGAAAGAGGGATTGGTTATGGCAACGGTTGGAGAGTTTTATGATTTGATTGACGCATTTGCCCCATTTCATACCGCGATGGGGTTTGACAATCCGGGCCTGCTCGTGGGAGACCGCGGCACAGAGGTCCATTCGGCCCTGTTTGCACTGGATATTACGCCGCAGGTGGTGCGTGAGGCGGCAGAGATGGGCGCGCAGTTGGTCGTCAGCCATCATCCGGTCATTTTTCATCCATTGAAGAGCCTTTTGCCGGGTTCCGCGCCCTATCTGTTGGCGCAATATGGGGTCGCCGCGATCTGTGCCCACACCAATCTGGATATGGCGCAGGGCGGAGTAAATACATGCCTGGCTGAACGGTTGCAGCTGAAACAGGTGCGTATGCTTAAAGAATATGAACACAGCGGTTTGCCGGAGGGGCTGATCGGCGAAACCGATCATCCGTATACCCCAAAGGAGTTTGCCGCATTTGTCAAAGAGGTATTGGGATGTGATGGCTTGAAATATGCGGATGGTGGAAAGACCATTACAACGGTGGGCCTGTGTGGGGGCGCCGGCGCAGATCTTACCATGGACGCCGCACAACAGGGAGCGCAGGCGATGGTGACTGCGGATACCAAACACAACCAACTTCTCGATGCGGAGGATATGGGGATTACGTTGGTAGATGCAGGCCATTTCTATACGGAAGATGTGGTGATCGTTCCGCTGATGGAACGATTCCAGGCCCGTTTTCCGGAGGTAAAGATGGCCAAATCCGTACAAGCACACAGCCCTGCAAAATTCCTCTAAACCTCTGGCTGGGGCATGAAGATGCCTCGGTGGAAAGGACGGATACCAATGGCTCTGGATGGAGCATTTTTGAGACATATCAAAAAAGAAATAGAAGGATTGGCTTTGGGAGCCCGCGTTGAGAAAATCGCACAGCCCAATCGGGAAGAGATGGTCTTTACGCTGCGCACACGGACCGATCATTATAAACTCTTATTGTCTGCACGTGCGAACAGCGCGCGCATTCATTTTACCCGGTTCGTACCGGAAAACCCAAAAGTCCCGCCCATGTTGTGCATGTTGTTGCGAAAGAGGTTGTCCGGCGCCAAGCTTGCCGCGGTGCGGCAACCAGGATTGGAACGCCTATTGCTTTTGGATTTTGATGCGATCAATGAGCTTGGCGATGAGGTGCGTTTGACTCTGGCGGTGGAAATTATGGGCCGCTACAGCAACCTGATTCTAGTGGATGAAAATGGGAAAATCGTGGATGCGCTCAAGCGTGTGGACGCTGAGATGTCCTCTGAACGCCTGGTTCTGCCTGGTTTAAGTTATCAGTTGCCACCACCGCAAAAGAAGCTCTGTATGCTTGAAACGGATTCGGAAGCGCTATTGGCACGCTTGCGCGCATTGCCTGCAGACACAGAGCTCGCTAAAGCACTGCTCGCCAATGTACAGGGGGTCTCACCGGTTGTCTGCCGGGAAATACAGCATTTGACCGGCCGTGGAACAGACCTGTATACGCAGGAGATGACAGAGGAACACTGGGGACGTCTGCGTTTCTTTCTAGACCGGTTGATTCAGACAGTACGCGGGATAGAGGGAGCGCCCCACATGGCGGTCAGTGTGGCGAAAAAGCCGATGGATTTCTCCTTTATGAATATCACACAATATGGAACAGCGGCTATAGTCACGCGGCAAGAGACTTTTTCGGACCTTTTGGACGCTTTTTATGAGGGGCGAGACCGCATCGAGCGGATGCGTGCCCGTTCGCAGGATCTGCTTCGAGTACTTTCCAACGCGTCAGACCGTCTGAGCCGAAAGATCAATATTCAGCGTGCCGAATTGGAAAAATGTGCAGAGCGCGACCAATTGCGTATTTGTGGTGATTTAATCAGCGCCAACCTCTATCAAATTGAAAAGGGGAGTACTTCGGTATCCCTGCAAAATTTTTATGAGGCGGATGCGCCGCTGGTCAAAATCAAATTAGATCCTGCAAAGACGCCTTCGCAGAATGCACAGAAGTATTATAAGGATTATCGAAAGGCGCGGACAGCGGAAGAAAAACTCACCGAGCAAATCCACCAGGCCCAACAGGAACTGGAATATTTGGATACGGTATTTGAGGAATTGAGCCGTGCAAAGGTCGAGCGGGATCTCTCGGAGATCCGGCAGGAACTTGTGGAACAGGGATATATCCGCGCACAGAGGGGAAAACAGAAGCCTGTCGCCGCCGCCGCTCCGTTGGAATTTACCTCCAGCGATGGTTTCCGCATCCTGGTGGGACGGAATAACCGGCAGAACGACCGCCTGACGCTTAAGCAGGCGAACAACAATGATATTTGGTTTCACACGAAAAATATCCCCGGCTCCCATACCATTCTGGTGACAGACGGGCGGGAACCGACGGAGACGGCTATCCGTGAAGCGGCAATGCTGGCTGCGGCGCACAGCCGGGCGCGTGAATCTTCCCAGGTTCCCGTCGATTATACCCAAGTGCGCAATGTGAATAAACCTTCCGGCGCGAAACCGGGAATGGTGATTTACATCAAATACAATACGGTGTACGTAACGCCTGCGGCCTTTGAAGAGGCGTAAGGCTCCCTGTTTGGCGAAAACGCGAAAAAAGAATGATCAAAAGGGGGTATCGCCCAATGGGGAAAGGGAGAAAAGCCTTTTTTGGAGTTTCCGGGGGATGCGCCCCTGTCGCGTTGACAGAAAAGAAATGGATGGTATATAATATTCTTTATATTTCCTTAACAATTGGAATGAATCGGTTGAATGTTGTGGAAAATACGGGGAATTGACAATTTCGGTTTGGAGGATACGGAATGAACGGATATACGGAGAAATCTGGCAATCTGCTGGAACGGATCGCGGATCTGCTTGCCGATTTGATGCAGACCATTTTCTTGGTCGTGCTCAAGCCTTTTGTTGGCTTGGCGCGGGTTATGAGCGAACGCCTGAAGAATTTTTTGATCAGTGCGTCGTTTTTCGGGATCATGGTCATCATCTACTTGGAGCATACCAATATCACAAGCTTGATTTTGCAGCATCTTCCGCTGCCTTCGGTCATTAAATATGTTTTCTTTGACTTGCTTGGTTGCGTACTGATGGCCGTTGTAGCGATTTGCTCGATTCAAGGGCCCTTGCAGCGGAAACGGTGCAATGCCATGATGACGTTGCTTTGGGCGGGCATGTGTATCTTTTTTATTGTATCCGCAATCTATACGTCTCTCGACTGGGCAGCAATTTCCATTATTTTTACATTGGTGTTTCCGTGCGTTTATTTTATCTGGAACAACCGTGGGGACTACGGCACCTTGTTCCGTCTGGTGACCAAAGGGTTGGTGAGCTTCAATCTGGTCTTTTTTGTGTTGAGTGTCTTATTCAGCCCGATCACGGGCGGCCAGTATCGCGCTTTATTCACGAATGCGAACTCATTGGGACAGTACCTCACCTGTACCATTCCGCTCTTTATGATGAACTATACGCTTGCTTGGCGTAAGTGGGAGCAAAAGCCCCGCACAGCTTCTCCGGTGCGCCCGGAGTGGCGCCATCCTGGTTCTCTGTTCCGGTATGCCGCTTTCGCCTGCCGCGCTCATAAGGGGTTGCTCCCATCCCTGTTGGGGCTTGGGACTTCTGTTGCATTGATTGTATTCAGCCGTTCGCGGACTGCGCTTTTGGCAGCGGCCATTTCTTTTGCGCTTTGGTTTGTTTTGAATTATATCGTGGCACACTGGGGCGAAGGGATCAAAGCCATTGCTCTGCGCGCGATAAAACAGATCCTACCCATGCTTTTGGCAGTGGTAATCTGTGTTCCTGGTACGTTTTGGTTGGTCAAGGGCGGTACGTATGCGGTGTATTACTATGCGGCGGTCAATGACTTGTTGCCAGAGGAGTATGCGTATCTGGATCCCCGCCTGCAGGGGACAAAGCTGGATGACGCGATCAATGCGGCGATGGATCGTTTGGACACGGAGGGAAAGACCGCAGACCAGGTGACTACACACCGTACGTTGATCTGGAAAGCATTTGCGGATCGTGTAGAACCTCTCGGCCATGAGCGCGGTAAGATCTATGTACACGATTACGGCGTTGCAGCCACCGCACACAACTGCATAATCCAAATTTTATATGACAGCGGAATTTTTACGGCTCTGTTCTATTTTGCAATCAATGTGGCGTCCGGGTTCCGGGCACTGCTGTACTATTTGCGCCGCAGGAAAGGGGACCCATATGCGATCTTCCCGGTTTTGCTGATGCCCGGCTACTTGGTAACGTCGTTGTTGGCTTCCTCTTACCCGCCGTTTGCTTACAGCATTGCCTTGGTATACTGGCTGGTGCAGGCTCCGCTCTTTGAGAAAAAGATTCGTGAGCCTGAAGGTTTGCCCGAATGTGTATAAACAGGAGCGTCGCTATGAAACGACTCATTTTAATCACCGACCATTACCCGTATACTAGGGGGGAATTGCCCTTTATACAGCCGGAACTTGCGGTGACATGCCAGCATTTTGAGGTGACAATTATCTGTAAAAGCCCTGTGCAGGAACCAGAGTATTCGCTTCCTGCGGGGGTAAAGCTGTACCATTACCATAGGAATGCCACAACAGGGGAAAAGCTCCGCAATCTATTTGGTTGCCTGTTGGATCGAAATTATTATCGCAGTGTGTTTGGAAAAGAGCATGCGAAGGGCTCATTGCGTGCTAGAGAAGCTGAGGTGCGCAATTTTCGTCTTTCCGCCCACCTGTTTCAAAAATATCTGCGGAGCGAGGGCTTTTTCGACCAGATCGAACATACCATTTATTATTCCTACTGGTATAATTACGGTGCTTTGGCTTTGGCTTTGGAGAAGCAGCGCCACCCGAGGATGCGCATCATCACCCGTACACACGGCTATGATCTCTATAATGAGCGTTCTCCGGCGGGCGTTCAGCCGTATAAATATTTCATGGACCGGCATCTGGACGCAGTGTTTTTTGTTTCCCGCCAAGCGCGGGCATATTATCTAAAGCATTTTGCGACCCAAAAGAATGATCATTACAAGATGGCCTATCTTGGTGTTCCGGACAACGGCTTGAACCCACCGGCAAAAGGGGATACCATCAGCCTGTTCTCCTGTTCCAATGTGATTCCAATCAAGCGCCTGGACCTGCTGGTGGAAGCGCTTTCCCTGCTTCACGGACGGAAACTCCGGTGGGTACATGCGGGCGGAGGCCCTCAGGAAGAGTATATTCATCAGCTCGCAGAAGAAAAGCTGGGGGGGAATCCAGAAGTTTCCTATGCATTTTTGGGATCGGTGCCCAATGAAACGATTGTGGATTATTACAAATCCACACATATCGACCTATTTCTTACGGCATCGGAGACAGAAGGAGGGACCCCGGTATCCATTATGGAGGCCTTTTCGTTTGGCGTGCCTGCTGTTGGAACGGATGTCGGAGGAATTCCAGAGATGATCCATGAGGGAACTGGTTTCCTTCTGGGGGCCAATCCGACTGCGGCAGAAATTGCGGCGGCGATTGCGGCCTATGCGGATGCAACTGCGGCTAAAAAGACCGCTTTGCGCAGCAATGCGCGCCAGCTGTGGCGAAATTCGTTTTATGATAAGGCCAACCATACTCGTTTTGTGACAGAGTTGGAGAAGCTCTGATTCAAAAAAACAGCATATACAGTCAAGGATACGGAATCCGGAATTTTGGAGGACGCACATTGGATAAATATAAAAAATTGATCTCCAATACCGTGATCTTTGCAATCGGCACCTTCAGCTCGAAGGTGCTGGTTTTTCTATTGATGCCGCTTTATACGCGCGTCCTCTCGGACGCGGAATATGGCATTACAGATCTGATTGTCCAGACGGGAAATCTATTGCTTCCGTTGGCATCCCTGGGGATTGTCAACGCGGTGATCCGGTTTGGCTTGGAGCGGCACGTCCGAAAGAGCGACGTATTCACCACAGGTTTGGCTACAATCCTGACCGGTTTCTGTATCATGCTCCTGTTGTATCCTCTACTGGATCTCTTGGACTTCCTATCGGGATACACGGCTTTAATCTATGCGTTTGTGTTGATGTCCAGCTTGCGGTCCCTTTGCTCCCAATTTGTGCGCGCACGGGGCCAGGTGCGGCTCTATGCGGTGGACGGCATCGTCAGTACCATAACGACGATTTTGTTTAACGTCTTATTTTTAGTCGTTTTGAATTGGGGAGTCTTTGGCTATGTATTGGCCATTGTATGCTCGGATACACTGTCGGTGCTGTTTTTAGGATTTAATGCGGAACTCTGGCATTTTGTACGGATTCACGGCTTGCGCCGTTCCGTTTCGAAGGCCATGTTGAAATATGCCGTGCCGTTGATTCCAAACAATGTGCTCTGGTGGATTACAAATGTCTCCGACCGCTATATTGTCTCCTATCTGCTGGGAAATAACGCCAATGGACTGTATGCGGTGGCCTATAAGGTCCCCTCAATCGTGGTGCTTGTTTCCGGGATTTTTATGGATGCTTGGCAGATGTCTGCTGTGACAGAGCAAGAGGGGCGCGGACGTTTTTTTACAAGGGTTTTTCGTTCTTATTGTTCCCTGCTATTTATTACTGGTTCGGGAATTATCCTGTTCAGCAAGGTGATTACAAAGCTCTTGGTCTCGGAAGCTTTCTACGCTTCGTGGCAGTATATCCCGTTTTTGGTCATGGCGACCGTATTCACCTGTATTGTCAACTTCCTCGGAAGCATCTATATGGTGGAAAAAAAGAGCATGCTTTCCCTGGCGACGACGACAGTGGGGGCGTTGACCAATATCGTTTTGAATTTCCTCTTTATCCCACGGTTTGGTGTCAATGGCGCAGCGTTTGCGACTTTTATCAGTTATTTTGTGGTGTTTCTCTTTCGTGCGGTGGATACCCGGCGTTTTGTCCGCATGCACTACAGCGGCCTGCGCCTGGCGGTGAATACCGTCCTTTTGCTGATTCAGAGCCTGGTGATGATCTTTGAATTTCCCAATTGGATTTTTATAGAGATTGGACTGACTGTTTTGATGATATTGCTCAATGCGAAGGAGTTGTTGATGAGCCTGCAAAAGATATGGGTACGCAAATAAAAAGCGGGTACGCCGGTATGCATGGAAGCAACTGCTTCTGTATACCGGCGTGCCCGTTTCGGATGAGAAAATAAGAACCTGTTTTGGAGGACCTTGGCTTATGCATCAGTGCGTGCGGCTATTGCCTTCTTTCTGTTGCAATCCATCGGGATGCCGGTTTTCCGGCTGAGGAATGGCGTAGATTTCTGTATAGGATTCAGCCTCCTCGTCCGAGGCCGGCGGTGTCGGGATCAGGCCGGTACATTCGGTAGCACAGGCGACTGTATCCAGATCGAAAAAGTCATCCTCTAAATTCATTGGTTCCACCTGCTTGTTTTTCGAATCGTTCATCATAGCGAGGCTCCTTTCCGCCGGATTCCGTGGCTGCCATCGGCGGCTTTTTTCATTTCCCCGGCATTGCTTATTTTGGCTATTGTTGCGCAAAAAATACACAAGGGTTCGGTGGAATCCATGTGCGAACGGTCAAAACCGTATGGGCATCGGTTGAATAGGGAAGTTGGAACCCGGGAAAACGCTGTAAAAGAGCCTTTTTAAGGGCCTGTGCAGCATATATGGGAATTTTTTGCAACAAGTTGGCTTTTCCTGCGGCCGCTGTATTGACTTTATTCTCCAGATCGGGGTAAACTATACCCGTTTGGTAATTGTATCTAAATCGCGGATTAAAGCGGGGGGATCATGTGAACATACAGATTTTTGGAAAGAAGAAGTGTTTTGATACGAAAAAAGCGGAACGGTATTTTAAAGAACGAAAGATCAAGTATCAACTGGTGGATCTGCCGCGCTTTGGGATGAGTAAGGGGGAACTGTCCAGTATCCGAGCAGCAGTGGGCGGTTTGGAACAGTTGGTGGATCAAGGGGCGGAAGGGGCGCTCCTCGTTCGGTATCTTGCCAGCGAGGATGCAAAAGTAGAAAAATTATTGGAGACCCCAGCGCTTTTTCGGACACCGATCGTCCGCAATGGAAGACAAGCAACGGTGGGCTATTGCCCTGAGATTTGGAAAACATGGGAGTGAACAACATGGCATATTTATTTGTAGAATATCCGAAGTGCACCACCTGCCAGAAGGCGAAGAAGTGGTTGGAAGAAAATGGTGTGCCTTATATAGACCGCCATATTGTTGAGCAAAATCCTACAGCCGAGGAACTGAAGGAATGGCAAACGCGCAGTGGTTTGCCATTAAAGCGCTTTTTCAACACCAGTGGTTTGTTGTATAAGTCGATGCAGTTGAAGGATCAGTTGCCAGATATGCCGCCGGAAGAGCAGTTTGACCTGCTGGCGACAAACGGGATGTTGGTGAAGCGCCCTATTTTGGTGGGGGATGATTTCGTTTTGGTGGGATTCCGTCCAGCCGAATGGGAGGCCTGGAAGGAGGCGCATGCATGACGGAGGTAGCAGCCGCTATTTTGCGCAGGGATGGTAAGATCCTGATTTGCCAGCGAAAGGAAGGAGGGAATTGTTCCCTTCTTTGGGAATTCCCTGGCGGGAAACGGGAAGCAGGGGAAACCATGGAGCAGTGTGCGATCCGGGAGTGTAAAGAAGAGCTTGGGATTGCCGTCCGTCTGCTGGACGTTTACGCAGAGAAAACCTATACCTATGGGACAGAGCCGTTTTCCTTTGTTTTTTATAATGCAGAGATCATCGAGGGAGAACCGGAAAATCACGTGCATCACGCCATGAAGTGGATTCGTCCAGCAGATTTGTTGCAGGAACCCTTTTGTCCGGCGGATGAGGAGGTTGTCCGCCGTTTGATGGAAGAAGGCTCGTTGCTTCATGCAGTGCATCATGTGGCGATTATTGTTTCGGATTATGCAAGGTCAAAGGCGTTTTACGTGGACACTTTAGGATTGGAAATTGTCCGGGAAAATTACCGTGAAGACCGGGATTCCTATAAACTGGACCTAAAGCTGGGGGATTGTGAGCTTGAGATATTCTCATTCCCAAACAGCCCGGAGCGTTTGACGCATCCGGAGGCCTGTGGGTTGCGGCATTTGGCATTCCAGGTGGCCAATATTCACCGTGCGGTTGCAGAGCTGCAAGAGCGTGGGGTTGAGGTGGAACCCATCCGCGTAGACGAATACACAGGGGATTTTTATACCTTTTTTATGGACCCGGACGGCCTGCCGCTGGAACTCAAGCAGTGCGCAGCGCTCGTGTCCGATGAAAATTGAGCAGTGGGGGAACAAACTTGTCTAAGTATGTGAATGAAATCGAGAAAAGAAGGACATTTGCCATCATTTCGCACCCGGACGCCGGTAAAACAACATTGACGGAGAAGTTTTTGTTGTATGGCGGGGCAATTGCGATGGCGGGTGCGGTAAAGGGAAAGAAAGCGGCGCGCCATGCGGTTTCTGACTGGATGGAAATAGAAAAACAGAGGGGAATTTCTGTCACCTCCTCTGTTATGCAGTTTCATTATGAGGGATATTGTATCAATATTTTGGATACGCCCGGACACCAGGATTTCTCTGAGGACACATACCGCACACTGATGGCGGCGGATTCTGCGGTGATGGTGATCGACGCAGCTAAGGGCGTTGAGCCGCAGACCCGTAAATTGTTTAAGGTTTGTTTGTTGCGGGACATTCCCATCTTCACCTTTATCAATAAGATGGACCGCGAGGCGCGCAATCCATATGACCTCTTGGATGAAATTGAGTACGAGCTGGGAATCAAAACCTATCCGATGAATTGGCCAATTGGCTGTGGGAAGGAATTCAAGGGTGTTTATGATCGAAATAAAAAGGAGATCATTGCCTTCCGTGCAAACGATGAGATGGCCAATGGACAGCGCCAGGTAGCGGCAATAGAAGCAGATCTCAGCGACCCGAATTTAGCGGAACTGATTGGCGAGGAGCATCGGCAGACTTTGGTGGATGATGTAGAACTGTTGGATGGAGCAGGCTATGAGTTTGACCTCGAAGCCGTACGGCATGGGCGTTTATCGCCGGTGTTCTTTGGTTCAGCGCTCACCAACTTTGGAGTGGAGCCTTTTTTGGAGGATTTCTTGCATATGACGACCCCGCCTCTGCCGCGCAAATCCGACAGTGGAGAAATCGATCCATTTGGCGACGACTTTTCCGCCTTTGTCTTTAAGATTCAGGCCAATATGAACAAGGCCCATCGCGACCGTGTGGCCTTCATGCGTATTTGTTCCGGACGCTTTGAAAAGGGCATGGAGGTGCTCCATGTCCAGGGGGATAAGCGGATGAAGCTTTCTCAGCCGCAGCAATTGATGGCGCAGGAGCGTGAGATTGTCGATGAAGCCTATGCAGGGGACATCATCGGCGTGTTTGACCCAGGAATTTTTTCCATTGGGGATACCATCAGTATGCCGGGGAAGAAATTCCGCTTTGAAGGCATTCCCACGTTTGCCCCCGAACATTTCGCTTTGGTTCGCCAGGTGGATACTATGAAGCGTAAACAGTTCATCAAGGGAACGTCGCAGATCGCACAGGAGGGCGCAATCCAGATTTTCCAGGAGCTGGGCGGCGGCATGGAGGAAGTCATCGTTGGAGTTGTGGGCGTCCTTCAGTTTGAGGTCCTAGAGTATCGTTTGAAGAATGAATACAATGTGGATATTCATATGGATATGCTTCCCTATGAGCATATTCGCTGGATTGAAAACGAAGGGCTGGACCCCAAAACGTTAAATCTGACCTCGGATACCAAGCGGATACAGGATTTAAAAGGGAATTATCTGTTGATTTTTGCCAATAGTTGGAGCATCAATTGGGCTTTAGAGCACAATGAAGGATTGCAGTTGGCGGAATTTGGACGATAACCCGTCGTTGGAGATTATTGGCAGGAAAGATGAAAGGATTTTCAGGAGTGTATTTACCTGAAGGTCCTTTTTTCGAATTCCAGTGTTTATATGGAACCAATCATGCTCCATATAATTCCTAAAAAACAATCACTTTTTTCATCTATACCTTGAAAAATAGGACAATGTCGATTATACTAATGGTAAGATATGGCTTACATAGTGCAAAATTATGTGACCTTTATAATCTGAAATCAGAAAAAAACTTTGCGATAGTTTTTTCTTATATAGAACGAGATTTGAAAGAAAAAGTGGTATAATCATTCAAAATAAAAGTTAGATTTTGGCGTTGAAGCATAAATCTAGCAGATCTATCCAAGTGTGGACAAAGGCTTCTAAATGGATGGGTCCCCAAAAAAGAATCAGGAAACCAGGAGGGGCATACATGAAAAAGCGGGCATTTTTCGTATTCCTTTCGCTTACTATTGTGTTCAGTGCAATTTCTGCGTATCTGACACAGGCAGCGGCAGAGCAATTCCTGGGAAGCGGCGCATGGCATGTAGATGAGGAAGGCGTTCTCGAACAGGAGGATGGCTATTATGTCTATACCATCAAGCCAGGAGATATTCAGGATGGTGTAGCGACCGTCCGTTTTGACCCAATTGCTTCCCCGTATGTGTTGATTGAGGATAATTATCATCCCGGCAGCAATACAGGTGTAAAAGTAAAGCTGATTAATGAGAGCGGAAAAAAACTTGTCTGGGAATCCGGTGGATACGATTTTACCACCGTCAATAATTATCAGGTTGGCGGACCGATTCCAGTGGATATCGATCAGTATACTGGTTTTGAGTCTGTAGATTACGGAACGGAAGACCATGAATATTTGTTGCAGTACGGCACTGCCTATCAGACAAACCCAAATTCGTTCGACGTAAAAGGGTTTGATGGGCAATATATTCGCTTTGCGGTGGCCGCAGTCCGGACAAGCAACAAACCGATGGCGCGTTTGTTTGGAAAAGAGGATTCCTATGACGTCACGTTGGTTGAGGCTGTACAGGTAAACGACCGTGTGAAAGAGGCGCTTACATTCCGCGATGCAAATGATCAGGAGAGGTCTGTTTCTGCGGACCCAGATCGTACATATGCGGATTATCTTAAGTTATATTACAACGTGGATTCCCTGGAGGATTTGAGCAATCAGCAAAAATTGGAAGTCTTAGGCGGGGAGATGGAGTTCAAGCGCTTTTCAGAGGATGCATCCGAGCATTTTTCACCGGATACAACCGACCCAATCTTCGATGTGTTCAAATTGTATGGTATTATCAAGCCAAACAATCACTATCAGATGTTGGAGACGGACCCCGAGCTTTTAGCGATGGGATACCATTATCTCTATAGCAATTGCATGCGTTTTACCTTTGACGCAGAGACTTCCCCCATAGATGGAGTGAAAGATTCCGCCAATGGGATGAGTATTGCCGATTTTATGGAAAAAGATCCTGCTTCCGCTGCAACTAGAAATGCGGAAGAAGTCTTTGGCGGAACCGTTTTGAATGAAAATGATGCACTGGCTTTGGACCATTTAGCGTTTGCTTATCAGGCGCCCAATGCGTTTAACTGGATGCCGCACTGTATTGATTTCAATTTTTCTCTAAAGTTTAAAGTGGACGACGACAGTTCCAGTGGCAGTTCGTCATCTTCAAAGCCGTCTACAAGCAGTGGTGGCGGTGGCGGCGGCGACCATGATAAGCCCCATGGCGGCGGAGATAGCAGTTCGTCCATTCCGTCGAGTTCTACAGGCGAGGGGACGGTGAGTACGCCGATGATTCCGGGGGAGACACCTTCTACGACGAGCAGTACCACAGGAGTGGAAAGCGCCGGAGATACGAGTGCTGTTACTGCGACCAGCGAACCTTCTGGGGGAACGCCGAGATCGACTGGTGGGAAGCCTAAAACAGGGGATCATACGCTAGCTTTACTGGCTGTTTCTGCTTCTCTTGCAGTGGGGTCCGGTGTGCTGTGCCTATTGTGTAGAGGAAAGAAAGATAAAAACGAAGAGGAACATAAGAGGAAGTAATTTCCATTTAACGGCGAATCCGTAGATGGTTTTTGAGGAAGAACGTCTGCGGAAAACGGCAGAGGAACAAAAACGCCGTTTGCATGATTGGGAATGTAGCCGTTTGGAAGCGGGACTGTAGAGGGAGTTTTGCTTTGCAGACCGTTTCCTGAATTTAGCCGCGCGGACGTCTTTTCATAAAGATGTCCATAAACCCAAATATATTCAATAGGAGGAAACAAAAATGAGCGCAAAGAGAAAACTGGCAATGTCCGGTGTAGCAATCCTGGTTGTTCTTACCCTCATCGCAGGCGCTACCATGGCTTGGTTCACCGACACAGAGAAGGTCAATGCGAACTTCACCGCTGGCGTGCTGGACATCAGCATCAAGAATGCGGATGGCGAAGTTGCAACCGAGTTGAACTTCCAGAACATGCGTCCGATGGAAAAGGATACCTTCGTTGACGAGGCTACGGCAGTTCTGAATGGCGAGAATCCGTATGAGGGAGAAGGTTATGATCCGACTCCGGTTTATGTACAGCAGTTCGCCATCAGCAATGAGGGCACTCTGCCTGTCAACCTGAAGCTCTCTTTCGAAGATGCGACACCGGCAGAACACAATATTCGGAAGCTGGTTCCGAACGGCAACGGCGGCATCAAGAATGTGGGCGAGTGGGCATGCAACAACGAGTTGGGCAAAGCTTACACTGCGCCGGATGCAGAAGATGAGAACTACTATGCAGCCGAGAATTATAAAGGAACCAATACACACTTCCATGTCGTTCTCTTCCAAAAGGTTGAAGATGCATGGAAAGTTGTTGCTGAAGACATCAGCCTTGATACCTTAAAGGATGAAAATGGCTACGTTCTGATGAACGGCGATCAAGAGCTGGTTCTCCCGGCTGGCGCAACGGCAGAGGATAATACATATGCTCTGGGCGCCTATCTGGATCAGGATGCCGGCAATGAGTATCAGGGCAAAGAGTATCATGTTAACTTCACTGTCAATGCAAAGCAGACAGATGAAGGTGCAACTTTTGCAAAATAATTTCTTATTTGTTTAAGAAACATAACAGCGAAATATGAATGGGTTTTGCGGTGATTGAGAGATCAAATCAACCGGCGTGCCGGAGCATTTGTTCCGGCACACCGGTCTATCTTATTCACAAGGGGGAAGGGCAAGTTGTTCAAACTGCTAAAAGAATCGTGGCTGAGTCTCACACTGGTATTGGTGATTCTGGCGACCGTCTGTACAGCCACGTTTGCATGGCGGGAAGACCTGGACAAGGTCAGTCTCACAGCAAAAAGTGTGCTGCTCAATGCGAAGATGGACCTTGCGAACAACGCGGAGTCCGACCTGGGTGTTTTAAATCTGGCGGCTTTACAGGATGGCCAGACAGCTTATATTCCATTTCAAATGGAGAATTACTCCAATATTCCTTCTGCCGTATCTTTCCGTGTTCTAGTGAAGGACGCGAACGGTGAAGAAATTACAGATGCTTTGGAAGGCTGGGAGGTTTCTATTTTGAGTGAAGGCGAACCTTTGAAGCTTTCTGAGGATGGCATTTCTTTTATTGCAGAGGTTCCAGCGGTGGAAAATGGTTCTGAGATCAATGCTTATACGCTGCAGTTAAAGGCTGCCCCTGATGCGGACTACAGCGAATTGGGTACAGAGGACGCGCAGCTGTATGTCACGGCGGATATTCGAATTCTTGAGGAGGAAACTGTTCAGGAATAAGAAATCGGTTGTCGATCATACTCAGCGGATTTTGTAGAATGTCATAGTAGAGAGGCTGCGTGTGATGGAACAAGTTAAAAAAATATGGTCGATCATCTGTAAAATCTTGAATGCTTTTTTCTTGGTTTTACTGGTGGGGTTGGTCGTGGTTTTGCTTTATCTCGCGATCGGCTCGAAAGGAAACGGGTTGCCGTTTCTACAAAATTATCAGTTGTTTACGGTGTTGAGCGGAAGTATGGAACCAACTTTGAATGTTGGCGGCGTAATCATTGTGGAGAAAGTGGACCCGATGACGCTTGAAGAAGGGGACATTATTACATTTGTTTCCAATGATACCACACTCAACGGAAAGGTTGTCAGCCACCGGATTCTTCAGGTGGTCGATAATAATAATGGCCGAATGTTTATCACAAAAGGCGACGCGAATGAGGACCGCGATGATGCGGCGGCTGTCCCCGATAATGTGATTGGACGTGTTATTTTCCATATTCCTTACTTGGGGTATCTCCTCAATTTTATGAAGACGAAAAATGGTTTTTTCTTGATTCTACTTTTGCCCTGCATGATTATTTTGTTGGTGGAGACCATCAGTTTGTTGAAGAATTTTTGGGCCTATGTGGATGAGAAAAAGGCACTCAAGGAGGGAAAAGTAGAGGACGGTTCAGAAGAAGAACCGGAACTTCCGGAAAAGAGCGAACAACCTGAGGAAAAGCAGCAGGCGGGGCCCGAGAAATCTATGGGAATAGAAACAGGGGAATCTGCTTCGGGACCGAATGCGGTACAATCTTCAAATGAAGATGCAGGCGAAGAAATGCTTTTAGCTGCTGATAAACAGAATACAACCGATGAGCAGTTTGCAGAGGATTTGCTCCAATCGGATAATGAAACGGAAAACAAACCGACAAGTTGTACATAGATCAAATTTGTGAGTCAATTGGAGGAGTGGTTGTTATGAAGAAGAACTTTTTGAAATTACCAGTGGCTGCCATATTAAGTATGGGCCTCTTGCTCACAGTGGTAACAGGGACAACACTCGCTTCAGAGGAAGGGGAAGAGGGGTCTTTTTGGGACCATCAAGAGATGGCCGTTTCGGTCTATGATGGGGACCTGCCGGATTTTAACGAGGCAGCGGTACCGGACGGCGCTTCTGCTTTTAAGAAAATGGTAAAATCCAATGGGAAAGAAGACTCCATTCAGCTTTCCGCAGAGGATCTGTTGAATGGACAAATTACAATAAAGAGGCCTGTGAATCTCTCGATTGAAGGATATGATGCCTTAAGTGCTTCAGAACAGAACAAGATTAAACTTGTCATCGATCTTCCGGACAAATTGGAGGAAGATTCTTTGTATGCGATGACGATCCTTGGACTTCCAGAGGAGCATATTGTTGTGCGAAATCTGGGGCCGGTAAGCTTGTATGTAGGAGATATTCCGGAAGCGAATGTGCCAGAAGAGGATGTGGAGGAATCTTCGAAAGAACCAAGCAACAATTCCGGCTCTGTTTCGGGTGAATCAGACAGGCCCAGTGGTTCTTCTGAAGAACCTGTAGAGGATTCTCAACAGTCGACCGATTCTTCTGTAGCGGCGGAATAATTTGGAATAACTGCTGAAGTCAAGGTTTACTAAACAAAAGCGATAAGAAATTGTTTGATAAAAGAGGTCAAAAAATAGCGCCTGTTTTCAGTCAGGCGCTATTTTTTTGTTGGCGCGGAATAGGCATGATAAAAACCCCCAGTTGAACAGGGGGCGGATAAAAAACTTATAGAGGAAAGAGGGACTCCCTGAGATAAAATAGAAGTGGTTTGGCGGCCACACAACAAAAACACAGGAGGTCAAGTCATGAAAGACATAAATAGTTTATCGCATAGTAGGACTATGTTTTTATACTCGAATGGGGACAGAGGACGGATGTATCTGTAATGAAGCTGCAAGGACGTTAAACTCTTAAATTTTTCGGAATAATAAGAGCAACTTATTCAACGAATTGGTTATTTTACTCTTTTTTCTAGAGTGATAAGATGCTATAATCCAATCGTAAAGTGAGATATATAGAGAACCCTATCGATGGGAATCAAGCACAATAGGGTAAGAAAAAGATGGAATATGGACAAAAGAGTTTGTTTAAAAACTTTGGAAACGGTTTATGTGTTTGAATCATACGGAAACCAAAAAGAGCGTATACCCGATTGATCCTTCGATTTAAAGGGTAACAATTGGCCTCGTATATTTTTGTAGAGAGATTCTTCAGTTACTTCTGTATTTATAGGAGGAAACCCTTAGAGACCATTGGAAAGTTTAGTTGTTTTTCATTAAAAACATATAACGATTCTGTTTGTTGGTTCGTTATGAATATGCTTTGCGCCGTTTTGTTTATTTGGGCTTTTATTGTGAACATAAAAAGGTATCATGCAAATCAAGATGAGTAACAACTCCAGTTTATAGAACTAAGAAAATTAGAATTTAGTTGCGGGAGAAATGCTTATGGGATTTTGGATTTATATGTTGATTATGGATTTACTTCTCCCATTTACGATGATTGGCTTTGGGAGACATTTTATGAAGAACGCGCCAAAGACAATTAACGGAGTATTTGGATATAGGACTTCCATGTCTATGAAAAATAAGGAAACATGGGAATTTGCCCATAAATATTGTGGTAAGATATGGTATATTTGCGGGTTAAGCGCATTGCCGATAACAGTAATATTTATGCTCTTAGTAATTGGAAAAAATGTGGAAACAGTAGGAACAGTCGGAGGAATTATAATGGGAATACAGCTGGTTCCTTTGATTGGTTCTATTTTTCCAACAGAAATTGCTCTGAGAAAAAATTTTGATAAAAATGGAAAAAGACGGTAAATTCCAGTTTGTTGAAACGAAAAGAAGAATAAATGCGATAATTGAAACAGAAAAATTGACAAGGAGAACGTTTTGTATGGTTCTGATTGAACAAGTCGAAATAAACGATAGTTTAAAAAAAGACATTCAAAAAGAATTTGAGAAGTATGAGGCAAAGGACGGCGTTTCATTTAATCATACTCCGTTTTGCTTTGTCGCAAAAGAGAACGGGAAAGTAATCGGCGCCATAACAGGGTTTCGTTGTTTTTCAGAAATTTACATTGATGAATTGATCGTGTTCGAACATCAACGAGGAAAACACATTGGGACACAGTTAATACAGATGGTGGAAGATACCTATAAAAATCAAAATTTGCATAATATCAATCTTTGTACCTATGAATTTCAGGCACCAGAATTTTATAAAAAACTAGGATTTGAATTGGAATTCGTAAGAAGAAATAATTATAATTCCAAACTGAACAAATACTACTATGTAAAATATTTTGATAAAAGCGATTCGCTATAAATCAGATACTTTTTCAAAGGAAAACATTTTTTTGAAATTCTTGTAGCTTCCAGTTTGACCATTTCACATCCACATTTTAAGAGGTTGGTCTTATATGATTGACCGCTTTTTAACAAAAGACACCATTTAGATGTCAATGGTGTCCCTTTTAGTGTGACTTTATTGTCATATTAAGGTTCGTTCAATCGTAGTAAATTCGTGGTAAAATGAATGTTTTTCTATACTCCAAAATGTTTGAACGTGTAGTGTTTATGCGGACAATCAAAAATCAGATATAAAATTTATAAATAATTAGTTTATACGTACCTTTAAAAAATGTAGCGAAAGGTTGTCCTTGACACCATCTTTTGGCTGTTTATGTTGCTAACTGCGCTTTTTCCATAGCTTTATCATGATGGATAGACTTGTATCTGAATTTTTATGGGAATAGATGCAGTTACCATAGTAGGGGCCACTCACTCGACCGGGTGCTTTTTATTTCGGAACCATGCAGAGCCAAGCAATGATCTTGTTGAATTCGCTTACCCTATCTGAACGGTTGCGTTATTTGTACACATTGGCTGTACTTCCTTTATCGCGGGGATCGAATACGGTTTCTAAGAGGTAAAGGATATAAAAAAGGAATATAGAGATAGAAATGGAAGTTTGAAAGAGAGCCTTCTTTGAAGCCCTGCCTTACCAGGAAGATCGTTCTAAAACTATTTTGATCGATCGGCTTTTAGAATATGTTTGAAATATCGTTGAGACGAGGGAATAACTTTCGTTTCGTTATTTATCAAATTTTTAAAGTGGGCGTGGTTAGAATCTTCTTTTTAACCAGTTTTTGGCCAGCGAAAGTTAAGAGAAAAAGCCATTTTTCAGGAGGGAAAGATGCGGCTGTTTATAGGTATCCGTTTTAATGAACTCATGATAGAGGAACTTTGGCGTCTTGAAAAATGCCTTCAGAACGCAGCGATTTCGGGAACTTTTATACGAAAAGAGAACTTCCATTTGACACTCTCCTTCCTGGGGGAGACTGAGTCCATTGACACAGTGGTTCAAATAATGAATCGTCTCGAATTCCCGGTGTTTTCGTTGATGCTGAAGGGAATAGGGAGTTTCTGTTCAGATCAAAAGGGGAAGACCATCTGGGTCGGTGTGGAGTACTCCGAGCAACTACAAAGCCTACAGAGAACTTTAGAAAGGTCTTTACTCGAAAGTGGCTATTCATTGGAGATGCGTGCCTTTCAACCACATATTACCTTGGGGCGAAAGGTCCTTTTGCGGGAAGATTCTTATTTGAATGAGCTTTCCAGAGCTGTGCTCCAGCAAAAGATGCAAGTAGAACGAATTTCTCTCATGCGATCGGAAATTCAACAAGGGGTACGCATGTATAAAGAAGTCTACTCAAAGGAATTAAGTCGGATAAACCAATCGATTCCTTGCCAGAGTTTCGAAACGAATTGAGTGAAAGGGATGTACTACATGGAGACTAGGGGGAAATGCACGGTTGTATATATCCTCGAATGTTCCGACGGAACCCTCTACACGGGTTGGACGGACCAACTGGACAATCGCTTGGCGGCCCACAACTGTGGACGGGGGGCCAAGTATACGCGTTCTCGCAGACCAGTGTGTTTGGTTTATTGTGAGGAGGTTCCGGATCGTTCCGCAGCTTTGCGCCGGGAGGCGCAGATTAAACGTTTGACACGATCTCAGAAATTGAGCCTTATTCACGAAGCTTCGCTTGAATAGAGAGGACTATTTGTGATATACTTTTGAAAAATAACGCTTAGTATAATGGCGTATGGATGAAATTAAAGGAGGAATTACTACCATGCCATGTATTCAGACGAAGGTCAGCGTAAAAATGACGGAGCAACAGGAAAAAACCATTAAAACGGAGTTGGGAAAGGCAATTTCCCTGATTCCAGGGAAAAGCGAAAATTGGCTGATGCTTACCTTTGAAGATGGTTGTAAAATCTATTTTCAAGGGAATTGTGACCAGCCGGCGGCTTTTGTAGAAGTAAAGATTTATGGAAAGGCCAACGGAGGCGTTTATAATAAAATGACTGCGGCCATAACAGACATACTGAGTAAGGAGTTGCAAATCGCCCCCAATCGGATTTATGTAAAATACGAGGAAGTTGCCTACTGGGGATGGAACGGAAATAACTTTTAACGAAAGATCGAAGATCATCTATGTGACGTTTCACAGAATACCAACAAAACAAAAGACCTCCGCAAATCGTTCGATTACGAAGAGCGGAGGTCTTTTTTGATTTCTGTTAAAGCCGTTTTAATAGCATTTAATTGAACTAGGTATATCGGCACGAAGAAGGAATTTTGTTTGAACAACGACAAAGAACACTTATAAAATAAACAATTTGTATTATTATATTTATATATTTCAAATTGTAAATCAAACGTTGGCAAAGACTAAGAAATACAGCAAGACAAGTGCCCCCAAAATGATACGATAGTATCCAAAGGCTTTAAAATCGTGCTTTTTGATGTATCCCATCAGGAACTTAATGGCAAGAATTGAAACCGCAAATGCGACAATCATACCGGTTAAGAGAATGGCGATCTCCATACCGGAATATGTAAATCCAAACTTCAACATTTTCAAGAGGCTTGCCCCAAACATCACTGGGATAGCTAAGAAGAATGTGAATTCCGCCGATACTGTACGGGATGCACCAAGTAATATACCGCCAAGAATCGTTGCACCCGAACGGGAGGTCCCTGGAATTAATGCCAACACTTGAAACAAGCCAATGCAGAATGCAGTACAGTAGGAAAGGTCAGAGAGCGTTTCTACTTTAGGCTTACGGCGCTTATTCCAATTTTCTACAAGGATGAACAATACGCCGTAAAGAATCAACATAACGGCTACTGTGACATAATTAAAAAAAGTGCTTTCGATTAAATCGTCAAAGAGCAGACCGATCACAGCCGCTGGCAGACAGGAGACAATGACTTTTCCCCAAAGCGTAAAAGTATCGCGCTTTTCCTGCTGCGATTTTTTGGGCGAAAAGGGATTCAGCTTATGAAAATACAGCACAACAACGGCAAGAATGGCGCCGAGCTGAATCACAACCAAAAACATGTCCTTAAAAGCCTGTGAAGTGTTGAGCTTAATAAACTCGTCGGCCAGAATCATATGGCCGGTGCTACTGATGGGCAGCCACTCCGTAATTCCCTCGATGATTCCAAGGATGGCGGCTTTCAGGAGTTCGAATAAGTCCATTTGTATACCTCCTATTGGTTGGTAGTTTTGGCAGCATCTACTGCACATTTGTAAATCCTTCCAGTTTGCTATTATCCATTATACAATGAATAGACGCAAAAATAAATTGATAATTGGTGAACCGTTAAAAAGCTTTTTCTTTACAGGGAAAGCTAAATAAACTCTATTTTTGTCGAAACTGTACCTCTTTCACAAACCTCCTGAAAACAAACCGAAAAAGCTTGATACCTCGGCTATTGAAAACTTTTTTCTGCAAGGCTATAATCCAGATATAGCCAGAAATTTCCATGGCCTCATCATGGAAATTGAGAGCGCGTAAAAGGAGGAGTTTAAACATGTTTGAACAGATGAAAGAGATTATCCGAAATTATGTCCAGGTTGCAGATGAGGACATTCATGAAGATTCCAGATTTGTAGAGGATCTGGGGTTCAATTCTTATGAGTTTATGTGTCTGGTCGGGGAAGTGGAAGATGTGTTTGACATTGAAGTGGACGAGCGTGAAGCGGCTAAAATCAAAACGGTACAAGAGGCATTGCATTACATCGCTACTTTGACGGAAGAATGATCTATGCCTGCTCGATTCCCCATGGCATGGGGGAGCATTCAGCCGCTTATACGCTGCTTTCTTGGGTGTTGTATGAGAAGTATCGGTTGACCGGAAACCTATTGTTGGCCCGAACACCGCAGGGAAAGCCCTTCTTGCGCAATTATCCGGGAATCTTGTTCAACATTAGCCATTGCGCAGGGTTGGTAGCCTGTGCAGTGAGTCACACAGAGGTTGGCGTGGATGTTGAGAAAATCCGTCTCTATCCCCCACGGATGCCGCGGCGTATTTTGGCACCGTCTGAACAAGAACAGCTTTTAAAAAGCGAAAATCGAGAGGATTTATTTTTTCGCTTTTGGACGTTAAAGGAAAGCTATGGAAAAGCATTGGGTGTGGGGATTGGTTATCCGTTTCGAGAAATCCATTTTCAACTGGGACCGGTTCCCACATGTAATGTTGCTGGATTTTCGTTTGCGCAAACGGTTTTAAGAAGTGGATTTATTTTGTCCGCTTGCCAAAGGGGGACAGAGCAAGCGCAGACAATGGTATTCTTACGGCACTTGCCGGAACAGACAGGAGGTATTTCCTATGAATATGAACCAACTGCGAAACCTGAAAGACTTAATTGACTTTTCCGCGGAAATGTATGGAGAAAAGATTGCCATTCGCACAAAGCAGAAAAAGGAGATCATTGATAAATCATACATCGCGCTTAAAGCGGATAGTGAGGCCTTTAGCCGGACACTGGAGAAGTATGCGCTGAGGGGAAAACATGTGGCGCTCTTGGGACCGACGAGTTATGAATGGATTGTAGGATATTTTGGCACAGTAAACTCCGGGGGCGTTGTTGTACCAATCGATAAGGAACTTCCGGCAGCCGACATTTGCGACGAGCTCCATCGGGCGGACGTCGAGGTATTGGTATATGACAGCAGTTATGCAGACATTGCAGCGCAGGTGCGGCGCGATTGTCCACAGGTTACGTCTTATTTTGAGATGCAGCGGGAGGCGCATGGAGAGGATGTGTGGTCTTTGCGCCGCTGCTTAGAGGAAAATTGCGGAGCATTTGATGAACCTATAGATCGCGAAAAACTCAGTGTAATTATGTATACTTCCGGTACAACAGGAAAGAGCAAAGGTGTGATGCTGAATCATCGCAATTTGATTGACAATGTTGTGCACTTAGAGATGGGGATTGAACCTGGTACAGCGGTATTGATGACAGTCCTTCCGATTCACCATGCTTATTGCTTTACCTGTGACATTCTCAAAGGGCTTCAGCTGGGTTCAACCATCTGTATCAATGACTCTTTGATGCGTATTGCGAAGAACTTGCAAGTTTTTAAGCCCAATACCATGTTGGTAGTCCCTATGATTGCGCAAGTGATGTATAATCAGGTCTGTGAAGCAGCAAAGAAATCCTTGGTCATCCCCAAAAAGGTGATCGCAAAGGCCGCTTTTGGGGGGAATCTACGCACGATTTACTGCGGTGGCGCCTATTTAAATCCGGAGATGATTGAAAAGTTCCGAGAATTAAATATCAATTTAGTACAGGGTTATGGAATGACAGAATGTGCACCTTGCATCAGCCGCAATTCAGAGACATGTATCAAAGAGGATTCTGTTGGGAAACTGTTGCCTGGGTGTGAAGCAAAGGTCGTAGATGGCGAGATTTGGGTAAAGAGTAGTTCCGTGATGTTGGGCTACTATAAGAACGAAGAAGCGACCAGAGAAACACTGGTGGACGGCTGGCTGCGTACGGGGGACCTTGGCTATGTGGATGACGAGCAATTCCTTTATATTACAGGCCGAAAGAAAAATTTGATTATCTTGAGCAATGGCGAGAATGTTTCCCCCGAGGAACTGGAGAATCGAATCAGCGAGGACCCCTTGGTTGCAGAGGTATTGGTGTATGAAGAAGAGGGGCAGATTACCGCGGAAATCTACCCCAATGAAGACTATGTGGCGAAAAAGCGCATTCAGGATATACAGAAGGAACTGTCTGACCACATGGACGAAATGAATCGGTCACTGCCGATGTTTAAGCAAGTGCGCCGTATTAAGTTGCGCAATACCGAATTTGAAAAGACAACCTCTCGAAAGATTAAGCGGCATTATGGCTCGAACTGTGCAGAATAAAAGGAGAGATACCATTTTCTGCTATATGTACACCAATTTGGCTGAATGTAGAGTGGTTTTAGGGGATGAACCGTGTATTCTATTCCACAAAGTGACGTTTTTTGTCTTGTACGATACTTGTAAAGCCTTTTTACTTACAGTATAATGAAAAGAAAGGCCATATTTTGGCGGTTTGAGCGTATAAGAGAGGCGGCGAAAGCGTGGAGTCAAAAGCAATTCTCTTCGTGGGCAATGCGGGACCGGAACGGGACAGCCTGCGCAAATTGTTCCAAGACACTTATTCTAGCCAGGAAGCGGACAATGAGGAGCAGGTATTGCAATTTCTGGAAACCCGGCACGATTGTGTAGCAGCCATACTGCTCGATATGGATGAAAGGACATTTGACGGCTTTGATGTGCTGTGTACCCTGTCGGAATTGCATTGGACGGATCGAATTCCGGTGGTTATGATTACCTCCCAGCCCCTGGACACGACGGTTTTGCGTGGATATGATAGGGGGATGGTTGACATTATCTGTAGACCCTACCAGGAGGAAATTGTGCGCCGGCGTGTCCAGAACATCATGGAGTTATACGCGCACCGCTTACATCTAGAAAACTTAGTGAACCGCCAGACCCAGGTTCTGAAACAGCAGGCGCGCAAGCTGCGCCGTACATATACCTTTATCATCGACGCGCTCAGCACGGCGGTGGAATTCCGAAACGGAGAGTCTGGGCAGCATATCCGGCGGATTCGTGGAATCACAGAATTGCTGCTTCGCCATTTGGCACAGTCCCATAGAGAACTGGGATTGGACGAGGAACAGATCGAGACCATTGTCTGTGCATCTGCGATGCATGACATTGGAAAGATCGCAATTCCCGATTCCGTACTATTAAAGCCGGGAAAACTGACAGAAGAAGAATTCGCTATTATGCAGAAACATACGGTCTATGGTTGTGATTTATTAAATAGCCTTGCTTATGTACAGGATGATCCCTTGATTACTTATTGTTATGAGATTTGCCGTTCTCATCATGAGCGTTGGGATGGACAGGGATATCCCGACGGTCTGACCGGCAATGCAATTCCTTTAGCTGCACAAGTGGTGTCGCTGGCAGATGTGTATGATGCGCTTGTGAGTGAACGTATTTATAAACCTCCCTATTCACACCAAGAGGCTGTTCGAATGATTCAGCAGGGCGAATGTGGAGCATTCAATCCCATGCTGATGCAGTGTTTCTTAGAAACCGAAAAACAGTTGGAAGAACAGCTAGACGCTTAGGATAGAGGGGGCCAGGCGCGCTCATTGGTCTGTGAAAGGGAGGACTTCGATGGAGTTCATTGATCGGCAAATTTATCAGGGACGGCCAACCGATTCCGAACGTTCTGCTCGGGAAGTCGCTGTGTATGATCTCTTGGATCGGTTGGGAATCACATATGAGCGATTGGATCACAGTACGGCAGCGACGATTGCCGACTGTGAGGAGGTGGAAGCCCTCCTGGGCGTGGAAATTTGCAAGAATCTGTTTCTCTGTAACCGCCAAAAGACCTGTTTTTATCTTTTGGTGATGCCAGGACGCAAAGCATTTCATACAAAGGAACTGTCTTCTCAGATCGGCAGTGCGCGCTTGTCTTTTGCAGGACCTCTAGAGATGGAAGAGCTGTTAGGGGTAACGCCGGGTTCAGTCAGCATCTTGGCGCTTATGAATGATCTGCAACACCGGGTTCAGCTCTTGGTTGACCGTGAGATTCAACAAGAGCCGTGGTTCGGCTGTCATCCCTGTCTCAATACATCCAGCCTTAAAATTCGTACGGAAGATATTTTTCAGATTTTTCTACCGCATACCGGCCATCAGCCGATCTTTGTAACACTTTCTGATGATATGCCAAATCCTTAGAACAAACGATTTAAAAAAGAGGGTGTCCCAAAACGATGGATCTTTCGATTCATAGGAAAAGGACATCCTCTTTTTGTTTGGAAAAATATTTAAGTTTCTAAAAAACGAGGGTACCCTTCCGTCATTTCATGACTTTTGGGACACCCTCGTTTCTTTATAGGCACATAAAATAGGATTGCCGCATAGGATGCCAACAGACGAAAGGATGGGGGGCAAATGCGATGGTAACCATCAGCTTATGTATGATTGTACGAAATGAGGAGGCTGTTTTGGCACGATGCCTTGATTCCGTTAGCAAGGCTGTGGATGAAATCATCCTTGTGGACACCGGATCAGAGGATCGTACAAAGGAAATTGCCAAACGATATACATGCCATATTTATGACTTCCCGTGGGTGGACGATTTTTCTGCTGCCAGAAATTTTTCGTTTTCAAAAGCCACGATGGAATACTGCATGTGGCTTGACGCAGATGACGTCCTTCTTGATGAGGATGCAAAGGCGCTGATGCATTTAAAAGAAACTTTGGACCCCAGTGTTCGTGTGGTCATGCTGCCCTACCAGATCGCCTTTGACGCGGAGGGAAAGCCGACCTTTTCTTATTACCGCGAACGCCTCATCCGAAATGGACAGGGAATGTGCTGGGAAGGGGCCGTGCATGAGGTCATTACTCCCATTCAACCGATTCTCTATGGGACTGCGGCGGTTACACATCGAAAGGTTGGCCCTGGTGACCCAGACCGCAATTTGCGAATTTATGAAAAGCAATTGGCAGAAGGAAAGGTGCTTTCGCCGCGAGAACAATTCTATTATGGGAGAGAACTATACACCCATGGAAGATATGGAGAAGCACAGAAAATCTTCCAGGCTTTTTTAGACAGTGGAGCAGGGTGGTTGGAAAACGAAATCGATGCGTGCCGGCAAATGGCCTATTGTCGATATGCGTTGGGCAATGAAGCAGGCGCATTGCGCGCACTGTTGCAAAGTTTAGAGCTGGATGTACCCAGAGCGGAAGTCTGCTGTGATATAGGAAAGCATTTCTTCGACCGAGATCAATACACACAGGCGATTTTTTGGTATGAAACAGCGGCAAGTCGAGAAAGGGACGATCGTTCTGGCGCCTTTGTTCAACCGGATTGTTATGACTATATTCCCTATTTACAGCTTTGCGTATGCTATGATCGCTTAGGGAATCTCAAAAAGGCCAATTTCTATAATGAAAAGGCGTGGGCTTGTAGACCACAATCAAAAGTCTGTCAAAACAACCATCTCTATTTCCAAAGCAAACAAATATGATACAGCCTACCCGTTTTTTACTATATTTTTTCGAACCTATTTACGCGATCGATTCTTTGATTTTCGGTCTAAAATCCACCGCTTACCTGCAATCAAGTATTGCATTTTTGCGGTGGGTTTATTTTTTGAAAAAAGGAAAAAGAAATATAATATTTTTGTTGCACAAATAGCGAAATTTTTTACAGGATTGTGTATCAAGTCTTGTAGTTCAAAGGAAAAGATGCTAGTATATACAATATCTTAGGGGAAACATTGCCAATCATTATGCACAACCGCAAATTTTTATCCGTTGAGATGCTATTGGGAGGTTGGGATGGAAGTACCCTGTTTGAGATGTGAGAAGGAGGAGATGTTTCAAAAAGAAATTTGGAAAGAGTAAACATGAAGAAGAGAAATGTTTGGAAAAGGAGGTTTGTACACAAGTGAAACAGAGAAAAAGGTTTCTGGCACTGCTTCTGGCAGGAGCAATTGCCACCGGCAGTTTTACCGGTGCGCTGGCTTTTACAGAGGAGCAGGTGAAGGACAGCACTACCGAGGCGGTCAATCGTTTAGAGGATACCGCAGAACTTGACCGGCAGATTTTGTTTGTGGATGATTGGAAGTTCTATTTGGGGGACCCATCCGGGGCCGAGGAGAAAAACTTTGATGATTCCAGCTGGCGTAACGTGACCTTACCGCACGACTGGAGCATTGAATTAGATTTTACCAATGGCGCTACAACATCGGAGATCGGTCATTTGGCCGGTGGCATCGGTTGGTATCGAAAGACATTTACCCTTCCCCCAGAGATGGAAGGAAAGCGGATCACCGTCGACTTTGGCGGTGTCTATATGGATAGCTATACCTACGTAAACGGGGAATTGGTTTCCCGCCATCCCTACGGTTACACGCCGTTCTCCTATGACATCACGGACCTGGTGGTCTGCGATGGAAAAACGGAGAATGTGATCGCGGTACAGGCAGAAAATAAAATTGACAGCATGGCAGGTACAACCAGCCGTTGGTATTCTGGCAGCGGTATTTATCGCGACGTTTATTTGACGGTTACAGAGCCGGTACACGTAGCACGTTATGGTACAAAGATTACGACGCCGGATCTGGAAGCGGAATATACTTCCGATGAAGACGTTACCGTCAATGTGGCGACACAGGTACAGAACGATTCCGAGGAGGAGACGGCCGTTACCGTTCGTACCTCTATGGTGGGGTATGACGACGACAGTGTTCTGATCGATCCAGTGGAGTCGGAACCCGTGACGGTTGCGGCTGGCGAGACAGAGACGGTGGAGCAGGTCCTTTCTGCTGCGAATCCGGCTTTGTGGTCGCCGGAAGACCCGAACCTATATAATCTGGTCACCGAAATTCTGGTGGATGGCGTTGTAACAGACCGCTATGAGAGCCGTTTCGGTTTCCGTTGGACAGAGTTCACGGTCAATGATGGATTCTATCTCAACGGTGAGTGGATGAAGCTTCAGGGTATGTGCATGCACCATGACCAGGGCGCATTAGGTGCGGTGTCGAATTACCGCGCGGTTCAGCGCCAGATGGAAATCCTCAAAGGGATGGGCGTCAATGCCATCCGTGTCACACACAACCCAGCGTCGGACGAGCTGTTGCAGGTATGTGACGAACTAGGATTGATGGTGATTGACGAGGCATTTGACTCATGGTATCAGGGCAAAAAAAATTATGATTATGGCAAACGCTTTTTTGAAGTGGAAGCGACCGATCCAACAGCCAAGCCTGGCCAGACATGGGCAGAGTTTGACCTCAAGACCATGGTGAACCGTGGAAAGAATTTCCCGTCCATTATTATGTGGTCCCTAGGAAATGAGATTTATGCAGCGAATGATTCCAGAGGACCGGCTACTGCTCAAAAGCTGTACGATTGGACCAAGGAGATTGATGACACCCGCCCCTGCACGATGGGCGAAGATAAATTCCGCACAGGAAATACATCCGACACCACCTCCAACTATGTAAAAGTTGCAGAAAAAATGGATGTAGTCGGTATGAACTATGTTGATAACAATTGGACCCGGTATGACGCACTTCGTGAAACACACCCCGACTGGATTATATACGGTGCGGAGAATTCTTCTGCGACCAAGAGCCGTGGAATCTATGCGCACCCAGACAGCGAAGGAACAGGGGATGCGGGCAGCCATCTGGACTATCAGCAGTCCTCTTATGACAACGATCATGTGGGCTGGGGCAGCACCGCGACACAAAGTTTGGTGATTGATCGGGATCGAAAATGGCTTCTTGGCGAGTTTGTCTGGACCGGCTTCGACTATATCGGCGAGCCGACTCCGTGGAACCAAAATGCGACAGCGCCGCCAAAGAATTCATATTTCGGCATTGTTGACACAGCGGGCTTTGCAAAAGATGCGTATTATCTATATGAGAGTCAGTGGACATCTGTAGAGGACAATCCGATGGTCCACATCCTGCCGCACTGGAATTGGGAGGATGCGGAACTTCGCTCTCAGGTGACCGTAAACGGAAAGATTCCAGTTCGCATTTATTCCAACGCACGCTCGGTCGAACTGTTTAAAGATGGGGAATCCCTCGGAAAACAGACTTTTGACACGATTGCTCCATACCAGGATGAAAAGGGCGAAGACGTTGTTTACCAAGTCAATCCGGATGATGAGAACAAGCTCTATCTGGAGTGGCGTATTCCGTATGAGCCCGGCACATTGAAGGCAGTTGCTTATGACGAAAATGATGAAATGGTTGCTGAAGATGTCGTGACGACAGCGGGAGATCCGGCAGCGATTTCGCTTTCTGCGGACCGGCAGGTCATTGAGTCCGACGGACGGGATCTCTCCTATATCACTGTGGATGTTTTGGATGCGGATGGCAACTTTGTGCCGACAGCGGACAACCAGATGTATTTTGACATCACCGGCGACGGCAAGATTGTTGGCGTAGACAACGGCAATGCGCCGAGCTGGGAACGCTACAAGGACTATGACGGCGTTTGGAAGCGCAAAGCTTTTAGTGGAAAAGCACTGGTAATCGTTCAGTCCACTAAAGAAAACGGCTCCTTTACCTTGACGGCTACTGGAGACGGGCTTTCCAGTGATTCCATCACCTGCTATACAACGGAAAATGCAGGCGAAGGTCATGAGATCCTAGGATATGACAATCCTGGAACAGTTGTGACGAATGTCAACGAACAGCCGAATCTTCCGGAAACCGTTATGGCCATCTACAGCGACGGCAGTAAAGAAGAAGTCCCAGTGGAATGGGATGAAATCTCCGAAGATCAGTTGGCACAACCTGGGACCTTTACGGTACGCGGCGTTGTGGACGGTACGGAGATTGAAATTACAGTCGTTGTAAAGAGCATTCTTGGTATCCGTGATACCCGGATGGTTGCACAGACCGGCATCATTCCGACGCTTCCGGAGACTGTCAAAGTCGTATACAACGACGGCACGGAACAGAACGCAGCAGTTACATGGGAAAAAATTACCGAGGAAGAGGTTGCCCAGGAAGGCACGTTCACAAAACTCGGAACCGTAGAAGGCGTTCCAGAGGAGATGAAAGCGACGGCTTATATCCGTGTGGGCGAGCGCACGCTTCTCGGCTCCAATGTAGCAGTTCGCGAAGCCGGGGAAACCTATCCAAAGGCCAATGCTTCGTATAATGTAGGAACCGGTCATAACAAGTCCGACAGTATCAACGACGGCGTAATCGCCTTTAATCCCTCTTGGAACAACTGGGAAAATGGCGGTGTCGCTCAAGAAGATTCTTGGGTAAGCATCGAATTTGAGGAAGCATATACCACGAGCAAGATTGGTGTACACTTCTTTACAGACGGCGATACGAAAGAACCAAGAGAGCTACTGGTTGAATACAGCAACGATGGAAGCGAATGGACTGCTGTAGAAAATCAGAGCAAAACAACGGGCTTCAATGTGGCTCAAGGCGATGTGAATACCGAATATCCCATCACCTTTGACGCAGTCGAGGCCAAGTATATTCGCCTTAAGATGAAGGGACAGGTGCGCAATGCCACGACCTTCAGACCGGTGGGTATTTCGGAATTTAAGGTTTATGCGGATATTACGACTGCGCCGCAGCCAAGCAGCAATGCCACTCTGACCTCCTTGCAGTTGAATGGTGAGGAGATAGAAGGTTTTGATCCTTCTACATATTCCTATACATATGTGCTTGGTTACAACGATGAGATTCCAGAAATCACAGCCATTCCAGCTACAGATGCTTCAGCATTTGTCGTTCCGCCTTTGACGAGCGATGGTTCCGCGTCTATTATTGTATCTGCAGAAGATGGTACAACGAACCGCTATACCATCCAGTTCCAACGCAGCGACGCAACGTTGGACCATGTAGTGCTTTCCGCAGAAAAGACCGAACTGGTGGAAAATGAGCTGGTTCCGTTTACCCTGACCGCTACAATGGAGGACGGCACGGAACTGACCAGCGGCAGTTACACAGTAGCCTATAAGGTTACTGCAACGGATGCAGAACAGAAGGGCTGGGTCAAATTCAATAACAATGGACAAATTGAGGCGCATACAGCCGGTACCGTTGAGGCCGTGGCAGAAGTGACTTATCGCGGGAAAACCGTTGCTTCGGAACCATTGTCTTTGACGATTGCAGCAGCAACCGAACCGATTGTCGTACAATTCTATGATAAGGTTTCGGTTACAACAAAGCTGAACACCGCGCCGGTGCTTCCGGAAAAGGTGACCGCTTATGTAGCGAACAGCTTTGCACGCGAACTGTCTGTACAGTGGGATTCGATCGACCCTGCTAAGTATGCGACATACGGAGAGTTTACGGTGGAAGGTACGGTGGAAGGCCAGGAACTCAAGCCAACAGCGACGGTTCTTGTCAAAGACGCGATTGCCGTACAGCAGATCTCCGCAGTTACTCCGTACAGCAATACGCCTACCTTGCCAGAAACGGTTACCGTTTATAACAGCGATGGAACTACGAATACAGAGGTTCCGGTTACCTGGGAACCGATGTCCGTAGAAGATTTTCAGGCAGACGAGGGGACGATTGTTCCGGTTAACGGTACAGTCAACCTGGATGGGACAGAGCTGCCGGTGGTTGCAAATGTACGTGTCACGAGCCAAGATGTGGCTACCAGCAAAAACTATGCGGAGCTTCAGAATGGGTATGAACTTCCATTTGCAATTGCCTCCTATACGAATGACGTTCCCGAATCCACAGACCGAGTGGAGAAGTTGAACGATGGGAAGATCTCCTTTGCAACTTCGGACGCACAAGGCAAAAATATCTGGTGCGATTGGAAGCGCAATGCGGGCGGCACTGAAAACTGGATTGCTGTCATTATCGGCAACAGCGGCGCGGTTGTGAACCGTTTTGTAGACACTGTAAAGGTTGGCTTCTACGACGAAGGCGCATCGGGCGGCACACAGAAACCCTCGGATTACCGCATCGAATACTACACAGGTCCCATGGATTTCGAATTGCCGGAAGCGCCGACAACCGCTCTGGGTCCGAACAACCCGCGCGGCCATGTTCGCGACATGGTCGACAGCCCGCTTAACGACGACAACAATTGGAAGGAAGTTTCCTATGTGGGCGGAAAGCCTGCGGTCAAGACCGGTGAGATGATGGAAATTACCTTTGATCCGGTGGAAACTTGCATGTTGCGCGTCTATATGACTCCGACAGGAAATGCTTGCTTGGGCGTGACCGAGTTACAGTATTTTGGTAAAAATGCGATTGCAAAGACAGATTTTGCTGTAAATGCCATTAAGGTCGGCGGCGAATTGCTTGCAGATTTTGATGCTTCCAAGATGGATTATACAGTGGAACTCTCTTCTGCTACCGTTCCTACGGTTACAGCGGAGGCGACCAATAATGCATCGGTTACCGTTGTTCCAGCCATAGATGCAAACGGCACCGCAAAGGTAATTATTGCACCGGAAGATGGCAGTGTTGCGAATACAAAGACCTATACCATTCAATTCCATAGCGAATCCACTGGCGATACCTATCCGGTGGAAATTGCACCGGTGGATGGAGCAACCGTTACCTCTGATCTGCAAAACGCACAAGAGGGTCAAACCGTTACAGTGAATATTGCAGATATCGCGGAGGGCAAGCAGTTCCATTCGATCGCAGTTGCTGATGCAAATGGCAATCCGATTGAAACAACAGAGGTAGTAGCTGGTGCACAGTATACCTTTACAATGCCCGCCTCTGCGGTGACCGTTACAGTGGTTTTGGAGGACAATAATCCCGGTCAAGAGCACCTGCTGACGGTTACGTATTCCGGTAAGGACGTTTCTCTGTGGGTAGACGGCGTTCAGCAGAATTTTGCGGATAGAGTCAACCGGTATAGCGTTCATTTGAAGAAGGGTGAAGAAATCGCCCTGACGTTCAAACCGCGCAATGACGGAAGAGAGTTCCGCCAGATTCTTTGCAACAATGAGGAGCAGTCCATACGGAACACATCCGAATATCTGTATGTTGATACGATGGGCGGCATGGATACGACATTGGAATTTGTATTCGATGTAGTATATAAAGGACTGTTGAAACAGACCATTGACGCGGCGCAAAAGGAAGTCGACGAAGGCAATACAGAAGGTTTGCTCCCTGTGGTTCAAGAGGCCTTTGAGACGCGCTTCCAGCATGCAAAGGATATCTATGCCAATAAGCAAGCAACACAGACGCAGATCGATGCAGCTCAGATGGACCTCATGCTGGTCTTGCACTTCTTGGACTTCAAGTCCGGAGATAAGGATTATCTGAAATATCTGATCGATACAGCGGACGCAATCGACCGCAATCAGTTTATAGAAGCTGGCCAAGCAGAATTTGAAGAGAAGCTTGAGAAGGCAAAAGAAGTCTATGCGGACGAAGGCGCCCTTAAGAATGAAATCGATGATGCAGCGCAGGCGCTCCTTGAGGCGATGCTGGCACTCGAACACAAGGCAGATCTGACGCTTCTGAATGTCGTAATTGAAAAGGCGTTGGATGTGCTGGATGACCTGAATGCGGGTTATTATATCCCGAACGAAGAGGCCAATGAGGCGTTTAAGATTTCTTTGGCAACAGCGCAGTCCCTGACAGAAGAGAGTGGTCAAAAGACGGTTGACGATGCAGCTTTGGATCTTTCGAATAAGATGGCAGCCCTCCGTTTGAAAGCGGATAAGACGGCATTGGAAGAACTCCTGAAAGAGATGAAAGGCGTTGATCCGTCCGACTATACGCCGGAGAGTTACGCACCCTTTGCCGCAGTGATGAAGCGGGCAGAGTTGATGTTTAACGATCCGATGTTGAGTGTTGACGATGAGCCGGAAATTCAGAGCACGGTCAATGAAGCAAGGGCTCTGTATACCAAGCTTGTCCGAAATCATTCGGGTGGCAATTCCAGCGGTAGTTCGTCTGGTGGAAGCCATTCCAGCAATTCCGGAAACACTTCTGGGATGGGTACATCCGTTGTGACGACCAATCCAATCATCACAGCTGCACAGAACGTCCAGACACAGATCTATGTTGTCTCCGACACGACATTGCCATTTGCTGTGAAGAGAGGTAGCGCGTATTGCTTCAAGATGACCGTTGTCGGCAGCATGACAGCCATGCCGAGCTTCACAGTCGGCAATGGCGAAGTGCTGAAGACGCAGTATGTCGCAAAAGTCGGCAACGATTATTACTTCCGTGTGTGGGCGATCGGCGCTCCGGGCAGCAGTACGGGTGTGTACACCACTCTGCCAGGACAGAATCCGCAACTGCACTGTGTGGTAACCGTAAAATAAGGGCCGTTTCTTCAGCCAATTTTTTGCCAATGGTTGTAAAAAAGAAAACTAAAATTGTGCTGTTGTAAATAGACCTGGTTAAAAGCAAATGAAAAGGGTGCTCTGAATCTCGATTCTTTCATCGGGTTCAGGGCGCCCTTATTGTTTAGGGCACCCGATAAAGCCGATGGAGGCTTCCCGTAAAAAAGCTTTCAATTTGAGCATCGAACCATGCGAGCTGCTAATAACAATCTTTCGATGATAGAAGATTGCCGCTGGGACGGTGACCGCCCGTTTGCGGGCTGTGGGGCAAGTAATATGAGCGGAATTGAGACGCTTGCCGGTAATAGAGGGTGTCCCAAAACTACGAATTTTTCGATTCATAGGAAAGGGGTATCCTCTTTCTGTTTGGAAAAACATCTGAATTCCTAAAAAAAACGGGGGCTCCTTCCGTCATTTCATGACTTTTGGGGCACCCTCTTTTTATGCTTCCGGCTTAGCCAGTAGGTTTGACTTTATTTGATTTTTTCTATAAGGACAAGGAAATTCTTCCATAAAAATCCTGTATTCGATGTGCAGCGAGCAGAAGACTTCCCCGAATGAAACGGTTATCATTCGCGTCTTGAGTAGAAAGGATGAAATCAAAAAGGCGTAAAATCCAGGAAAAGAACCATGGGTTTTTGTAGCTTGTCGCCAAGCTTATGATACTTCTATTGACAAACCAATGATCTATGGTAAAATATTACTTAAAATTTTTTAATTATATGCGATCAGGATGGTATCTTGTAGGTTTGCAGGAAACATCGTTGCACTTTTACGATGGATGTCCATGAGGAGGATCGCCATGTTGGAAAAAACCTTTAATGAGATCTATATGAAATTTAAACTGAATTTTTATAAAAATATTTTCCGCACGGTGAGTGAATGCAATAACCGGTTGAGCGCGACAGAGGCTTTTTCAGTCGAGGTGATCTATGCGATGCAGGGGCCTACGATTCGAGAATTTGCCGATTTTGTCAACATCTCGCAACCAAACGCTACGTATAAAATCAATTCTTTGGTGAAAAAAGGGTATATCAATAAGGTCAATTCGGCATCAGATAAACGGGAATACCATTTAGAGGTCACACAAAAATTCTTGGATTATTATCGCGTGAACGACTGCTATATCCAAGAGGTTATGGAGAAGATTCGTAAACGTTTTTCTCCAGAAGAAGTCAAACAGTTTGAGCATGTTTTGCAGATTATGTCCGATGAACTGATGTAGAATCACAAAGGATTGTATTTTGGGAATCCCAAGCGGAAAGGTCTATTATCATTTCGATCTTTCGGCTTTTATGTGGATAAATCGTTTCTCTAAAAGATGGATGAATCTTTTAGGAGGATTATTAAAAAGGTGGGTATTTATTATGGCTATTCGAATTATTACGGACTCCACATCGGATATTTCGCAGGTACAGGGCGAAAAGATGGGGATCACCATTGTCCCACTCAAGGTTGTATTTGAGGATGGGGAATATTTGGACGGTGTCACCCTCACGCCGGATGAATTCTATCAGAAACTGACTGTATGCAACGAACTTCCCCATACAAGCCAGCCGGCTCCGGAGGCCTTTTTGAAGTATTTTAAAGAGGCTAAGGAAGCAGGGGATGAAGTCATTGTTGTGCCAATCTCCAGCAAGTTGAGCGGTACTGTACAAAGTGCTGCTGTGGCCAAAGAACAGTGCGGCGCGGATAACGTGTTTATTGTGGATAGCTTGAATGCGACCATAGGCTTGCATCTGTTGATTGATATAGCGGTTTCTATGAGGGAAGAAGGAAAATCCGCAAAGGAGATTGTAGAGGCGCTTGAGGCTGCAAAGGAGCGGGTTTGCCTGCATATTGCAGCAGATACGCTGGAATATCTGAAAAAAGGTGGCCGTTTGACCAAAACGGCGGCGTTTGCAGGGACATTGATGGGAATTAAACCATTGATTGGGTTGGAAGACGGCGTGGTCGCAGTACAGGGCAAACCGCGTGGCATGCAGCGCGCTTTGGAGGATATGATCGGCCTGATCGACAAGAACGGCGGTGTAGATACAAGTTATCCTGTCTATTTGGGATATGCGGGCGATCAGGAGACATTGGCTCCCTTTCAAAAATTTATTCAGGAAAAACTTCCTCATGTCCGTCTTTGCACCAGCCCGGTGGGCAGCGTGATCGGAACCCATACCGGACCGGGGGCGCATTTTATTGCATATCTGAAAAAGTAAAAGGACATAAAAAAGCCTACATGAAAATCCATGGGTTTTCATGTAGGCTTTTTTACATGCTCTATCTAAGAACGTGGCAAGTTTTTTCGATCAGATTGCAAAAGGGACCAGATGAAAGGTTTGGGAGTCTGTTCGTTTATTTCATCAAAACTTTGTTGTGCGAGGGACAAACGCGACAGAGGGACAGGCAAAAGGAAGAGAGGGGTTCCTACTATGCCCGGAATGGAGTGAAAAACGGCTATTTCTCTATATAAAATGCTTATTGATTTTCAAAATGAAAACGAAAAATAAATCTGAACAAAATAAAGGACAAAATAGTATATTATTTTACCTTTCTTGTTGAAAATTTGTACAGAGTATGGCATAATAAAATCCTACGCACTTCCGATCGCTAGACAAGGAAGTAAATTGAAATAGGAGGGTATTTTGTGGAAAAGAATAGGAGCAGCTTTTCCGGGAGGATTGGCTTTGTATTGGCGGCAGCGGGGTCCGCTGTTGGCTTGGGAAACATCTGGCGGTTTCCATATTTGGCAGCAAAATATGGCGGAGGAATTTTCCTCTTGATTTATGTGATTTTGGCGGTTACCTTTGGATTTTCGTTGATGATCGCTGAAATTGCATTGGGGCGAAAGACAGGATTGAGTGCAGTTGGAGCATATCGGGCTTTAAACAAAAAATACTCATTTATTGGGAATTTAACCTCTTTGGTGCCGATGATTATTCTGCCGTATTATTGCGTGATCGGCGGATGGGTAATCAAATACTTTGCAGCATTTTTAAGCGGCCAGGGGACTGCCGCCGCGGGGGATACCTATTTTTCGAGTTTTACAGCGCAGACCGCACAGCCGATTGTTTGGTTCCTCATTTATGTGGCTGCTACGGCGGTTGTTGTGCTACTCGGCGTTGAAAAAGGTGTCGAGAAGGTCAGCAAAATTCTGATGCCGATCTTGGTGGTCCTGTCCATCGTCGTTTGTGTGTACACCATTTGTATGCCCGGAGCGATGGAAGGTGTCAAGTATTATCTCCTTCCGGATTTCAGCAAATTCTCTTCAACGACAGTGCTTGCAGCATTGGGGCAGTTGTTCTATTCTATGTCGCTGGCCATGGGCATTATGATTACCTATGGTTCTTACATGAAAAAGGACGCAGATCTGGAAAAATCGGTAGGCCAAATTGAGCTTTTCGATACAGGAATTGCCTTTATGGCAGGCTTGATGATTGTCCCGGCTGTTTTCGTATTCTCGGGTGGGGATCAGGCACAGTTGAGCGCTGGCCCTAGCTTGATGTTCATTACACTTCCCAAGGTATTCAACAGTATGCCGATGGGGGGCGTGATCGGTTCAGCGTTCTTCTTGTTGGTGTTGTTTGCAGCTCTGACCTCTTCCATCTCCCTGATGGAAACGGTCGTCTCGATTTTGCAGGATAAGTTCCACTGGAATCGCCGCATGACCTGCCTGATTGTGTTTATCGGCATGGTGCTCATTGGAATTCCGTCCTCCCTTGGATTTGGCGCTTGGGATTTCATCAAGCCGTTGGGTATGTCCATCTTGGATTTCTTCGACTTTATCAGCAACAGTGTTCTGATGCCGATTGTGGCGTTCCTGACTTGCATCTTTGTTGGGTATGTAATCAAAACCAAGGTGGTTGTGGACGAGGTGAAAATTTCTTCCAAGTTCAAGAGAGAAAAGCTATTCAATGTGATGATTAAATATGTAGCCCCCATTTTTATCGTGGCGATTTTGGTCAGTTCGGTACTGAATGCGTTTGGAATCATCACGATTTGAGGAATTGCTCGTATAAAGGCTTGCGTTCTACGATCTATTCCGATCCGGTCGAAGCGTTTGTTTGCTGGTGATGTTTCGATCATGCAGTCGTGCAAACATTGGATAAACCTGATAAAGCGCCCTACATGGCAGTTATATAGCTGCCATGTAGGGCGCTTTTCTGATAGAATATCGATAGAGATCAAAACTGTTTGTAGGTCCATCTCCGAGTCTTACATCCTAACCGCAGGGAATGCCAATAAGAAAAGAGGGTGCCCCCAAACTACGAGTCTTTGGATTCATAGGAAAGGGGCACCCTCTTTCTGTTTGGAAAAATATCTGCGTTTCTAAAAAAGGGAGGGTATCCTTCCATCATTTCAGGATTTTTGGGACACCCTCCCTTTTTAAGGATACTAGATGTTATTTATCTTCCAAACCTTCAAACTGCATATTATAGTATTTTGCGTAAAGGCCGCCTTTAGCGAGAAGGGTTTTATGGTTGCCGCGCTCTTGAATCCCATCGTCGTCTAAAACTAAAATTTCGTCGGCGTTGCGGATTGTAGAAAGGCGATGGGCGATGACAATGGTGGTGCGGTCTTTTGCAAGCTTTTCCAAGCTTTTTTGGATGTGTTGCTCGCTTTCATTGTCGAGGGCAGAAGTCGCTTCATCCAGAATCAATATTTTTGGATTCTTTAAAAATACCCGCGCGATGGAAAGGCGTTGTTTTTGTCCACCGGAAAGACGCGTTCCGCGCTCTCCGACATCGGTATCGTAACCATCCGGAAGGCTGGTGATAAACTCATGGATGTTGGCATTTTTAGCGGCTTGTATAATTTCTTCCATGCTTGCATTTGGTTTTCCGTAAGCGATATTATCCCGAATGGTTCCTCCAAACATATAGACGTCCTGCTGGACAATCCCGATGGCACTTCGCAAACTCTTCAAAGTCAGGCTGCGCACATCTTTGCCGTCGATTGATACAGATCCCCCTGTCACGTCGTAGAAACGGGGCAAAAGGGAACAAAGCGTGGTTTTTCCTCCACCGGATGGCCCGACTAAAGCAACGGTTTCACCTGCACGGATATGAATGTCAACGTGATTCAGTACATTGCCGGAATCATCGTAGCGGAAAGAGACATTCTGATAATCGATTTCCCCATGTACATGTGCAAGCTCTTGTGCGTCCGGTGCGTCAATGATTTCTGGTTGTGTTTCCACAACCTCTAAGAAACGCTTGAATCCAGAATATCCCTTTTGGAACATCTCTGTGAATTCGATGAGCACGTCGATCGGATTGATAAAAATATTGATGTACAGAGCGTAAACGGCTAAATCTGTCACCAATATATCGCCTCGCGCAACAAAAAAGCCGCCGGAAACAAGCACTGTAGTAAACAAAATCCCCTGGAATAGGTTATTTCCTGCGTGGTAACTGCCCATTCGGCGGTAATTCCGCTCTTTGGAATCCAAGAATTGAAGATTGCTCTTTTCAAATTTTTGCCGCTCCAAATCCTCATTGGCAAAGGATTTCACCACGCGAATACCAGCCAAACTATCCTGTACACGTGCGTTGACACCGGCGATTTTCCGGCGGTTATCCATAAACACTGCACGCATTTTTTTATTTTGGTCGATGCAAAATAGCAGCATGATGAGTGTAACCGCAGCCAAAATCAAGGTCATAGGCACATTGATCCAGAGTAGCAGCGCAAAGGACCCAACAATCTTTAATAAGGAAATAAAGATATTCTCTGGACCGTGGTGAGCCAGTTCCGAAATATCGAATAAGTCGGATACCAGCTTGCTCATCATTTCGCCCGTATTGTTGCGGTCGTAGTATGAGAACGACAGGCGCTGAAAGTGGTCGAATAGATCCTGCCGCATATCGCTTTCCATCCGGGCACCCATCACATGCCCTTGGTAGGTGATATAATACCGCCCTAAAAAGCGAAGAATGTACATCGCCAGTAGGCCGCCTGCCATCCAGGGAAGAATCCGATAGATGGCCTGCGCGCCATGGGTAAAAAGATCTCTTGTAGCCCAATTCAAAATCTGAGGAAACGCCAGGTCGACAACGCTGACGATCAGTGCGCAGAACATGTCCATCCAAAAGACAAATCGATAGGGTTTATAATATTTGACAAATTTTTTAAATACAGGCATAGAACCTCCTTGGTACACAACGAAAATGGTGTAGATGAGGTAGACACAGAAAAATACGGCTTAAAAGGGAAACATATCCTAAATCCTACATGGATTCAGGATATGTTTTTGTCTACAATCCATTTGCAACGATTCAGAAAGTGAAAATTTTGCTTTTAGAGCTTTTCTGGCTCTGGGTAGACCTCCCCAAAGGTTTCAACTGTGATCGACTGGATGGTCTGTTCCTCGTAAGGGCGGTCGCTGTAGTCCCGGCTGACGCTGACGATGCGGTCTGCTTCCTCCATACCGGAGATCACCTTGCCGAACGCTGCGTATTGCCCGTCCAAATGCGGAGCATCCTCCACCATAATGAAAAATTGCGAGCCGGCAGAATTGGGATTCATGGCCCGCGCCATCGAGAGGACTCCACGTGTATGCTTCAAAGGATTCGGGAATCCATTTCCAGAGAATTCGCCTTTGATGCTATATCCAGGACCACCCATGCCGGTCCCTTGCGGATCACCGCCTTGGATCATAAACCCAGGGATGACGCGGTGAAAAATGGTACCATTGTAAAATCCCCTGCCAGCGAGGGAAAGAAAATTATTTACGGTATTTGGAGCTATTTCTGGGTAGAGTTCTGCCTGGATGGCACCTTCATTCGTTTTGATTGTAATGATCGGATTTTTCATATACACCTATCTCCTTCCATTGACCATTTGTACGATTGCGTTTTATTTCATTATACCGTGCTTCTTCAGAATCATCAAGGCGAAGAAACGGATTTTGGAGGTTTCCATCAACCAATTGAAAAGGGATTTCTCTTTTTATGCTGTTGTGGTATAATTATTCCATATGGAAGGCGTGAAAAAGGGCTTAAATATTCCCTTTGTGGCGGCTATTGGGAGGAAATTAGAGGGCCGGCGAACTGCCGGAACTTTGGAATCTACAGCGGCCAGAATGGATCGGGCAGATGTATCGCGGCTATTTAGTGGCTGGGGCGGATATAGCCAAGGGCAATACGTTCGGCGCAAACGTCGTCTGAAAAACGGTTTCCGTTGTGTTACACAAGTAAAAAAAGCCGTTGGCGTTCCTTTCGCCAAAGGGGATAGAAAAAGGGGAACGATATGCTAAGGGTCGAAACGGATTTCTTGCATGTTTCATAACTGTATGGTTATGATTCACACTTTAGCGGGCTTTTAAAGGACAGGGAAGGGTTTATGCAAATTGTTGGGAAGTTGCTTTGTTCGATCTTGTGGATTCTATGTACGCTGGTCAGTATTGTTTTCGCAATTAGGCTCATACGGCTGAAAGAAAGAATCCAAACATATACGTGCAATCGAACGGGATCGGAATCGGAGGAGGAAGCAAAGCTTTATCGCAAGCAGATGCATATGGAACTTACGGGCAGTTTGTTAAGTGGTTTCATTGCGATCGTCGGCTTTCTTTTTTCTTATAATATTCCTATCCCACAGCCATACTTTTTTCCCTCGGACTGCGAGTTTTCCCATCCTAGCCCTTACGAAATACAAATTGAAGCAGATCCATATGTAGAAATCTACTATACGTTAAATGGAGAACATCTTCCACAACAGGAAGGGAATCGTTATGAAGGCCCCATTACCCTGACGAAAAATACGGCGGTTGTCGCACAGAGTAAATTCCTGTGCTTCTGGAGCGAGCCGGCACAGGTAAACTGTACCGTATACGACGCAGATCAATACCCGGAGGGGATGGACGCCAACCGCATAGAATTGCAGCAACGCCGCGTGGAATTATATGTGGGAGATATGTTCCCTTTATCTGTGGATATTTTTCCTGAGAATGCGATTCCTCCCATATTGGAGTGGGAGAGCAGCGATGACCATGTTGTGGCGGTGAATGATGAAGGAATCCTCACTGCAAGGGAAACGGGTTCTGCTGTGGTAACCGTCAAGGTCGGCGTTTTAAATCTATCTTCTCATTGCGATGTGATTGTTCGAGAACGGAACTCGCAAGGATTGCTTCCTGCGGAGAATCACTCCGGTTCCTCAGGCAGCCAGGTACATTCGACGCCAGTATCAAGGCCGAATGTACCGATTTCTTCCACGGAATCCTCTTTCGCGCCTGTTTCTTCGAAACCTTGGGTGCCTCCGACTCATCAGACAGATTCTTCCTATGTTCATGAGGAAGAACCATCCGTTCCACAGGTTGAACTTCCTACGACTTCAACGGTGCCGAAACCAGATGTTGTTTGGCCGGAGGTTTCCTCGAGTTCCAGCAAAATACCGGAATCCAGCAGCAGTAGCATCTCTTCCTCAACCCCTTCGTCGCAGCCGGATGAACCGCCTTATCTGGTGAGAATTGATATACAGTCCTTGCCGGAGAAGACGATTTATTCAGTCAGTGACCGGCTGGATTTATCGGGCTTCGCCTTGTTGGCTACTTATAGCAATGGGGCGACAAGTATTGTCAAAAGTGGCTTTACATGTACGCCTATGAAACTTGAAACAGCCGGGACCCAAGCAATCCGAGTATATTACGGCCAAAAAGAGACGTCTTTTTCGGTTGTTGTACAGGAAGATCCGATTGAGATTCTGGCATACCGTGTGGAAAAGGCCTATCAAGATGCTTCTGTCTTACAGAGCGCTTTTTCAGTTTCTTTTACAACCAATGTCGCATTTCAAGACGCCACATTGGAAATCGATGGTATGTCCGCCGAATGCCCCATGAGAAATTCGACGGAAGGGATGCAGTCCTTTGACCGCAAGTACTTTTCGAAACCTTCCTATGATATTACATTGAAAGTTACGGACAATAGCGGAAATCAGGACGAGGTCACCTTTACGGCGGAACTGGGAGAAGTGGACATTACGATCGAGCCTACCCAGGCGCAGATTGCGGCTGGAGAGGATCTGGAGCTTGTTGCGGACGTGCTAGGGATTGCCGGGCATTCTGTAAGATGGAGCAGCAGCGCCCCTTCGGTCGCGAGTGTGAGTGATCATAAGGTTCTTGGTAAGGACTACAGTTCGGCCACTGTGTCTGGAAAGAAAAAGGGGCAGGCAACCATTACCGCAACGGTCGCCGGCAAAGAGGCGTCCTGTACGGTTACGGTCCATTGATCGATCAAAAGAACAGCGGTTGATATTTATAGTACAGCATGGCCCAGTAGAAAGAGAATTTTTTATTTGTCTTAGAAAGGGAAGATGCAATTTGAAGTTGATTTCTTGGAACGTCAACGGCCTTCGAGCTTGTTTGAATAAGGGGTTTATGGATTATTTCCAAACAGTGGATGCGGATGTATTCTGTATCCAAGAAACAAAGATGCAACCAGAGCAAGCGGAATTGATTTTGCCCGGATACCAGCAGTTCTGGAATTCCGCCCTAAAAAAAGGTTATTCCGGAACAGCGGTATTTACGCGGATGGAGCCGGTTTCTGTGCGGTATGGAATTGGTGCCGAGGAGCACGAAGGAGAAGGGCGAGCGATCACGTTGGAATTTCCGGATTTTTATCTGGTGACGGTGTATACGCCGAATGCGCAGCGCGAGTTAGCGCGAATCGATTACCGAATGGCGTGGGAAGATGCTTTCCGGGCTTATGTCAAGGGGTTGGACGAAAAAAAGCCGGTAGTCATTTGTGGGGATATGAATGTGGCGCATGAGGAGATTGACTTAAAAAATCCGAAGACCAATCGTGGAAATGCAGGTTTTTCGGACCAAGAGCGTGGAAAGATGACGGAGCTTTTAAACAGTGGTTTTACAGACACGTTTCGTTTCCTACATCCAGATGCTACAGGGGCCTACACATGGTGGAGTTATATGTTTCACGCCCGGGAAAAGAACGCAGGGTGGCGTATCGACTATTTCTTGATCTCGAATCGATTGCAAGAGCGGCTTCAGGCCAGTGAGATCCATGCAGAAGTGATGGGGAGCGACCACTGCCCAGTGGAATTGCTTCTGCGGGACGAATAGGAAGAGAAAAACGGGTTGCCTTTAATGTAGAAAATGCTTTCTCAGACGGAATTTCTTAGAAAATACCCGGAATCAGAACAGAGGAAATGGTTTTGTAGGAGGGACTTAGGAATGGGGATGCTCTGTTCCGCGTATAGAAGCGTTTTCCTGATAAAAAGAACGACAGCCGGATGTCCTACCAGGAGAACATCCGCTGTCGTTCTTTTATATCCATTGATTGTAAGGCTTTTTATAGTCAAAGTTATACGAACGATGAAAACGGGCATCAATGCTCTTTTTCTCGTTGCGCCGCTTCCAATTCGCTTAAAATCCGTTCGGCTGCCGTTCGGCGAGCCTCTGCTTCAATAGAAAGTTCGATTGCCAATCGGGAAAGTGCTGCTTCTCCCTCCGGCAATGCGGCAGCAACACGCTTACATACATCCTGTAAAGCCGTGCTTTGCGCGCCGCAAAATCGTTCGTACATATTAGCGCTGCTGTTGTCCTCCAAAAGCCCCTTGAGCAACATGTCGATATCTGGAATGGTCAATACAGGTTTGAGCATACAGATCATAGTCAGCATCGCCAGATGTTCCCGCGAATATTTCTTTTGTTCCGGCCGGGGAAGGACCCCATCCTTAACATAGTTGTTTATCATACTGGAAGTCAGCGGGGCAGCATCCTCCGTACGTGTTAGTGGTTCTAACTGCTTGTTCATATATGTGAGGACCTGATCCATATATAAATAGATCTCCGGCAGACGATCCCAGGCAACCGGGCGATATTCCTGTGTCCGGTTCGCCCATTCGCCGATTTTTTCGACAGCTTCGCTCATAAAAAACTCCTTTCCAAAGAGAAAAACTATACATTAAAAAAACAATCATTCCCGTGGAAATCCCTCTGTGGGGGACGGGTCCCCACTTTTAGAAGGGGCCTCTTTCTTTTTCTGATTTAGATAACGGCTTGGTGGGACGCCCATGTGCCGTTTAAAAACGCGGGAAAAATACAGCTGGTCCGAAAATCCAGTGGAATAAGCCACCTCGCCAACTGAGAGGTTACCCGCCTTGAGAAGCGCCGCCGCCTTATTCATTCGGTAACGCATAAGATATTCATTTGGCGGCATGGAGACGTGCTGCATGAAGATGCGGTACAAATGACTGCGGCTGATCCCCGCGCTGTCCGCTACATCCTCAATATCAATATCCCGCGAATAGTTGTAGTCAATAAACTTAATTGCCTTTTGGACGTATTCGTAGCCGGTCGTCCGCTGTGTAGAAGAATCTCCCAAATGGTCGATCAGCTCCGCCATGAAAAGATACAGTCCTCCCAACATGCGAGCCTCAGCGGAGGGCGTGGAACCGGATACATTGCAAATGTCGGTCAACAAGCTTTCGAGCTTCCCGTCGTGTTCGCAGTGAAAAATGGGAGTTTCCTCGCTCAACCCAGTTTGTTCCACTAAAAGTTTGGCGTCGCTCCCGTTAAAACCCACCCAGCAGTATTCCCATGGGTCCTGCGTATCTGCTGCGTAAGAAGCCACACAGGAGGGAACCACTAAGAATCCATCGCCTACGGAAAGATTGTACTCATTTCCTTTTACAGAAAAAACGCCGCGTCCAGAAACGATATAATGAATTAAATAGTGGTCACGAATCGCAGGCCCCCAGCTGTGGCCTGCTGCACAGCGCTGTACACCACAACTGTATACAGCCATGCCCAAGTTGTTATGATACGGGACTTTAAAGGAACGCCGGAATTCTTCATTCGTCATACCGATCCCTCCCATGAAACGTGGGTATTGGTTGTTTCTATTATAATTCGTCGCGGACTTTTGTGCAATGACTCCACGGCAAATATCGAAAAAGAAAACCTATTTTATACCAAAAATTCATTGAAATTGGTCTTGTTATCGGTTATAATATGAATCGTTGTTAATTTGATTTTAGAGTGCCTTGTGGAAATAACGTAGAATTTAGGTTTTGTTGTTTGATAAGTCTTCATACGGGTATTTTTTTGAAATCCCCCGTATTTTGCTTATTGCAGCAGCTGTACTTGGATTTGCGAAGTTTTACAGGAACTCTTTTGGACGGTTTGTTCTTAGATCGGCCATATCACATAATATCTTAGGAAGAATGGGGAAATTCAAATGGATCCACAAAATGAAGTTTTACTCTCATTGACGGTACTGTTGACCGGCTTGGTTGTTGTATTCGCAATGCTGATTTTTCTGACGATTGTCATTAAAATCTATGGTTCAGTGATTTACAACACAACCAAAAAGCGGAGGGAAAGCAATAAGCCCAAAGTGGAAGCTGCTCCAACGCCGGCTCCAGCACCAGCCTCTGCTCCCATTGAGGTGGAAGAGGGGATTTCTGGGGAAGTCGTTGCAGCGATTGCAGCGGCCGTCTATATGACGTATGGCGTTTCTGCGTCGAGAATCCGTTCCGTCAAGCGTGCTGCCGCCAATCCGCGTTCCCTTTGGGGTGAAGCAGGAAGGCTGGAAAATACACGCCCCTTCTAAAAACATACTTTGTACGAACGCATCCATCACTCCGCAGTGGACAGGCTGGCTTGTCTGCTACAAATTGAATAAAGAAAGGGCTGACATTTTCAGTGGAGATTATCAATGAATTTTTGAATTCCATCGTGGATATTTTCAAAAGCTCCGGCTTTGCGACCAATGATTGGCGCAACTACATTATGATTGGCATTGCATGTGTACTGTTGTATTTGGCAATCAAGAGAGAGTTTGAACCGCTTCTTCTTTTGCCGATCGCTTTCGGTATGATGATGGTAAACCTGTATCCCCCCATTATGGCTGAGCCGACGGATGCGGCGAATGGAGGCCTATTCTATTACTTATATTTAGGCGTTAAGTTGGGGATTTATCCGCCGTTGATCTTCTTGGGGATTGGTGCAATGACCGACTTTGGTCCGCTGATCGCCAATCCAAAGAGCTTTTTACTTGGCGCAGCTGCTCAGTTGGGCATTTTCGTTACCTTTATTGGTGCAATTTTTATCGGAAATCTTGGCATTCCGAATCTTTCTTTTACGGCACAGGAAGCTGGTTCGATTGCGATTATCGGTGGTGCTGACGGCCCGACCGCAATCTTTGTTACATCAAAGTTGGCGCCACAGCTATTAGGACCAATCGCTGTTGCAGCTTATTCGTACATGGCCTTGGTGCCGATTATTCAGCCTCCGATTATGAAGGCTTTGACTACCAAGAAGGAGCGCTCGGTTGTGATGGAGCAGCTCCGTCCGGTTTCCAAGCTGGAGAAGATTTTGTTCCCGATTATTGTAACCATTTTGATCTCTCTGCTGTTGCCGGATGCGGCCCCGCTGGTTGGCATGTTGATGTTGGGCAACTTGATGCGTGAGAGTGGTGTTGTAAATCGTATTTCCAATACGGCACAGAACGAGTTGATGAACATCATCACGATTTTCCTTGGCGTCACCGTTGGCGCAACAGCAAAGGGCGAAGTTTTCTTGAGCCCCCAGACCATCGGTATTGTCATTCTCGGCCTGTTGGCGTTCTGCTTTGGCACGGCCGGCGGTGTTCTGTTTGGTAAGTTGATGTACTTCTTTACAAAGGGTAAGGTTAACCCGTTGATCGGTTCCGCAGGTGTTTCTGCTGTCCCGATGGCAGCGCGTGTGAGCCAGAAGGTTGGCCAGGAGGAAAATCCGGGCAACTTCCTGTTGATGCATGCTATGGGCCCGAACGTAGCCGGTGTTATCGGATCTGCGGTTGCGGCTGGCGTGTTGATCAGTATTCTGGGCTGATTGGGTCAGAAAACTGAATATTTGTTGAACGAACATACCCGCACACTCTAACAGCGTGCGGGTATTTAATTGAGGAGCGTATTTCCGTTCCGCTGATTTGTGGTTAGGAGCAGAAAAATGAACGAACAGACGGCGAATACGATCATAGGATTGAGAAAAGTTATGATGGAGCGGGAGTTTTCCCGTATGAATGACCAACAAAAGCAGGCAGTCTTTCATATGGATGGGCCCCTCCTGATTTTGGCTGGAGCAGGTAGTGGAAAGACAACGGTTCTTGTAAACCGGATTGCCAATTTAATTCGTTGGGGCAGTGCCTATCACAGTACAGTGGTGCCCTATGACTTTACACAGGACGAGTTGGATGTTCTACAGGCGGCATCCCAAGGAACCGTCCCCCTTCCGGATTCTATTCGAGATAGGTTGTCGGCAAATGCTTGCCGCCCTTGGCAGATTTTGGCGATTACTTTTACCAATAAGGCGGCAGGGGAACTGAAGAATCGTTTAGAGGCTATGCTGGGACCAATGGGGGGAGATATTTGGGCGTCTACCTTCCATTCAACATGTGCACGTATGTTGCGCCGCAACGGGGAACGTCTTGGGTATACAAGTCATTTCACCATTTACGATACAGACGATTCTCGCCGGTTGATTAAGGATTGTCAGAAGGCACTCAACATTGATGATAAAGTTTTGTCCTACAAGTCCATTTTGTCAGCGATTTCCCACGCAAAGGATAATCTGATCTCTCCGAAGGAGTATGAACAGCAGGCCGGACGGGATAATCGGTTGATTTTGATCGCACAAGCGTATAAGCTCTATCAAGACCGCCTTAAAGAAGCGGATGCTATGGACTTTGATGATTTGATTTGTAATACAGTTCGATTGTTTGAAGAATGCCCGGATGTATTGCATGAGTATCAGGAGAAGTTCCGTTATATTATGGTTGACGAATATCAGGACACAAATCATGCGCAATATGTATTCGTCAAGTTGTTGGCGCAGAAGTATCAGAATCTTTGTGTTGTGGGCGATGACGATCAGAGCATTTATAAATTCCGCGGCGCAACCATTGAGAATATCATGAGTTTCGAAAAGACGTTCCCTCGAGCGGCTGTGATTCGTTTGGAACAGAACTATCGGTCTACGCAGAATATTTTGGATGCGGCGAACGCGGTGATTTCAAACAACACTGAGAGAAAGGGAAAAACTCTATGGACGGAGAATCCAGAGGGTTCCAAAATCGCTGTACATACAGGATATAGCGAACAAGATGAGGCCGATTATGTTGCCAAAAAGATTTTGGAAGGCGTAGCTGACGGAAGAAAGTATTCCGATTATGCGATTTTATATCGGATGAACTCCCAGTCGAACATTTTGGAGAAGATGTTTGTAAAGTCTGGGATTCCGTATCGCATCATTGGCGGACTGCGTTTCTATGAGCGCAAAGAAATCCGCGATATGATTGCTTACTTGAGCGTGATCAACAATCCTGCGGATGAGATGCGGCTGCGCCGCATCATCAATCAGCCAAAGCGCTCCATTGGCGATAAGACGATTGCACAAGCGTCGGAGATTGCAAACACCCTGGGAGAGTCGCTGTTTGATGTAATTTGTCATGCGGATACCTACGAGCCGCTTAAACGCACGGCGCCGAAGCTTTTACAGTTTGCAGAGTTGATGCAGTCCTTGATCGACGCCTCCAATGATCCAGATGTCAGCTTAAATGATCTGTACCATCTGATTCTGAGCAAAACAAACTACATCGAGGCTTTGAAGGCGGCAGAAAATGACGATGCGCAGGATCGAATCGATAATATCAACGAGTTATCCTCCAATATTATTAAATATGAGGAGGACAATGGAGAAGAAGCCAGCCTCTCCGGGTTCCTGGAAGAAGTGTCTTTGATGACGGACATCGATAATTTTGATGAAACAGCCGACTCCGTTGTCATGATGACGATGCATTCTGCAAAAGGCTTGGAATTTCCTGTGGTGTTTCTTCCGGGCTTTGAAGAGGGAATATTTCCGGGTTTACAGGCGATTTATAATCCGAACGAGATCGAGGAAGAACGCCGTTTGGCTTATGTGGCAATCACGCGTGCCCGGGAAGAGCTTTATATCCTCAATGCGGAAAGCCGTATGATTTTTGGCAGTACCTCTCGGAATAAACCCTCCCGGTTTATCGCTGAAATTCCCGAAGAATTGATTGAACGTTCGAGAACAAGGGAATGGAAAAAACCGAAACCTGGTATGGTGTTGCCTACGTCGGCCTATGAAGCGCGTGTGGTTTCAACCAATGCAGCCCGGCACTTTGGGCCTTCCAGTCTGGAGCAAGGACATGCTCCATCGGAACCTTTGCGGGCTGGCGACCGTGTGTCCCATCGTACATTTGGGGAAGGATGCATTTTATCCGTAACGCCTATGGGAAATGACAATCTATTGGAGATTGCATTTGAACAGGTTGGCACCAAAAAATTGATGGCGAATTTTGCTCGTTTAACAAAGTTAAGCTAGGGAAGACGGCAACTTGAATTGATATGGAAAAGAGTGAATGCATGCAAGAAGCAACAAAACAATTTGAACAAAACAAAATGGGAACAGCCCCTATGTTCCCGCTGATTCTGTCCATGTCTTTGCCAGCAATGTTCTCCATGCTGGTTCAGGCACTGTATAATGTAGTGGACAGTTATTTCGTTGCAAAGTTGAGTGAAAACGCTTTGACAGCGGTATCACTTGTATTTCCCATTCAGAACTTGTTGATCGCGGTTGCGGTTGGCACTGGTGTGGGAATCAATTCCCTGATTTCACGCCGCTTAGGGGAAGGACATCGGGAAGAGGCCGATCATGCGGCAACTCACGGCCTATTGTTGGGAGTAGTAAACTGGATTTTATTTGCACTCTTCGGTCTGTTTTTCTCTCATGCGTTTATCAGCGCATTCACCAGCACGCCGGAAGTAGTGGAAATGGGCACGCAGTATATGGGAATTGTGTGTATCTTTTCTATGGGCGTCTGTGTAGAAGTCAATATTGAGAAAACTTTGCAGGCAACAGGCAACATGGTTTATCCCATGATCTTCCAATTGATTGGCGCAGTTACCAATATCATATTAGATCCAATTTTTATCTTTGGCATGCTTGGAATGCCAAAGATGGGCGTTGCAGGCGCAGCGGTTGCTACGGTAGCGGGGCAAATTTTGTCCATGATTGTGGCGGCCATTGTGCTCTTTTGCAAGGATCATGATGTGAAAATTTCCTTCCGCGGTTTCAAACTTCGTTGGAACACCATCCGGAATATCTATGCGGTCGGATTCCCCGCCATCATCATGCAGTCGATCGGCTCGGTAATGGTTATGGGTATGAATGCAATTTTGATTGTGTTTACCGAGACAGCAGTAGCCTTTTTTGGTATCTATTTTAAACTACAATCTTTTGTCTTTATGCCGGTTTTTGGTTTGACACAGGGGCTAATGCCGATTATGGGCTATAACTATGGCGCACGTAACAGAGAACGATTGGTGTCTGCTCTGAAGATTGGCAGCGTTATTGCTCTGGTCATTATGGCCTGTGGTATGATTTTGTTCTGGGCAGTTCCTGACCAGTTGCTTTTGATCTTCAATGCTTCTGAAAACATGTTAGGGATTGGTGTCCCTGCTCTACGAATTATTAGTTTGAGTTTCCTTCCAGCGGCACTGGGGATCTTGTTTTCCACACTGTTCCAGGCGGTTGGGCATGGTGTAAGCAGCTTGATCGTCTCTGTACTCAGACAGTTGGTCGTTTTACTGCCTGCGGCGTTTTTATTGTCCCAGATCGGTTTGCCACCCATCTGGTATGCTTTTCCGATTGCAGAAGTCGCCTCTCTGTTGGCCAGTATCTTCATGTTTGCAAGAATGTATCGGAAAACAATTAAAAATTTATAATGAATTAAATCGTAAAGGAGAAAATCCCGGACTCTATCCCAAATAGAGTCCGGGATTTTTGGAGCTACTGTTTTTCGAAGGGGGGAGTTGTTAGGACAAAATACTTTTATTTATTGAATCTCGAACTGAAAGGGTAAAACACGAGCCTGTGGAAAATAGGACTCCACAGGCTCGTGTTTTATGCCGCGATGATCGAAGTAAAAGGAAAGGTTTAGTCAGTACAACTAGATTTACGGTTGCGACAATCACAACCGCATCCGGATTCGCCCACCTTTGGCGGGAAGAATTCGTCCGTAGGAAATTCAATGCGGCGGAACATATCACACGGATTATCACTGGTTGTAACGCATTCTTTCTCTGGAATGCAGAAGTCATAGGCAGGGATTAACATCTGAACATTACGTACGATTTGCACAATGGTGAAGACACCGATTGTGACATAGACATTGCGGCAGGTGTTGGTCTCAAACTGGCCGCCAAAACGCTGGCAGATGCTGTCCGGAATCCGGCAACAGGTATCGCAACATCCCATCGGACGATCACAAATACGCGCAGAAAGGCCGATCGGTTCTGCAACTTGCACAGTGGCCTTGGGCAGAACCCGACCACTGGTGAGCTGCGTATCCACATCATCGCAGTTCAGATCCGAGCTGAACATTTTGACATTTCCTTCGCTGCCAAACAGGATGACCTTTTTATTGAATACAGAGATACCACTGACAATAACTGGGCCGCCAGTTGGCAGGGAATATACATCCAGGCAGACATTGAAGAAGAAGGTCATGTCAATTGAATAGAACCCCTTGTTAAAAGGAACAGGCTCCAGATCCAAATAGACGGTGATGACCTCCACATTGCGAATACGTACATTGGTTGCTTGTTCGATCAAGTCGTGCTTGTCGGGTGTGAAGTAAACACGAAGATCTTCCAGACAGTCTTTATCATAAGATCAACCTTTCTATAGATATAGAGATATTCTTATTTGTCCGCCCGGAGCGGCTTTATGTAGCGACATAAAGGGGTAAAAAGTAAATGTCGAGTTCAAATTCTGCGGGTTTAGCTCCCTTTCGTTTGCGATAGTCTATGTGCTCGATCACAGACTTCAACATTTCATTTTTAGCAGCCCCGGAAGCGTTTGGGTAGTGATCCAGGACATCTTGAATTCGCATCTGCATGGCCGGAATGTTGAGTTGCTTTTTCGGTTGCAGAAATGGAAGCTTAGAGTCTTTCAGCTTTTCAATGCGATCCAATAAGATTTGATGCCTTGCCAAAAAGGTATCGGCGTCGTAGACTCCCTGTTCCAAAAGATCATGTAGCCGGCTGTCCTGTTGCTTTGCTGTGCGGATCTCTCGCTCAATGGATTTCAAGACTTCTTCTGCGTGATCATCTTCATCAACGGGAACTGCCTGCATCGCAGAAAGGTTTCCGATTTCTTCGCGGAGCCTGCGCAATACTTCTTGTTCGACCAAAGCCAAACGGCTTGAAACGATACATCCACGTTTTTGACAGAGCAAAATGGGGCCACCCTTACACATCTGGCGCTGCATGGCTGCACCACAATTACTACAGATCACTAGACCAGCGAGAGGGTTTTCCACATATCCCTTAAAACTTGGGGAATGGTAGCGATTGGCAAAAATCTCTTGAACACGATAAAACGTATCCTCGTCGATCATTGCCGGATGGAGGCCATCAACCACTGTCCAGGATTCCTTTGGGTTATAGATTTTGCCATGTTTTGTACTACCTTGCATGCCTGGATGAATATAGGTCACTCGGTCCCATACGATTTTGCCAAGATAGACAGGGGAAGTAAGTATTTGGCGAATGGCAGTCCGGCCGAACTGTGCAGCACGGTGTGGTTTTGCCCCCATGCCATTGATTACATCCGCGATCTGCTGGCACCCCATGTTTTTATTTGCATACAGGTCAAACATCAACCGGACGAAGTTTGCTTCCTCTTCGTTGATCTTGAGCGTAGGACGTTTTCCAATTTTGGCCTTGTCATAGCCATATGGAGCGTTCGCCACATAGCCGCCGTCCTCGATGGTCTTCTTTAGGCCGCGCCGCAAGCGGCGTTTAATCATTTTGAGTTCCTGACGGCCCATGAACGCCTCAAATTCCGTGTATGTCTCGTCGCTCTCGTCATTGAGATCGTATGTTTTGACCGGCGTGATGATCTTTGTACCGGATGATTTGAACGCCTCCAATATAATGCCCTGGTCGCTCATGGAACCGCGGCCCAGGCGCTGAATATCCATACACAGAATTCCGTCGAATTTGCCAGCGGCGACGTCTTCCAGAAGCCGCAACATTTGCGGGCGTGCATAAAGGCTATCGCCGGAAACCACTTCCTCATAGATGTCTTTCTCTGCAATTGGAATGTTGTGCTCAACGGCAAACTTCTTTAAAATTTCCCGATGTCTCCGTAACGTTTCTTCCAGCGGTTCATGAGGATCGTCCATCCGGGATTTTCGAAGATACTCCCCATAGCGCAAAGGATTCACCTCCTTACTCTTCTATTTTGTTTATTGATATTTCATATCGGTACAATTATAAAAAGAAATATTGATCTTCTATTTAAAAGATTTTATATCCATGAATTGCATATATTCTCAAATAAAATTTTGTCGAAATAGAACAAATAAATCTTAAAGTGAAAAATGTTGACATCATGGAACGATTTTCCATTTACACTGGCCCTATATAGATAAAGGGCAGACAGGCCCAGGGAATGGAGATAGTTTTATGAAAAAATTGTATCATTGTCCCGAAAACGTGAAACAAGCAATCCGGGAGGCTTACAGCAAACAACCGGCAATATCAGACCGCCTTATCTTTCTTGCTCCCTACATCGGACGGAGAGAACGTGGAACGGAGAATCCGCAAGACCCCGGACAAGACCCCGATCTGGTCACGAGTAATATCTTGTCCTTTGCTCAATACGCCCAGATCCACCAAAAACGTGTAGATTAAATCATAATCATGTTGGGACAGGCCGTATCCATCTAATGCATCATAATCCGAATCCCCTACTTCCGGTTCTGCCGGGGTGGGGGAGTTTTTTTGTTGTGTAAAACCGAAGGCAATATCGACAGTAGTACCGCACAGAGAGCAAAAAGCAAATAGGGTGTTTGCATCAGGCTGCGATTGCCCGGATTCCCAGGATGCTATGGTTTGCTGCTTTTTGCCAAGTTTTTCTGCAATTTGCTTTTGGGTAAGCCCCGAATTTATGCGCATGGATTTGGTAATACTTGCGATCTCTTCTCTTGTCACGTTATCATCTTTTGGCTTTTAGAGTATGCTGCCGTTATCAAAAAGTCAATGCAAAAACGGAGGAAATCAGTAAATACATACTGAATATATCGATATTAATATATAGAAAGATCGAAAAATAAGCAAAAAAACAATAAAAATATTTTATATTTGAGATAATATTCATTCAAAAATAAACAAAATTAAAATCAAAAAGAATGTGGTGGCTCAAGAGACGAACTTAACTCTACAACAATTATATGACATAACGAGTAAAAGAAGAAAACTCGATGCGAATGAAATGTTTAGAGCCCGCGAAGTACTTGGCATTATTCCAAATCATTTATTAGTTTGTACGGTGACAGGAGAGACAAAAACAGTATAAAAAGGCCGCCCCAAGGCAGAGGAGGAAGCCAAAGTAGGAAGGAGATGATAACGATGGAGTTTCTGAAGTGAATGATCATTTCAGACGGAACTCGTGTGGCTGCTCTTTTGGATGGGTTTTTGACGGTGAAATTAGAAGGATTTATTTTAAGAAAAAAGAGACCTCTGATCCGACACTCTCAATTGAGGGAATCGCCACAGAGGTTTTTAAGGCTAATGGTGCTATGGAATTTGAGCGGATATGGATTTCGTTTTTACAGAACGAACTGGGCAAAAAATGACAACCATTCTTTCATTGTATCGGAGGTTTTGTTTTCAACTAAAGGAACTAAAGCAGACGTTTAGGCTTTTTGTTGTTACTGATAAATGGTGGTTAGAGAATTCTGAAGCACCTGCGAAAAATTGATATGGTTCTTTTCTGCAAAAATATTGAGCCATGCGAGATTTGTAAGATTTTTTCGAACCGCTTTTTATCATATTTTCCGTGTAGGCATCCATGTCCAAAACGAGAATGTTGACGAAATCACCGGGTTTAGAACGGAGGCTCTCTATTGGGCTTACTTTGGGTACGTCTTTGCCATCTTCCAGTCCACCGAGAGCCCATCCGGAAACTGCATCCGTAGCCATTAGAATAGAATCTGTCAGAGAATCCCCTTCGCTCACGCATGCGGGAAGGTCTGAGACTTCCACTGTATAACCACCTTTGTTCTGCCTGTAGGGACAGAAATAAGCTGGATAGATTAAATTCATTACGTAAGAACTCACTTTAATGCTCCTGCGTAATTCCCAAAGCGTTTTTCAGAGCAGCCTGCAAGGTTTGGGAAAAGTTGATCCCTTCGCGCTCTGCCTGTGCATTTAGCCAGAACGGAATAGACATGTTTTTTCGTACAATGCGATTATCCGTTTCTGCTCGGTATTTGATTGTATCTACATCAATCCAAGCACGTACATTCACATCTGATTCTATGGGAATATTCTATGGAGCGCATGCAGAGGGGATTTCTACGTGCTGATCTTCCAGGACACACAGGCAGCCTGCCATCACGTTGCATACCATGCTCACCGCTTCGTCTAGAGTAACTCCACCTGTGATACATCCAGGAATATCTGGGACGGAGGTAATATATCCACCGTCCCCATGAGGACTAAAAACTGCTGTATATAAACAACGTACGATAAAGCCTCCTTAAACATTTTTGACAAGCAAGGGGCTTATCGAAGCTCCACCTGTCTTAATAACTTTTTTGCTGCTGTATTGTCAATTTCTATATGACGTTTAACTGGAATAGTGATTTTGGTAGCTGGGTTGAAATATATATCATGGTTTCCACTATACATTACTAGCTAAAGCTCCCGGCTTTTAAAGTGTTGATTACCTTCCAGCGTTTCATCTTCGTTCTCCCTTTCTTTCTTTATATTATTACACATAAATCCAAATGACGTTACACAAAAATACGCATATAAAGAAAAGAGAAAAATTATACATATCGACAAACGCTTCAGCATAATAAAAACCGGCCCACGGCGGCGAAAACCGGGCATAGGACAATCCACGAATCCCATACCCATTCTAGGAGGTGATTCATATGGCATATGCCCGCGGAGATACAGGAACACCCATTGTGCGAGTCTACTACATAGACGCAACGCCGGAGCTGGTGGCGCGAACGCGAGAGAACTTCGAGCGGGCGTTGTCGAAACTGGAAAGTGAACGATTAGGGGCGGAAGTAGAGATAAAGGTTGAGTGGCCCACTTATGCCACACGCAAGGAGAATACAAATCGAAGAAGATTAACATGAGACACATTGGTGGACGAATTTTCACAAGCCGTAGAGCAGGAGGATGAGGGTATTTTTTCGAAAACGGGATCGCTTATTGGTGGCGGTATCTGAAAATATCGCTGGGGCAATCAACCCCGTGAAAGAGGCTTCAGCGCCTATTTTGATCTGTATCATATGCCGGTATGCGGATCAGCTCGGTAAGGTGTACCCAAGTGCAGAAGAAGTGGCCAAAGAGTTTCAAAACGTCTTGGGAACCGCGTCTTTTGTGATTTCAATGGAAGGAGGAAAGCCGAATGCTGGAATGGATGATGGCACACCCATAGATGACGCTGATTCTGATGTTGGCGACGCTGGCCGTATTGGATGATGATCGTACGGACGATAGTAGCAAAGGCACATCACAGATGGAGCGATCGACCGCCAGAAATTTTAAAAGGAAGAAAACCGGAATGATACTGATAAAAAAGAAAGCCGCCGCCAGAAGGGGCACTTCTGACAGCGGCAAAGGGATAATTCTTCACGCGCTTAGTGTACCGCAGAGAGAGGAAAATGTCAAGGAGGTAAAGGTGTGAGACCGTGCATTTACCCGTTGGGTGACCGGAATATCGTAGGAGCCCGTGTAGCAGACCTTCGAAAAGCAGCCGGTTGGAAACAGATGGAATTTATGGCAATGCTACAGCTTCGTGGAATGAAATCTCTGCAACCGACCTTTCGAAGTTAGAGGGGCAGAGCCGTAGGGTAACGGATCAGGAGCTTTCCATCATTGCAGCGGCGTTACATACAACGCCGAATACTCTCTTGAAATAGGAGAGGGGGAAAGGAAAGTGAAACGGTCGGAATTGCAGGAAATCATAAATAGCGCAGTTGAGAAAGCGCTCAAGGCCTGCGATGAAGATAATCCCGTTGCGGCATAGTCACTGTTTATTTCTGCACTGGATTACGCTGGTCGTCGGATCATTGGGGACCGATTGGAGGAACAAAGGTTGAAGAAGTGAACACCAAGGAATGGCGAGAAGAACCAAAACCCATAAAAGGCTATTACATAGACCCGGATTCCGTAGAGAACGGCGTTTCCCCTATCAATTTTATCGGATGCTTCAAATTCAACCGGCTGTCCAGAAAGGAAGAGACAAGAAGATTGCAGCACGATCCACAGCAGGTCCGCCGCGTATGGCAAAACACAGTGAATAATGCACGGGGCACGTGTTTGAAGAGGAAATCAAGATGGCATGTAGACATTACAAGGCACAGCGGCGCGCAAAGATTGATAAATTTCCGGAGCCGTTTCGTGTGGTGCAGAAGAATGGGGAGGGAATGTTCACTAGGAGGTTCACCGCCGCTGCGGCACCGGACTATCAAGTTTGGGGCCAAATATACGGCCACAGACCGGATGAACTGGAACGTCCTGACACAAGAGCAGATGGCTACGCTTAAAGATCACGCTGGAATGGGTGCGGCTACCGCGGTATGCGTTGGAATAAAAGAGCACTTTTTCTTCCTGCCGTGGGACGTCTGGCGCGATTATGAAAGCAATTTATGGACGAAAATATGTGACTGGTGGAGATTTACACCCGTGTCGTGTGAAATTCAATGGGATGGTGTTATTCCTAGATTATATGTGGGAGGATGTGAAGCGATGAGCGAGGAGAGAGGCCTTTTGACAAGCCAGGAGAAAAAAGCATATTTAGAGCACTACAAAGAAGCGGATAGAGAGATTGACCGTTTGTGCGAGGAGTTGTCACGATGGCGGGCGTTGGCAACCAAAGTAACGCTTGTTTTATCTCAAGAGCCCACAGGAGGCCGAGAAAGAGAGAATCAAATAGAATTAAGCTTTTGTAAAAATTATCGCCTTAGAAGGGCAAATAAACACTAAAATTAACGAGATATTGAAAACCAAACAGCGGGTGGAAGAAGCGATTCAAACGGTTCAGGACGGAACTCTGAAAGAAGTATTAGACAGGCGCATACTCGGAGAAACGTGGAAACAAATAACCGTGCACATGAAACTACACCTATCAATGGACTTGTTCCCTTCACGGAAAGGCATTGAAAGAGTTGATCGTAATTGATACTTAAAGTGTGATATAGTTAAACTATTGAGAGTGAGTACAAGGATGAGTTCACGTTCTTTTCTGAAAGGTACTTCCTTTTGTAACCAATCTACTTGCCGTATTACAACCTATCATTGAGGATAGCATTCGTCAACATCAGTCCGATGCTAACGCAAAAGTGGCAACTGCTGTAAAGATCAACCGAGAGCAGCGCCGCGCAAAGAAATGGCCGGGTGGGATTTACCGGAATTTGTGGAGATTGGCGGTAAGACGTATCAAATCAATGCGGATTACCGGGATATTCTTGATAGTATTACCTGTCTGAGCAATCAGGAAGAGAGTGAACAAACGTGCCTATACGTCGCAATGGCGCTTTTCTATGAAGAGTTTGCGGATATGCCGCGAAAGGATTATCAAAAGGCTATTTTTTGGATGATGCGCTTTATCAATTGTGGTGAAGAAGAGACGGACACCCGCCCGCGGCCAAAACTTCTTGATTGGGAACAGGATCACAACATGATTGTGGCGGATGTAAATAAAGTGGCAGGGTGCGAAGTGCGCGCCCTGCCCTTTTGCCACTGGTGGACATTTATCGCGTGGTTCAACGCTATAGGGGAAGGACAGCTTTCCACAGTAGTTTCCATCCGCGATAAGCTTCGCCGGGGGAAGAAACTCGAGAAATGGGAACAGGAATTTTACCGGGATCACAAGCGACAAGTGAACTTGAAACAGAGATACACAGCGGAAGAATTGGCCGAGCAGGAACGCCTGAAAAAGTTATTAGGAGAATAAAAACCGCGCCCCTATGGAGGGCGCGGAGACTATTTATACTTTCCATCGATGTCCACAAGATTGACAAATAGCATATGTTTTGGTCTTGCTACCCTTGCGTGTCAAAAGAGGTATTAAAATAATTAATCCTAATGTACAGCAAGCTAAAACAATCCATACGATGGACATTAAACAACCACGCTTTTTTTGTTCAGCGACAGCTTGTACAGTTACATTATTACTGCGGCATCGTGGACAGATTATTTTTTTTGCCTCGTTTTGCACTTGCAAATTTAGTTGAGCTTGTTGTATACGCAATTGTTCACGTTGTATATCTAATTGCTGCTGAATTTGATTGGATGATATGTTGTTATTAGTTGGTGTTGCAATATTAGCAGTTTGCGATGTTGTGATAGCAGCTCCACAGTTCAAACAAAATTTTCCGTTTTCTGTTTCCGCCCCACATTTTGGACACTTCATAAATCTCCCTCCCCGATAGTTCACTATTTGTTCATATTATAATGCTTTTCGACAAATTCTGCAAGAGAAAAAGAAAATTTTCCTAATCCTCTTGACTTTTAAACATACATAATACATCATTTAAGTACGGACAAAATAGAGGGAGTTGAAAATATCCCCGAGAACAGGAAGACTAACAGTTGATCTTAAACGATCACGTATGGAAATCCGAATTTCTGATAATAACCAAAGTAAAATTGATTACTCTTGCAAGGTTTTCGGATTGACAAAAGCGGAGGTAATTAAGCAAGGCATTGATTTGATGTATGCAAAAGCACAAAAAATAGCAATAACGCCGTACGACCAAGCATAAACGTTATTACTATTAGTGTAATCTCTTGCTATACTATCCGGAATCTGTCAGAATCAACGCTAGTGCTCGATAGTCGAGAGGCGGCACAGATGATAGGGAAAACTCATGGGCATTTATTGCGTGACATGGATTCCTATAGGGCGATTTTGACTGAATCCAATTTTGGATTCAGTGACTTTTTTCAAGAGAGCACCTATAAAGATTCTACCGGACGTATGTTGTCATATAACCAAGTCACTAAAAAAACCTGTGAGCTGATCGCCCACAAGTTCACAGATAAAAAAGGAATTTTATTCATAGAGGCATATATTAACTGGTTCTATGAAATGGAAGAAATCTTGAAGGATTCTATACCCGTTCAAGTCATGTATTACAACGATCAGCCAATCTTACCGAAAGAGGATTTTCTGCGACTATGCCCACCAGACAAGCGTCAGAGAAGATGGTTATATCCCCCTGCCTATTTAGGATTTTAATGGGATGGGGTTAAACCTGAAAGCGGAATTTGAACAAAAATATAGACAGTATTATGATGATGAAACGTTCATGTATGTATACCATAGTGGTGTAGAAATCGCATTGTGGCTGTATGGTGTGCAGTCAAAACTCTGCACATAGATCATGGCATTAGTATAGCCACAAAAAGGATTGAAATGTGCGAAGTCCAAGCAAACATATTTAACTGACGGAATACGCGGAGAAATCGATGTCGCGATTGGTAATATCGCGCTGAATATCCATATGTGGAAGGAGGGGAAAGGCAGATAATCAGTAGTATTGCATAAGTGTAGCACCATAGAATTGTTACTATTTGCTGTCTTGCTCTTTACAGGCAAGTGGATTGAAATCGTATAATGAAATTTTGAAAGGACTGATGAATACGGTCTTGCTCTTTACAGGCAAGTGGATTGAAATCCCTGCGGCGTTTTCCGCCCAAAACTCACATGCGTCTTGCTCTTTACGGGTAGGTGGGTTGAAATTGCAATTTTCCAAGGATGTCAGACGCATAGTTTGCATCTTTCTTTCTACGGGCAAATAGGTTGAAATAAATGTATGGGATAGGGGAGGCAAGAACAAATAGAAATCTCTTGTTTTTTTAGTATATGTACGCTATAATGTACATATACTGGCAAAAAAGGAGGAGTTTGTTATGACCAATACAAACATTACCAATTTGCGAAAGAACCTGTTTGAATATATCGACCAAGCGATCACTTATAATGATGTAATCAATGTAAATACCAGAAAAGGGAACGCCGTCATTATGAGCGAAGAGGAATATAATAGCTTAATGGCTACATTACAGATTACATCGGTTCCTGGCTTGACAAAGGCAATTTTATCAGAGGCAGAACAGCCGCTTGATGAAATGGTGAATGCCGATGATCTGGAGTGGTAAATATGTATGTAGTAAAGTTATCAAAACGCGCGCAAAAAGATTTACAAAAACTGAAACAGAGTGGACTATCCAAGAAAGCACAGTCCCTGGTCGGTGTGATGAAAAAGAATCCATGGCAGAATCCCCCTCCATATGAAAAACTGGTGGGCGATTTAAATGGATTTTATTCTCGCCGAATCAATGCACAACACCGACTGGTGTATAAAGTGTATGAAGAAGAACAAGTAGTAGCAATCTACAGCATGTGGACACATTACGAATAACGAGATAATGAACCGCACTCCATCAGGGGGCGGTTTTCTTATGCACATTTTTAGTTCAGAGGTGACGGGTTGACAGACAGAAAAGTAATTATTGACACAGAATTAGACAACAGCGGTTTTAAAAAGGGGTTATCTGAGCTTAAAGGCGAATGATAGGTTGCCATATCCAGTATCAGTAATACAGTTGCCGTAGCGTTCAGCGTGGGGACCTTTGTTAATTTTGGTAGGGAATCTGTAAAAGTTACATCTGACCTGTCCAGTGCTATGTTGGGACTACAAAGGACTATGGATAGGCAAGGCTACAGCTTTTCACAGACACAGTCGTTTATTGAGAATTACATAAAAGATGGCTTCGTATCCATGCAAGATACAGCAACTTTTGGCTAGCAAGCATCTTTAACGATGGAATAGGCAATTTCGTCGGCGACGGAGCGCCTTAAGAATGAAAATTCTATTCTTGCAGACAATGCGAACGTAACGAAAAACGTTTCCATCATGTGGAAGGAACATGTGTAGTCTATTGGCGACGGAATCGTATTTATTAGCATACACCAGCGAGGAGGTAGATACTACCATAGAGGGATGACAGACCGCGCAGACGCAGGCAGACGTAATTGCCGCAGACATTGTAGAAGGGAAAGGGGTAATTACCAAAGACGGGTTTGTGACAGGGACCCTGCAGGCAGGTGCGGCAGTCCCCATTGTTACAACAGCGGAAACCGGAAGGGCGTTTACGGCCACGATAGACGACATCACAGAACGAACTATTGGAATGTTAATTAAAAATTATCCCGCACCGCTTACAACATTGTAGCCGGGCAGCAGGCGCAATTATAACGTATCTGAAGTCTGACTTAATAAGTCCTGCCTATAACGTTCAATGTCTACCCCTAAGAAAAAGACAAGACGCAGAAAGATTTCAGAACCGGGGGCAATTTCTCCTTTTTCGATCTTTTGGTATTCACGCAGAGAGATGGATACGGCATCTGCAACTTGCTGTTGTGTCAGTTTTAGCTTGTCTGTACGAATGTGATAAATGTCGCTTGCAAAGTGTGTTTTAAATGACATGAATATTCCTCCTTTAAAAGAAGAATATTCGAATAAATTTTTAAAATCCATAAATCTTCCTCAACTTGTCAAAAGATATTAGAAGATTTAGGCAAAATATGTAAATTATTAGATTCGTACAGTCTTAGTTTTTGACATGCACGATGTTCTATTTTACGTATATTTTCTGGAGTGGTTTGTAATAGCTGTGCAATTTGTTTCGTAGAGTAACCATAAATATAGTATTTCATCACCCTTCGATATTTGTTAGGAAGTTTTTTTAGTTTTTGCTCTATGGTGTCAACTTCAATGTAGGTTTCCTGAGTGAATATGCTATAAGCTAAAATGCTGTCAAGGTCAGAAGTAGAATCTATCCTTTTTTTCTTCATCTGAAGACACCGAATATATTTTCGAGATATGCGGCGAACAGAACTATATACAACGTTTGATAAGTATTCTTGATCGGATTTCTGCGCGGATGAAAAGATGTCGATACTATTTTCAATGATCCAGTTGAAGGCTTCCATCACAACGTCGTCCGCATCGTAGGGGTCCTTTAGTTGGGTGAGGACCCAACGTTTCGCCGGATTGTAATATGTGGTGTATAGATTGATGAAATCATCTGCAAATAAATTGATATTTATAGAATGAATAGTGTTATTCACTACAACTGTCATAGATGCGCATGGCGTCGATACATACCGCTTCTTTGAAATTCCCGCTTGGCTCCTGCGGCGTGGAATTGCAATTGTTCTCATCCATAGTAAAATCCTCCTTACATCTGAAAAGTCGGGAAAAGAACCCGGCGCGCGGCGTTTCAGACGCACGCACAACCTTGTTTCTCCCTAACAGTTTATGGCAGGCGATTCTTTTTGCTACTGGAATATTTCAAAAGAAACAGAAGGGGAGCGAACCGCGGTTTGTTTTGCGAGGAGACTTTTACCAGTTTTCGAGAAGAAGAGAAATCGGATAGATGAAGAAAACGAGCACGACTTTAAAATAATGCTTATAATAGAGGAATCGAAGAAAAAAGACACTTATAGACGAAACACTGTGTACAATAAAACTGTGCAGCCATCTGAAAGATGGCTGCACAGTTTTATTGTAAGAGGATTCTATTCATTGTCTCTTGGTCTAAACTTAAAAAGCACACTGGTTGTAGTGGTAGAGGAATGAATCATCTCTCTCCATTTTATTTCTAGAAGTGTTTATTTTATTGAGAGAACTTTTCTATAGAAATAAATTTTGAGGTTTTATAGGTTCTTCTCCATGCTGGGGATGGACAACCTCGGTATGGATATAATTCATCTCGGATTCTTTTTAAATTCTTTTTTGCCCTACTGGCGGGTTCTGACGATACCAACTTGGTGTGATTCCTTCATAGCGCTTGAAAGCCCGCGTCATTGTCACCGCATTGGTGTACCCTACCATTTCTGCGATGTCGCCAATATTATATTTGGTTTGAAGGATCAAATCTTTTGCCTTTTTAATACGATAGCGGTGGAGGTAATCTAAAAAATTGATGTGCAGTTCCCGCTTGAAAAGGTTGGAAAGCCAGGGAAGGCTGATGTGAAATTGTTCAGCAATTGCTCCTGCCGAAAGATTTGGGTCCTGATAATTCTCCTGTATATACTGCGTGATTTGGTGAATTTTGCGTTTTTTTAGAGGATCATCTTCTTCAGCTTTTTGTATTGCATGCAATGCATCACAAAGCTCTTCGCAGAGATCGTCTAAGTTCTGCCCTTTTTTAGGGGTAATGTCCTTTCGTTTCGAGAGAGATGATGATTCATCTCGTTCACAAAGGTATAGACGAACCGTATCGAACAGGTAATGTAATCGCCTTTGGATGGAGGGAGCAGCATCAGGAGTACCAGCAGATAAAGTCTGGAAAATATGCCGTATACAGGAAATCGCTTCCTGATCGTTTTCAGCTTGAAGGCAGTTTTCCAACTTACGCATGTTGTTCAAAAAGACACTGGAGGAATCGTACTCAGACAAACGATGAGAAGATTGAAATTGTCGGACAGTTCCTGCCTCACCAATCAAGAGGTTGTATTCCCAAGTTTCAGAGGCCTCCCGATAGGCGTCGAAGAACTCTGCATGGGATATATGTATCTCGCTTAATACCATTGAGAGAGGTACATCCAGAGAAGAGTGGATGTGTTCCTGGAGCTTGCGTAAAACCAATTCTATAGAAGACTCACTTCCCAAGGGGGGACATACTGGACCGATCAGAAGTCCCCGATATTCTGTTAAATAACAGGAATAATCGGATTCTGCCAAAAAATTGGATAAGATTTCTTGCAATGTATCCAAAGAAGGGACACTCTTAGAAGAGTCCAACACCTCGGAAAGTTCCGGTTGAGCCATCAATATGACAAAAGGCGATGTCAGTGTAAAACCTACATGAGAGAACGCACTCTCTACTTCGTCGGAAAAAGAAAGTTCTCCCTGTAGCAACCGAAGGAGCAGACTATCTGCGAGCAGATGATTTTGCTGGTTCAACTGCTGCTCGTAATTTTGTGCCTGTTGATACAATTTTTGGACTGCGGTAGAAACCACTTGGAACTCATGCGGGTCGTTTTTGTCGATGTCCTGTACAGGAAGATCATGTACCAATTTCCCAATGGGCCGGTAAAAACGAGAAGCAAATAAGTACGAAAAGATTCCACCTGCAACGAGCCAACTAAAAAGAGCAAACAGAACAACATTGAGAATCATCTGCAATTGGCCGTCTTGAATCGTATTGGGGATGAGAACAATTTGCTCGACGCTACCCTCGGCGAACGGGGTGTGAAACAGAAAATAAGGAGATTCACTCACGTCAATGGTCTTGGAGTCTGCCATACTAGAAATCTGTGTAAACGACAGATATCCATCGAGAGGATTTTGCTCTTTTGTAGAAGAAATAAAACGATCATCGCTGGTGAGAAGGATGGCCTGTGAATTAGGCGGAAGGTAGAAATTTTGGAGTGTATTTTGCAGATTGAAGTCCGTAATTCCAGCCAACAGAACAACGTTTGGATAGATTTCTTTGGAGAGCATCAGTCGTCCAAAGGACATTTGATCGGTTTTTAAACAAAAGGCACGCGTTTGTGTTCCAGCAGTAATAAGATATTGCCATTGCTCCTCGGTCAGGCCAAAATCACCGGTCATCTCACCGCTGAGATATGGATCATTGCTGTAGCTTCCGAGCCCCATCGTATGGTTGCTTTTCTGGAAATATAAGCAGGCTACATTTCCGGCTCCTGACATAGTAGAGTGATAGACAGAATCGAAGTGATTCCAAAATTGTTTTGCTTCCTGAGCCTCTATGGGAAACGTATCGGCACAGGAGAGTTGTCCAATTTCTGGAATATCTGCAATGAGATCTGCAATCTGATAGTAACCTGCAACCATGGAAGGGGCGGACTGCAATACTTTGTTGGCCATTTCTGCATAGGAAGTTTCTGTTGCCTGATTGTTTTGGTTCATAAAATGTAGAGTCAATCCCACTGTCAATACGGCGAATAAAAATACTACGACAAAAAAGGCACCCATCAACTTATAAAAGCTAATTCCTCGATAAGATAATGGTTTTTGACTCATGATGTTCCCTCTCCCTATTTACGATTTTATTGTATAAGTATAACACAAATTTACCTATTTTGAAAAATATAATAGAAACAATGCCCTTCCTTCATCGATCGCTTTTTATCTATTTTTGAATCTGTATAGGCGTTTTTTAAAGTAAATCGTTATTAAATAGTAGTATTATACCTATTTTAAATAAATACATTTTTTAATTACATGGATAAAATACTAAAAAATAGAATAGAAAAAGAAAAAACGCTCCTTGTCCTGGTTTGCTGTGGAGATGTATGCTCAGGACAGCAAAACACGGAAATCCAAAACAAATGTATGTGCACACATTTTTGTAATTTTGGATGAAAAACAGTATGGAAAAGAGGTACAAAATACGATGAAATCCAATAAAGAGAAAAGACAGAAATCATTGCGTAGAGTAGGTTCCTTTTTACTGGCTGCAATGCTGATGTTCTCTTCCACAGCAACCGCATTTGCCTTTGACAAAGACACCGTTTTGCAAGAATCTACAAAAATTTTTACAAAACAGACTACCAAACAATTGGCTGACGAAGGGATGGTCCTGCTGGAAAATGAGCAAAAGGATGCAGAAACAGGAGAAGGAAATGGGGTACCAGTACTACCCTTGAGCAAAGGGAGTGTAGTCTCTGTATTTGGCGTTGGACAGAACAAATGGAGCACAGGTAGCTTTTATGATGGTTTGGACGAAAATTTCATCGATATCATGGAAGGCTTGGAAGCGTCAGAAGATTTGGAAATAAATGAAGATCTTCGCAACTGGTATAACGATGTGACAAAAGATGAAGCTATTCCAGAAGAAATCCTACAACAAGCAGTTGAACATTCCGATGTGGCGTTGATTGTATTCTATCGAAAAAATGGAGAAGGCTCTGAAGGAAAAGCTACCCAGGGCGGTTACTATTTGACAGACGATGAGCTGGCGATGGTCGATTCTGTGAATCAGACGTTTGACAAAACAATTGTTGTGTTTAACACGGGATATACTGTGGATATGCAGTGGGTAAAAGATAAGCACATTGACGCTTCTATCTGGGCAGGGCTGCCGGGCAATGAAGGCGGCAATGCGCTCGCAGATATCTTGACGGGTGCTGTCAACCCATCTGGTAAATTGGTGGATACTTATGCCAAAAGTTGGGAGGATTATCCGTCCTCTTCCCATTGGGCGGACTCCGATGGTACGGACGAGGAAGGGAATCCTATTGTCTACTATACAGACGATATTTATGTGGGGTACCGCTATTTTGAGACGTTTGATGTACCGGTTACATATGAATTCGGCTATGGCCTGTCTTATACGGATTTTACCTGGAGTGATTACAAGCTCTCTAGCGACGGCAGCGGAACAATGACGGCCACAGTTCAAGTAGAAAATACGGGAGATGTTGCCGGAAAGGACGTTGTTGAGCTGTACTTTTCCTATCCAACAGACAACGACAGTATGGATGGTGTGGATGTACCTGCCATCCAATTACTTGGCTATGGAAAAACCGATCTGTTAGAGCCGGGAGAGTCTCAGGAGGTCAGCATTTCCTTTGATTATAGCGACTTGGCCCTGTACAATGAGACTGCTTCTGCATACTATTTATATGCAGGTGTGTATCGAATCAAGTTCGGTCATTCCGTCCGCGACATAACAGGGGAAAAGACCTTTATTTGTAATGCCACACAGGCCACGGAAAATGTCGGACATTATATGGTTCCGCAGGAACCGATCGATGTATTGGAAGGGACCGGCGCTGAGGAAACTTTTGAGGCGGAATTCGGAAATATAGAAAGAAGATATGACGAAGATGCGGATTCGACCAATGCGGGTGCACTTTGCACGGAGGAGACAGCCGTGCCCGTCGATGCAGAGTCCATGGAGGAGAATACGAAAGGCTACTCTTTAAATGAAGTGGCTTCTGGAAAGATATCCTTGGATACATTTGTAGACGACTTGACTCTGGTTGAATTGGCTGCCATGTGTTCCGGCTGTCCGGATGTTGAAAATTTTGGAAAACCCACCCTAAATGGCGAGCCTGTGATGGAGGTCAATACATTGACAGACCGCCAGGTCACAGGGCGTACGGCAGGGATAACGGAGCGCGATATTTATGGAATGACCATGGCGGACCGTCAGGAAACCATCGGGTATTATAATGAATCCCCTTGGGGAGACGGTGTGGGAAGCTGTGGGTTCCAGGTATATCCAAGTTCGACTGTGATTGCCTCCAGCTGGAATCAGGAGCTTGTAGAACAATATGGAGAGTCTATTGGCCGTGAATGCAAAGATGGCGGAATTGACTTTTTCCTTGCACCAAGTATGAATATTCACCGCAATCCCATGGGAGGCAGAAACAGTGAATACTTTTCAGAAGATCCGGTAATTTCCGGCTATTCTGGCGCGGCTGTGGTACGTGGTGTCCAATCCAATGGAATTGGCGCAACTTTGAAGCATTTTGCATGTAACAACCAGGAAACGAACCGCCAGCAGGTCAATGAGTTTGTTTCAGAGCGTGCATTGCGTGAAATCTATCTCAAGGGATATGAAATTGCCACAAAGGATGCAAAACCATGGGGAATTATGACTTCTTACAACAAGATCAACGGCGCGTATTCACCGGAAAACTATGATATGTTGCAAAAGATTGTACGCAACGAATGGGGATTTGACGGTGTATTTATGACGGACTGGGGACATACTGCGGACATCAATCGTTCTTTTGCGGCTGGCAATAATCTATGGATGGCCAGCATCAGTAATTTTGATGCATTTTATCAAGACATCCTGGATGGAATCCTTCCCTTAGATATTGTTAAACAGAATGTTAAAGAAACCCTAAATATTGTCTTACGATCCCAATACTATGCAGATATAGAACCTGAAGAACCCGAGGAACCGGAAGAGGAAGAAGTCGATAAGACTCTGCTCAACAAGGTGATCGACTACGCAGAAGAGCAACAACAGGCGGAAGACTATAATGATGTCATCGAGGATGTAAAAGCAGGTTTTGAAAAGGCGCTTCAAGAAGCAAAAGTAGTGCAGGCAGATCCAAAAGCCAGCGAAGAGGATGTGCTCAAGAGCTGGACTAATCTTGTTAAGTGGATTCATGCGTTAGGCATGCGGAGCGGGGATAAGACTCTATTGTTGCAGGTAATCACAGCAGCGGGTACCTATAACCTAGATAACTATGTGGACGCGGGAAAAGAGGAATTCCAAGAAGCACTCCAGGAGGCGCAGAAGGTCTATGAGGATGAGTTCGCCGGACAAGATACCGTCGATACAGCAACCGATCGATTAATGAATGCCATCTTGGAATTGCGTTTAAAGGCTAATAAATCCAATTTGGATGCGCTCCTAAAAAGTGCTAAAAAGATAGATCTTACCCAGTATACACGGTCAACAGCAAATGCTCTGCAGAAAGCTATACAAGAGGCAGAAGCGGTCATGGAAAACGACCAGTTGAGTGAAGACGATCAACCGATTGTGAAAGCGGTTGAAGAGGAGCTTAAACAGGCTATGGACAATCTGGAACGCAAGAATTCTGGTCACTCAAATAGCTCTGGAAAGAATAGTTCCAGTTCATCTTCTACCGGAAACACCTATGGCTCGTCAGGAACCGTGGTTGTTGGGGCCTTGCAGACAGCGCTAGGACAGGCTGAGGTGGTTTCGGATACAACCGTAGATTTTACTTTGAAGAGAGGTGCTTCCTACTGCTTCAAGATGAACGTTGTAAATGGGAACAATAGAACTCCGAACTTTACGGTTGGAAACGGCGATGTGCTTAAGACCCAATTTGTGGCAAAGATTGGCAACGATTTCTATTTCCGTGTGTATGCGATCGGTATACCTGGCCAAAGTACAGGCGTCTATACTACGCTGCCTGGTCAAAACGCTCAAAAGCACTGTACAGTGACAATTGTTTGATCGAAAGCTGTTTGAAATTTAAACAGGAGGAAATTTACTCGAAACGATACAAACATTAGGGTATGAATATCTGACCATACGAAAGGAGACGGTCCATTTCAAGGAATGGATCGTCTCCTTTGCTTTCTTCAAAAATTTC